>Ga0114998_10001074_pt1 | contig 20893 bp, 18 predicted proteins | sample ArcticOcean_MG_C_5_FD_87044 | JGI IMG/M metagenome (GOLD analysis project Ga0114998, IMG submission 87044) | Marine microbial communities from western Arctic Ocean - ArcticOcean_MG_CB4_138 | ecosystem: Environmental > Aquatic > Marine > Oceanic | place: Arctic Ocean: Canada Basin | collected... | reverse complement strand
GCCTCTACAGCACACAGAACAACACTTTGATTGGAAGGCATGCTTGTATGGCCGCATTGCTATAGGCTTGTTGAAGGCCCTGTTTATCTGAAGGCGCGGCATCAAACCAAAGCAAAAGTGATCCGCGTTGCTTCAAGGCCCGATTGAAGGTTGCCCAGTTTTTGGTCGCGTAACCCGCCGGCGTCCAGCGGCTCATAAACGCCAATTATCAAGCTGGACTAACAACATGAATCCACTCAGACTATTTATGCAACAAAGCTGGGTGGCAGGGAAACTATAGTTGAGCTAAGAAAGAATTTCTGTCTCAATCAGTTCAGACGAATATAATTTGTGTTCCTATTAGCTTTTCTAGAAATTTTGCGATGAACTAGTTAAATTTGATTTTCGAAAATGTCTGTCCGGTTCTTAATAATTGACATCATTCTCTCATTGATCTCAGTTTTATTTTTTTTAACAATTTCTCGGTTAGCGCTCGATATTTCTAAAAGATTCTGGATCATATCTTCATTCTCCGAACAGCTCACCAGTAGCTGTTCGATAGACATATTATTTTCCGCAATAATAGCTTCATTTTTCTCTGATGTCGCAGTTTCTAAAGTTGTTGGCGCTTTTAACATAGCCGCGTTGACGGCGATTTGTTTTTCGTTAAAAGCCATAATCGTTTCGTTATTTTTCATAATGTCATGATTAATTGCTACCAGTTGAGCGTTAATGGTTGCCATTTTCTCATTAACTTTGAGATTAGTTGTGTTCAAATCAGACTGCTGTTTTAGGTATTCCAGATTGTTTCTGTCAATTTGTGCGTTCAAGTAGTCCGTCTGTACCCCGTCTGGGGCTTTAACGTTACTTAGAATTTCAATATTTCTTAAAAATATTTCGTCAGTGTTTGTGTTAGCCAGTTGCCGATTGCCCATAAATGCCGCCGAGTAATTACTTATAATCATCAGTCTGATCTCCTCAATCATAGATCGTGACTGACAAATTAGCGCCGTATTGGCCATAACTTGAGATTTACTTTGAAAAATAGTTTTATTACTATTTATGCCTGCGGAAGACTTTTTTGCATCCATAGTAGGTATTTCATCCATCTGCATCTAAACACGGCCCCATTTCTTAATTTTGAATAGCTTGGACAACGTAAATTGTCACGTAAAATCAAAGACTGCAATCTGTTCAGATTGGATCGAGGGCCTAATCTCGTGGTGTAATCATAGAAAATTGGGTTTTGTGTCGTTGACTGAACTCAATATTAAGAGGTTTTGGAAAATTGGGTAAAGCTGTGGGTCTGCGGATGCAAGAATTCTTATGCTAGAATCAGAAATGGCTATGAAATTGCGCTGGTATAGTTGGCAGCTAGCACAGGTTATTAACGGAAAATTAAATCCCAAAAAAACAAATATTCAATCGGCCGTTCTCTCTCACGCAACTGATGACGATGAATTCTGGAGCAATGAAATGGTATGGATTGAAAAACTGAATAGGTTATAATTTTGTTGTCCACTTATGTAAAACAGACCCTCCATAGGTGAATATTATTCTTCAAGAGCCTACTTCCTTCAGCTTGTCTTTGGCTATTTTTAGTTTTGACTGAAGAGTGTGGCTATCTTTTTAAGAAACACCAAGGCGCACGGCGGTATGTGCCTGTACGGCATGTGTATTTAGCACGCACATCACTATATACTGGTAACCCATATATAGTGTGCTTTTGGGGGCCTGCGGCCGCCGTTTTTCTAGTTTTACTTGTAGCGGTTGTGGGTGATTATCTCGACGTCTTAATTTCTTACAGTGTTTTTCGTCTAGAATAGTGGCTGTTACTGAAAGTTGCGTGCTGTCTCAACTGGCACCCTTTAGGCTGTGCCTGATTAAAAGGGTAAGTACGGCACTATTGATCGCTCGATTCTTATAATTGAACCTTATGATGATTTTATATTTTCTGAAACAGGTCTTTATCTCGAGGCCGGGTTCGTATTCGTCGCTATAGTGTATTCTTTTATGGTTCAAAGCTGACATCTTTGAGGGCTACAGTGAAGACCAGAGATTGCCCTGTGAATGTTTTTTCAACTGATTGTGCACCTACAATAAATTTTAGTTTGCATTTGCTTGCATTGACCTTGCCAGTGCTGCTTGGGATTTGCCAAATATGCGTTAGACCTCTAGCCATTCATTGTGGAAACGCAACGGCTGGCTCTCAATCTTAAATGCGAGGAGACATAATCGGTCTATTTTTTCCATGACCTTTGGTATGCTGTTGGTAGAGATAGCATTCAGCTCGACATTGATGAAAAGTTCAGATGGATCCGTGACCGCAAGGGGACAACAGCACGACTGATAACATGATTAAGGGCTAAACTCTGGCTAAATTTACCACACTCAGTAATTTGGGAGGCGGCCGTGAAATATATCCTCAAAGGTCGTTTTGCTATGCTTTGCGTAGTACTAGACATCCGATTTTCCGACATCAGACCACTGCCATCGCTCACGGGATGACCCTTCCCACGTGTGCTTATGCCTCTGGGTGTCCAGAAGTGACGGAATGGTAAATTTTCTTTTATAGCAAATTTTTGATACGATATCTTGTGATGTGTGGTCAGGTGTTGCCGTTAATGTATACCTCTCGATGCCAGTGTCACACCCGAGAGTGAGAACCGTGAGCTCTGCCACGAAAGATGGTAACCGCCCAAGGTCAGGGGTGTTTTTTTAGGAGCATCTTACAGATTGACATTAGCCTTGCTTATTCAGTCTGGCTTAAAAGTGAGGCCCCATGGAAAACGCCCAACCTTTACGGTTTTGAGGGGTCTTAGGCTGGCTGCGTCGATAATCGTCACATTACCAGAAATTCCGTTGATTGAATATATGTGACGTTCACCCTCATCGAATGCTCGGTGCCAAGCCCGACGCCCCACCAAGACAAAATCCAAAACTTTATAGGTTTGGGCATCTATCACTGCCACGTGGTTTGCAGGACCCAATGCTATAAAGGCTTTACTGCCATCTGCTGTCAGTCGAATGCCCACAGGTTGTATCAGGTCTTTGCTGACACTCGGTATCTGCAAGTGAAACACGTGCTCGACTTGTTGTGTTGCCACATTCAACATTGTAATGGCGGCGCTGATCTCGGAGCCGAACCAAAGCTTTGAGCCACCTGCATTGAACTCTTCGTGCCGTGGTCGTTGGCCAACCAGTGTGTTGGCAAAGAGCCGCTGTGCCTTTGTATCAATCCAATGCACCATATTGGTGGTCTCTGAAGTGACAATCGCAATTTTCCCATCTGGCGAAACAGCCATACCTGCTGGTTCGACTCCCACATCTATTTCGGCCAATATTTCGCCGTTGGTCACATCCAGCACAGTGGCCAGCGCGTCTTCTTCGTTGGCAATATAGAGATAGCGATTGTTTGGGTGCAGCGCGAATTGTTCAGGGTCTTCGCCGCTGGGTATGCTGCGGATAACTACGCCAGTTTCGGGATCTAGCACATCAATCCGGTCATCATCGGACGCGCAAACGTAAACTTCCGAAAAGTCTTTAGCGAAAAGGGATTACATGCGGCCGCAACCCCGCGTTATAGGATGCGTTCAGTTCTTGGGTTTTGGTATTGATTACGCTGACAGTGTGATTCTTTCCATTGGTCATCCACATCTCGCCGGCACCTGTCGGTCCTATACAGAGTGCTAGTCCAATACCTGCCTTCCAAATCGTTGATAGGACCACAGTGATTTCCTTCTGCATTAACAAAACAGGAGGTAAAATTTTGACCCGACTGGTCGATTTTATCCGTTATATAGTTTCATGAGACTTGCGTAGTTCCTATACAACTTTGGTCGTATGCTGGCAGGGTTGGGCTTGACTAAGTCTGTTATAGTTGGTCCAGATTGAAGGCGGCCATACAGATTGATGCTTATTTCATATGTCATCAGACGCAGGGCAGCTTCCAAACGCAACCATGACATACCCTTTTTCTGGACCTACACGAACGTCCGGGGCTCACTTGTCTGGCAATATGATAAACCGTGGGCCGTGACTAAAATCAATGGGCCTGAAGGTCAAAATGAATCAGTAATACGTATGCGTTGTTCAAAAATTTCAGTCAGCAATTCCATATCGTCGGTTTGGGATATATTCCAGCCTTTCGGCGCTGAAAGGTTGGGGTTGGATCTCATTGAAAACGCAAAGGTCCTAAAAGACTTAAGCACATCATCTATGGATACTTCTTTTTTTTGTGCGGCCAACGCTGATTTAAATAGGCCATTCATTTTGCGTTTTTTACCGGTTTCATCAAAATTTACGGTGTTGAAAATATAGGCCATGTTAATTACCATAGCGCCGTCACCGTCCACCGATGCTAAAAACTGCATCATCTCTTCGGTGATGGCCATGAGTTTATCGCTTGAAGCATCGCTGTACGATTCCAAAAGGCCCTTTGAGAACTTATTTGTATAGGCCTGCAGTGGCAAATCACCTATCACATACTTGTTTGTCGTAACACCGCAGGTTGTGCCTAAAACCCAGCCGGGGGCAAATCCCATTTTCTTACTCCTATTTGGGATTTATGTTTTTTTTGAATCTGCCTCCTGCACATTAGCTCTTAAAACATCGTCTTTTCCGATGAGCGTTAGAAATTCGTAATCGGCAATGACGTCCATAACCCGGTTACTATTGACAACGGGTACACATGGTAAATTATTCTCTACCATCTTAGCGTGGACTTGATCCACATCATCGGCGGAGGTACAATAAAAAGCGGCAGGCACCAATCTTCCGATCAGCTCTCTCAATTTACGGTTTTCCTCCAGCACTTCTGACAGCTTTCCTTCCGCCACTTCCAGCGTTTGCACGATCCCGCCAAAGGTATCACCATCAAACACTGGCATATTTCGGAAATTTCCGTCGATCATCTGTAAGAGGACATTCTTGCAGTGAGCTTCCGGATCTGTGCTCACCGGATTAGCGGTCATGATTGATGTGACGGGTTGCGAGAGGATATCGCTACCGTCTTTCTCTAAAGCAACGATGATATCTTTTTCTGTGACGATGCCGACCATAACATCATTTTCATCCATTACGGCCATCGCACTATTGTCTCTGGTTGCAATAAGAGAAAGTGTATTTTTTATTGTGGTGTTTAGTGTTACAGAAGATTTCTCGGCAGTGTCTTCCATGACATGCCGAACTTTGGATATTTTACCGTCAATAATTTGAGACACATTCATCGAAAAATCTCCTTAAACTACATCATAAAGCCCGATTACACGATGTTATTAGTACCTGCTCATGTTTTTTTTTGCAAATAGAAACATGGTCTTTGAAGGCTTGCAACACCACAATTTAGCATTGCTCTTTGATTAGTTTGGATTTGTGAAGTTAGATTACCTACCTGCGTGCCAATCAGCGTTTTATTACAATCAAGCGGTATGCTGGGCGCACAAGCAATACTATCGTGTCAATATTCTAACAATCAATGTCACGTAAAAAAATATGAATAATTGAAAGTAAATTTATTCCAAAACTTATAGCGTCACTCTCAGCGGCGACACCTTTACTATGTGCCAGAGCCTTTAGCTGTTTGAGGAGGCTGGTTTTGAACATCTATGAAATTTGTCAAAAAATGGCCTGGGGTTGCAGACTAATTCTCGCGAAATGGCGCAGTGAGTCGCAATCAAGCGTTGTCGTTGACGATTTTTCGCTCCTATTGGAGGAGCATTTTTAGGTTATTTTTAAGAAACCTAATAAATTTTGGTTAAATTTTCCACTGTGCCCCCATAAGCTATGAAAAATTATAGGGGCACAGGTCAGGCGTTAGCCAATAATCGTGTTAAAGGTTTGGCTGGGTCGCATTACGGATGCCGTTTTCGCAGGATCGGGGTGATAGTAACCGCCCAAATCTGCAGGGATGCCTTGCAAGGCGGCGATCTCGGCAAGAATTTTTGTCTTTTTCTCAGACAGCGCAGTTGCAATGGGTGCAAAATATCCCGCCAGATCAGAATCTTCTGCCTGTGCCGCAAGGGCTTCAGACCAATAGAGCGCGAAATAGAAATGGCTGTCGCGATTATCAGATTGACCCACCCGCCGGCGCGGTGAGTTATCATTTTCCAAAAGACGTTGGGTTGCGTGTTCCACCGCTTTGCCCAGCAGCGCAGCTTTGGCATTGCCTTTGGCCTCTGCCACAAAGGTTAAAGATTCTCCAAGAGCGCAGAATTCCCCCAATGAATCCCAGCGCAGATGTCCCTCTTCCACCAATTGTTGAACGTGTTTCGGGGCTGACCCACCAGCACCGGTTTCAAACAAACCGCCCCCCTGCATCAATTTTACCACTGATAGCATTTTTGCAGATGTGCCAAGCTCGAGAATGGGGAACAGATCGGTGAGATAATCGCGCAGGACATTGCCGGTGATCGAGATGCAGTCTTTGCCAGTCCTTATGGTTTCAAGACTAAACCGGGTTGCGGCGCGTGGTGTCATGATTTGCAGTCCCAAACCGTCTGCGCCTTCGGTCGTCACAACCTGTTTGACGTATTTGATGATTTCGACATCATGGGCCCGGGTGTCATCCAGCCAGAAAACGGCTGCGGCGCCGGTTGCTTTTTGACGGGCAATGCCCAGTTTGACCCAATCCTCGATGGGCGCGCGGTTGGTGCTTGACGAACGCCAGATATCTCCTTTTTGAACTTTGTGTTCATGTAAGGTTTCACCGTTGTGCAGGACATAGCGGATGCTGCCATCTGCTGCGGCTTCAAAAGTGGTCGGGTGCGACCCGTATTCTTCGGCCTTTTGCGCCATTAAGCCGACATTTGAGACCGCACCGCTTGTTGAGGGATCGAGAGCACCGGTTTGTTTGAAATACGTAATCGTCTCATCGTAGACAGCGGCATAAGAGGCATCTGGGATCACGCATTTGCAATCAGCCTCTTGGCCGTCAGGTCCCCAGGCCTTACCACCGGCCCGTATCAGAGCTGGCATTGAGGCGTCGATGATCACGTCGGACGAGACGTGTAGATTGCTGATGCCCTTGTCCGAATTAACCATATAAAGCGGTGCTTGGTCGGCAATCACTTTGGCGAGATCAGCTTCGATTGCAGTCCGTTTGTCGGAGCTGAGCGTGGCAAGCCGTGTCTCTAGATCGCCGATGCCGAAATTTGGGTGAAAACCTAGATCTTTGAGTGTTGTGCCGTGTTTATCGAATAAAGTTTCCAGAAATACTGCGACGGCATGACCGAAAATGATTGGGTCTGAGACTTTCATCATCGTTGATTTCAAATGAAGTGAGAACAAGACGCCTTTGGTTTTTGCGTCGGCGATTTCCGCCTTGAGAAACACCCGAAGCGCCGCTGCGCTCATATATGTGGCGTCGACAATGGTGCCGGGCTGCATGTGGATGCCATCTTTTAAAACGGTTAGCTGTCCAGTGTCATCGGTAAACTCGATTTTGGCAGGGCCGGCCTGTGCATCACTTAGGGTTGCAGATTTTTCATTCGCGAAAAAAGTACCTGAGGACATGGATGTCACATGTGTTTTAGACGACGCACGCCACTCGCCCATGGAGTGAGGGTTTTGCATCGCATATTGTTTGACGGCTTTTGCGACCCTGCGGTCGGAATTGCCTTCGCGCAAAACTGGGTTTACGGCGCTGCCTTTGATTGCGTCATAGCGGGCGCGAATGGAGAATTCTGCCTTGGTCTGCGGATTTTCTGGATAATTGGGCAGGGCGTATCCCTGTTGTTGGAGTTCAGAAACCGCGCCGATCAGCTGGGGCACTGACGCTGAAATATTTGGCAGTTTTATCACGTTTGCTGCTGGCGTCTTAACCAGATCACCCAACTCTGCCAGATGATCTTTTTGCTGCTGGGTATCTGTCAGACCATCCGAGAAGGCTGCGATGATTCGTCCTGCTAAAGAAATGTCGCGTTTTTCAACATGTATATCGGCTGCGCGAGCAAAGCTTTGGATAATGGGCAAAAGCGAGGCGCTGGCAAGTTCGGGTGCTTCGTCTACCGTGGTATACAAAATGTCGGGGATTGTTGGGTTAGCCATTTTTCTGTACCTTTAGCGACTGTTGATAATATGTGGCGCCTGATGACGCTCATTGCGATAACGGTTACCCTTGGATCTATTTGACCCACCAGACTGCATCATCGTCTTGGGGCACTCCTAAATTAGCCACCGCCGTATGTCGACAGCGATTTAGGGGGGAATTAACTCAAACCCATTCTTCGCACAGGTCTTAAGCGTTGGTCTTTGTGGCGGAAACGGGAATTGTTTCCGCCTAAAATTGCAACAGGCCGTTAAGCCCTGTCACCAAGCCACTATTTTTATGCGGCGATCTGCACATTTTTGCGAACGCCCGCAATGGCCAGCGCGGCACGCGCGGCTTCGCGCCCTTTTTCGACAAAATGGGCTTGATAAATCGCGTTGTGATGATCGGTTTCTTGATAGTGATGTGGCGTCAGAGATACTGATAAAACCGGAATTCCTGTGTCCAGCCCTGCTCGCATTAAGCCATCTACCACGGCTTGCGCGACAAAATCATGTCGGTAGATCCCGCCATCGACGACGAAAGCGGCGCAGGCGACGGCGCCATAGCGACCAGTGGCGGCCAGATCCCGCGCCATCAACGGCATTTCGAATGCGCCAGGCACATCAAAGACGTCGACCTGTTCGGTTGGGATCAATTCTAAAAAACCCACCAAAGCCTGATCCACAATATCTGCGTGCCAGTTGGCTTTGACAAAGGCGTATCGGGTGTGTGTCATCATTTTTCTCCTTGGTTCAACAACACGTCACCCAAGGCTCACGACAATGTTACACTGTATAGTATACAGCGCACCTATCGCTCTCTTTCATCCGGACTATGACCGTCGGCTCTGGCATCTCACCAGATCTGCTGACACCCTTGATGGGCCGCTCGCGGGCTCGTGAAATACTTCACATACCGCCGGTGGGGAATTGCGCCCCGCCCTGAGAACACTCTATAAATGGGCCATTGTTTTATACTTTACAAGATCAAATCCGACATAAATCAGGACAGTAGTATGCACCCCAACCCTATTTATCGCCAAACTGAGGCTAAGCGCAGTCTTGGATTCGCCTTCGCCACAGGTTTTGGTCAGATCATGGTTTCGGCTGACCCGGTCCCGTTGGTGGCACATATTCCGTTTCTGCAAGGCCAACAAGCTGGCGAGATAGAGCTACATCTTGTAGGTTCAAACCCGATTGCGCGTCTTTTGCAAAACGTCCAAAAACCGGCGAAATTGTCTGTCTCTGGCCCGCATGGGTATATTTCGCCCGATTGGTATGGTGTTAAAGATCAGGTTCCTACTTGGAATTATGTTGCTGTGCACATCAGCGGAACGTTGCGCAAGCTTGAAGCTGATGAACTGCCGGCTTTACTGGATCGGCTTTCGGCTCATTTTGAGGCGCAGCTTGCGCCAAAGGCCGCGTGGAAAGCCAGTAAAATGACCCCAGAGGTATTGCAGAAAATGCTGCGGCAGATCATTCCGTGTAGCTTTAAAATTGAAGATATTCAAAGCACTTGGAAATTGAACCAAAACAAAACAGATACGTCCCGCCTGGCTGCTGCCGATGCGGTGGCGCAAGCAGGGGTCGGGTCGGAGACGACTGCATTGGCTGCATTGATGCGTGCTTTGGACGAGGAGGTTTGGGGTCAATAGCGCTGGTCAAGCGCTGTGAGGCCCGCTAGCATAGTTGGGGTTACCAATCATGCACTGGTATCAAACACCGAAAATATAACTCTCAATTTGCAGCAGCAGACCCCAGAAAGATTTCACCCATGGAACTGATTTTTTCCCCGGCTTCGCCGTTTGTACGCAAAGTAAATGTCTTGATCCATGAGGTTGGGCTGCGTGAACAGATTAAGTTATCGTCTGTGCAGACGACTGCGCTTAACACCAGCCCTGACGCGCGGGCCGCGAATCCCTTGGGGAAAATTCCAGCGCTTATTCTCGATGATGGGCGCACGCTGATAGACAGCCGGGTCATCTGCCGGTTTCTGAACGACCTATCAGATGCAAATCTGTATCCAAATGATCAACTTTGGGAGGTTCTTACGCTTGAAGCGCTGGCGGACGGGATTATGGAGTCAGGCGTTTCGATGGTGTATGAGGCGCGGTTGCGGCCCGAAGCCCAACAATCGCCAGATTGGGTTGCCGCACAGTGGAGTAAGATCAGTCATGCGCTCGAAGCCTTGGAGAGGCGGGGATTTATGGCAATGGATGGTGATCTGAATATGGGTCAATTGGCGCTGGGCTGCGCGCTGGGTTATCTGGACTTCCGCCATAACACCCGCGATTGGCGGTCTGAAAAACCAGAGCTTGCAGGATGGTATGCGGCTATTTCATCTCGGCCCAGTATGGTTGCCACGCAACCCGAAAACTAAAGCGGTGAAACGGTATCATTATTGGGTTGCGTCCCGCACCGCCGTGCTTTTGGGTGGTCTTAAATATCGGCGGTTGTCGACGCACACTATGCGAGGTTTTTAATTGTGGTTGCCCGTTTGGCCCTGAATGCCGAGGTTGACGAATGCGGAGGATGACATTGCCAGAGATAAGATCATATCGGTCATGCGGGCTTTGGTTTACGTCACTTCGCGATGGAACTTGGCGAAAAATTAAGATTTTTACTTTTAATACAGTTAGATGATAGGCATAAGCTGTGACAGTTGAGCGCGGCTTGCCCTGTGCGTTATTGTCTGCTGGACGCTGACGCTTTTGGACGGTAAAAGTCATCGGACGATCATGTATGTACCCTAGGGGCCGGTGTGGCATCACACGGTTCGGGGGCAGTAACTGGAGAAAATCTCGTGGCCCACGCAGAAGAACACGAAGGCACCCGAAGAGACTTCATATATTACGCCACGGCAAGTGCCGGGGTTGTGACTGCTGGCGCCGCGATCTGGCCGTTGGTCAATCAAATGAATCCTTCGGCAGATGTGAAAGCCTTGTCATCGATCAGAGTGGATGTTGCAGATCTTGCACCCGGCACGCAGTTGACTGTTAAATGGCTGGGCAAACCGGTGTTTATCCGGCGCAGGACCGACGACGAGATTAAAGATGCCCGGGCCGTCGACTTGTCGGAGCTGATTGATACTTCGGCGCGCAATAACAATGCGCCGACGCTGGACGCTGCTGATGAAAACCGCGCGCTCGATGACAGCGGTGAATGGTTGGTGATGATGGGTGTTTGCACCCACTTGGGCTGTGTGCCGCTAGGCGATGGAGCTGGTGATTTTCACGGATGGTTCTGTCCGTGTCACGGGTCTCATTACGATACTTCGGGCCGCATTCGCAAAGGACCTGCACCTGAGAACCTGCCGGTTCCGGTGGCCGCCTTTGTCGACGACGCAACGATTAAACTGGGATAGGGGTAAATCTGATGTCCGGAATTCCGCACGATCACTACGAACCTAAATCGTCAGGCGAAAAATGGCTGCATTCGCGCTTGCCAATCGCTGGTTTGATTTATGACACTTTAATGCTGCCCACACCCAAGAACCTGAATTGGATGTGGATTTGGGGTATTGTTCTGACCTTCTGCTTGGGAATGCAAATCATAACCGGGATTGTTTTGGTAATGCATTACACCCCGCATGTGGATATGGCGTTTGCCTCCATCGAGCACATTATGCGCAACGTCAATGGCGGTCATATGATTCGCTATCTGCACATGAACGGTGCTTCACTGTTTTTCATAGCGGTCTATGCACATATCTTCCGTGGGCTCTATTACGGGTCATATAAGGCGCCTCGCGAAATCACCTGGATCATTGGTATGTTAATTTATCTGGCCATGATGGGTACAGCCTTTATGGGGTACGTGCTGCCTTGGGGGCAGATGTCTTTTTGGGGGGCGACGGTGATCACCGGCCTGTTTGGGGCAATTCCGTTTATTGGCGAATCAATCCAGACATGGTTGTTGGGCGGACCAGCGGTGGACAATGCCACGCTTAACCGCTTCTTCAGCCTGCACTACTTGCTTCCGTTCGTGATTGCGGGGCTGGTAATTGTTCATATCTGGGCGTTCCACACCACTGGAAACAACAATCCTACTGGGGTGGAAGTGCGTCGTGGATCGAAAGCTGAGGCTGAGAAAGACACCCTGCCGTTCTGGCCGTACTTTGTGATCAAGGACCTGTTCGCACTGGTGCTTATTCTGGCGATATTCTTTGCCGTTGTTGGGTTTATGCCGAACTATCTGGGACATCCCGATAACTACATTGAAGCCAACCCGCTTGTAACACCGGCGCACATCGTGCCCGAATGGTATTTCTTGCCATTTTACGCGATCTTGCGCGCTTTTACATCCGAGGTCTGGGTCGTTCAAATCGCGAGTTTCGTTACTGGCGGCATCATTGATGCGAAATTCTTCGGTGTGCTGGCAATGTTCGGCGCGATTGCGGTGATGGCTTTGGCACCTTGGTTGGACACGTCCTCTGTGCGCTCTGGTCGCTACCGCCCGATGCTGAAATGGTGGTTTGCGTTTCTGGTGATTGATTTTTTTGCTTTGATGTGGCTCGGCGCCATGCCAGCTGAAGAGCCTTATGCCACGCTGTCGCTGATCGCTTCGGCCTATTGGTTTGGATACTTTTTAGTAATCCTGCCGCTGTTAGGGGTGATCGAGAAACCGCTGGAACAGCCGAAAACGATCGAAGACGACTTCAACGCGCATTACGGATCACCGACTGATGCGGGTAAAAGCAGCGCAGCACCCTTAGCCACTCCGGCCGAATAGCGAAGGATCTGATACAATGATTAAGTCAGTTTTACTGTCGGCTTTCACTGCGCTGGTTCTCAGCACGTCGGGCGCAGTTGCGGCTGGAGGCGGCCAACAGCATATCGTAGACTTCGATTTCTCTTTTGAGGGGCCGTTTGGCAAGTTTGACCAGATGCAGTTACAACGAGGTTTGCAGGTTTATACGGAAGTGTGCTCGGCCTGTCACGGCTTGCGTTATATCCCGATTCGCACTTTGCATGACGCTGGTGGTCCCGGCCTTCCCGAAGATCAGGTGCGGGCTTATGCGGCCCAGAACTTTGAAATTTTTGACGCTGATCTCGACGATTACCGTCCCGCCACCCCAGTTGACCACTTTCCGGTGAACGATGGTGTCGGTGCGCCGGATCTGTCGTTGATGGCAAAGGCGCGGGCCGGGTTTCATGGCCCATACGGCTCTGGTATCAATCAATTTTTCAAAGGCATGGGGGGACCAGAGTATATCGCGTCTCTGCTGACGGGTTATACTGGAAACGAAAAAGAAGAGGCGGGCGTTACCCTTTATGAAAATAGCGCTTTCCCGGGTGGTTGGATTTCGATGGCACCGCCGCTGATGGGCGAGGATGTCGATTATGCCGATGGGCATTCAAACAACCTCCACAATGTCTCAAAAGACGTTTCTGCCTTTTTGATGTGGACAGCCGAACCTAAGATGATGGATCGCCAGCACTCAGGTCTCGTTGGTGTGCTGTTTCTCAGCTTGCTGTGTTTCTTGCTGTATTTGACCAACAAACGCATCTGGGCACCGATTAAAAATCGCGACCTCACTTAAAAGGTCTGACGCGGTTCATTCTGCCTAACCTAGGCGACGGATCAATAACTTCTAACTCCCCCGATTCCCAATGCGGCATCGGGGGTTTTTTTTGGTTGGTCGCAAAGTCGATGCCGAAATAAACTTGGCATCGGCCCCGCCTCTGGCTATGTCTGGCGCAAACAAGGAGCACCCCAATGAGTGTAAACAGCTTTGGACATCTTTTTCGCGTCACCACTTGGGGCGAAAGTCATGGCCCGGCCTTGGGCGCCACTGTCGACGGATGTCCCCCCGGTGTGCCAATCGATGCACCGTCGCTGCAACATTGGCTTGATAAGCGCAAACCGGGTCAAAACCGTAATACGACCCAACGTAAAGAGGCCGATGAGGTTGAGATACTCTCCGGTGTTTTTGAAGGCCTGTCGACCGGCACGCCAATCCAACTGATGATCCGTAACACCGATCAACGCAGTAAAGATTATGGCGATATCGTAGAAAAGTTTCGCCCAGGGCACGCAGACATTACCTATTGGCAGAAATATGGTATTCGCGATTATCGCGGTGGTGGTCGCGCCTCTGCGCGTGAAACGGCGTCGCGGGTTGCCGCCGGTGGGGTGGCTCGCGCGACGCTTGATGTTCTGGCGCCTAACGCCAGTATCACGGGCTACATGGTGCAGATGGGTGAAAAGAAAATCGCTCGTAACCGATTTGATTGGGCTACGATTGCACAAAATGATTTCTGGTGTCCGGATGCGCAAATGGCGGTAGAATGGGAAACGTATCTTGATTGGTTGCGCAAAGATGACCACAATTCTGTGGGTGCGGTGATTGAGGTTGTGGCCCGTGGTATGCCGGCCGGTATCGGCGCCCCGATTTATGGCAAACTTGATACAGAATTGGCCGCGGCTATGATGTCAATCAATGCGGTTAAAGGCGTGGAGATTGGCGAGGGTATGGCGGCGGCGGCTCTGACTGGACGCGACAATGCCGACGAGATTTTTATGGGCGCCAATGGGCCTGAATACAGCTCTAACCACGCGGGTGGGGTTTTAGGCGGTATTTCGACAGGACAAGATATTGTTGTGCGCTTTGCGGTCAAACCGACCTCGTCTATCTTGTCTCCGCGGCGCACGATTACCAAAGCCGGCGCACCGGTCGAGATCATCACCAAAGGGCGTCATGATCCGTGCGTCGGTATCCGTGCTGTTCCGGTTGGTGAAGCGATGATGGCCTGCGTTCTATTGGATCAAATGCTGTTGCACCGTGGCCAAGTGGGCGAGAATCGCGGTAAAATCGGCCCCTGATACCGAGTGGTGTTAAACAATCAATCACCAATCTTGAAATGTGATGCTATAAGGTGGCAGCGGCCAAGGCAGTATCCATCAAGGATTTGATCTGTTTGTGTTGGGTGCCCGCCACAAGCCGGATAAGTTCATCGTTGTCTTTCAGGACCACCAAGGTAGAGCGGCGTGGGATATTCAACCGTTTGACCAATTTGGATTTGCTGAACAAATCCCAATCGACGTCAATGAAGGTGATATGTTTCTCATAACTCGGGTTGGCTGATTTAAGCTTTGAAATTACTTTTTCTTGGGCGCGGCAGGTTCCGCACCAGCTGGCCTTGAAATCAAGAAAAACAGTATCGCCAGCCGCCAAATGTTTGGAGACTAGGCCCGTTGAATAGGGCAGGGCGCCACTTGCCGCAGATAGGGAAAACGGTATGCTGGCCAAGGCAGCAGATAGGGTTAAAAAATCACGACGTTTCATTTCATGTTCCTTTATATCAAATAGAGACTGACAGGATTATCAGCCACTCGGGCAGTGTGTCGAGGGCCCAAGACTCAATCGGGTGATGTAGTTTGAAATACAGTGTTGTTCCGACAAGAATAAAAACGGCGCCTATTAGGGGCTGTGACAGACGAGAGAGTACTTGCATTTTATCTCGGTTGCGTTTTAGCAGATTGCGGGCGCTATAGGCGGTTGCTATGATTATCGTTGCGACGCCAAACGCGAACGCGGTCATGATCAAACCTGCCCAAGTCAGGTTCTCGCCTTGCGATGCCAACGCGATTGCGCCGCCGAGAGTTGGCCCGACGCAGGGGCTCCAGACTATTCCAAGCAGCAGACCACCAATAAATTGCCCCGCTATGGTATGACGGTCAACTTGACCCAAACTTTGGTCAGCGCGTCCTGCGGTGCCTGCGAGCATGCGTGAAAATCCCGAGGATAGCCTTGGCAATAAGATCACCAGCCCAAACCCAACCATGACCAACGCTCCGAGTTGTGCAACGCTGTCGCTGTTGACGCCAATAAGCTGGCCAAAACCAACCACAGCTATGCCGACGGTGACGAAAGAAATGCCCATGCCAGCAGCCAAGGCAATGGGTCCCAGCGCGCTGGCTTGCAGCGCGGTTGCCAAAACAATCGGAAGCACCGGCAAGACGCAAGGATTGATAAGGGTCAGGAGACCGGCGAGATATGCAAAAACAAGATCCATGAGGTTTGCTAGCGGATGCTCTGGCACAATACTACTGTCCGCTGGGACACAGTGGATCACATTATTGTGGCTTTTGTTTCGACAACTGCACGGCCAAGATCCCGCCTGTGATGATTGTCACGCCCACCAGATCCAGCGGGCCTAATGTTTCATTGAGCAGTACTGTGGCAACGGCAACACCAAAAAACGGGTTTAAGAAATGGAATGTTGCGGCTTTCACAGTTCCTATCCGATCCACCAGCATGAACCAAACTAGCGTTGCAGCCAAACCTGGCACTAAGGTGGTATAGGTAAATGCTGCGATTAACCGTAGGTTCCAGTTGACGTTAAAGGGTTCAAATAAAATTGCTGGAACCGCCAAAACCGCACTCCCGACAAGCATCTGCAGGCCGACTACCATCAACAAATTCCCACCAGCTGAGGCGCCGCGCATCGCCAGTGTCGCCACCGTTAGAGAGATGACGCCAAGGGTGCATAGTGCAATACCAACCCCGTCTACCCCGCCTTGAAACCGCGCACCCATAATCAAGCTGACGCCAATGACACCAGCAATCAAGCCGGCAAATCCGAGGGGTTGAATTCTCTCGCCAAAAACGGCCCAGCCAGCCAAGGCCACTAACAGCGGCATTGTCGAGGCGATGATAGCCGCAAGCGAGGCCTCAACATTTTGCATAGCGATGAAATTCAGCCCGAGATAAAGCGCGTTCTGGCAGATGCCAAACACTGCTGTCGCGCGCCATTGGTAAGGGGTTAAATGCCAGCTTTGACCCATCAACCGCGCCAGCCCAACTCCGATCAGGCCTGAGAGCAAAAACCGCAGCGCGAGCGCGGTCAATGGCGGTGCGTCCGCTACGATCATTCGGGCTGACGTAAAAGCCGACGACCACATAATCACAAAGGCCATACCCATTAAAATTGAACGCAGATCCATCGCTTCCCTTTACTGTGAACCGCGGTTGGCACGGGCTCTTTAACGCCATTTAGAAGATTGAAAAACCCTACTTTAGCATTGCAGAAGTGAAAAGAGTGACGTGCCATTTTTCCTCAGGTAAGACAGGGTTGATTTAAACAGTTTAAGATGTTTGTCGCACCTTTGTTTTATTTGTGAGTGATTTTTTCCCGTGGCTTTTGCTCTGTTGTCAGCTAACCTCTGTGAGAGTTTACCCCACAATGAGGTTTCAAGGATGACGCCGTTTACCTTCAATACATCTCGCAGTGTGCGGTTTGGTGCCGGTCTGATTTTGCAGTTGGGGGAAATGACACGCTTGGAAATCGGTCGCCGGGTTTTACTTGTGACCGATCCCGGAATGTTGGCGACCGGTTTGGTAGATCAAGTGAAGGCGAGCCTCGCCAAGGCAGCGGTCCACGTCACCGTGTTTTCAGATGTGGTTGCCGATCCGCCCGAAGCGGTGGTTTTAGCCGCAGCCGAGGCCGCCAAAGAGGCTGATGCAGATGCGGTTATCGGCTTTGGCGGTGGCTCTTCATTGGATGTGGCCAAGCTTGCGGCGGTGCTTGCAATGGATGATCAAAGCTTGAAAGATATCTACGGTGTGGGAAATATTACTGGCACGCGCTTACCATTGATTTTAATTCCAACCACTTCTGGGACAGGGTCCGAGGTAACGCCCATTTCGATTGTGACCACTGGTAAAAGTGAAAAAATGGGCGTGGTATCATCCGTTCTAATACCCGATATTGCGCTGTTAGATCCTGAACTAACGCTTGGTTTGCCCGCGCATGTCACGGCCGCCACCGGTATTGACGCTATGGTTCATGCGATCGAGGCCTATGCGTCGATGAGTGCCAATAACAACCCGCTTTCAAAGGTCTTGGCCCAACAGGCCTTGCGCTTGATGGGGGCTGCGTTGGAAACTGCAGTGCACACACCTCGTGATATAGCCGCGCGATCCGATATGCTGCTGGGGTCCTTGCTGGCAGGGCAGGCCTTTGCCAATTCGCCGGTGGCGGCGGTGCATGCGCTTGCCTATCCGATTGGTGGGCATTACAAGGTGCCACACGGATTATCCAATGCCTTAGTGCTGCCACAGGTGCTGCGGTTTAACGCAGTAATCGCCCCGAGACCCTATGCTGAGATTGCAGCCTGTGCCTTTCCTGATTTGGCAGGCCTTGGAACTCAGGCTGCGGCGGCTGCTTTTGCCGAGGCGATGGCCGATCTGGCAAAGCGCTGTGGTTTGCAGCAACGCTTGCGCGATTTGGGGATCGAACGCGGTGCTTTACCGATGTTAGCCGATGATGCTATGAACCAAGTCCGGTTGTTGGTTAATAACCCGCGCACTGTAACCCAAGCGGACGCATTGGCTATCTATGAGGCCGTGTGGTGAGCCGGGCCGCCTATCGCCAGTTTAGCAAGATCACAACGCGCTGGTTTGATAATGATATCTATGGGCATATGAACAATGCACTGCATTACCAGTTGTTCGATACAGCGGTAAACGGCTATTTGATTAAGACTGGTGTTTTAGATCTGCACTCCGGTAAGACGGTATTTTTGGTGGTAGAGACGGGCTGCCAGTATTTTAGTGAATTGGCATTCCCCGATGTAATCACCGCGGGATTTTGCGTAACGAAACTGGGCAGGTCTTCGGTGCGCTATGAGGTGTCTTTGTTTCGCAATGACGCAGATATTGCCGCAGCGAAAGGGCATTTTGTGCACGTCAACGTGGACCGGGAAACACGTCGTCCGGTGTTGATTGGCCAAAGCGCTCGGGATATTTTGAGTGAATTGGTGGTGGAGGGCACAGCAAGCTAGGACGTTGGTTTGCAGTCTGCCTTAGCGAGCAGAGGGTTAACCTTAGCGTTTGCTTGGTTGCCTTTATAATCTAAGTCATCTCATCCGGGATGGGACAGCTAGATTGCTGATAGATCGGACCCAACCTCATGAGCCGCATAAGATGTCGCACGCAATGGCGACTGTACTTTTGGCTGTTGCGTAGCATATATCGCACCGTTTGATGTGGCCCATACCTCCACGTTTCCAAGAACCGCTTATCAATGATCTTCAGAAACCGCAGGTTCTGCACCTTCTCGGTCTTGATTTGATAATACAGCTTTGAGCGTGCCAACGTCATCAGCGCGCATTGACGCCGGACACCCAGCTTATGATCCTTGCGTACCGTTTTTGCTTTGCGCTCCGAGCAGTTGAGCCGAGGCATCGGTCAAAAATCCCGCTCCAGAATAAGCTGCCCGATCTTCGAATGCAGCGTCTCAATTTCAGCCTTGCTCACCGCAGGCCCAAGGATCGCTGCCCCGACGCCTAAACTCCGACGTCATGTTATCAAGTGCCGCACGCTTCCACGTGCTGATCTGGCGTGAATGTACGCCGTACTTCTTGAATACGTCAGCCAACGTCAGCTCTTTGGAGATCGCATCACGCTCAACACGCGCCTTGAACTCAGGGGAACGGGTCTTTCTCTTCGTCATGTCAGATCATCATTTTAATTAGTCGATCTGCGTAAATAAACGGTCCGAAATCCCAAAACCACCTCTTGTGTGTATGACACATGCGCTTCGACCGATCCTCGACCGGGTTTTGCGATTGGCTGTTTACAGGTTAGAGCGTAACTTTATCTTTTTGGCCGTACCGAGAGTGAATTTGGCTTGGTCGATATTTGACTGCATGTTACGAATTTTCTAATCCGAGTACTGGTATTGGTGTTAATAAACCAATACCAGTAAACGCTTTATTTTCTTCTATCTTTTAGAATTGGCAATTTAATTGAAACTACTGCCCAGATATATTTTAAACGACTTGAGTAACTTACTGGTGATTTAATGAGAAATTAATAATTCGGACCGATTATTTCCATTATTTTCCAGCTCTACCATCCAAAGGGGCGCACGCCCACGGCCCGTCCAAGTCAATTCGGGCTCAACGGGATGGCGGTATTTTGGTTTCGCGGGCGTTCTCTTGCGTGTCGCAACAGCACCCAGCAGGTCATCTAGCGAATAACCCAACTCACTCGCTTTGGCGCTTAGCTCAGAACGCGCCTCAGCTAACTTTCGCTGCTCAAAACTACTGATAGCTTTTTCTACATCGCTACGAATCTTCTTTAAATCTTTCAATGAATAACTTTCTAAATCGATTTTCATTATCAACTCCGGTTTGATTACTATAATTTTATTTTTAAACGTGTACATTTACAGAATTTTTCTGTGACAACACCATAGCCGAGAAGTTTATACAGGGCAAGCTAAAATAAATTTAGTAGAATACGTTTTGATAAATTTGCCAAGCCTACGATAGCTGATTGAGAAGTGAGAGCGCAGTACAAATTCATCTGATTGATGCATTGATGCAACTCCAGAAGAACACGCGAAAGATGAGATATCACTATGTAGGAACCGTCCAGCTCACCCATCATGGAAATCGGAAAACTTTGGAAATTCTTAAATAAAGTATTAATAATTAGTAATTTAACATCTGATTTTGACTATATTGATTATGCTATTTTGATCAATTAAGATTTGGTTTAACTGTGATTATGCGGACATGTTTAATAACATGTCAGGGTGTATAAATAAATTTACAATCGATTTTTCCTGATAATAAATTTTTCTCTATCTTTAAAAAAATATTATTCTGTAAGTAATATTTATTCGAAAATCGGTATATTTAAAAATATCAAATTTTAAAAAAATAAATTTAAATTTCAATTATGGAACCGTACGCATTATAAACACTAGGGTCATTGATGTGAGCGATATATGTTTGGATTTCCTTATTTACCGGACCTAGGCTCAGGACCTATTAATTTCATTGAGGCTTTCAAGCCTTTATGATTCAATCCCGCCAACCGTGGGGGATTTTATGAACAATCTTTATTGGCTGAGCGAAGACCAAATGGGGC
>Ga0114998_10001070_pt1 | contig 20929 bp, 17 predicted proteins | sample ArcticOcean_MG_C_5_FD_87044 | JGI IMG/M metagenome (GOLD analysis project Ga0114998, IMG submission 87044) | Marine microbial communities from western Arctic Ocean - ArcticOcean_MG_CB4_138 | ecosystem: Environmental > Aquatic > Marine > Oceanic | place: Arctic Ocean: Canada Basin | collected... | reverse complement strand
GGCCTTTGGATTATTCACCTGCGTCTGGCGTGTTTGCATTATTATTATTATTATTATTATTATTATATCGTTTAGTATATATTTCTATAGTGTTATTCGTGTTTTTGTGTGACGTTGTTCCTTCGAAAACGATGAGTCAAATTTAGTCAAATTTAGTCAAATTTAGTCAAATTTAGTCAAATTTAGTCTTCGAAATGATATGTATGTATGTATATATATATATAATGAAACATCGGCACTGGAACGAACGAACGCGCGTCGCGTTCGGTAACTCTCTGAAATAAAAATTGAACGATCGAGAGCGCGCGAGAGCGGATCTATCGATTGCGCGCGTGTTTTTTTGTGCCCTGTTTACCGATAAAAATAATGAATAGACATTTGCGACGTTTCTTCTTTGATCGGATGGCGTTCCAAAAGATTTCCGGACGTTCGATGAACCGATCATGAACGTGGCAACAGAGAAACTCGTACGCTTAATTACTGTCTCGTTTACGGACGTTCGTTTTTAAGCGCACGAAAATTATCGCGATCGACTTTGGTCAAACATTCCAGACTTTTACTGATGAGCGTTTCTTTCGGTAAATCTCTCACTTTTATGCGTGAAAAATTCGGGGCGTCACAACTTTGTACAGAAGAAGAAGTCCTCTCGCGTGCCTTTGAGGCCTTATCCAACGGCGTACTCTTAACACTTGCTAACGAAACGTAAACGATGATACGCGCGCGACTACTCATTCTTCTGCTCGTTTTCGTGTTGAATAAATCCGCCGCGGTCTCGGTATATCGAGATGTTTCGAGCGAGGAAGAACTTAGGGAAAGAAACAGGTTATACGAATCACGCGTGAAACAAATGTTCGAACATGCCTATGATAACTACATGGAAAAGGCGTTCCCTGGAGATGAACTGAAGCCGATCACGGGGAAGACTGCGAACAGTTTACAAGAACTCGGCGCGAACGGGCCAGAAGATCGGGAAAATTTTAATAAAGAGTACGACGGATTAGCGATGAGTGCTATTGAGTCAATGTCCACGTTAGCGGTGATCGGTAACTATACAGAGTTCACGAGGATTGCGGATTGGTTAGCGAGGAATTTTCTCGATCGTCTGCGTAAGAACGAAGATATGAGAGTGAACGTGTTCGAGGCGAATATAAGAGTGTTAGGGGGGTTGTTGAGCGCGCACGCGTTAGCTGGGGGGAATAAAATTATTAGAGGTGATGCTTTAGATATTTGCGTTGGGAACGTTGGCGAGGAAGGGATGTATAAAGATGGAGAGAACGAGCAGTACGACGGGTCGTTGTTGAAATTAGCGCACGAGTTTGGGAAAATGCTCTTGAAATCATTTAATGACTTTGATGATAACGAACACGCGAATGTCATAAATATAAGAAAAGGAGGAGGATCGATAGTGAAAAATACGAAACTTCCATATGGGTGGGTGAATTTGAAGCACGGTCCAATTAGAGAGAAACCAGAAACAAACGTAGCCGCGATCGGGACGCTCGCTTTAGAGTTTGGGACTTTAAGTAGACTTACTGGAGATGATAGGTTTGAGATAAAAGCGAAAGAGGCATTCGTTGATCTTTGGAGTAGAAGAAACTTACAGACGAATTTGCTCGGGTCCGTGATTAACGTAGAAACTGGAAAATGGGTCAATACTGTCGGCGGTATCGGCGCAAGCGGAGATTCATTCCACGAATACGCTCTGAAAAGTTATCTCATGTTTGGCGACGAAGATTACTTGGATATTTTTGTTTCTTCATATAAAGCGGTCATGAAATATTATCACAAACCTGCTGGTTGGTTCATTGACGCTGAAATGAGCACTGGCGACGATCGCCATTATTCTTTATCGGCGTTGCAGAAATTTTGGCCCGGCCTTCAAGCGCTCATAGGAGATATCGATAAGTCTAGATTATCGCATACGTTAATGATGAATGTGTGGGTAAAATACGGCATGTCTCCTGAGCGTTATATGTTCTTAGAAGACGTGTTGCATTCGACGCAGCGTGGATATGAGCTCAGGCCAGAGTTATCCGAATCTACTTCGATTTTATATTTAGTGACGAAAGATAAAAGATTTTTGAGAGACGGGCGAATTATCGTCGAAGATTTAATAACGTATTCAAAAGTAAAAGGAGGATTTGCCACGATCGAGGACGCTTTGACAAAGAAGAGGAAAGATCACATGCCTTCCTATTTTCTTAGCGAGACGTTGAAGTATCTCTATCTCTTGTTCACCGATTTTCAGTTTTTAAATGGAAAAGAAGTGCTATTCACGACTGAAGGGCATATTTTGCCAGCCTATCGCGAGTGTCCATACGTGCAAAATGATAATAACAACGTTAACATCGTCGAGCAAAGGACGAGAGAAGTTAGCATTCGTTTGGGTTTTATTTCTGTAGATGATGATGCTGACGCTGCTGCTGCTGCTGAAGATGACGACTACGACAACGTTCAATATGATGATGACGACGAGGAAAAGAGTTCAAGTACTACTCCTACGACTACGTCAATTGAGTACGATCGAAAATTGTTAAAAGAGACGCTGGCTCAAATCGCCGAAGCAAAAGAAGCTCGACGTATTGTGCAGACAAGAGAATTAAACGAAAGACATAGAGAAGAAGAAACTAAATTAATGCAGGATGCGTTTGAATGGGCCGATAGTGGAGAAGAAGGAGAAGAAAAAGAAGAAGAAGAAGATGCTACTAAACTAGATATAGAATTTAAAGAGCCGCAAACACCAGAGGAATTTGAAAAGAACAGAAAAATCAGAGAAGCCGTCATGAAGCATATCGAAGAGCAACAGCGAGAAGTCAGGAACCGACGGGAAAGAGAGCAACGACAACTTCAAGAGCTCCAAGCCCGTCGCATCAGGGACTCGCTTGAAACTCCAATTTCTACGCAATACCTTAATCGAGCGGATGTTCGAGATAGATTTAAGAAAGTAAAGGGAACTCAGTCGCATTGCCATGTTCTAGATGAGAGAGTTGACCATAGCTGTTCGATGATTATAGATTGTGGCGTTAATGCGATGACTTGTGCTCAACGCGTATGTGCTTCTGGCGCATGCGTTTAGGAATTATAAATCATAGACATACTGGTATAGAAAAAATAATATACGCTAAATATAGCGATCGAACAAGCATTGTTGGATTCCTTCAAAATTTGCACTCAACGCAATTTTTATCAAAGGCCTTCCAGTCCACGCGTTTTCAAACATCCAATTTTTACACCCTTCCACGTCCATTAAAGTTTTACCTCTCGAGAACGATTCGGTCGCCACGCGCACTCTCGCTTTCGTCCAATCAAAAAGCTCTGGTTTGATCGCGCTCATCACGCATACGCTATCGTGTTGTAAAATTCCTCTGTAATTCATCGATTTTATGTGATAATTCATGTAAAACTGTGAAGCCTTGAACAAAAACTTTCTCTCCAAATCTGACAAATTCGTCCCGTCGTTCCTACTCTTCGTGTTAACCATTTCTATCAACTTTTCTTCACTCATTCGTACGTTTTGCGTGACGTCTAAGCCAACGACGAAAATATCCACATCGTGCGTGCCATACAACTCATCCGCAGCTTCAGCATCCGCATACACGTTCGCCTCCGCCACTGGATTCACGTTGCCGCTACACTGATAAGCTCCGCCTAAATGTACGATACTTTTCAAGTTCTTCGCGAGCTCTTTATCTGCCCTCATCGCGTTCACTACATTCGTCGCCGTCGCTAAACATATCACCGTTACTTCCCCAGGATTTTCCCTCGCTATCCTCGACATCACTTCTTCGCTACTCGTAACCTCTTCTCCTTCTTCTGCCCCTATACTCCCATCATTCGCTCTCTCCGGTGCTAAATCACTTGAATCAAACGCGTGACAGTCACCGAAGCCATCTTTCCCGTGCACGAAGTCGGCCACGTGCTCTTTCTGTTTTCCGTTCATTGCGCTATCGCTGCCTCGGCCTACGATCACTCCCGCTTTCTTACTTAACTTCAATAACAGTTCGATGTTCTTCGTGGCGATTTCGGTTCGAACGTTCCCGAACGACGCAGTCATCGCGAGTACGACGATTTCCGGCGATGCCGATAGCGCAGTGAGCACTGCGAACGCGTCATCTATCCCAGGGTCACAATCGATGATCACTTTCAGTTTATTATCACTAGTCATTCGTGTATGCTCTAATTGTTGTCCTGATTTGTGGATAACAGCGAAAGTTCGTTAGACATAAAACGTTTGCTGATGCCTACTTATTCTTTTTACTCGTGTACAGAAAAAAAAGAATCTGATCTATATGTTGCATGCGAGAGAGAGCGAGGGCGAAGAATTAAACGATCGCACCGTGCGAAACCGGTTGAAAAAACGTTCATCGCTTTACCGATATGTATGTACAGGCCAAGGTCGCATCAATATTCATTATTAATAATGGTCAAACTTTCTTTACTCGTTAAAATGGCAATTTGAAACCCTAAACTTCTTTTCTTCCATCGAAAATGCTTCTTTTTTTTTCTTTTGGAAACTTTATTAGTAGAACACGTTATTATTAGTAGAACACGTGTATATTTAATAGCGTCGATTGCAATGCAACCAGGCGATGTTTTTGTCTCGCGCGCAAACGCTAAGAATACGATCTGTTTCTTCGCTTGCGTGTTAGTGCTAGGTTTTCCCTCGCTCGCTCAAGCGAGAGAACCGTTTGCATTTAATCAAATGAACAAATCTTTAGAGATATTATCGGAAGGGACGTTGGCATTAAATGGACAACACGTGACGCCGTTCTATGGAGCCGTGGAAGCGTTAACGCAAGGATGGCACCAGTTCGCGTTTTCGTGCGCAGTGTTCGTGTTCGATTTGAGAGATAACGAGAAGTATGGAGGGGCGATCGTGTCCAAGATGTCTAATCCGAAGTTTCCAGCGCTCGCGTTGACGATTGAACCAGCTCTACGAAGCGTTGAAGACGAAGGCGATAGCGGCGATAGCGATGAGTACGAGGCGAGGTACGGGAGTGTAGTGTCGTACGCGGTAACGTTTTCGAAGACGTATACGAAGAGCAACGACGACGTTGTCGCGAGTTTTACGGTTTCTGGGACTTCGAGGAGGCGAATAAGCGCTGGGAAGTGGCATCACGTGGCAATAGTCGTGGATTTAGAGAAATCGGTTTCGTTTTTCATGGATGGCGTTTTAGACGTAGAATCGGCGTTGCCACCAAATAGAGGGAAGTACGCAAGGAATGGATTGTTTATTTCGAGGAGAGGGGCGATGAGCGCGTTAGATGACGCTCTATCGATCGGCGGCGAGAGCAGAGAACGAAGGACGATGAGGATGCAAACCATCAAGACTCGTTTTGAACCGCCTAACGGGTTGAAGGCGTTAGTTCACGCACCGCGTTTGCGAGTACTCTATGACGACGACTTAGACGATTTGAACGACGACGATGCTGTTTGCGATGATTACGATTACGATGAAAATTTAGAAGAAGAAGAGGAAGAAGAAGGAGAAGAGGAAAATGTTTGTACCAAAAAAATATCAAAGAAGAAAACGAGTAAACAAAATAAAGAACAGCTCGATGATCCGAACGCGTGGTATTATGAAGCGATGTGGTCGAAATATGATGCAAGAAAAGTTGGATCTGGCGGTGCAGAAAATGAAGACGCGGATTCGCTGTTAAAATCAATGTCGACGGAAGTAGAAACGTCTGGATTCGAAAAAGAGGCGATGTTAGAGTCTAGGAATTTGGAGATTTTAGAGTTAATGGCGTTTGACCCTGAACCGCCAATCAGTATTACGACCGAAAGTGAGGGCGAGAGCACGAAGGAGAGCGTAGAAAGTACTGGTTCAGAAGACGGCGAAACAACTTCAGAATTAACCACTACTCCTACTAATGATGACGACGATGAAACTAACGGCGTTGCCGCGATCATTACTTCAAAAAATATCGATCGCGAGAAATATTTCGACTCGTTCAATACCAAGAATAAATACGCCGAAGCGACTAGAAAGCTCGCGGATCAGAAATTGTCTCTCGCGTTATCAAAAAATCAACGTCTCCTCGTTAACGAAAACAGGAGAATCAGCAAGAACACGTTACTGCAAGAGGCGCTTGATTTATACCGCTTGGCCGCTGCCGCCGGTAATGAGAAAGCTCGCAGAGCTGCTGCTTCTCTCTTATCGCATGAATATGTATACAGAGCTGGTGGAGGCTACATTTATGGCAGAACAATTGCGAAAGATGAACATAATAAGAAGCATCTGGAAGTTACGTCGCGTGCAGAAAGTTCGTCGCGTGCGGCATACCATAGAATGCGCGGCGCGTACTTAGGTGACCAAGCCATGCGCCTTTCCGTAGCCGTAGATGCCATGCGCCGTAAAACGTGGGGACCAAAATCATGTTTAATAGCTTCTCAATATCTGTTTCTTTCTGCGACTAAAGCGTACGAAGAGTATAACAAACCGTCTGGACAAGTACGAATAGAAAAACAGCGTCTGCACGATAGATTAAAAGTAGACGAAAGTAACAAGGACGCTGTAATTGCGGCAGTGGATAGTGATATCGGCGTACCACAAAATGCCGGTGTTGGCGTTGATCGACCGGACGAAAGAGCTCAATGGCTCATGAATCAAGCGCAAGGCGGCGATGCGAACGCAATGGTGCACTTAGCTAACGCGCATTATTGGGGCCACAGAGGTTTGCAAAGGAATCAAGAAGCTGCGGCCAATATGTACAGACGCGCACACGAAGCGGGCGCAGTTCAAGGTACCGTTGGTCTCGCAAAGTTGATGCTAAAAGGCGAAGGCGTCAAAAAGAATTTAACGAAAGCGATGGAGTTATATGAAGACGCTGCATCAAAGGGAATTGCAGATGCATATAATGGATTAGGCTTCGCCGCGTTTTACGGCTCAGAAGGCGAGTTTGAGGCAAACAAAACACTCGCTTTGATAAATTTTAGAAAAGCAGCTGCGCTTGGATCACCGGACGGTATGGTAAATGCAGGTTTAATGCTTCGAGGTGGCATGGGCGTCGAAGGAAATAAAGTTGATACAAAGTTAGCGTACACATATTTTAGAAGATGTGCTGATCAATTCCCTGACCATATTTCATGTCAGTACAACGCCGGTTCTCTTGAGTTATCCGAAGTTACTAACTTTGATATTGGTGTTGATAAAGACAATCAATGTATGTTGGCCGCACGGCGTTTAAGGCGCGTCGCTGAAACGGCACCGTTTAATCAAATTGCAGAATCTGCGCTTAAATCGTTCACTGTTGGAAATTTAAGCGAAGCTCGATTTAAGTACGATGTTGCAAGCGATTACGGCGTTTCTTCATCGGCGCATAACGCGGCTTGGTTATACGAAAAGGCACAGAAAAAATATAAATTCCTTGGCGAAAGTAAAATCCCAATCGTTGGCAAATTTTTTCGAAGAGCTTCGCGATATCAGAAAATGCGCGCAATCGGTGGTTTTGTTGGTTCATCTCGTGAGCGATTGCGGAGAGAATTTGTCGCACATGTTCGAAAACTGTCCAATGATTTGTCCGCCACGACTAACGAACGCACTTGGGCGTATTTAAAGCTTGGCGAGGCCTTGTACGATTTATCAAACGAACATCGAGATATTGCGAAGTCATCGTATGCTTCAGCAATAAAGTTGGCCAAAATTAGCGCAGCAATGAACCTGGACTCAAAACCGAAGAAAAAACAAGCAGGTCCTCATAAGAAACGTTCTCTTTGGAAAAAGCTCAACTCGTTTCTTACTCAAGAACAAGAAGGAGAAGAAAATGAACAACGACAACAACAAGAATCCAACGGTGATGAAGCGGAAATGTATGAAAGTAAAGAGCGCGAGTGGTCGTCGAAAGAGCGTGAACAGAAAGAACTCGAACGTGGACGCCCTGACCTCGGTTCAGACGATGAAGATAAATTAGACCAAGATGCTTTACATTCGGGCGCTCTCGTCGCCAACGCAATTTACAACAGAGCTTGGATCCTTCTCGAAGAGAGTTTTTCTTCGGGCGATGGGAAGAAAGTGGATGAAAGTTTAACCGTAGTTAATGACATGTTATTCGAAGCTGTTGAATTAGGCGGATGGCGTGGGTGGATAACTATAACTCCACCGATATTGGCCGTTAAAACTGCGAAGCTCATTCGAGCCGCGAACAAGTTAGTTACTAGTACAAAATAGATGTTTTTTACAACGAGGTGCTAAACGAGACGTGGTCGACCGTTTTCCAGGACCAGAACAACTTGTGCAAGTCATGGAAAAACGGGGTCTTATTAGACCGGTACGTTCTATTATACCGTAATATTATTTGCGTTTTACAAGTTTACATTTTAAAGCTTTTATTTTAATAGTTATCCGGCACTGCCTCGTTCTCAAATTCCATAGTGAATAAGTCCTTTCCGGTTTTGATGTCTTTACCGAAGGGATCGAACGTCCTCTCTTTCAATAACGCGTTCCTTATCGATTGCGTATACCGTTGATCTTCGAATCCTTCTCTCCCGTCAGTTTTCAAAGCGTCTCTGATAGGCTGCATTTTCTCAGCTTCTCTCCTCATTTGCTTCCCATCAATAGTCAACCCTGCTTCCATATCAGCCCTAAACGCATCGTTCACATCTGGCATCAAATAATCAACGCACGCTTGTTTCCCGACCAACTCCGCCTTCGCCTTCTTCGACTTCTCTTTCAACGAACCCCATCGTCCTTTATCGTCCATGCTCACCTTCGGTAACCTCGCATCGGCTTCTTGACTCTTAAAATATGCTTCTCTTAGCATGTGCAACGCTAAATCTCTCGAGCACTGATTCTTCTGATCGTTCGTCCCCGCCCATTTATTCCCGAGTATTTCGCTCGTATACGTCTTCGTCACACCATCACTAAATCTCGAAGGTTTCGAATCACTTTTTAATCCATCGTAAACGGCCTTCTCAGAAAATGCAACGGCCCCGATCGATAACACGAACAACGTATACACCACGAACGCGAAGACGTACTTCATCCTTTCGTTGTTCGATTCATACGCTCCGAAGATCTGCTCCACCGTTGTCGTCTTTTCGTTCTCATCGTTCGTTTTCCTCTTTTTTTCGCTTAAAGCATCTTCGCTCGTCTTAATCAGATCAGGTTTCCTTCCTCGATACGCTTCGGCTATGGCCATTTGTTTCGTGAATTCTTTCAAACGGAGACGACGAAAAAACTGACCAGTGAAGACGAGAGAGATTGAGAGATTGAGAGAGAGTTATTTATGTGTTAATAAGGATCTCTCTCTCAATCTCTCTTTTTATTAACTTAATCTTTACATTTAATCAATTTAGGGTTTCAATGACATTTATAGAAGAAAACCCTAAACATATTTGAATTGAAATTATAATCATATTAATAATAAAATTCGCTATAAAATATACTTCTCTGTGTGAGCTCTTTTTGGCCATCAGAGGTTGTTTATGAATTAATTCTTCCTCTTTAATCTCTCTCTCACGTCTCATCGATATCTCGCTCTGTGATTTTTATTACTCGTATAGATTTGACCAATTTAGGGTTTCAAAAAGTGAGTAGGTAAAACCGTCGTACTAAAAGCAGTTTCGAAATCGCTCCACAAAACGCGATCGATATATCATAAATGACGACCGAGAATCAAGAAATACCAACGCAATCGATTGCGTCGACGAGAGTACAATCAGTACCATCCGCTGCGACGATTAAAATCGCTAAATTAGTACTCACTTGGTCCTTACAGAGCGCTTTTTTGAGTAATCCGATGATTTCGAATAAGGATGAAAACGAACTCATTGGTAAGGACGAGGACGTACTGAACGATCGAAGACAGAGAGGGATTAATTGCGTGATTAAAGTCGTCGATGGGGAACCGATTTTGCAGAGTTATTGTTCTCTGAGTGCTACTGATGACGGTATTAGCCGCGACGAGTACGACGAGGACGACTGCGGTACGAACAGTACTTCGGTTTCGGTGCCAGTATCGATGGTCTTGAAGGAGCTGCCGGGGCATTTGATCGGCTTAGCGTTAGCGGCGACGCAGAGCGATTCGAAGAAGTTCTTGAGGCAATGCGTAGTGGAAAGAACGAACGATCAACGAGAACAAGAACAGAACAATGATAGAGAGATTGAGATTGATTTTGGAGTATACGTGAGTAACGCGTTGGACGTCATGAAGAGGGTCGTTACGGTGAGGAGTTTAGCGCGAGTGAAGTCGTATTTCGATCGCGTTGGGTGGGATCCAGTGCCGAGGTGCTTAGATGCAGTTGGCGCGGTTTTGAGGAGAGTTGCTCTGTGTGGTGTAGGGGCCGGGAAAGATGATTTCTTTGGGAAGAGTTTGGAATTAAGGTGCGAGTTAATTAACGCGTGCACGGACGTCGTTATAGCGATGTGGGACGGGAATAGGACAAAGGCGGCGGCGATTTGCGCGACGTATCCGCTACGAGAGGAGAACATTGCAATGTGTAATTATGAAAGTTATAATGAGGTCAACAAAAGAAATGGGGAAGGAACGTTGTTAATGGCGTTTTATGACGCCGCGTACGTTGCGACGAGATTATTACATGAAGCGCTCGAGCAAAAAAGTGACGTGGATGATTTACGGGCGTTTTTAGAAACCTTTGCTTCGTTCGCGTTTGATAAAGAGATTGTCGAATATGCGCACAAATCTGGTGGGAGAGCGGAGACGATGCGAATGGTTCGACTGGCGCTCGCGTTGCTCCAATTTACGCCTCAAAATAATAATGATAAAAATAATAATGCTAGTATCACGGCATTAAATAGTAGCCACAACGACGCGCAAATGTGGACGAGACTTTGGTACTCGGCAAAAGGTGCACAATGCTTGCGCGCAATTTTGACTGCCGAATTAGATAGCAGCACTGGAGAAACGCTTTACGATAAATACCTTGAAAGTGCAACGAAAGAAAATGCTGAATCGGAGTCCGTCGTCGCGAGAGATAGTTTAAAGCTCGCGACTGAATGTGCCGCGAATGCGTTCGTCCACGCTTTGAGTGTCATTTATCCAAACTACGTCGAAGACAAGGAAGCAGTGTTTGCACTCAGCGGCGTAAACGATACAAGACAGTGGCGCACGTTCGCAACGCTCGCGAGAGGGTGCGAAATTCTTTGTGAAGATTCCGAAGTTCGCGATGTCGTTATATCTACAATGATTGGCTCTTTAGCTTCATTCATGAACAACATCGCTCGCGGGAGAATTAACAACGTAAATAACGGCGGGAGCGAACAATTGAAGGCGGAGAGTACATTCAGCGCTTTATTCGTCGAAAACAACGCCACGAAATTAACAGAAGCAGTCAAGGTCGCGTGGTTATTCATATATGGTACAATTGCATCTTCGCAAGCGGCTCCGTTTCTCGTTATAGAGAGCTCGAAGAAAGCGTCATTTGGGGAAGAGTTGAATCAGGTATTTGGAGCAAAATTCGGTAAAGACGCCTCTCACGAAGTGTCCAAAATGTTTCAAGAATTGCATGACTCCGCTAAAGGCTTAGCTGGAGCTGAAAACGCGCAGTTATTCGAGTCTTTCTTAAAAGATTTTTCGACTGTATGATAATAAAACTAAGGATAATGCATATAATTACTCAAAAACTTTCTCTCAACGCATTTATATTAAAATCTACTATTGCGCAAATCTATAATCGGTTTATTAATCATTCTCTGCCTAATACCGCCTAACTCTTTCGTTTTAACATAATTCGGTCCAAACAAGAACGCGAACGTAGCACCTCCCAACAAACCACCCAAATGCCCCCAGTTATCGATCCTCGCCGACGACATGCCATAAACGGCGTTAATCGCTAAACTCGTCCCTAAAGCGTTCAATTGTTGATCAGCTTCAACACCTAACACGTCCTTATGTCTCGCCAAATACACAGCAAACGCTCCAGCTAACCCAAAAATAGCCCCACTCGCACCAACAGCGGGATGCGCGCTCATCTTATAACTCATCAAGTTCCCAGCAATCGCGCTCACAAAGAACGTCCCGTACATCTCTCGCTTCCCGAATATCCTCTCCACGGTTGCCCCGATCGCGTTTAAAGAATACGCGTTCACTAACAAGTGCACTACTCCGCCGTGTAAAAACGCAGCCGTAACGAGTCTGTATATTTCCCCGTCCTTCACTGCTTGGTTCACTTTCGCGAACGCTACCGTCGCCTTTTGTCTCGTTAAGAGTTGTAAACAGTATCCTCCAATAACGGCCAAGAGTAGGACGTCGGTGGCCTCTCTCCTCGCGTCGCCCGAGAACGGTTCCCCGGACGAAGAACTCGAACTCGCACTACTCTTTCTTTGATATCGACCGATGTTCATGGTTGCGATCGAAAACAGTACGGTCTTAAGAACCGTGTTCGAGGACGCGGAATTCGCGTTCTCGCGCTTCCACGCTATCGAGAACAGCGCAAGGACGCGTTCATGAATAACTCGTTTGCATGGAAACTTCGTAGTAAGAAGATGTCGTTGCCGTGACGACGACGATGAAGATGATGACGACGACGACGATGACGATGATGACCAACTCCTTCTCCTTCTCATACTATTATTACTGTTGTTGTTGTTGTTGTTGTTGTTTTTATTATCATCGCCGTTATTAGGGAACCATTTATTGATAGTGAGAGACCTCATTTTGGATATTACTTATTATTTATTATTTGATTTTATGCTCGCAAAAGTGGCGCTTATCTGCGTTCACTACTATCGATACTATTAATCGCAGCGCGTTGCATAAAGAAAATATCAGAGCTCGCAACGAAACCTCCCTTAAAATGCTCTTCGTCAGTATCAGCTATGCGACGACTGCGACCGCGATGACTGCGACGAAGAACGGTCGTCTTCGGAAGACAATCAGTAGCGAGAAGAAAAATAGGAAACGAGTGATGAAAGAAGGAGTAGGTAAAGAAGGAAAACTTCGGGCGAGAAAGAACGAGCGAGAAGAAGAAGAAGAAGAAGAAGAAGAGACGACGACGACGTCGTCGCGATCGAACGTTGGATTGAAAGCGGCTTGGATAGCTTCGGAGCAGTTTGGGAAATTAATCGCGAGTAGCGAGACGAATGTGAATAAAACGAAGATGGAGGGAAGAAGTGCGAGCGCGCGAAAATTGGACAGAATGGAAGTCATCGCGGAGATTAAAAATGATTACGAAAAGAACTATTTCGTCGGTGGAATAGCTGAGATGCGCGGGTATTCTGATGATTGCGTGTTTTCGGACCCGTTTGTGAGTTTTAAAGGCACGGCGAGATTTAAGACGAACGTTGCAAACTTCTCAAACGCGTTGCGAGAAGTCGACGTGAAAGTAAATAAGATCGAGGACGTTAATGAAGGCGTGAAAGCGTATTGGAGATTTTCAGGTATTATTGACGCATTGCCATGGAGGCCAAAATTAGCCGCGTCTGGGAATACGATTCATGTTTTAAACGAAGATAATTTAGTAGTGAAACATATCGAAGCCTGGGACGTGGATCCGATGATTGTTTTAAAATCGTTATTAGTTCCTGCATCGAAACTTCCAGAGAATAAATGGGAGATGGGGATGTTAGCAGTAAGTCAAAAAGACGGTTTCGGAGCGTTGCAGGCGATTTCAGAACCTGGCGTGAAGTTATTTGGTTTACTTTTACTCCTGGAAAAAATCCCCGGAGTCGATTTAGGAGGATTTGAATTGTTCACGACCCTCATGTTCTTAACGCTCGCAACTACTGAAGTCTACGCGCTGTTGATTTCATTCGGCGTGGTGAAGAAATAAAATAGTCATTATGGTCTTATTATTATTATTATTATTATTACAAATATATGTGTTTTGTGTGTTTCATCGTCTCTTTTTAGTAGCTCTCCCACCGGCTTGCGTTTCTGTTTTTCGTTTTAATTCAGCCTTCGTTGGAGCCGCTTCTTTTTTAATCTTGCTATCTTCGGTATCTCTAAAGCCGATGTTTAATCCGCCGGTTTTTTGTCCAGGCGGTTTTCGATCCGCAATTATTGCCGAATCTGGCTGCTGTCCAGCTAGTCTGTCCGCATGAGACGGAGTCGGCGGCATCGCTCCGGCGGCTACGGCAACCCCAGATACCGTTGCCGGTGGTAAATTAAAACCGATCTCAGAAACTTTACCAGCATGAACTAGCTTTTCGTACGCCGTCGCTATTTGCTTACGCAAAGCCAAGTATTTACCGCATTCTTTTCGCAATCTGAGCCAACCGGCGATTGCGGCTTTCGTACCGTTTGTAGGTTCTGGACAACCGAGTTCTTCTACGGATTGATCCAAGCGCTTGGCATATCTTGGGCCTAAACCAGAAGCAGGCGCATCGCGACCGGCAATCTCTGCCGCAACTTCAACCGCTCTTTGCGACCTCGGATATACGCCCGGTTGCACGTCGTCTCTCGAAGTATGCGTCGTCGTACACGGCACGCCGTGTTCGGGCATATCGGCCTCGAAATCCTTACGAATCTCTTCAATCTTTGCTCTTTTCTCGTGCGCCGCGAACCTGTTTGTCGCGAACACGGCTTGTTGTCTCTGCATCAACGCGTTCGTCTCCGCTCTTCTATCTGCCTCAATTTTTTTTACTTGCGCTAAAATCTCAGCCTCTTCCTTATGAGCCTGGTTCGTCCTCGCTAACAAAGTCTCCAACGCTTGTTTCCTATCAATCTCATGTTGTGGATCGAACGGATGTTTACAAATAATGTTCGCATCGGCTTCTTCTTGACTAGATGCTCTCGCTCTTAACAACAATCTGCATACGGCGTAATACCTCGACTTCATGTCCTCGATCGTTCTCTCGCAAGGCGAACTCTTAAACTGCCATCGATCTTTCGCGACAATAAACCTTAAATCAAACCTCCTCAAAATATCAAACAAATACTCAGTCTCTTCTTTGGACCATTCATGCGGAAAATTCACTGCACTCCCATCTTTCTGTTCTTCCTCGGCGGCGTTCGCGATCAACTTCTCGTACTCTCGCTCGGTAAACTCCGGTACCTCGACTTTCTTATTATACTTCGCAAACGCGTAATCGCCGCCGATATCGCAGCCATACCCACTCGTATCCAACTGACTCTGTTCGATCATTTCTTCATCTCGTTGTTGCACTAAAGACTTCTTCACCCAATGTTTCAACTGTAACCCATCCGTCCTCGCACTGTTCTTAAATGGTTGCCAGGACCACGATACTTTCCTTGCAGATACTTTCCTTTTCGTCTTTAAGCCCGCGTGCGTCGGTACTACACTCGCGAGCTTATCGATCGCGTTGTTATTCGTGATACCAGTGCCGTTGCTGTTCATGTTGACCTGGTTTAGGTCTTGCAAACCGTTCTCGTTCGTCTGCGAGCGCACTATTTGCCAAACCTCTCTCGACATCCCTTTCGGTCTCCGTGCACTCTCTTTCTTTTGGATGTGCAGCGCTTGCGTCTGCATCGTTGTTTGCGCAGAGCGCGGGATGCCGAGCATGTCCTTGAAATCGGCCATTATATCAGTTTTTCTTGTTTTCGAGCCGTTCGAGCTGTTCGATTTCTTTTTCGAGATTTCGATTCGGATCAATATAAGCGCGATTAAGAGAGCGCAAGCTTTTGAAGAGATTGTGATTTCGAAATCCAATTTGGCCGTTTTGCATCGTGGATGTCATTTTGCGTTTTGGAACGAAGTGCTCATTTATTGCCATCAGTATCGTCCGATTTCTTTGCCGTCTTCATCATCAGCATCGGCATCGGCTGGCGGCGACTGATCAGAAGCGATTACGAGAGAGCGTTTGTGAATTTACTCGCTCGTTTATTGCTAGTATTCCTGATTTCTCTGAGAGAGACTGATCAAGGGCGACTGAGAGAAGAGATCGATTGGAGAGCGAGTTTTAGTTTTAGGGAGAGGAAGTGTTTAAATGGACTCCGCGCTTACGTATTTAGAGAAATACGTCGAAGGTTCGTTGCGTTCTTTGTTTTTTTATCGTACGAATCGCGGTTCCCTTTTCGCGCTGTTGTGTTCGTTTTATATCTTCGCTTATTATGATGTTGATGATGATGATGAGCGTTTAGTTCGTGCGCGTTTCGATTTCGAATCGGAACAAAACGTGAACAAAACGTGGTGTTCTTTTAAAAGTTCGTTCCGTGTTTCGCGTTGAAAATGGATTCAAAAATCTTCTCTCGAGGAGATGAGTTTTAGGTTCGATCGCTCGATGTCGCGCGCGCGTTGTCGTTGTTGTTGTTGTTCTTCTTCTTCTGCGTTTGCGCTTTGAATTGATTTCTTCTCCTTCCTCTTTCTTTCGCTCGTGATTGAACGTAAACGCAGTGAACCAAGACGTACCGACGGAACTGCAAAGACTGTTGACGTCGATATCAGATTTAGACGAACGCGTGACGAGATGCAGGGACGAAGTACAGGAGAAAGTGAACGAATGCTTAGAACTACCGTCGTTCAATTCAAGAGGGATCTCGAAAGATAACGAGAATAAGATTAAAAAGTTACGATTAGAGATCGAGGAAGCGCACGAACATTGCGGGACTTTGTCGAAGGAGAAGATTAGGTTAGCCGAGCTCGCGCTCGAGATTTTGGAGAAGAACGTGATGCCGCAAATGGACGAAGATTTAGTGAAATATCACGAGGATTTGAAAGCTACGCAAGAGCTCGATTTGGAGCAGATCGGTACTCCCGTGAGAGGGCCGAGTAGGCAAGGCTTTAATCGCGGAGATAGTAACTTGCAACAATTTCAACAACAACAGCAACAAGTAGGAATAACGAGCGATAATAATAATAATATGAACGATAATAGTCGTGGAAAGCAATTATCAGTTGGTGATTTAGTCGCCGCGAATATTGGCGAGTTAAACACTGGCCCTGGCGCTCACGAATGGATCGTCGGCACTATAACGAAACACTACGCGCAAACGGACGAATACGACATCGTCGACGCGGATGATCAATTTAACAATCAACATCAACATCAAAAGAAAAACAATACTAGTAATACGGAACAAAAAACGTACAAACTTTCAGCTTCGAAAAAGAGCGTCGTTCCGTTACCGAAAACTGCGAATCCATCGCACGGTTATCAAGTCTTTCAAGACGATTCGTTCGTTTTAGCCGTATATCCAAACACGACGACGTTCTACAAAGCCAAAGTCATCAAAGCCGCGCAAAGACTCCCAAACACTGGCGAATACGGCGAATATACGTTAGAATTCGAGGACGACGGCGACGTGCCCAGAAGAGCCGTGCCTTTTAGACACTGCGTAGAATGTCCTGAAACGATGTACTAAATCTCTCTTCTATGCCGTACTATGCTTGTAATAGCTCATTTTTGGACCAGCATTAGCAGTAACTTTCTTACTATATTTCTTTCAACGCTCGAAAGCTTCGAGACGACGTCGCGACTGTTACAAACTTTTCGTAACTTTAAACTTTTACACGTGTGCAACTGATGACTCGTCATTTTTGAAATCTGCAGAAAATCGACGTAAAACTCATCATCACTAAAATTAATTAATTCATTGAACGCGTTCCATAAACGAACGAAACAAAACGAAACGAAAGCGCGAGTGTTCTCGTTAGTCCCAGCGATCGAAACAGCGCTCGTACGCGTTCAAAGACGCGTTTTTAAGAGCGAGAGAGAGAAGCTTGCTCGATCTCTTCCGTTTACGTTTCATAAAAGCGTTCGCGTCATCAATTGGTTTTCCGATTTAAAAAAGTTCCACATCATAACGAACTTCTTCGCATTCGCGCTTAGACCGTTTTAAGCGCGCGAGATCTGATCAAAAGCAGAAACGGTTAAGATGGTACAAGAAATGTAAGAAACGAACATGTTTTTGATCGTTTGTGTTTGTTTTTTGTGTGTTTGTACGTTCGCATGCCTCTCTTTCGCGCGCGCGTCGGTCGCGATTTCGTTTCATCATCTTTTTCAATTTTCGTTTGCCACGCCGTTCCGTTGCCTTTTGTTTCTTAGACCATTGGACGGTTAAACCATGTTTCCTTGGAAACTGCTGAATTATGAACGCGTTTCCGCAGTGTTAGTAACAGTAACGATAATAATAACGAAGAAGAACGAATTTCGTTAAAAGCAATGAAACTGACTTAAACAACGCGTCAATGAATACGTATTGCCATAAAATAGGGACGATCATAGGAAGAGAGAGTTAAGTAATGCAATCGCTACTCCAATTGCGCGGTCGTATTTTGGTAGCGCTCCAACGATGCAGAACGCTTCCGCGGGCTCTTTTTATCCAGCCTTAACGACGAGTATCGTTGGACTGGAACGAATAGGACGACAAAACGACTACTTCGGGGTAGCGGCGGCGGCGACGCCGTTTTCTGCGATGATGTTGCATTCGTCTAATCCGTACTTCAACGCCGCGAGCGCCTTGATGCCGCAGTTCCATGATCAATTAACGCAATGGAACAACTCGGTTGCGATGATGAACGCGAATACAAATACGACTACGACGACGACCCAGATTAATAATAGTGCCGAGTATCACAAAGCGTTCGCTCAACAACAACAAGGACTGCAAACGGCAAAGTTTAGAGATTTTTCGAAAATGGCAAGGCAACAACAACAACAACAACAACAGCAACATCAGCATCATCATCAATATCAAATGCCAATAATGTCGAAAATGACCAGGTCAGATAACTCTGAAGCGACGAGTCATAAGGAGTCTACGCTTTCGGACGATGAAGTCGACCATATTCCATCTCCGCCAATGATTATTGACGCTTCGTTGAACGAAGAGTCTACTATTATTGACGATGCTTCTACTTCTGCTGAACAACAAGAACAAGAACAAGAACAACAAAAACACTCGTTACAACTTGCGAAACCAATCATTGATGATTCGTTGCCGAAACCGTGCGCGAGTAAGACGTGCGCGTTTTGTCGTACACAAAAAACGCCTTTGTGGAGAAACGGACCGTTTGGAGCAAAGACGTTATGTAACGCGTGCGGTGTGAGATTCAAGTTGGGAAAGCTCGCTGGAGACGAAGACGGACACGTCGTGAGCGTCATCGTTCCGAGACAAAAGCGACGTAAGAATGGATCTGCCGGGACTGCCAGTTACGCTCTTGCAAACGCCAACGCCAATGCACATTTTGTCAACAATAATGTCAGTGCCGCGATGCCGATGTTCACAAATCCAGCGGTTGAAAGAATTAAAAATCAGACCGGGTTTGTTGCCAACGCGCCTTTGAAACTGCGTCATACAGTTCACACGAAGAACAACAACATCGAACCAAAAGCGCGAGGTATCGTCGGCGGGTGGCGTCCTGAAATGGGGGGTCCAATGCGTGTTTCTTCTCCCTTTGTCGTGACTGATTACGACGGTGCCGTTTTGTTGATGGTTCTGGCCGGCGAAAACGACGCAAATAATAATAATAATAATAATTATTATAATAATTTGTCCGCCGAGGAACAATAAAACCATACAAAAACGCCCGTGTTTTGTGTGTGTATGAAAAGTATTCATTTTTTATGTATCCGTGTAAAATAAGAAATCGAAGTGAGAGAGAGAGAGAGAGAGAGAATGAGAGCCTGTAATTGTGTGTGTATATATCTTCTCCGTCTCTCTAAGCCTTTACGTGAACGAGCTTCTTCAAAGTTAAAAAGTCAAAGTCATGTGTGTGTTAAAAGTATTTTGTATAAAGACGTTAAAAGTCGAAACGCGTTTGCTTCGAAAGAGCGACGTGTGATTATTACGACTAAAGAGATAATATTATATAATAAAAGTTTTTGAGAGTGAACAACCCTCGAATGCTGTGTGTGTGTGCGTGTGTATGTAAATATTTGTAACAGAGAATGTGTGTATACAAAATACTATTTTATCTATCATTTTTACCGTCGCTCTATCTCTGCACAACTTTTAATGCAAACCCATGAAATGGTCCATCGCAACGCTCAACGCGGCCATGGTCCCACACCCAATACACGCAGCTTTAGGCCCCGCTCTGGCTGCCATAGTCCCCCCAGTAAAACACCCAGCATACGCGCTATTATAAATATCATGCCTCGCCCTCGTTTGCTCGACCACGCATTCGCTCCCGGCGTATAACGCCCCAAAAGCGGCAAACCCTTTCGCGTAACTCACCGATTTCGCAGCCGTACTCCTCGCCGTACTCTTCACGGTCTCCATCACGGTCATCTTCTGCGCGTTCATATCCGGTACTTCGAACGCTCCAAAGAAAACGCCCATCGCTAAACCGAGAAACCCGCCCATCACGCCCGACAGAACGGTCTTCACTACACAATTGTTCATGACATCGCCTTGCGCTTGTTCCTCGTGCGTCGGTATCTTTATCATCTCATACGTCTGAGCTATCTTCTTCTTCTCCTTGGTTCTCTTCTTCTTCTCTTCCGCTCTCTCTTCGTCCGTTTGTTTCGGTTTCTTCAATAAGTACTCCGCAGTCGTCTCGAGCACGGTCTCGTTCTTATTCCTTCGTTCGTTTTCTTCTTCTTCTTCCTCTTCTGCGTCGTTGTTCCTGTTATTATTACTAGTATTATTATTACGAGTAGTATTACTGTTATTACTATTCTCCTCCATTCGAGCGAATGCGAATTCACAGAACGGTCTCAAAATCCCTCTCGCCATCCCTCTCTTAATCTCTCTTAATCTCTCTTAATCTCGTTCCTAGTTCCGTCCATTTCCTACTGATCGCTCTAAACGATCAATCGATCGATTAAATAAAAGCCGCGAAAATAAATATTTACTTTAAATGAAGAAATCCAAACTCTGGTCAAAACGTGAATCGCTCCCCAAAATCCGAGACCGAAATGGACAGCTCGAACGCGGACGCGGACGACGCAGACGACCGGTCCGCGCACTCGCAATCACCGAGAGACCAAGAGGTACGCTTTGTTGCGCTCCTTTTTTTCGTTTCTTTAGTCCAACCAAGCTCGCCACACATAGCGTACTTTTGAAAAGAAACGTGCGATGCATTTTTGTAACAATTCTTCGTTTCCGTCTGTTTCGTGTTTAGG
>Ga0114998_10001062_pt1 | contig 20974 bp, 20 predicted proteins | sample ArcticOcean_MG_C_5_FD_87044 | JGI IMG/M metagenome (GOLD analysis project Ga0114998, IMG submission 87044) | Marine microbial communities from western Arctic Ocean - ArcticOcean_MG_CB4_138 | ecosystem: Environmental > Aquatic > Marine > Oceanic | place: Arctic Ocean: Canada Basin | collected... | reverse complement strand
GCTGGCGGATGGACCGACGAATCAACTGGCCGCGCAACGTGCACTTGAAAGTGGCAGCACCAGCGCCCGTGTGCTCGAGTTAGTCAAAGCAGTGCGTGCATTTAGCGACGTGCCGATTGTTTTCTATACCTACTACAATTTGGTCTTCGCTTGGGGCAGTGAGGCGTATGCCAAGCAAGCAAAAGCTGCGGGGGTCGATGGCATACTCACTTTAGATCTACCGCCGGAAGAAGCTGGCGATCATTTAGCAGCGTGTGAGAAGCATGGACTGCAAACCGTTTTTATCGTCGCACCAACCACTCCAGACTCACGCTTGGAAACGATCTGTCAGGCAGCGACTGGATTTGTCTATTACGTTTCGCGTGAAGGCGTGACTGGTGAGCAAGCCGCGATGTCGGATGGGATTAAGGCACGCGTTGATGTGATTAAGCAGTATACCGATCTACCAGTCGTGGTTGGCTTCGGGATTTCCAATGCCGATCATGTCAAGACAGTCGCACAGGCAGCCGACGGCATCGTCGTCGGCAGTGCGATTGTAAACTGCATTGCAGATAATCTCGGTGTTACGGCTGCGATTGAGTCGGCATTGACTTCGAAGATGAATGCCCTGACTGAGGGCAATTCTTTGGCGAAATCCTAGTGATCTGCAGTCCCCTCGGAGAGCCATAGCCGCCTCAGTGGAGGGCGGTGCCAAGATGTTCTGCTGTTGACCAGCACGGAGATTTCACCAATGTCTATCGTATCTTGGGTAATACATGAGTATGCACACACACAGTGACGATCGGATGGCGTGTCCTTCATGTGACCAGTTGTATGACATGTCAGGCTTAGAGTATGGACAAAAGGCTCGTTGTGGAACCTGTAATCATCTTCTCGCTAGCTATCGGAAGCATGCGTATGCGCATGTGGTGGCATTTTCTATCAGTGGTTTGATATTCTTTGTATTGGCATGTCGCTATCCTTTTATGTCCTTTAAATCGAGTGGGATGGAGAGTGTCATGACGCTGCCGCAAGCAATTACGCAGATCAAAGGTGAAGGAATGTGGGATCTCGCAATTTTAGTGGCTTGTTTCATTTTAATCATTCCTGCCTTAGTGATGGTCTTAACTGCAGCACTGGGCATTTCGCTTTTAGCTGGCTGGCGTAATTACTGGGCGAAGGATGTCGCAAAGTTGATTTTTCATTTGCAGGTGTGGAGCATGGTAGAGGTTTTTTTTATCGGGGTCTTAGTTAGTTTGTTTAAAATTGCGCACATGGCGACGGTGGGTATCGGTATTGCGTTTTGGAGCTATGCGGCATTTGCCATATTCTTTACCTTGACGTTGTCGAAACTGGACACCTTTCAGACCTGGAAACGCTTGGAGGAGCTTGAGCCATGAGCCGAGTGACTGCTGCTTCCAGAGGATTGGCGTCGTGCCACTTGTGTCAGAAGGTTGCAAGTGTCGAGCTGGATAAGTGCCCGCGTTGTGGGACTGCGCTGCATTCGCGAAAGTCGAATAGTTTGAATCGCACGTTGGCCTTACTTTGCACCGCGACGATTTTATATATTCCGGCTAATATTTGCCCAATTATGATTACCGATCAGTTGGGCAGTTCGATCGAAAGTACGATCCTTGGGGGTGTGGTGCTGTTGATCCAGATGGACTCGATACCTGTCGCTGCGATCATATTTATTGCCAGTGTGATGGTGCCAGTCGGCAAGCTGCTGTCTTTATTTTATTTATGTTGGACGGTTAAGTCTGGCTCGTCGGTGAGCCCTCGGCAGCGCACGATTGCTTATCGTATTACGGAGTTGATCGGTAAGTGGTCGATGATTGATGTGTTTGTGGTGTCAATTCTAGTGGCGCTGGTTCACATCGGAAAAGTTCTGGTGATTCGCCCCGGAATAGCTTCAATTGCATTTGCAGCTTTAGTGATCGTGACGATGATTGCGGCTGAAGGATTCGACCCTAGATTATTTTGGGATAAAGAGGAAGAAAATCATGACTGATATAGCTAAACCTACTATAGATAAGCGTAATCGTCTCTCGGTGATATGGATTGTCCCGCTTGTTGCACTTGCGTTAGGCCTCTGGATGGTCGTCGACAAAAAGATGTCTGAAGGGCCCTTGATACAGGTCAGCTTTAAGACGGCCGAAGGCATCGATGCCGCGAAGACGAAGGTCAAGTATCTGAATGTTGAAGTCGGTCAGGTTGAAGCGATTTCGTTGAACGATTCAATGGATGGAGTGCTGGCTTCAGTGCGTATTGATCATGATGCAAAACATTTACTCTACAAGGACACTCAGTTTTGGGTCGTGCGTGCTCGTGTTGGCGCTGGAAACGTGAGCGGTTTGAGCACTTTGCTGGGAGGTGCGTATCTGGAGTTGTCGCCGGGGCAGGAAAAGTCGACAGACTTTGAGTATGTCGGTTTGGAGACCCCGCCGTTGACCCCCGCTGGCGCCGCTGGCATTAAGCTAAATCTGTATAGCGAACAAGCTGCTTCTGTGAGCACTGGCGATGCCGTCTTATATAATGGCTATAAAGTCGGTCGCGTTGAAGGTATGGGGTTTGATGAGGCGCAGCGACTTGTGCGCTACGATCTCTTTATTGATGCGCCCTTTGATCAACTCGTGAACAGCGCTGTACGCTTCTGGAATGTCAGTGGTATTTCGGTTAATGCCTCAGCAGGAGGGATCGATATTAAGACAGGTTCGTTGGATACGATCTTGCTCGGAGGTGTGGCCTTTCGTTTGCCCGATGGGGTGGAGGCAGGTGCTCCAGTAGAGGATGGGACAGATTTTAAACTGTATGATAGTTATGCCGCGCTACAGGAGCAGCCATATGAATATTCGTTGGAGTATGTCGTCCAGTTTCGCCAATCGCTGCGTGGCCTTTTGCCTGGGGCCCCAGTGGAATATCGGGGGATTCCAATCGGCAGCGTGACACGGATTATGACTACTGAGCTATTGGCTGATCCAGAAGAGCAACGCGGGGCTGCGATCCCTGTGTTGATTAAGATCGAACCAGGTCGTTTAGGGCTGGCGGATACGCAAGATTCGGTCGATCTGATTAAACATAGTTTGATTGAGAGTGTACCTCAAGGGCTACGGGCAAGCCTTGAGACTGGGAGTATTATTACGGGTAGTTTATTTATTAATATCGATTATTATGATGGTATTTCTTCGGCTAAACTTGGGGAGTTTGATCAATATTCTTTGATTCCGAGTGTTGAAACTGGTTTCGCTCGAATCGAGCAGCAGCTCTCGGATTTTTTAACAAAGGTAAATGCATTGCCGATTGAACAAACGATGCAGAATTTCGATGGCATGGTCACCTCAATGGCCGAACTTATGGAGTCAGTGGATGAGTTCCTTAATGATCGAAATACGCAAAATTTAAGCGCGGAAATGACCGCGACATTGAAAGATGTGCGTAAGATACTCGGCGGTCTGTCTCCGGATGGTCAAATCTTTCAATCGATCGAGGGCAGCGTGAGTAAAATCAATCAGACACTTTATAATCTCGATGAACTAACACGGACTCTCAGCGATAAGCCGAATGCATTGATTCTTCCAACTAACTACCCTTCAGATCCACTTCCAGGAGCCAATCACTAATGAGAATACCACTATTACTTATCGCCGTCTCGAGCGTGCTCATTTCAGCTTGTTCAACCACGCCTCAAGCGCGTAGCACCTATTTGTTGCGTTCCAGTAGTCACGTGGGCACCGGGGAATTGGCGAAAGTGGGGGATGCGTATCTCGGCACTGTGCAGGTCGCGAGTTACATCGACCAGCCCGGCTTAGTGCTTGAGCTTGCGGAAGGTATGATTCACACCGCGAAGCAGCATCACTGGGCTGAACCCTTACGTGTGAGTCTGCGCGAATTCTTGAACGTAGAGATTTCGGCGGCAAACGAGGAGGCACTCGCTACGATTCCACCTGGAGGAGCTGCAGCGGATCGTATCGACGTGAGAATCAGTCAGCTGCATGGCGATGCGCAGGGGCATGCTGTATTAGTTGCCAGCTGGAGTCTCAGTTCGGCAAAGCAGCGTCATGAGTATCAGTTTGCTGAGACTACACCTCTCGATGGAGTTGGTTACGAGGCATTGGTGACAGCCGAAATTAAGCTGCTGGTTCAATTGTCCAAGGCGATTGCCCATGAACTGAAGTGACGTTATGTGTGGCTCCATCCGGCCTCATCTTGACCAGCCGTCGATCTTCCAATTTGACTCCATGAGCTTACGGTCACTGCCACCCTGTTCTGGAGTGAACCAAACCTCAAAGCGAGCTCCGTAGTACTGATCCCAATTGCCCTCGTAGATAGTAAAATCGAAGCTTGCGCGAAATAACTCATCTGGCTCGTCCGACCAGCCGATGAGTTCGGCCGAGCTTTGTTTTAAGGTGGACTGCGATAGAGGAACTTCTCCGGTGATTTCGTAGGTCTTCAGGTATAGATTGCCGGGCTCGCCGGGGTTACACCGGATGACTGCAGTATAGCGCCCATACCCCCCGGCGAGGGAGATGGAAGGCTCACCTCGTATAATCGCTCCTGTGGGAAGCAGGGCCCGCGCGGATTCCAGGGTCGGATCTTTAAGCAGAGCCTCGAACTCAACCTGCAATTCTCGGACCGCAGCCTTACTCATCCGCCGTTCTTCCGTTTCCGCCTGTTCCATGATCTCCACTGTCACCCCTTGCTCCTGCCAAACGGCGTAACTTTGCTTCAGCCTAAACACTTGTTTAATCGGCAGAATAAGCTCTTTTCCCGAGGGTACTGGATCTGCTCCCCTCCTCCAGGTTTTTCCAGACAGGCCGATGCAAGTTCGGGTCTGGTAGTTTTGGGACTCAGGTGGGTGAAGTGAGGAAAAATTGCCGTTGTTACTCGTTTGCCATTCTCCTTTTAGAAGCCACCTCCGCGTCGCCAATGCTTTACCATTCATTTGATGTCGCCACCAAGCCGGAGAGGCGGACAGGTACCACTTTAGTAATTCGGGGTAATCACGGTGTAAGATCCCCAGCGCGGGAATTGAGGGGAGAAAGGAAGCATCCGAGGTTCCGGTCGTTTCCAGCGTAGCGATCAGCGCCGCCTGAAAAGAATCTGGTTCGCTCCATTCCGGCTCGCTCGGATGAGGCGGCTGGCTGGTTGGATCCAACAGGACTACGTTTTCTGGCAATGTGAGTTCGTTAGCAAAATTGTCCAGGTCTTCAGCCAACATCGAACCAAAGAACATCGCCATCACCGCCGGAACCAGAGCAAGAAGACAGCACAGCAGACATCCAAGCGCCGCCAGGCCCCACTTCACTTTTTTTTGTATGAACCATCTGATCGCGCTCACTAGGAAAAATAACAAGCCCAGTCCAAACTATTAGGGCAAAGATCGCCGCAAGCCAGATGGGAATTAAAGCGACCGCCGCGCTGCCAAACAGTGCACTCAAACTAATTAGTAGGGGCATCAGGAAAAGGCGCCAGGTAGTGGATCGGAAAAATGCGTTCATCTTTAATAGCTTTTGGGCTTAGCTTTCGATTTGTCGATACTAAGCCACTCACTCCTCCCTGCTGACGCCTTTTTTAAGGTTGATGCACGACTTCAAGCTCCGGCAGGGATTTCTTTAATTCTGTGATCCCATTGGCGGTGACTTGAGTCTGGCTGAGGAATATTTTGCGTAAGCTGCTGGAAGCGTGGAGTGATTCGAGACCGGCATCGCTGATCTGGGTATTGTAGAGGTTCAAGTAGTTGAGGTCAGCAAGCTGGCTAAGTGCGTCTAGTTGCTTGTCGGTTACGTCGGTGCCGTTCAAATGTAGGCGTTGCAGCTTAATACACTGCTCGAGTTGTTGAAAGAAGTCTGAGCTGAGAGCTAATTCACTGCAATCAAGCCAAGTGAGTTTGTTGCGAAACCCGCTGAGCTGCTGGATGGCTTGGTTTAGCTGGCCGGGCCCGACCACGCCGAGGTCGATCCGGATGCTTTCGTCGCCCCATGCGTTGTATTCGGCCTTCACGCCCGTGCGACTGATTTGCTCGATCAATTGGTCGGTGTCGGCGTCGCCAGTTTTGACGGTGTCGCTTGCTGCCGCACTGAGCTCCGCTTCGTCCGGCCAGTAGGCGCCAGCCTCGATCCATTGGCGCACGAGATCAATGTCTTGAGGGGAGACTGTGTCTTTCTCTTCGGGAGGCATGGCGTCGTCATCGTCGTGTGGGAGTAACATGCGATACATCAGCTCGCTCTGCTCGACGTTTCCAGGGACGATCGCGGGTAGCTTACTCTTGCCGCCTAGGTTAATCGAATGCTGCTCATCTAATCGATAACCTCCTTTTTGTTTGGTCGCACCGTGGCACTTGTAGCAGTTGCGCTCGAAGATGGCTTGAGACGTTTCAAAGAGCGCGATACTGGGGTCTGCCACTTGAGGTGTCTGTTCTAGCGCAGCGATTGGCGCTGTTATCGGATCGATCCGATCTGCGCCGTTGATTGCATCGACCATCGGGGCGTTGAGAGCCGAGGTGCTGGTTGGTTGAGTAACTATGCGCGCTTGGTCCGTATTTTCTTTGCTGCTTTCATCGGCGAATGGAGCGGGGGCGATGGCTTGGCGCTTTTCTTCCTGGAATGGTTTGGAGAGGAAACCTTTGCCGTGTACCAGCTCGCCGCCCTGATGAGCGGTGATGACCATTGTAATGGTGGCGGCGAGGAGTGCCAGCATGTAGAACAATTTGCTGCTGCGTTTGCCTAGCTTGCGATGAATCCAATAACAAAGGTAAGTGGCAACGATACAGCCCGCAAAAATGAGGCCCCAGAATTCGTGTTGTTCGATTTCGTCGCCGTATTGACCGAACTCTTCGTAGCTGAGGCCAAGTACGACGGTTAGGCCGCAAGATAGCAGTAGCAACAAGTGCAGCAAGCCGGTGGCTTGGTTCTTATGTTTATCGTCGTTTTTTTCGAGTAGAAATTCTAGAAACCAGATCGCGGTGAGGGCTCCGATCGGCAGATGAAGCAAGACCATGTGAAAGGGGCCAAAGGGGATTAGGAATTCGGGCATTTAAGAAGTTGAAAAATGGAAAAGTAGAAGGTGAAAAGGTGAGGTCTTGATTGGAGGGAAACGCTCCGTCGTTTCCAAATTAATTGGGGTATGCTATAGGCATTCTTGCCTGTTGCTTAGGATTGGTGGGAGTTCTGAAAGAACAGACAGGAATGTTCGTATCACTATATTCGCTGCAATGACAGAGTATTGCCCTTCCTCTTTTTAAAACAGTGCGGTGATGGGGCGACCTTTATCGGCGACGCGGAAGGGGCGGCCACTAGGGGAGTGCACTACTTTATCAATTGGCAAGCCGAGGGCGTAGGCAATGGTCGCGTTGAAGTCTGGCACGCTGACGCCGTTGTCGGCGACGGAGTGGCCACTGGCGTCGGTCGAGCCGTAAACTTGACCACCTTTGATGCCGCCGCCAGCCAGCACGCAGCTAAAGGCGGAAGGGTGGTGATTCCGGCCGGCGTTGCTGTTGATCTCGGGGGATCGACCAAACTCGGTGCCGATCACGACCAGCGTCTCGTCGAGTAGGCCGCGGTAGTGGAGGTCGTCGAGTAGAGCGGAGACAGATTGATCGAGTGGGCTAGTGAGTCCGGCGACTTGATCGTGATTGTCGTTGTGTGTATCCCAACCGCCAAGAGTGAGTTCGACAAAGCGCACGCCGTGCTCGACGAGTCGACGCGCGAGTAGGCAACTTTTGCCGAAGCGAGAATCGCCGTAAACATCACGTGTGAGCTTCGGCTCTTGGCTAAGGTCGAAGGCGGCGAGGTCTTTACTGTTCATCAGCTTGATTGCCTGTTCGTAGACATCGCCATAGGCGCGCACTTGCTTGGAAGGATACTTTTTATGGAAAGAGAGATCCATCATCTGTGCGAGTGCCAAGCGTTCGCGTAGTTCGGCTTCGTCGACAGTTTGGTGTCGATCGACGTAGGGCAGTCCGTCGTCGGGGCTGCCGAGGTGGAGTGGCTCGTATTTCGAATCGAGAAAGCCTGCGCCGCCGGTGGCGTTATTACTGCCGCCGATACGAACGTTTCCAGGCAGGGTGGAGTTGGTCTTGCCGGACATGCTGTTGAGCCATGCGCCGAGTCCGGGGTGCTTAATGGTGCCACGTTGTGCGTAGCTGGTATGCATGAAGTAATTACCAGGTTCATGCGCGCCTTGGGTCGAATTCATCGAGCGGATGATCGCGATCTTGTCCATGCGTCGTGCTAGGCTGGGTAAGTATTCGCTGATCTGGATGCCGGCGACGTTGGTATCGATTGTTTGCACGGGGCCTTGATCTTTCCAACTGGCCTTGGGATCGAATGTGTCGATGTGGCTCATGCCACCGCTGAGGTAAATGTAGATGACGTTGCGCGCGGTCGGCTTGTTGATAGTTTGCGAGGCCCAGAGCGGAGTGGTGCTCGCAGATAGGCCGACGCCGAGCAGTGCCTTAGCTGAGTATTGTATGAATTTACGGCGTGAGAGTTCGTCCAGTTTGTTTAGTTCGTCATACATAGCAGAGAGAATTAGGAATTAGGAATTAGGAATTAGGGATTAGGAATTAGGAATTAGGGATGCTGTGTGGAGGTGGGTTCTTAATCGTAATCCTACTCTCAATCCTACTCTGTTTTTGTGTGTGGAGATTATGACTAAGATTAAGAGTATGATTAGGATACTGAGGGCTGGGCTTACTGGATGAACAGGAATTGCTGGGTGTTGAGCATCGCCCAAATGATGCGTTGGCGGGCCTTTTCGGGGTCTTCCTTAAAGTAGGGCAGCAGGGCTTCCATCTCGGCTTCCGAGGGTTTTCGTGCTAAGAATCCGAGATAGAGTGTTTCGAGTTTGGCTTCGGGGGTCTTGGCTTGGCGTGCTTCCAGCACGGGAGCAGATCGCTGCGCAAGGAGCCAATTGGTCTGGTTCGAATTCATCAGAAACAGGGCTTGTAGGACGTTGCCCTTTTCGTCGCTATTCTCGATCAGCATGCGGTCGGATTGGCCGAAGACTTCGAGTAGATGGCCGTTGCTTTGTGGAGATTGCAGCTCGGATGCGCGGCGGATGTTTTTGATCCATTTCTCGTCGGCTTTGTTGCTTCTACCCTTCCCTTTTGTGCTAGGGAAGTTTGCTGCCATCATACTCATCTGCATCGATGCACCAGCGTTTGATTCGCCGAGGTCAGGGTTGAGCATTTGGTTCCATGCTTTTCGAGTTTTTTGGAATTCCTTTCGGATTTTCGCCAGCTCTGGAGTGCCTTTAAGAGTGGGGTCTTGGTTGGCTTTATTTTGCGTGGTACGTGCGGCGAAATAGGCCGCGTAGACATCGCTCATCTTGGTGATGTGGCTGGCGATCTTCTGAGGAGACCATTCATCGAGGTAGACTGCTGCGGCTGGCTTCTGCCCTGTGACGTATTGGATGCCGCCATTGTTGCCCTTGTAGCTAGTGTTGAGGATTTGGTCGATGTCCGGTGTCATCAGTGTGGCGATGGAGTCCCAAATCTGCTCGGAGCTCATGCGTTGGAAGATCGGGCCTTCGAGATGGTAGTCGTCCGGTAGGTCGGGGTTGTCGATCACGGCTTGGCGCTGGAAATACTGGGTATTGTAGAGCACGCGCAGGTATTGCTTTAGGTCGTAGTCGAGCGCGACCATTATGGACTCGAGGTATGCCATGAGCTGCGGGTCATCGGCTACGGATTCGTCGGTGAGTTCGTCGACGGGCTCGATGAGGCCTTTACCCATGACGTGTTTCCACATGCGGTTGGCGATGACGAGGGTGAAGCGTTCGTTGTTTTTCGACACGAGCCAATCGACGTAGCTGTCCACGCGCTCGCTGGAGTCGTGTAGTTTGGCATCGGATTGATTGCCGAAGAGGATCTTTGGCTCGACGATGTCCTTTGGCTTAGCGTCGTCGTATTGGTAGTCGTGTGGCAGCTTGAGCGGGCGATCAGTATGCACGACGCCCCATTTAAGGGGATCGAAGAACTCTCGGCCTGCACTAATGGGGGAGGCTTTCTGGTTGCCTGGTAGTTTGCCTTTATTCTGTTTCTTGGCAGTTTCTCGCAGGCGGCGTATGACCTCTTTGAGCTTCGGGTCGTCGTTCTGGATGTTGACCCCAGTTTTCAGGCCGTAGGTGTAGGCGGCGAGTTGGTAGAAGTCTTTTTGGCTCCACTCATCAGTGGGATGGTCATGGCACTGTGCGCATTGCATTTGTGTGCCGAGAAAGACTTGCGCGGTCATGGACATGTTGTCCAGCGGCATGCCAAAGTCGCGCAGGTAGTAAGCGACTGCGGGATTATCCCATGGGTAGCCGTTGGCGGTCAGCAGCGACTCGACAAAATCGTCATACGGGATGTTGCGGCGGATTTGATCTTTGAGCCACGGGATATAGTAGACGCCGCCGTAGCGACTGCCTTCGCGGCCAGTCGTTTTTGCGCGTAGGATGTCGGCCCAGAGATTGAAGTTGTGGCTGACGTAGCCGGCGGAGTCTAGGAGCTTGTCCACTAGTTCGGTACGCTTGTGTGGAGTACCGTCGTTAAGGAAGTGCACTGCTTCGGCGTAGGTCGGGATGCGGCCGATAATTTTTAGATACGCTCGACGCAGGTAGGTGGCATCGTCGATGATCGGGGCGGGCTCGACGCCTTGCGCTTGCCAGTATTTGGCGAGAAATTTATCGATTTGCTGGCTGGCGCCGAAGTGGTCTTGTCGTTTCACGACTCGAGCGACATCGGGCTGCTCTTGCTTGTAGGCCGTGGCGCTGAGTAGGCCTACCTCTTTTTGGGCGAGTATGTAACTACGGTCTTTGGCCGAGAATTGGTTGAGTGCTAAGGTGACTACTTTCCGATCTACAGTGCGCCGAAAGGTGACTTGGTCTCGGTGCATCGAGACTAGGTCGGCTTCAATCGTTTTGCCTGCCAAATTGGTGAAGATCCTGGCGGACGCGCTGGTCGGAAGAGAGGTGGCCAGTAATAGGCAGGCGCCGATTTTGAGAAGTATTTTGGTTGGTAAACGAATGGTTCGATCCTTTCTGGTTTGCAGTGTCGCTGGGGTAGAGCAGGGGAATAGTATGTGTTTTTTTCGGCTGTCCTGTCAATTTGTATTCAATATCGGTGAATGGCTGACTAAGTTTCCAGATGGAGTCACGACTCATGGTATATATGGGCCGAGGGGCAAATAAGTTACAGGCAAATTCATGCTGGGATCATTTTTCCGGAAGACTGTCTTATTGTGGCCTCGGTCGTGAGACGAGGGTGGGTTGGTGGGCACAAAAAAGCCGCCCGTGCACGAGGCAACGGGCGGCTTTTGAAAGGTTTGATCCGATAGCGCGGAAATTAGCCCTTGTAGATCTTTAGCAAGGCGTCGGCGATTTCCGATGGGTTGCGGGCGATCGAGACACCTGCATCTTGCATGGCTGCAAACTTCGCTTCGGCTGTGCCGGATCCGTTTGCAGAAACGATTGCACCGGCGTGGCCCATGGTGCGGCCCTTGGGTGCAGAGGCACCTGCGATGAATCCAGCGACTGGCTTCTTCACGTGCTCCTTGATGTAAGCGCAGGCTTCTTCTTCGGCACTGCCACCGATTTCACCGATCATGATGATCGCATCCGTGTCAGGGTCTTCGTTGAGCATGCGCACTGCGTCGAGCTGAGAGGTGCCGTTGATTGGGTCACCACCGATACCGATACAAGTCGATTGGCCGTGGCCGCGCTGTGTGAGCTGGTAAACGGCTTCGTAAGTCAACGTGCCGGAGCGAGAGACCACACCGACGCGACCTGGCTTGTGGATGTAGCCCGGCATGATGCCGATCTTACATTCGCCGGGTGTGATGATGCCTGGGCAGTTGGGCCCGATCAAACGAGTTTTACCGTTTGTTGCATCCAGTGCTTTACGCACTTCAGCCATGTCGCGTACTGGCACACCTTCGGTGATGCAGATAACGAGCGGGATTTCGGCCGCAATGGCTTCAAGGATCGAGTCAGCCGCAAATGGGGGCGGGACGTAGATGACGGATACATTGGCTCCGTATTGCTTCACTGCTTCGGAAACCGTATTCAGGACTGGCACTTTGCCTTCCCATAGCTGACCGCCTTTGCCGGGTGTGACTCCAGCGACGACATTGGTTCCATAATCAATGCATTGTAAAGTGTGGAAGGTGGCAGTTTTACCAGTAAGTCCCTGAACGACGAGACGTGTATCTTTGTTAACGAGAATACTCATTGGATTTTATATTAAAAGTTATCGTGTCAATGCGCTTAGGCGCTGGTGACTTGGGTAGTGATGATTTCAGCAGCTTGGACAAGGCTGTCGGCTGGGGTTAATGCGATGCCGCTTTCGCGGAGGATCTTCTTACCAGCTTCGACGTTGGTGCCTTCGAGGCGGACGACGAGTGGCACGTTCAGCTCGATGTTATTGGCAGCAGCAACGATGCCGCGTGCAATGACGTCGCACTTCATAATGCCGCCGAAGATGTTGACTAAAATACCTTTAACATTCGGGTCGGACAGGATGATCTTGAAGGCGGCAGTGACCTTCTCTTCGTTGGCACCTCCGCCGACATCGAGGAAGTTGGCCGGTTCGCCGCCGAAGGTCTTGATGATGTCCATCGTCGCCATGGCAAGTCCTGCGCCGTTCACGAGGCAGGCGATATTGCCGTCCAGTGCGATGTAGGCTAGGTCAAACTTGGATGCTTCGATCTCTTTCGGGTCTTCTTCGTTCAAGTCGCGGAGCGCTTGGATGTCAGGGTGCTTGAACAGCGCATTGCCATCGAAGGATACTTTGGCGTCGAGGGCGACGACTTGACCTTCCGGTGTGGTGACCAGTGGGTTGATCTCTACTAGCTCGGCATTCTTTTCCCAGAACATCTTGTAGGTGCCGCTGAGGATTTTACTGAGTTGCTTGACCTGATCGCCTTCGAAGCCAAGTGCGTAAGCGACTTCACGGCAATGAAAGGGGCGCAGGCCTGTGGAAGGCGAAACTGCGACGCGAGTGATTTTCTCTGGAGTGGACTCGGCGACTGCTTCAATGTCCATGCCACCTTCGGTCGAGGCGATGATGACTGCTTGAGCGGTTTCACGATCGAGCACGATCGCGAGGTAATACTCGTGTACAATGTCGCACCCTTCAGTGACGTAGAGTGTCTGCACCTTGCGCCCAGCTGGGCCAGTCTGTGCGGTCACCAGTGTGTTGTTGAGCATCGCCATGGCGGCTGTTTGTGCGGCTTCGCTACTTTTTACGACCTTAACCCCACCTTGGTAGCCATCGTTGAACGTTCCCTTGCCGCGTCCACCTGCGTGGATTTGGGATTTAACGACGATTAGATCGCCTTCAATCTTGGAGATGGCAGTGTCTACTTCTCCAGCATTTGTCGCTGAATATCCGCGTGGGACGGGGACGCCGTAGTTGTGAAGAAGCTCTTTTGCTTGATACTCGTGAATGTTCATCTGTTGTTGGTTAGTGTTTTAGACACAAAAAGGAAGCTTGCTTGATGCCAAGGTTGATCGGGCGGCGCAACCTATTTTATCGGAATTTCGAACAAGAAAAAACGGTTTCGAATCAATCGCCTTTACCTGAGAGCCTGTGGCGTAATTTAAATGCCTTGCCATCAAGCTATTTAGGATCAGTGGCTTCCTTTTCGGGTCTGCCCCACTCGCCTACGATGTCATCGCGAATGCCTTCACGTTCTCGCTCCGAGCACAGCAGTGTTGAGTCGTTAATGGCTCTGGCTATAGTTGATCTCCCGGGGTGAACCCAGTCGTTACGGTTGTTTGTAGCAGGCGGGTTTATCGCGCGATTGAGTAGGAGCGAGGTGCAGTCTTACAGTTCGCAGCCCTGCGGCGTTTCACAGTTGGGGCGGGCGATGAGCCCTTTGATTGGCTCTTCGGGAAAGAGCTGTTCGCCTCGGCCACCGTCGATCAGGTGTTTCTCACAAACACGATCGAGGTCGTCCTTGCAGCGTGTGCGGCGCATATCATGTAGGAATTGCCCGTCCACATCGACGCCGAGGCCGACGAAGTTGAGGAACTTCTTCATGTGATTGATATGACTCAGTTCGTGGCGCTGTCTATGGCTGGTAGCGATAAACAGGTCTTCGACATAGTCGCGCACATCGGCCAGCGTTGGGCGGTAAATGGGTTGCCCAGCGAAATGCTCGCGCAGTTGGCGGAAGATCCACGGGTTTCGGATACAGGAGCGGCCGACCATTAGGCCCGCACTTGTTGTTTCATTCAGCACCCATTGTCCTTTGGCCACGGAAGTCACGTTGCCATTAGCGAGCACGGGGCAGGTGAGCCGCTCCGCGGCACGTTTGATATATTCGTAGTGCACTTCGCTGCGATACGCTTCTTTGACAGTGCGGGCGTGGAGGCTGAGTAGGTCGACGTCGTGTTTTTCGACTAGATCGAGGATGGTATCGAAATGTTGGTCGCCGTCGAAGCCAATGCGCATCTTGACGGTGAATCGGCCTTTGATCGCGGCGCGTAGGCAGCCTAGGATTCCGTCGATTTTAGCTGGATCACGCAGCAGGCCGCCGCCGACCTTTTTCTTATACACCTTAGGGGCGGGGCAGCCCATGTTCAGATCGATGCCAGCTACAGGGAGCTGCATGGTTTCGATTTCCTGCACCGTGCGCTCTAGATCCGGGAGGCTTTCGCCGATCAACTGAATAAACACGGGGCGTCCCGTGCCATGTTCACAGATAGAGTCGATGATCGATTGCTCTAACTTCGAGTGGCAGTGTACGCGGAAGAATTCGGTGAAGAGCAGGTCGGGAGCGCCGTATTTACCCAGCAACTGCATGAACGGCAAGTTTGTGACATCCTGCATCGGAGCCAGTGCAGTCCAAGGCTGGCCGGGGATTAAAGGTTCTGGAAGTGGATGCATCGTTGTTCGGTGGTGGTTGTTAGTGGTTGGTCGAGGGGGACGGTATCCCGCTCGCAACGAGCAACCTTCAACACGTGACTTAGTCGCCTTCTTTGAGGATCTTTGCGAGGATCTCGGTCATGTCGTCGACGGCATCGAGCACTATTTGAGCGGCATACAGTGGCTTCTCGCTGGTAAGAGCGAGGACGATCGAATCACTTGGGCGGGCGTCGACTTCGACGATCTTGTGGCCGAGCTCGTTCTCCATCGATACGATGAGGCGGGCAAAGAAGGTGCCTTCTTTGACTTCATTGATCACGACGCGCTCCACTTCGGCACCAAGGCCGTCGAGCAGGGTGATCATCAGATCGTGGGTCATCGGGCGCTCGGCTTGCTCGCCGTTGACGGCGCGTTGAATCGCTTCGCCAATGGCGCGTTCCATATAGATGACAAAGGTTTTGGCATCGCTCCCCAAAAAAACCGCACATCCATTTGATGTGGGCATGACTCCTTTTACGCTGACTGCGACGACGCTGTTATCCATATAAATTGTAGTATGCTTGGAGCGGTAGGGCTTCAAGTGTATAGGTTGAGTGAAACTAGAGTGAGAAAACAGCAGGCAGCGATCAGAAGCCAGTATGGATTGTGAGCAATATAATATTCACCGTCGTTGCTTTCAGAGGTCCTTTGACTTCTCAACTCAGATTTTTAAATATAGACTGAGTGGAAATGTATTAAAAAATAGTGTCGCACCAGGCGCGACCTCTTCTAAAACCCAAGGCAGTGAATCAAAAAAGCCAGTCAACCAAGCCAAATCTGTATTTAGTCGGATTTATGGGCGTCGGCAAGTCCGCCATTGGGCGACGTGCCGCGCGTGAGCTGGGCTATAAATTCCTTGATTCAGATGATTGCATCGTGAAGCAGGTCGGGCAAAAGATTCCAGCTATTTTTGCCTCCGAGGGCGAAGCACGCTTTCGTGCCTACGAACGTGAGTTTATCGAATCTGGTCATCCGACTCAGGGCTGTGTCGTCTCTTGTGGTGGCGGCCTCGTCGTGCAGGAAGGTATGTCTGAACTGCTGAAGTCAAAGGGCGTTGTGGTCTGCTTGTTTGCCTCGGTCGAGAGTATCATCGAGCGCACTAGTCGAAATAATAACCGGCCGCTGCTGAATGTGACAGATCCTGAGGCACGTATTCGTGAGCTATTGGCCGCCCGCGAGCCCGTCTATATGGACTCTGGTGCTTGCATCTCCACTGATGGACGCACGATCCCCGAAGTGGTGAAGCACATGTTGCGCACCTATCGCGCTTGCGCGAAGCGACTTCAGCGAAAGTAGGAGGGGTAAGTGACCCAGGCATTGTTGTTCTTAACATCGAGTGCAATTGCGAAAGTTGTCGCGTGGCGTCGTCGCGTGCGACGGTCAGAAGTCAAGGGGGTTGCTCGAATTGGCCTGCGCAAGCGCAGACGCCACGGGAGCAGGTTTTTCAACAACGACTGTGATACCTTTCGCAATTACACCCCTTAGCCCGAATCTCGTCTTGTCATCTGCCTTAGATTCCCGCTTTGTGACCTGCATGTCTGAAGACTCAAAAATTCGCTGTGGTGTCGTAGGCACCGGTTCTCTCGGCCAACACCATGCTCGTATCTATGCTGCACTCGAGGAGTGTGAGTTGGTGGGTATCGTCGAGTCCGACGACGCACGTGCTGCCGAAATGTGCGCAGCACACAATTGCGCACGCTTTAACTCGCTCGAAGCATTGGCCGAAGCCTGCGATGCCGTAAGCGTCGTAGTGCCGACCGATCATCACCGTAATGTGGCAGTGCCGTTGCTTAACGGCGGCTGCCATTTGTTGATTGAGAAGCCGCTGTGCGTCAGCCTTGAAGAGGCCGAAGATATTCTCTCTGCGGCGAAGGCTGCGGGGCGTATCGTGCAAGTTGGTCATATCGAGCATTACAACCCGGTGATGGGCTACCTTGAAAATGCGGTCACTAAGCCACAATTTATTACTGCCGACCGCTTGGCTCCTTTCAATCCGCGTGGCACAGAGGTGGGCGTTGTGCTCGATCTTATGATTCACGACCTCGGTGTGATTCTCGCGTTGGTCCGTTCGCCAATTACACAGGTCGATGCTGTGGGCGTGAATGTGCTCTCCGATAGTGAAGACATTGCCAATGCGCGTATCACTTTTGAAAACGGCTGCGTGGCGAACATCAACACCAGCCGTGTCAGCATGAAGAAGGTGCGTGAGATTCGCGTCTTCCAACCTGCGAACTATCTCTCCTTGGACTTTATGAATCAGACAGGCCACTTCCTGCGCAAGGAAGGGCCGGAGCTTGTGCGTGAAGAAATCCCAATTGAAAAAGATGAGCCACTAAAGCTCGAACTCGCATCTTTCATGCAAGTCGTCAAGGACGCTGGCCAACCAAAGGTTGGTGCCGAGCTTGGCAAGTCTGCACTCGAACTGGCGATTCGGATCACTGAGCTGATTCACGCCGATAAATAATTTCTTCGACCATCGAATTAATGTCTGAACAGCTACCAGCTCTTACCGATTTCGCTGCGCCGATTAATGGGCAGCCGGATTTACTCATCATTGCTGGTGAGCATTCCGGTGATGAACATGCGGCGAAAATTGTCGCTGATATGCGATTGAAGCACCCTGACATCAAGGTCGCCTGTCTCGGTGGTGTTGAACTCGAGGTCGAGGGCGCACAACTGCTTTACGACTTAACTGCGATGTCGATTGTCGGCTTTGCTGAAGTCGTGAGGCATTATGGTTTCTTTAAGGCGCTGTTTGATCGCACGCTGGATTGGATCGAGCGCTATCGTCCGAAGCATATTTGCTTCGTTGATTATCCTGGCTTTAATCTGCGCATCGCGGAGCAATTGCTCGAACGTGGACTGAGTAAAAAAGGTGGTGGCGATATCGGCATTAGCTATTATATTGGCCCGCAGGTTTGGGCATGGAAAGCGAAGCGTCGCTTTAAAATGGCGCGCACGCTCGACCGTCTCGGTGTGATTTTTCCATTCGAGGTCGAGTGTTTTGCCGATACCGAACTACCGACGGAGTTTGTCGGCCATCCGTTCGTGCGCGACGATTATCAATTGCCGCTCAGTTACGATGCCTCGGCACCGGTGCTGTTGCTGCCAGGGAGTCGCACCGCTGCAGTGGGCCGTATCTTTCCGCTGTTGTTGCAGGGCTTTCAGTTAGCGCAAAAAACGAAGCCAGAGCTAAAGGCCAAGGTCGTTTACCCGAGTCAACGTATTCGCGCTGTCTTGGAGACTGTGTTGCAGGAGTATCCTGCGTTGCAGAGCTCGATTGAGTTGGTGCGCAATGAAGAAGACGGTTTGCCAGCTAGCGCAGTATTGATGAGTTCTGGAACCATGTCGTTGGCCTGTGCGTTGTCGGGTATTCCCGGCGCGATCGTGTATCGCCTCAATCCGCTAAGTTATTGGCTTGGACGCATTTTGGTGAAGATCCCGTATATCGGTATCGCAAATCTGCTACTTAAGCGTCCCCTACATCCCGAATTTATTCAAGGAGCCGCCAAGCCGAATCGCTTAGCCGAGCAAATACTAACTGCGCTCGATGATCCGCAAGCTGGCCAAGCCGCTGCCGCGGGTGCTGCCGAGCTCGGCGGGCTGTTGCATGCAGGCAGTGGTGTCAGCACTGCCGATTGGTTGTTAGAGGCGTGTGAAATCGGATCAGATGCCGCGAAGTAACGCATTCACTCCGTGTCCCAAAGGTGGTAACGCGTTTGGCTGCTATGTAAAACTGAGTCCCGGTGATCGATCTTGTCTGGCAGCTCAATTTGACGGGTGCCTGTGCCCTGATTTTTTGCCGCAGATTAAGTCGAAAGATTCGATTCGTATTCCAAGTATAACAGAGTAACGCACTAGAGCTATGATTGAAATCTATCGAGATCACGATTTTAGTAAAGTAGGGCTGTATCAAGGTATTCTTGAGGATGCTGGCATCGAAACGCTGTTACGGAATCGGAATTCAGTGACGATGACGACTTCAGTGCCGATACCTAGTATGTATCCAAATATCTGTGTGCATACGCCTGAAGATGCTACGCGCGCACGTGAACTACTTGCGGTGTATGCTGAGTCTGCTTCGTCGGAGGTCGCTGCGGATTGGGAATGCACGCTTTGTGGCGAAGGGAATGCAGGTAACTTTACCGAATGTTGGTCGTGCCAAGCGGATTGCCCTGAGCGGGGAGTTAACGATGAGGATTGAGAGCCGTAACGTTGCTGTTTGGGGAGCACTTGCTGCACTATGTGTGTTCTTGCTGAGTGGATGCCAATCGCCGAATTTCGACAGTTCCTTGGATGTCGGGTCGTCGGTGTTTACTGCTGCTGCTGACTCAAAAGTTCTAGTGGTACCCGCAGCAACTGTTAAGATTGCCGTGGATCGAACTGGTGTTGCAGTTCCAGAGAGTTCGATTGTGGTGGGCGCGCCGAAGCAGCTTTATTCGGAGCAGGTGACGAAGTCCGATTTGTGGCGGATAAACATGCAACACGGTTGCAAGTTTTATGAACCATGGAAGTATATGGGCACCAAAGATAGGAAGCATTATCTGATGATCTATCCGTTTCTCGGGTTTCGTGAGGTGTATCGTATCGCTGAGACAGAGTATCCGCTTGAGGATCCTTTCGAGCTGACTGCACGTACCTCGGAATGGCGTGAGATTAAGAAATTATCGCATCATGGCATTGAGCAACCATTCATTATCGAGCCTCTATTGTCCGGTTTACCAGATGCTCTCGTGCCGACACAACTTGATTGGGTTCAAGCCAATGGCTTTGGCGGCGAGATCGAGGACCTGTTTATGCAGGACGTGCAGATTTTAGAAACAGAGTAGCGCTTCAATTGCTGGACGGTTCCGAGCGCAGCAACACTCTCCGAGCGATTGCTCGGTCATTTCCGTTCAATGGTAGGAATCGATTTCCGGATCCGCTACTTAGGCTCTTTTCGGCACGTTTGGGGACCCGTTGTGACGATGGCTTCAACGGTATCTTTACGCATTCAGAATAGCTTTCAGGTAGACACAAGCGCTGTCCTCATCGGTAAATTCGCCCTCGAGTTGCGCTTCATAGGCGCGGTCGAGGATCTTGCCGAAGTGTGCGCCGGGCTTGATGCCGAGCTCGATTAAATGCCGTCCGAGTAAAATTGGTTTTGGGGCGCTGTCTTCAATCGCAAGTTCGGTGGCTTTTTTGAGTAGCCAGTCACCTTCGGGGAAGTCATCAACCACGATCGGAGGGCGGCCTGACTTGTCGGCAAAGGCCACGCGGGTGAGGCGGTCGACGCGTTTGACGCGAGCGGCAAGTCGGCGGATCGCAGTATCGCCTGCCCCATCGCGATACAGGGCGAGAGGGCGCATGTGTTGCTCAACCAGCGGCAGCACTTCTTCAAATATTTTTTTCTGTCGCGTCAGGCGTTCGAGGAATGCGCGCGCAATCGGCACGCCGTCGACATCGTGGCGTGGGCTGCGAATGCGGCCGGTCTTTTCATCGACGAAGCTGGAGACGGGTTTGCCCATGTCATGGCAAAGCACGGCGAGGCCAACAATGAGGTCTTCCCATTCATCGCCAATTCGATGACGCGCATAGGCATCGAGGCAATGATAAGTGTGGGTCCAAACATCGCCTTCGGGGTGCCACTCTGGATCTTGCTCGCAGCCGACCAAGGCTTCAATTTCTGGGAAATATTGCAACCAATTGCAGGCTTGTAAAAAGAGTAGGCCCTTTGATGGCTGCGCGCCCTTAAGGATGAGCTTCTTCCATTCTTCCCAAAGACGTTCGGAGGGCAGGTGCTCCGGTGAGAGCTCGCGGCAGAGTGCGATCGTCTCTGGCGTTGCTTCGAGGTCGAAGCGGGCGATGAACTGCATGCCGCGTAGCACGCGCAGCGGATCTTCACTAAAGGCTGCCGATACGTGACGTAAGTGGCGCGCCTTGAGGTCGGCCACGCCGTCGTAAGGGTCAAGCAATTCGTCGGTGAGTGGGTCAATGCTAATGGCATTGACGGTAAAATCACGTCGCGAGGCGGCTTCTTTGGGCGACATACTGGGATCGCCTGCAACCACGAAATCGGTGTGCTTCGGGCCGCTCTTGGATTCGCGGCGGGGCAGGGCGAGGTCGATG
>Ga0114998_10001056_pt1 | contig 21018 bp, 19 predicted proteins | sample ArcticOcean_MG_C_5_FD_87044 | JGI IMG/M metagenome (GOLD analysis project Ga0114998, IMG submission 87044) | Marine microbial communities from western Arctic Ocean - ArcticOcean_MG_CB4_138 | ecosystem: Environmental > Aquatic > Marine > Oceanic | place: Arctic Ocean: Canada Basin | collected... | reverse complement strand
TTAATAACTTTGTAGCTAATCTAACATTTTGACCTCTACGACCAATCGCCTTACTTAAATTTTCTTCAGTTAAAATTACATCTAATTTTTTTGCAACACTATCTACGTTTACTCTTTGAACTTCTGCTGGCGATAGTGCATTTGAAACTACTATTGCTGGATCTTCAGACCAATTAACAATATCAATTTTTTCTCCTTGAAGTTCGTTAACAACTGCTTGAACTCTTGATCCTCGCATACCAACACAGGCTCCAACTGGATCTAACGAAGTATCAACTGCCATCACACAAATTTTTGCTCTACTTCCAGGATCTCTTGCAGATGATTTAATTTCGATTAGTCCATCATATATTTCTGGAACTTCTTGCACAAATAATTTTTCCATAAACTTAGTATGTGCTCTAGATAAAAATATTTGTTGTCCACGTGCCTCTCTTCTTACATCATAACAATATGCTTTAACCCTATCACCTGCTTTAATATTTTCTCTTGGTATCATTTCATTTTTTTGAATTATTGCTTCTGTTCTACCTAGGTCTATGATTACGTTTCCAAATTCTAAACGCTTAACAATACCACTTAGGATTGTATCTTTTTTATCTATAAAATCATTGAATTGTCTTTCTCTCTCTGCTTCTCTTACGTTAAAACTAATAACTTGTTTTGCAGTTTGTGCGGCTATTCTCCCAAAATCAAAAGATGGTAATGGTTGTAAAACTTCATCACCAATTTTTTTATCCTTATTATTTTCATTTAATATTAACGCATCTTGAAAATTTATCTCAGTATTTGTATTTTCAGGATTTTCTACAATTATAAGTTTTCTAAAAATTCCAATATCTCCACTGTCTCTATTGATTAAAACTTTAATTTCATTGTCTTGCCCAAATTTTGACTTTGCTGCTTTAGCAATTCCAGTTTCCATTGAATCAATAATCAACTCTTTATCAATAGATTTTTCTAAAGCTACAGCTTCAGCAATTCTAAGTAATTCTAATTTATCTGCTCTTTTATTTAACATAATTTTATTAACTTCAAAAAAAAATGGGCTTCAGCCCATTTTGTAATTTCAATAATGTAAGGGCAATATATAAAGAATTTTTTTTTATTCAATAGTAACTATTTAGAAAAAATACCTTTTTTATCAGTTTTTTCCCAAGAAAACGAGCCATCTGTCTCAGGTATTCTTCCAAAGTGTCCATATGCTGATGTTTTTTCATAAATTGGTTTATTTAAGCCTAACATTTCTCTTATTCCTCTAGGACTTAAATCAAAATTTTCATGAATTTTTTCTGAGATAAATTTATTTTTTTCTAAATCGTTATCAAATAAATCAACATAAATAGATAAGGGTTTTGAAACTCCAATTGCATAGGCTAATTGAATTAGACATTTTTCAGCTATATTAGAGGCGACCACATTCTTTGCGATATATCTTGCAGCATAGGCTGCTGACCTATCTACTTTGGTTGGATCTTTTCCTGAAAAAGCTCCACCACCGTGAGGTGCTGCTCCACCATAAGTATCAACAATAATTTTTCTTCCTGTTAAACCACAATCACCATCTGGACCACCTATTACAAAATTTCCAGTTGGGTTTACATAGAATTCTTTTTCATCAAAATCTTTTAATAAATTTTCAGGAATTGCTTTTAACATATAAGGAGTCAACAAATCTCGAACTTGAGCCTGATTTACATCAGCTGAATGTTGTGAAGATATAACAACTGATTTAACTTTAGCAGGTTTACCATCTATATATTCAAATGTAACTTGACTTTTTGAATCTGGTTCAATATTTTTTAGTTTTCCAGATTTTCTATCTTCAGCCATTAGTCTTAAAATTTTATGAGAATAATGAATTGGCGCAGGCATCAACTCTTCCGTTTCATTACAGGCATATCCAAACATTATTCCTTGATCTCCTGCTCCCTCATCTTTATTATCTGAAGAATCTACTCCTATTGCAATATCTGCAGACTGTGAATGAAGGTGATTTTCTATTTTTGTTGCTTCTCTCCAAGTAAAACCATCTTGGTCGTATCCAATATCTTTAATACAATTTCTAACTTTTTGAATTAGATCTTCTTCTTTAATTTTAGGACCTCTTACTTCACCAGCTAAAATAACTTTATTTGTAGTGGTAAGTGTTTCACAGGCTACTCTCGAAAAAGGATCTCCTGAAAGGTAACTATCAACTACCATATCTGAAATACGATCAGATACTTTGTCTGGATGACCTTCAGATACAGATTCACTTGTAAATAAAAAATTTTTTAGGTTACTCATCTTTTAGTTTATTAAATGAAAAAATTAAAAAAATATATAATAAAATTAATATTATAAGGGTTTTATTCCCGTACTTCATAAAGGGTGTAGATATAATCGACTTACTCTTTGATAGCTCAACATGTCCTGTTGATCCAAATTCCACTTTTTGTTCTATTATTCCCATAGGGTTTACAATTGCAGAAATACCATTGTTTGCAGATCTAATTATGTACTTTCCACTCTCAACAGACCTGAAAATACTATGTGAAAAATGTTGTTTGGGTCCTACGGAGCTTCCAAACCATCCATCTTCTGAAATATTAATTATATAATCAAAATTATTATCATTAGATAATTTACCTGAGTAGATTATTTCATAACAAATGAGAGGAAGTAAATTTAAATCAATTTTACTACTTTTTATATTAAGTGGAATCCTATTTTTTCCACTAGAGAAAGATTGATATTTGTTAGTTACCGTTCTAAGACCTATTAAGCTGAAAATACTCTCAAAAGGTATAAACTCTCCAAATGGTACCAGATTAACTTTATTGTAGTTTGCTATAAGATCTAACTTATTATTAAATATAGCCATTGAGTTAAAAAATAGATTTTTATCATTTTCTGTTTCTATACTATTTAGACCCATAATAATTAAATCATCCTCTCCAAAGTTATTTAGAAATAAGTTTTTATAAATGCTCATATCTCTCAAATTAGTGTCTGGAATAATTCCCTCTGGCCATAAAAAAATAGTTGGTTCAACTTTTTTTGAAGCACTTAATTCTATAAGCTCATTAATAATCTTTAACTCATCTTGTTTTGAATAAAATCTATCCAGACTAATATTTGATGATATTGCTTTTATTGTATAAGGGGTTTTTACACTTTTCAGAGAATTAAAATTGTCATTTTTTATGTAACCAAATATTAAAAACGTAGCAGATATAAAAATATAAAAAAAACAAACAATAACCTCTGCCCTAGATTTTCTTAAAATAAATAAAGCGGGCACAGTGAATAAAGAGATGCAAAACAAATTGAAGGAATAAGTTCCAATAATTGAAAGAATTTGAATAAAATAAACACTTTTTGAAAAACTAAATGCAATTAAATTCCAAGGAAATCCTGTAAGTATAGATCCTCTAATAAATTCAATTATACCAAATAAAATTGAAAAAATAAAAAAAGAACAAACTACATTTTTTGAATAAAAAATTGAAAATAAATATGTCATTAAACCATAAAATATAGCTAAAAAGGCAGGCAATAAGATTATAGCAACTGGTATTAAAAATTTAAAACTCTGATCAAATGTTAATGAAATTGCTATCCAGTATAGGCTAAATAAAAAGTATCCAAATCCAAAATACCACCCATATTTAAAAAGGGATTTATTGCTTGATAATTCTTTTTTTTTATTAAAAACAAAAATGAAAAATAAAGAAAAAGTAATGAAATTGATTATAAAATAATTATATGGTGGTAAGCTGTAAGAGCTTATCGCTCCTAGAAAGATAATATAAAAAGAATTTAAAAAGTTTTCTTTAAATAAGTTTGACAATTTTTTTTTCAATAGTTTTATAAATTTTTTCTTCTTCAATTAGCATCTCTTTGAAGTCTTTTAATTTTATATGGTCATAGCCTAATAAATGAAGAAAACCATGAATAAAGGTCTTAATTACTTTGTTCTTAAACTCTAGTACACTTAAAGTTTCTGGTTTGCTCATAAACTCGTAACTAACAATAATATCTCCAAGATAAGGTGATTTATTTATATTAATTTTTTCTTCCGAAGGAAAAGATAAAACATCTGTTGATTTATTCTTATTTCTAAATTTTTTATTCAATTTTTGAATATTTTTATTGTTTGAAAGCAAAACTGTGAAACTTACCTTTTTTTTAATAAATCTGTATTTTTTAGGAAAAACCTTCACTAAAGAGTTGAAAAAAATATGAGGTTTTTTAATTTTTTTTCTCCAAAGATTACTCTCTGAGACTACATCAATGTTAATCATTTTCTTGATCTGAATACGCTTTTACGATCTTTGAGACTAGAGGGTGTCTAACTACGTCAGAATGATCAAAATCTACTACTGAGATTTCATTTAAGTGACCCAGTAACTTTTTAGATCTATTTAATCCAGACATATTTTTGTGGGGTAGGTCAATTTGAGATGGATCACCATTTATAACTATTTTTGAATTTTCCCCTATACGAGTTAGAAACATTTTAATTTGTGTATCTGTTGCGTTTTGTGCCTCATCTAAAATTGCAAAGGAGTTTTTTAAAGTCCTACCTCTCATAAATGCAAGAGGTGCAATTTCAATATCACCCACTTCAATCATTCTCTGAATTTTTTCATAATCAAACAGATCGTAAAGAGAATCATATAAAGGTCTTAAATATGGGTCCACTTTTTCCTTCATGTCTCCTGGTAAAAAACCTAATCTTTCACCAGCCTCAACTGCTGGTCTTGATAAAATAATTCTTTCAATTTTCTTATCCAGCAATAATGTCAGACCAACTGCAACTGCCAAAAATGTTTTTCCTGTTCCCGCAGGACCTGCTGAAATTACAATATCACTCTGTCTTAAAGCTCTAACATATTCCTTTTGTTTTTCTGATCTTGGAATAACTGATTTTTTGGGAGTTTTGATTATGTCTGAAACATTTTTATTTTTTACTTTTTCTTCGATCATAAATTTATCTATTGAAGAGATTATATCTTTTTTTTCTATACTACCATTATTTATAAACTGATTTGCTAAAAATTGAATAGCATTTTTTGTTACTTCATTTTGTGCTGGAGTTGATTTTATTAAAATAGAATTACCCCTAGAATATAAACTCGTATTGGTAATTTTTTCGAGTTGTTTTAAGTTTTCATTAAATTCACCAACCACACCCATTAACAAGTCATTATCATGAAATATAACGCTTAAAGAATTATTTTCAGAGTAAACAAATTTTAGAATAGGATTAATCTTTTTATGAATAGTGTTATTCAACTTTTAGGCTACCTTTTGATTATAACTTTTTTTTAACTTCCCAAACAAACTATTCTGATTGCTACTAGTTATTTCAACCTGTACAATTTTTCCAATATTCTCTAAATCTCCATCAAAAATTACCGACGTCATATATTCTGTTCTGCCAAATAATTTAATGCCATCTTTCATTCTATTTTCAACTAGAACATTGACTACTTCACCCTGTAAAGATTTATTTTTCTCTATTTGGTTATTAAATAATTTTTTTTGAATTATCTCTAACCTTTTCTTGGATTTATTCTTATCAACTAAATCAAGATCGGCAGCTACAGTGCCTGGCCTTGGGCTAAATATAAATGAATATGAGTTGATAAACTTTATTTTTTCAATCAACTCCATTGTGTTTTTAAAATCATCATCATTTTCTTCTGGGTATCCAATAATAAAATCACTTGAAAATTCTATATTTGGATTAATCGTTTTTAATTTTTTATAGATCATTAAATATTCTTCAATAGTATGTTTTCTATTCATTAATTTTAAGATTTTATTTGATCCGCTCTGCACCGGTAGGTGTACCAATGGCATTAATTTAGTTGATCTTTTATAAACATTTATTAAGTCGTCAGTCATGTCTTTAGGGTGAGATGTTGTATACCTAATTCTTTCCAGCCCACTAAAACTTTCTAACTTTATCAATAAATCAGATAATCTAAATTCCTTATTTTCAGTTCTATAATTATAGGCATTAACATTTTGCCCTAAGAGGATAATTTCTTTAGCGCCGCTTTGAACTATCTCTTTAGCTTCATCAATTATTTGATCAAAAGGACGAGAGTATTCGGGTCCGCGTGTATATGGAACAACACAAAAATGACAAAATTTATCACACCCCTCTTGAATTGTTAAAAAAGAGGATACTTTACTATCTTGATTTTTAATTTTGCTCAAATAATTAAATTTCGAGATAGTATCAAATTCTGTTTCTTCCCTTTTTTTTTTATTATTATTGTGTTCTTGTATTACATCATTAATTTTATGATAAGACTGAGGTCCAATCACTATATCAATATAGGGCTCTCGTTTTAATATCTCTTGATTTTCTGCTTGAGCAACACATCCAGCTACAATTATAATTGGTTTTTTTTTTGATCTAAAAATTTTTTTTACTCTTCCAATTTCATGATAAACTTTTTCTTTTGCTTTATCTCTTATGTGGCAAGTGTTTAAAAGATAGCAATTTGCATCTTCATATTTATCTGTTTTTTCAAAACCTATCTTTTTCACTGAATCAAAAATACGATTTGAGTCATATTCATTCATTTGACAGCCAAATGTTTTTATAAATATTTTTTTTGACATTAAGCTAGGATTTTTTTTTGATCCCATATAATTCCAACTTATGATCTACCAACTGATATCCATATTTCTTGGCAATTTTTTCTTGTAATTTTTCAATTTCCTCATCTACGAATTCTATAATTTCTCCAGTTTTTATATCTATCAAATGATCATGATGTCCCTCGTTAAGTTCTTCATATCTTGCTTTGCTACCTTTAAATTCATGTTTTGCTAAAATTCCTGACTCTTCAAATAACTTTACCGTTCTATAGACTGTGGCAATACTAATTTTTGAGTCAATTTTTGAAACTCTATTATAAAGTTCGTCTACATCGGGATGATCATTTGATTCACTCATGACTTGAGCTATAATTTTTCTTTGATCAGTTAACTTAACTCCCTTGGATATACATTTTTGTTTAATAGTTTCTGTCATATTCAATTTTAACTTAAATAAATAGGATTAATCAAATTCTTTTTTATTTTAAATTTTGTACATAAATATGGAATATTTTCATACTTAACTTCCCCAGGTTCATTAAAATCTAAAAAGCTGAAACAATAATAGTCAATTCCTTTAGTTAAAAATAAAGCTTTAATGGTTGCGAGTGAATTTCTTATAGCACCAAAACTACCAGGACCTCTATTTACGTAAATAGCTTTTATCTGGTTTAATGATGTTTGATTTTTTTTTAAAAACTCGTTAATTAAAATAATCATTTTTTCAAAATTAATTTTACTATTTTCATGACTAAGGGTATAAATATTTTTATCAACAATGAGTTTTAAAAAAATATTTTCTCCAGCTGCATCTATTATCAAAATATTCATATTAATATTAATATTATCACTTAGTACTAAAGCAGATGAAAATAATATCAAATATTATTCTAACGATAAAGGCATACTACCACTAATGTACCACAGATTTGATGAAAAAAGATACCCTTCAACAAATATTCAAATGGATGTTTTTAAAGAACAAGTTAAAATTATTAAAAACTTAAATTTTGATTTTTATAATCCAGGAGACTTAAACAAAGAATTTCTATTAGCAAAAAAAGAAAAAAAAATTCTCATAACTATAGATGATGCTTTTTCTTCATTTTATGATGTTGCTTGGCCTTATTTAAAAAAAGAAAAAATTCCATTTATTCTCTTTGTTTCTACAGAAGCTATTGGCAAAAATGGCTATATGAGTTGGGAACAAATAAAGTTAATTGAAAAAGAATCTAACGCTTATATTGGTAACCACTCCCATTCTCATGAGTATTTAGTTAATTTTAAAAATAAAGACTTCATCAAAGATATTATTACAGCAAACAAAATTTTTATTGATAATCTGGGCTATAATCCTATTTTTTTTTCCTACCCATTTGGTGAATATAGTAATTCTATTAAAAAATATATTTCTGAAAATTTTAAATTCGCTTTTGGTCAACACTCAGGTGTAATCGATATTAATAAAAATCGCTACGAATTGCCAAGGTTTCCAATCAATGAAAAATACGGTGATTTAAAAAGATTTAAATTTTTAATTAACCTTTACCCTTTAGAGTTTAAAAATTTACTACCTAAAGAAAAATACTTAACAGAAGTCAATAATCCACCAAAATTTTCTGTGGAATTTTTTAAAGAACAAAAAAATTTAAATAATATTAATTGTTTTTCAGATGCGGGTGATAATTGGAAAAAAGCTAATATAAATTTTAATAAAGATATTCTCTATATAAATTTTAGAGAACAGTTTAATTATAGAAGGGGTAGAATTAATTGTTCGTTAAATGATAATGGAATTTGGAGGTGGTTTGGTGTTCAGTTTTCTATTAAACAAGATTAAATTAAACTCTCTAAATCAATATTTGATGGGAGCAACCTAGCATCATCAAAATCAGTCAATTGATTTTGTTTTATTATTTGTTGTAAAATCTTTACATATTCTTTTCCAGTTTCAGCATATCTATCAAGGTACTTAGTAAGTATTAAGCTGTCTAATTCTTTTCCTTCATCTCTTAGTTGAGCTCTAGCACTTCTAAATTCTTTGTACGAAGAATGCGTGTTAAGATTTCTATGATATGCTTTTACAGAAGCTTGTAGAACTTTAAACTTCATTACTTTGTGTGTACTATCATCATCGGCACCAGCTGGCTTTATACCTTCTCCTGTCTAGGTCCATTGACCAAATAATGCATTGCCTTCTTGAGCAAATCTTGAAGTACCCCATCCCGTTTCTTTTGCAGCCTGAGCAATTGCCATAGAAATTGGAATCTCATCTAGTCTGATTTTTAATGTAGATAGGTCCTTATTAATCACACCATACTGTTTGAATTTTTTTTCTAACCAATTTTTTTCATTATTAGTATTTTTATTTTTATTTAATACTCCAAAAAGTTTTATTCTATCGAGTTTAATATTGTTATTTTCCTTTATCACCAGTGGCAAAATAATTTGTATAAAAAGTTCTTTTCTTTCTTTTGTGTTTTCTATCATTTTTATTTCTACTGGTAACAATGACAAAGAAACAGGTTTAACCAATTTTTTCTTTCTCACATCTGATAAATTGTAACCGGTATCTAAAAACAATTGTTTTATTGTAGAGGCACTTAACCTAACTGTGTTATCGGGCAGATCCTCAAAATTTAACACATCATCAAATAAATATTTTTGATTCAATTCATTATCTATTTTAGATAATTTTTCATAATTTTTTCCTTCTAGTGTTTTTGTAAAATTATTTTTAGAATTGTTTTTAAACTCTTGAGTTAATAGTGCACGTTCTTTTGTAAAATTAATCACTATTGGCATAATGGTAAAAAAAGAAACCACTATTAAAGAAGATAAAACTGTTTTGGAAAAGACGTCTAAATTTTTTTCTTTAAAAAAACTTTTTTTCTCTTTCGTTATATTGAAACCATTTTTTTTAACAAATTTTCTTATTTCATCGATAGATATTTTAGTTCTTTTAATCATCTATACCGCTATGACTTCTTTTACTTCTGGTAAATAATGACACAAAAGATTTTGAACACCTTGCTTGAGCGTCATTGTTGAACTTGGGCATCCTGAGCAGCTACCTTGCAGCTCTACTTTTACAATTCCATCTTTGAACTCTTTAAATTTAATGTCTCCACCATCTTTTGCAACAGCTGGTCTAATTTTTGTTTCTAAAAGGTTTATAATTTTTTTTTCTATTTCTTTAAGCTCACTTTTTTCCTCTTTAAGAAGTTCATTTGAAATTACAAATTCTTTTCCTGATAAATAAAAATCATTAATTAATGAAATAACAATGTGCTTAATATCCTCCCAATCTATATCTTCAGCCTTATTTATAGACAAAAAGTCAAAGCCTAAAAATACTCCCGTTACACCGTTGACTGATAAAAGGTTTCTTACTAGCTCGCTATCAGTTTCCTCTTTTTTTGTTACCTCAAAAGAACCATTATTAGACACAGTTTTTCCAGGTAAAAACTTTAGTGAATTTGGGTTGGGTGTTACTTCTGTTTGCACAAACATAATTTATATATAATCATTAATAATTAAATTAACACTAATTAATAAATTTTATTAAAAACCTACCAATTCTTTAATTTTTTTAATTTTTTGTGTGGCGATTTTGTCTGCTTTTTCAGAGCCATCTAATAAGATTTCATCTATGTATCTTTCGTCATTTAATAATTTCTTTATTTCCTTTGAAATTGGTTCAATTTTTCCAATTACAGCTTCTGATAATTTTTCCTTAAATTCAGAAAATTGTTTTCCATTAAATTCGATTATCGATTTTTCTAAACCTTGATTTTTTAAACTTGAATAGATTCCTAATAAGTTTTCTGCCTCAGGTCTGCCAACCAAATCTTTAATGTTTGTTGGCATCGGTTTAGGATCTGTTTTAGATTTTTTTATTTTATTAGATATTGTGTCCTTTTCATCTGTTAGATTAATTCTACTTAAATCTGATGGATCTGATTTGCTCATTTTTTTTAATCCATCTTTAAGACTCATTATTCTAGAAAATTGTTTTTGTATTAAGGTTTCTGGAACTCTTAAAAAATCATTAACATTAAAATCATTATTAAACTTTTGAGCAATATCTCTGCAGAGTTCTAAGTGTTGTTTTTGATCATCACCCACCGGAACATGCGTCGCATCATATAGTAGTATATCTGCAGCCATTAAAACTGGATAGGAATATAGACCAATGCTTGCTTTCTCCTTATCTTTACCAGCCTTTTCTTTAAATTGGGTCATTCTATTAAGCCAACCTATTTTTGAAACGCAACTCAAAATCCAAGCAGCTTCAGAATGGGCAGACACCATAGATTGGCTGAAAATAATACTACTACTAGGGTTTATTCCACTTGCTATAAAAGTGGCAGCTGTTTGTCTTATGTTCTTTTTTAATTCCTTAGGATCCTGCTTAACAGTTATAGCATGAAGGTCTACAACACAAAAAATGCATTCATTTTCTTTTTCATCCTGTAACTCCACAAAATTTTTAATTGCTCCTAAATAATTTCCTAAATGAAGATTTCCTGTTGGTTGAACTCCTGAAAAAATTTTTTTTCTCATAATTAATACTTTAAATGAATATCGCTAATTTTAAAAGCTTTGATAAAAATTGCTACCAAAATATAGAATGTTAATCCTAACATTACTGTACCAACAAGATACGTAGATTTGAAAGTTTCTTCATAAAGAAGCTTGTCATTAAAGATATAAATCAAGTAGCTAAAAAATATACCCATTAATGTTGCTGCAATTAAAATTTTTATAAATCTGCCTATAAAAATCGAGTTAAAGTTAAATATGTTTCTTTTTTTTAAAAAAATGAACAAGCACATAGCATTAAACCAAGAAGATATCGTTGTTGCTATAGGTATAATCAAGAAACCAATTTCTTTGAAAAAAATAACACTAATAAAAATATTTAAGAAGACAGAAATTAACGAAATATAAAATGGTGTTTTGGTATTATGTCTGGCGAAAAAAAAAGTGGAAAAAACTTTTATTAATGAAAATGCTGGCAATCCCATTCCGAAATAAAACAACGCCTTTCCAGAACTTTTAACACTTTCTTTGTCAAATGAACCGTACCCAAATAAAGATGATATAATTTCTTGTGAGGCAATCAATAGAGCAATTGCTGCAGGTATGCTTAAGAATAAACTTAGCTCTAGTGCTTTATTTTGTATCAAATTTATTTTTTCTTTTTTTTTATTTTGAACATATTTAGAAAGTTGAGGAAGTATCACTGTTCCTATTGCAATTCCAGCAATCGCAAGGTTTATTTGATAAACTCTATCTGCGTAATAAAGATAAGATACTGCACTTGTTTGAAATGAAGCAATGATTGTACCTACTAAAATGTTTATTTGAGTAACACCAGAAGAAAAAATGCTTGGTAATAATTTCTTAAAAAAAATTTTTACTTTTTGATCAATCTTAATGCGTAATGTTAATTTAAAAGAAAAATATTTTTTTACAAAAAAGTATAAAAATACAAATTGTAATATTCCAGATAATGTAACTGCATAGGATAAATAATATACCAACTGATCATTTAAAATTTTTCCAAAGAATAATACACTAATTAAAAGAATGTTTAGTATAATTGGTGCTGCTGATGCAACTGCAAATTTGTTATGAGAATTTAAAATTGCAGAAAAAAATGAGGCTAAACTTATAAATAACAAAAATGGAAATGTAATTCTTGTTAACGTTATAGCTAATTCCATTTTTTGTGCATCTCCATCAAACCCTGGTGCAATCAAGAATACAAATACGGGCATTACTATTTCAATAAAAAGGACTAAAAAAAATAATCCTAAAATAAGTAAGTTAAAAATGTTATTTGCAAAATTTGCAGAAAGTTTTTTTTTCTTCAGTAGAGATGAATAACTGGGAACAAATGCTGCATTAAATGTTCCTTCTGAAAATAACCTTCTAGATGTGTTGGGTATCCTAAATGCAACAAAAAATGTGTCAGCCAAAGGTCCTGCACCAAGGAATACTGCTATCAGAATATCTCTTACGTAACCTAATAGTCTACTTATTATTGTAAAAAAACTAAATGTGCCTGTTGACTTAATAAGGTTCATAAATCATATTAGTCATAAATTTGCTCTATTTGTATATCTAATTAACATAAATGAAAAAAACTAATACAGATCATTACACGGATAAAGAAGCTTTAGATTTCCATAGTTATAATAAACCTGGAAAAATTGAGATTAATTCTTCAAAACCAATGACTACTAAGAGAGATTTGGCTTTAGCTTATTCTCCTGGTGTTGCCGCCCCTGTTAAAGCAATTTCTGAAAACCCTGAAGCTGCCTATGACTACACATCAAAGGGAAATTTGGTTGCAGTTATAAGCAATGGGTCGGCGATCCTTGGTATGGGTAATCTAGGAGCATTAGCCTCTAAACCAGTTATGGAAGGAAAAGCAGTTTTATTTAAAAGATTTGCAGACATAGATTCTATTGATTTAGAAATTGACTCTAATGATCCAAATGAAATCATTAATAGTATAAAAAATTTTTCATGCAGTTTTGGAGGAATTAATTTAGAGGACATAGCAGCTCCAGATTGCTTTGTGATTGAAGAAAAATTAAAAGAAATTCTAGATATTCCAGTTTTCCATGATGATCAACATGGTACTGCAATAATTACTACGGCAGCATTAATTAATGCTTTGGATATATCCGGTAAATCAATAAAAGAAATTAAAGTAGTTGTGAATGGTGCCGGTGCATCAGCCATGGCTTGTACTAATTTATTTAAAAATAGTGGTGTGCCCCAAAAAAATATAATTATGGTAGACAGAACGGGAGTAATCTATCGAGGTAGGGAAGGTTTAAATCAATGGAAATCATCTCATGCTATTGAAACAAAACACAGGACGTTAGAGGAAGCCATTAAAGATGCTGATGTTTTTTTAGGACTATCTGCAAAAGGTGTCCTTTCAAAAGAGATGGTAAAAAAAATGGCAAAAAATCCAATAATTTTTGCTTGTGCTAATCCTGATCCAGAAATATTACCTGAAGAAGTAATGGAAGTTAGAAGTGATGCCATTATTGCAACTGGAAGATCAGATTATCCGAATCAAGTAAATAACTTAATTGGTTTTCCATACATCTTTAGAGGAGCACTTGATGTTAGGGCTAAAACAATTAATGAGGAAATGAAAGTAGCTGCAGCACATGCAATAGCAGAACTGGCAAGAGAAGATGTTCCAGATGAAGTCGTTGCTGCAATGGGAGGTGATCGCCCTAGATATGGAAAAGATTATATTATTCCATCAACATTTGACCCTAGATTAATTAGTGTAATTCCATCGGCTGTAGCTAAAGCTGCAATGGATAGTGGTGTTGCAAGAAAAGATATAAAAGATTTTGAAATTTATAAAGACCAACTTAAACAAAGACTTAATCCATCTGTTACAATCATGCAGGGTATTAATTCCTACATTAAAAAAAATCAAAAAAGAATTGTTTTTGCAGACGGGGAAGATAAAAATACACTTAAAGCTGCAATAGCATTTAAAAATTCAAAATTAGGAATTCCAATTTTGGTTGGTAAAAAAGAAAAAATTAAAGAACAGATAAATAAAATTGGTTACAGTGATAACTTTGACATCGAAATAATAAATTCTCAAGATGCGGAAAAACGAGAAAAATATGTGAACTATTTATTTAAAAAGATGCAAAGAGAACAGGGTCTTTTAGAAAGAGACTGCGATAGACTTGTAAGGAATGATCGTGTTATATGGGCTTCCTGCATGGTGGCTTGTGGTGACGCAGACGGGGCAGTCACAGGTAATACTAGAAGGTTTGGTGCATCTTTAGATAAGATTAAACAAGTGGTTGATCCAAGACCTGGGGAAATAATGTTTGGTTTAAATTTGGTTGTTTATAAAGGTAAAACTATATTTGTGGGAGACACAAGTGTTAACGAATATCCCAGCTCTGACGAACTTGCAGAAATTGCAATATCCTCTGCCAGAGTTGTAAAATTATTTGGCTTTATTCCAAAGGTCGCTTTTGTTTCTCATTCGACTTTTGGTCAACCTTTAACAAGTAGAACCAAACATATTAAAAGAGCTGTTGAAATTTTAAAAAATAAAAATGTAGATTTTGAGTTTGATGGAGATATGCAACCTGATGTAGCTCTTAATGAGGAGTATAAAGAACTTTACCCCTTTTCAACTATTGTTGGTAATGCAAATATCTTAATAATGCCTGGACAGCATAGTGCTGCTATTTCTTACAAAATGATAAAAAGCATAGGTGAGGTAAAAGTTATTGGTCCCTTGTTAATTGGACTTGGTCAACCAATCGAAATAGCACCCTTAAGATCATCTACATCAGAAATAATTAATTTAGCCTCTATTGCCGCTTATTCTGCTGATGTAATTGATTATAAAAAAAATTAATTTTTTTGAATTCTTAACTCTTCAACCAAAATAATACTTGCTATAACATCTTCAACATCAAGTATTTCTTTTCCTTCATTTATCACTTCTTTTCTTTCTTCTGCAGTGAGAGCAATTCCATAAATAAATATCTTTTTTTTATATGTATCTATTTGATAATTAGTAGCTTTGATTTTTTTATTAAATATTAAAGCCGCACGTAATTGTGAGGTTATTAATAGATCTTTGGCTGATTGTTTAAAATTAAATTCTTCTTTAATTTTAATATCATTTTTAACAGATCTGACTCCCTTGGTTTCCCACGCTAATTTAGTAATTTGAAGCTTTTCTTCTGGGTTAACAACCGCGCCTGTTAAAAAAATTTTACCGTCTAAAACTTTTGTATTTATTCTCAATAAATAGTTTTTATCTCTTAATATTAATCTAGCTGATAAATTTTTTTGCATTACTGAGTCGTCTATTTGAGTTCCTATCGATCGCGGATCTAAGGCAACACTAACCCCGGTGCCAAAAATACCCTTCGATGCGGTTCCGATACACCCTGTAAGAATTAAAAATATTAAACTTATTAAAATTATTCTATTTTTCATTTTTTAATTCTAAACAATAACTATAAATCTCTTTTTTAGGTGCATTACTATTTTGACTAATCAAATCAGTAATATCTTTAATGCTTAATTTTTTAATCATTTTTTGAATATTTTTTTTATCAGATTCATTTAGATTTATCGACAAATTGTTTAATTTTCCTTTTTCAGAAATAACTATTGTCAATTCTCCTTTTGGGTCTATTTTAAAGGCCTCAAGGTCATTCACATCAGACCTTATATATTCTTCAAAAAACTTGGTCATCTCTCTACATACCAAAATTTTTCTTCCTGAAAAAAAATGTTTAATATTTTTTACTGACTTATTAAATTTTCGTGGAGAGATAAAAAACACAATAGAGCTATCTATATTGGATAGTTTTTCTAAATCATCTTTAAGTTTATTATTTTTTTCAGGAAAGAACCCATAAAAAAAATATTTTTCATTGAAGCCACTTATAGAGACCGCAGTTGAAACAGCTGATGTCCCTGGTATTGGAAAAACATCAATATTATTAACCAAACATTCATTTATAAGTATTGCCCCTGGGTCTGATACTGATGGTGTTCCAGCATCTGAAATAAGTGAGACAATACAATTTGATTTTAATATATCGATTACTTTTAATAAATTTTTTTTTTCATTAAATTTATGATTTGAAATAAGTTTAGATTTAACTTCATATCTATTTAATAAATTTTTTGAAACTCTGGTGTCTTCACACAATATGTAGTCTGATTTTTTTAGGATATCTATTGCTCTTATAGTTATGTCACTTAAGTTACCAATAGGTGTAGAAACAATATACAGTCCACTTTTAACTTTATTATTTATGTTATCAGTATCTAGAATCATTAAATTATAACCACTATAATAATAGCATTAAAATGAAAAAAATTATTAAAATTATATTACTTCTGATTTTAGCATTGTTGATGCCCTTAAAAAGTATATCTGCAAATGAAAAAATTCAGATTGGGTTACTTGTTCCATTAACCGGTAAAAATTCTGATATTGGTCAATCTATAATTAAATCTACCCAACTTGCTATTAATAAGATTAATAATTCATCGGTTGAAATTATTCCTAGAGATACGAAATCAGACCCAAATATCACCTTGAGATTAGCAAAAGAACTTAGTGAATTAGGAGTAAAAATTATAATTGGTCCTGTTTTTAATACCAATCTAACCTACCTTGATGAATTGCAAGAGGTAACTTTTTTATCCTTAACCAACAAAGAGAGCGGCAATAACTCAAAGAATATTATCAACGCAGGCATCAACGCTACATCTCAACTAAAAGCTATTCAAAAATTTATAGAATTAAATGAATTAAAAGAAACTATTTTTTTAACACCTGATGTAGATTATAAAAATGAAATTAAAAAAGCTATATCTGATTCCAAAATTAAAATAATTAAAAATCACATTTATAGCAAAGATCCTACTAAGCTAACTAAACAAATAGAGAAAATTACAAATTACGAAATAAGAAAGCAAAATCTTGAGGATGAAATAACTAGATTGGAAGAATCAGATCAAGAAAACAAAGACCTTTTAATAGAAAAATTAAAAAAGAAAGATACTCTTGGGGATGTAAAATTTGATTCTTTAATAATTGCAGATTTTGATGAAAGTTTAAAAAGTGTCACAACTTCTTTATTATATACTGATATATCTCCTAAGAAAAAATATTTTATAACACTTAATCAATGGTTTGATAAATCTCTCCTTAAAGAAACTAGTTCACAACCACTTTATTTTCCTTCTATTAATATAAAAAATTACGAAGCTTTCTCATTAGAATATTTTAAAAAATTTAACCATTACCCAAACCAGATAGCATTTTTAAGTTTCGACCTAGTAGGACTTGTTTATTACTTAATACTTCAAAATGATTTGGTTGTAGATAATAAAATATTTACTAAGAAAACTTTATTTAGAGGAAAAGTTGGAATTTTTGAAATAAAAAATAATAAAATTAATCATATTCTTAATTTTTATAAAGTAGAAAATGATGAGTTTAAAAGAATTTTTTAATTTTTTTAAAAGCTTTAAACCGGTGATCTATTTTGTATTTTTGAAACGATTTCATTTCTCCAAAAGTAATTTTTTTTCCAATCGGTATAAAAATTGGATCATAACCAAAGCCATTATTTCCCTTCATGGAGTTTGAAATGTGTCCTTCAACCTTCCCAATGGAGTTTATTATCTTTTGATCAGATCCATAAATAGTTAACGCACAAATAAATCTTGCTTTAATATTTTTATTTCTCCAATTTTTATCTATATTATCTAGTTCTTTAAAAACTCTTTTCATTGCTTTGATGAAGTCCCCTTTTTTTCCTCCCCATCTTGCTGAATAAATACCTGGCTTTCCATTTAAAATGTCTATTTCTAGTCCTGAATCATCTGACAAACAGATCATTTTTGATTTTTTAGAAAAATACCTAGCTTTAATTAATGAGTTTTCCTCAAAAGATTTCCCATTTTCGATAGGACTTTTAATTTTTAAGCCTGAGGTAGAATAAATTTTGAGGTATTTAGGCAATAAATCCCTAATTTCCTTTAATTTACCCTTATTATTTGTGCCTATTAATAATTTTATAATTTTTTTCTTTAGCATCTAGTAATTATCAGATTTCATACCATATAAGTTTCAATGGAAAAAGATCAAAACACAAATTCTGATACTCCAATTAATGAGGTTGAGGATATTAAAACAGAGGAGTTAAATAATGACACCCAACCAGATTCTTCAGAAAATATCAAACAAGCAAAAGAGGTTACTCCTGAAGAAAAAATTTTAGAGCTAGAAGATAAAGTAGCCAGAGCTTTTGCTGAAATGGAAAATCAGAGAAGAAGATTTGAAAAAGAAAGTGAGGATGCCTTTAACTATGGGGGGTTTGCTTTTGCAAAAGAAACTTTAAACTTAATAGATAATTTGGAAAGATCAAAACAAATACTAGAAAGTGATGAAGCCTTAAAAAATTCAGAGGCTTTAAAAAAAACTTTAGAACATTTTGATATTATAAATAAAGATATGATTTCTATTTTATCAAAAAATGGAATTATACCTTTAGATTCAATTGGTAAAAAACTTGATCCAAATCTTCATCAAGCAATGATGGAAATTGATGATGATCAAAAGGAACCTGGCACGATTATTCAAGAAATTCAAAAAGGTTTCATGATGAGAGACAGGTTGCTTAGACCTTCTCTAGTGAGTGTTTCAAAGAAAACTGAAAATAAAGAAGAAAAAAGTGTTGAAAATAAAGAGAATTCAGACAATTTATAATATTTGTCAGAGCTTGTAGATTAAAAATTAACACTTATATGAGGGATAGGATTTAAATTATGAGCAAAATTATAGGCATAGATTTGGGTACAACTAATTCATGTGTGTCCATTATGGAAGGTAGTCAGCCTAAAGTTTTAGAAAATGCAGAAGGTGCAAGAACAACACCTTCAGTTGTAGCTTTTACTGATGATGGAGAAAAACTTGTTGGACAACCTGCAAAAAGGCAGGCAGTAACTAATCCTGAAAATACTATATTTGCTGTAAAAAGATTAATTGGGAGAAATTTTGAAGACCCGACTGTAAAAAAAGATATTGCTGCTGCGCCTTTTAAAATAGTTAATTCAGAAAAAGGTGATGCTTGGATTGAAGCAAAAAATGAAAGATACTCACCTTCACAAATATCAGCTTTTATCCTGATAAAAATGAAGGAGACAGCTGAAAAGTATTTGGGGCAAGAAGTAACTAAGGCAGTAATAACTGTTCCCGCTTACTTTAATGACGCTCAAAGACAAGCTACAAAAGATGCTGGTAAAATTGCTGGATTAGAAGTTTTAAGAATTATAAATGAGCCTACTGCTGCTTCTTTGGCATACGGTTTAGATAAAAAAAAAGAGAATAAAAAAATTGCTGTATATGATTTAGGTGGTGGAACTTTTGATGTTTCTATTCTTGAGTTAGGTGATGGTGTATTTGAGGTTAAGTCTACTAATGGTGATACATTTTTAGGTGGAGAAGATTTTGATAATACAATTGTAGATTATTTAATTGGAGAATTTAAAAAAGACAATGGTATAGATTTAAGAACTGACAAGCTAGCTCTTCAAAGATTGAAAGAAGCTGCTGAAAAAGCAAAAATTGAACTTTCTTCTGCCGAACAAACAGATGTTAATCTACCATTCATAACTGCGGATAAAACTGGCCCAAAACATATTAATTTAAAAATGACTAGAGCTAAATTAGAAGCTTTGGTTGAAGATTTGATTTTAAAAACAATGCCGCCTTGTAAAACAGCGCTTAAAGATGCGGGTCTTACTGCAAGTGAAATCGATGAAGTTGTAATGGTCGGTGGTATGACTAGAATGCCAAGAGTTTTAGCTGAAGTTAAAAACTTTTTTGGGAAAGAACCTAATAAGAGTGTAAACCCTGATGAAGTTGTTGCAATGGGTGCTGCAATTCAAGCTGGCGTACTTCAAGGAGATGTTAAAGATGTGTTGCTTTTAGATGTAACACCTTTGTCACTTGGAATTGAAACATTGGGTGGCGTTTCAACAAAATTAATTGAAAAAAACACCACTATTCCAACAAAAAAAAGTCAAGTTTTTTCAACAGCAGATGATAATCAGCCTGCTGTATCAATAAGAGTTCTTCAAGGTGAAAGAGAAATGGCTTCTGACAATAAAATGTTAGGAAATTTTGAACTGGTAGGTATTGCACCGGCTGCAAGAGGAATACCTCAAATTGAAGTAACATTTGATATTGATGCAAACGGGATTGTTAGTGTTTCTGCAAAAGACAAAGGAACTGGAAAAGAACAAAAGATTCAAATTCAAGCTTCAGGTGGTTTAAGTGATGAAGAAATTGAAAAAATGGTTAAAGAAGCAGAAGCAAACAAGGATGAAGATAAAAAGAAAAGAGAATCGGTAGATGCAAGAAATCAAGCTGATACTTTAATTCATTCAACGGAAAAAAATCTAAAAGAACATGGTGCTAAAGTTTCAGATGCAGACAAGAAAGCAATAGAAGATGCTTCCTCTGCTTTAAAAGAAGGTATTAAAGGGACTGATATCGAAGATATTAAGAAAAAAACGGAAACTTTAGTCCAGGCTTCTATGAAATTAGGTGAAGCGATTTATAAATCTCAAGAGAAGAAACAAGACGCATCTAAAAGTGATGATAAAAATAGTGATGGGAAAAAAGATGATAATGTAGTTGATGCAGATTTTGAAGAAGTAAAAGAAGAAGGTAAGAAAGACGAAGAAATAAAAGAGGATAAAAAAGAAGAAGATAAAGAAAAAAGCGCTTAAGACTTAAAACAACTATCATCTTAAAGTAACTTATGGCTAAAAGAGATTTTTATGACGTCTTAGGTG
>Ga0114998_10001054_pt1 | contig 21033 bp, 19 predicted proteins | sample ArcticOcean_MG_C_5_FD_87044 | JGI IMG/M metagenome (GOLD analysis project Ga0114998, IMG submission 87044) | Marine microbial communities from western Arctic Ocean - ArcticOcean_MG_CB4_138 | ecosystem: Environmental > Aquatic > Marine > Oceanic | place: Arctic Ocean: Canada Basin | collected... | reverse complement strand
TATGCTCTCCAAGTAGGACTTGAACCTACGACCCTCTGATTAACAGTCAGATGCTCTAACCAACTGAGCTATTGGAGAAGATTTTATTCCATTTTTTCAAACGGACGGCAAATTTACGCCAATCTTTGTTTTCAAACAATACCTTTGGCCAAAAATATTTAATCATTTCAAAAATGAAATTAGTAGAAGTAGGTACAGTAGCATTTGACGCTATAGAAACTCCGTTTGGAAAAACAGATAAAATCATCGGTGGAGCAGCCACTTACATAGGATTAGCAGCATCTTTCTTTATAGAAAAATCTGGATTAATCTCTGTTATCGGAGAAGATTTTCCGAGTGAATATATTGACTCACTCAAGAAAAAAGGAATAGATACGACAGGATTAGAGGTTATTCCTGGAGGAAAATCATTCTTTTGGTCAGGGAAATATCATGACAACATGAATTCTAGAGACACTTTAATCACAGAATTGAATGTACTAGAGCACTTCGATCCAAAAGTACCAGAGGTTTACCAAGGATGCGAGTTTTTAATGTTAGGTAACCTATCTCCTCAGGTTCAAGGAAAAGTATTAGACCAGTTAACTACCAGACCTAAATTAGTAGCTTTAGATACTATGAATTTCTGGATGGACATAGCTATGGAAGATTTAAAAGCAGTGATTAAAAGAATAGATCTGCTCATTATTAATGATGAAGAAGCTCGCCAGTTAAGCGGAGAATACTCCTTAAACCAAGCAGCACAAAAAATAATGGAGTTAGGCCCTAAAAACCTAATCATTAAAAAAGGGGAACACGGAGCACTTGTTTATCATGAAGATGGACTATTTTCAGCTCCAGCGGTGGTTTTAGATACAGTGAAAGACCCTACAGGAGCAGGAGACACATTTGCAGGTGGAATTATGGGTTATTTAGCGAGTAAGGGAGATGTAAACTTCAGCACATTAAAACAAGCCGTTTTAGCTGGCTCCGCTTTAGCTTCATTTACTTGTGAAGCATTCGGAACAGATAGATTATTCGAAATCACTAGAGAAGACATTGATATTAGAATAAGCGAAATTAAAGAGCTAATTAAAATTTAAAAGGAGAAATAATCCTCTGGATTTAGAGGAGTCCCTTTTTGCCACATTTCGAAATGAAGGTGAGTACCATCACTGTGCTCACCTGAATTTCCTACTATAGCCACACTTTCTCCAGAAATTATTTTATCTCCAGCACTTTTTAGAACAGCGCTATTGTGCTTGTAAATACTAATTAGATTATAATCATGCTGAATATGGATTTCGTTCCCTCCGCTAGCGGTAAACCCAGAAAAAACAACAGTACCAATGAGGATAGACTTTACTCGAGTCCCTTCAGCAGCAGAAACATCCACACCGTAGTGTCCGCTTCTAAAATCGACACCATCACTTAATACTCCCTCTAGCGGCTTGTGAAGAAGCACCTCTTCTAAGAATTTTTTGGATTTAGAAAGATTAGACTCGTTAATATCTAACTCATTTTCTTGCTCTATTTGATTTCGAGCTAAAGAATCTACATCTGAAATGGTAAAGGTTAAATCGTCTTTTTGAGACTTTAATGAACCCTTTCCTTCCGAGATGTCTTCTATTTTTTCACCTTTAAGTAGAGCCTTCAGATTCTTAAAATAGAGCTCATTTAGTGTAGAAATCTGTTTTATTGAGTCAGCGGTGAGTTTGTTTTGAATATCAGCGGTGATTATTTCTTCATGTGGATACCCAGGGACATAGTATTTAATAGGCGTGTGAGCATATAAAAACCAAAAAAACAACCCAAAACCAAAAAACACCAGAGTGCTTATAAATAGTGTTTTAATAGGCGTTAAATTACCACTAAACTTCTCCTCAAAAGAAGTCTCTTTCAGTATAGTAACTCTATAGTTACTAGAAAGTTTATTTATAAAGTCTTTTTTCTTTTTTTTCTTTGGGAAAAGCATGCTGTAAAAATGCTAATTATTAATGGAATCTAGAGAATTTTAGTCGCCCATTTAATAGTAACCTTAAAATGAAATAAATTTGTGTGTTTTCTGTTTATCAGTTAACCACAGACAATAATATTTCGATTTGAGTAAAAAAACGTTCATAGCCATAAAACTAATTTGCCTTTCAGTTTTTTTAGTACTGGGTCTTTCTCAGTGCTCTACCAAAAAAGATGGACTCACTAAAAGAATTTTTCATAATACAACCGCGAGATATAATGGGTTTTTCAATGCCAAAGAAGCTAAGAAAGAAGCTTTAGTATCCCTAGAAGAAAACCAAGAAGATGACTACGATAGCCTGCTTACTATATTCTTTTATCCCACAGAAGAAAATGTAAGTATCATATTAGAGAATATGGAGAGAGTCGTGGAGAAAACGGAGTTTGTTATTGATAAACACGAAATGAAGGTTTCAAAAAGAGACAAGCGCTCTATAAAGAAACCTGAGATGAATAGGTGGATAGATGATAACTGGCTCCTTATGGGACAGGCCTATTTTTACGAAAGAAATTACTTAAAAGCAGAGGAGATATTTCTATACGTTAAAAGAAAATATGAAAAGGACGAGACTCGAGCGCTAGCTAACCTTTGGTTAGTGAGGACATATATAGCTCTAGGAGAAAAAAGCGAGGTTAAAGAATACATGGAGCAGTTATCTTCTATGAGAACATTTCCTGAAGAATACAGAGCAGAATACAACCTAGTGTTAGCAGATTTTGCCGTTCAACAAAATAAATTTAAAGATGCAGCACTGTATTTAGAGAACGCTATTTTATTTACAGACAAAAAAAAGGATAAAGCCAGACCAACATTCATTTTAGCTCAAGTTTACCAAAAGCTTGGGAAATCGAATGAGAGCATAGAAGCGTATAAACGAGTTTTAAAACTTAAACCATCTTACGAAATGTCCTTCTATTCTCAGATTAACCAAGCGATAGCTTTTAAGAGGAGGAACGGTAATAGCCAAGTAATAAAGGATAAGCTGAATAAAATGCTGCGTGACGAGAAGAACCTTGAGTATTTTGATCAAATATACTATGCGTTAGCGGAGTTAGAAATTGAAGAGAGAAACCTTCCAAGAGGAATAGTGCTTCTAGATAAAAGTTTAGAAGTTAATGAGGGAAACACTAAACAAAGAGCCAAAACATTTTTAAAACTAGCAGACATTAATTTCGACGAAAGAAATTATGAGAATGCGCAGCAGTACTATGACAGTACTACGTCTTTCATCCAAGAAACCCACCCAAGGTTTAAGGATATAACGAACAAAGCAGCCAGCCTTACGGAATTAGTTACTAATCTAAGAATTATTGAAAGAGAGGACAGCCTTCTTCAGTTAGCCTCTTTATCCGAGGAAGATTTAACAAAGAGGATTGAAGAAATTATGAAGGAAGACGCTCGAAAAAGGGAAGAGGAGCGACAGAGAATTTTGGATGCTTTAGAAAGTGGTGATGAAATTACAAGCGTAGGTGATTTCTGGCCCTGGAACCCCACCTTAAGAACATCAGGAAAAACAAATTTCGCGGATGTTTGGGGAGAGAGAGAATTAGAAGACGATTGGAGAAGAAAAAACAAACAAAGCTTTGGAACCACAACGGAAGAAATTGTAGAAGAAGAAGTGATAAGGGAAGAAATAGAGGAAGGAAGGCCCTTTGAAGAATATTTAGCAGACATACCCAGCTCCCCAGAGCTTGTCTCAGTAAGCGTAGAAAAAAGAGCCGAAGCCAGGTATAATGCAGGATTAATCTATAAAGAAAAACTAGATGATTTCGAGAATGCTGTGGAATCATTCGAGGTGTTAGTGACAGAAGGGGAAGAAAGCACTTTTCACCCAGTGACCTATTATCAACTATATAGAACATACTTATCTAAAGAACAAGGAGGGTATTCTAATCCGTTTTGTGAAACCTGTAATTCTGCTCATTGGGCAGCACAAACTAAATCGAGACACCCAGACTCTGAGTATACAATTCTAATAGACAACCCAGAATTCCAATCTTTAAAAGAAATTAGAGAAGCAGAGGAAGTGGCGGCTTATGAAATACTTTTCGATAAATATAGAAGAGAGCGGTTTAATGATGTTATTCAAGACGCCACAGCCGTAATTAATAACGAAGAAGAAAACCATCTTTTACCTAAATATTATTTGATAAAAGCATTAGCTATAGGTGAAATGTCTAGCATGTTTGGAGGAGCCCCAGAGGCATATAAATCAGCCCTTGAAACCACAGTTAGTGAGTATAAAGAAACCGAAGAAGGAAAAACAGCCCAGAGATACTTAGATATTTTAAGTGGGAAAATCACCAAAGAAGAACCCAAGAGCAGACCGAACCTCTACTCCTTTAGAAGTGGAATGGGGCACTATGTAATAACATTAGTTCCATTAGAGGGAGGGAAAGTAAATAAAGCTCAATCAGACATTGCGAACTTTAATGCTACATTCTTTAAGTCGTCCAGCCTAAATGTGAAAACTAGAGTATTGGGTAAAGAATACCAAATGATTTATGTGCGGGACTTCGAAAACGAAGACTCAGCAATGATCTATTATAACGCTTTTAAAGTAAACCAGAACATACTAGGGGACTTAAATCAGTTGAATTATTATACTTTTGCTATCAGTAAGTCTAACTTTTCAGCACTTACTAAAGATAGGGACCCTGAGAAGTATAATGAGTTTTTCCAAGAAAAGTATTTAAAATAGAAATCACACAAGACCATGGCCAGGAATAGTCAAAACACAGCAGAAGGAGTACTAAATAGAATCGTAGAGGATTCTAGGATTACAGGTGAATTTAAGAGCACAAGCGATATTAGAATAGATGGAAGCTTGAATGGAAACTTGATGACTACCGGTAAACTTGTGTTGGGTGCTTCAGGAAGAATAGAAGGAGATGTTACCTGCGAGAATGCAGAAATCGAAGGGATAGTCTCGGGAAAAATTATTGTAAGACAGTTATTAAGTTTAAAGGCCTCCTCTAGAGTAGAAGGAGACATTTATACAGATAAAATCTCTATTGAACCAGGAGCTGTTTTCACAGGAACATGTAACATGGGAAAAGTGAAGGAGATGAACCAACCTAAAGCAAGTGAAAAAACCCAACAAGAGCAAGCGGTCTAATCGCTACTTAGTTCTTTCAAGCGCAGGCTTACAAATGGGAGTAACTATTTATTTGGGAGCTTACTTAGGAAAATGGCTTGACGAAAAAAGCCCCTTAGATAAAAATTGGTATACCATCATTTGTACGCTTTCAGCAGTGGTTCTCGCGTTATGGCAATTATTAAGACAGGTAAATAAATTAAATGAAGAAAACTGATTTACAGGTAATTATTAAATTTTTTTCCTTCTTAGTGGTTATACTTTCCATCGTTTCTTACGGTCAAATCTTTATTTTAAAGAATAATGAGTTGTGGGACGCCATAACACGCCAAGGTTTGTTTTGGACTTACCTATTTAATGGAATTATTACGCTAACTATTTTTAGTACACTCATGTTTCTCAAACAGAAACATATGGCGTCTTTAGGCTTTTTCTTTTTAGCTGGGAGTCTGGTGAAAATAATTTTATTCTTCATTCTTTTTAGACCAGGATACTCAGCAGACGGGTTAATCTCAAGCCTTGAGTTTGCAGAGTTTTTTGTTCCGTATGGAGTGTGTTTGTTTTTCGAGGTCTTTTATATGGTGAGAGTACTTATGAAAGATTAAAGACTCGCGTTGCAAAACCAAGCAACATCTATGAAGCTCAACAAAGGAAGCTTTGTCTTATAATTTCTCTTTGAGAATGTGGTTTAAACATAAAATAATTCGTACGTTTGCACCGATTTTTGAAAGACGTCAATCTGTAGCTCTAAATGAGATTAAAAAACTTCGCGAAAGCACTGATTTTAACTGCCTTAACCACTCCGGTTTTCGCATCTTCCCAAGATTCTGATCACTCAGATTCTGACCACAATGAGCACACCACAAGCCACCAAAATGATGCCGTAGATACGAAAGAAGAAATTAAGTCGTATATAATGCATCACTTGGAAGACACCTACCACTTCGGTATTTGGGATAAGGCGGGTATTTCGTTTCCTCTTCCAGTTATTTTGTTCGATGAAGGGTTACATGTGTTTTCATCAAACAAATTTGCAGATGACCACGGTCATCACGAAGGAATAGCAGAAAGCAGCGGGAAATATTACAAAATAGACCACGCCAAGATTTACAGAACAGACGCTGAGGGAACCATAACTTACGCTAAACCTTTTGATTTTTCAATCACTAAAAATGTAATGATGATTATCATTACTGGCTTACTCATGTTTTTGTTGTTTAGAAGTCTAGGAAAGTCATATGCGGCTAATGGAGGAATTTCAAAAGGAGTGGGGAGATTTATGGAGCCTATTGTTCTCTATGTAAGAGACGATATTGCTAGACCTAATATTGGAGAGAAGAAGTATAAAAAATATTTACCCTTTCTCTTAACAATCTTCTTTTTTGTTTGGTTCTTAAATATTTTCGGACTTACGCCGCTTGGAGTTAATGTAACAGGAAACATTGCTGTCACATTTGCTCTAGCTCTGCTGGTTTTCTTGTTTACGAATTTCACTGGAACTAAAGATTACTGGATGCATTTGTTTAATCCATTAGGAAACGCGATGCCTTGGTATGGAAAAGCGGTGTTATATATCATCCTTATACCAATTGAGATCTTAGGAATCTTTATAAAACCTTTCTCATTAATGATTAGACTTTATGCCAACATGCAAGCAGGTCATATTGTGTTAATGAGTTTAGTTGGGTTGATATACATATTTGGAAACATGATGGGAGGAAGTCTTTCCTTCTTGTTAGCGTTTGCCATCTCATTAATTGAAGTTTTAGTAGCGTTACTACAAGCGTACATTTTTACTATGCTAGCTGCACTTTATTTTGGATTCGCTGCTGAAGAGCACGAGCACCAAGAAGAGGCGCATGCTCACTAGTGAAATTAAGAATTGAATTTATTAACAAGTAAATATATATAGACATGGAAATTCCAGTAATGGTAGGAGCCGGATTGGTTGTAATTGGAGTAGGTATTGGTATTGGTAGAATCGGTGGTTCTGCAATGGATGCAATTGCTCGTCAACCAGAGGCAACAAACAAAATTCAAACTGCAATGCTTATCGCAGCTGCACTTATTGAAGGAATTGGTTTCGCGGCTTTATTCGCTGTATCATAAACCAAACGTTTTTTAGATTCATCTGCAGCGGTTGGCTGCAGATGAGTTTTTAAATTATATAGAAAATGGATAAATTACTCAATGACTTTTCACTTGGTTTGTTTGTATGGCAAACCTTGTTATTTCTTCTTTTATTATTTCTTCTAAAGAAATTTGCTTGGAAGCCTATCCTAGACGCGGTAGACGAAAGAGAGAAATCGATAGAAAGTGCTCTTAAAGGTGCTGAAGAAGCTGAAAGAAGAATGCAAGCTCTTCAAGCAGATAACGAGGCCGCTAAAAAAGAAGCTATGATAGAGAGAGACGCTATCATGAAAGAAGCTAGAGACACTAGAGATGACATCATCTCTGATGCCAAAACGGCTGCTTCGGAAGAAGGAGTTAAAATGATAGCTTCCGCTAGAGAAGAAATAGAAATTCAGAAGAAAGCTGCTATTGCTGATATAAAAACACAAGTAGCTTCTCTTTCCTTAGATATTGCTGAAAAAGTAGTTAGACAGAAGCTTTCTGCAGACGGAAGTCAAAAGGAGCTTATAGATACGCTTTTAAACGAATCAAAGCTGAATTAAGATGAAAATCACTAAAGCGGCTAATAGATATGCGAAGTCACTTCTTGATCTTTCTATAGAACAGAATAAGGTTGAAGAGGTGTTTGAAGACATGTCTAATCTGGCTAAAACTATTGAAGGAAGCAGAGATCTTCGTGTTATGCTGAACAGTCCTGTTATTAAACCAGATGCTAAAGCTAAGGTTTTAACTCAGATTTTTTCAGGAAACGTAGGAGAGATGACAGCTAAGTTTATCGCTCTTATTACCAACAAAGGAAGAGAGGCATTGCTAGGAGGAATAGCTCATGCGTTTTTATTTCAGTATAAAGCGTTTAAAAACATTTCTCAGGCTGAGGTAATTTCTTCTGCGCCATTAGACGCTGAGACTAAAGCAAAAGTAGAGGAGGTTCTTCAGAAATTAGCTCCAGGGTTATCAGACTTAAAAGAGACAATAAACCCAGACTTGATAGGCGGGTATATACTCAAAGTGGGTGACCAGATGATAGACGCATCAGTAAGCACACAATTAAGAGAATTAAGAAGAGAATTTACAGAGAATCTATACGTACCTGGATTCTAAGAAATTAATAATAGGTAAAACCAAGAAAAAATGGCTGAAGTAAAACCAGCAGCAGTTTCTGCAATTTTAAGAGAGCAACTTGCCGGAGTAAAAACTGAAGTGGAACTACAAGAAGTAGGTACCATTCTTCAAGTTGGAGATGGTATTGCTAGAATCTACGGATTATCTAACGTACAAGCTGGAGAGCTTGTTGAATTCGAAAACGGGGTAAAAGGCATCGTACTTAACCTAGAAGAGGATAATGTAGGAGCTGTACTTCTAGGACCTTCAGGAAACCTAAGAGAAGGATCTTCTGTTAAAAGAACAGGAACTATCGCCTCTATTAATGTAGGTGAAGGAATGTTAGGTAGAGTTGTCAATACTCTTGGAGAACCAATAGACGGTAAAGGACCCATAGAAGGAAAACTATACGAAATGCCTATCGAAAGAAAGGCGCCAGGTGTAATTTACCGTCAGCCGGTAGAAGAGCCTATGCAAACAGGTATAAAAGCTATCGACGCCATGATTCCAATAGGAAGAGGCCAAAGAGAGCTTATTATTGGTGATAGACAGACAGGAAAGTCTACTGTAGCTATTGATACTATTATCAATCAAAAAGAATTTTACGATGCTGGTGAGCCAGTATTCTGTATATATGTAGCTATTGGTCAGAAAGGATCTACAGTAGCACAAACAGTAAAAACATTAGAAGAAAACGGAGCTATGCCTTACACGGTAGTAGTAGCCGCCACAGCTTCTGAGCCAACTCCTCTCCAGTATTACTCTGCATTCTCTGGAGCTGCTATCGGTGAATTCTTTAGAGACACAGGGAGACCAGCACTTATTGTTTATGATGATTTATCGAAGCAAGCAGTAGCATATAGAGAAGTATCTCTTCTTCTAAGAAGACCTCCAGGCAGAGAGGCTTACCCAGGAGATGTATTTTACTTACATTCTAGACTTTTAGAAAGAGCAGCTAAGATTAATTCATCAGACGCTATAGCAGCTGACATGAATGACCTTCCAGATTCTCTTAAAGGAATAGTTAAAGGAGGTGGTTCACTAACAGCTCTGCCAATTATCGAAACTCAAGCAGGAGATGTATCTGCATATATCCCTACGAATGTAATTTCTATTACAGACGGTCAGATATTCTTAGAGTCCAATTTATTCTTAGCAGGTGTTAGGCCAGCTATTAATGTTGGTATCTCAGTATCTAGAGTAGGAGGGAACGCACAGATAAAATCTATGAAGAAGGTATCTGGAACATTGAAGTTAGATCAAGCTCAATACAGAGAATTAGAAGCATTTGCTAAGTTCGGTTCGGATTTAGATGAAGCGACTTTATCTGTAATTGAAAAAGGAAAAAGAAACGTAGAAATCCTTAAGCAAGCTCAGAACTCGCCTATGAAAGTAGAAGAGCAAACAGCTATTATTTATGCTGGAACTAAAGGGCTACTTAGATCAGTTCCTGTAAAGAAGATTAAAGAATTCGAGGTGAAGTTTATCGACTTTATGAGGGCTAATCACCAAAATACTTTAGACGCTCTAAAAACAGGTAAACTTACTAGTGAGATAAGCGCAACTTTAGAAAAAGTAGTAGCAGATTTATCGGCTACTTACTAAACCTAACTCAGAATAAGGGGATATGGCTAACTTAAAAGAAATACGAAATAGAATCTCGTCTGTAAACAGTACTATGCAGATAACCTCTGCTATGAAGATGGTTTCTGCGGCTAAATTAAAAAGAGCCCAAGACGCTATTACTCAAATGAGACCATATGCTGAAAAACTTCAGGAGATATTATCTAATGTAGCTTCTAATGTAGAAAGCACAGAAGGTGTTTATTCTGAGGAAAGAGGCTCTAATAATATGTTAATCGTAGCGATAAACTCTAACAGAGGATTATGTGGAGGATTTAACAGTTCTATTATTAAGGAAATAACTAAGATTAAAAGTAGGTATTCAGACGCTAATATTAAGGTTCTTCCTATCGGTAAAAAAGCACACGAGCACTACACTAAAACGAAGGAAATTCATTTGGATGGATTTGGTGAGCGTCCTTATGACGTTTATGGTGAATTGACATTTGACAATGTAGCTAAAATAGCAGATGAGGTCATGAATCAGTTCAAGGATGGAACTTGGGATAAAGTAATAGTGGTATATAATAAGTTTAAGAATGCGGCGGTGCAAATTGTGATGACGGAACAGTTTTTACCAGTTCTTCCGCCAGAGGGAGCCGCTGCCAACCAAAGCACTGATTACATTTATGAGCCTTCGGAAGAAGAAATTATTACTGAGTTAATTCCGAGATCCTTAAAAGTCCAGTTGTACAAAGGAATTTTAGACTCCAATGCCGGTGAGCACGGAGCTAGAATGACGGCCATGCATAAAGCGACAGATAACGCTAAGGACATTAAAGATGAACTAAAGTTATTCTATAATAAAGCTAGACAAGCAGCTATTACGAATGAAATACTAGAGATAGTAGGAGGTGCAGAAGCACTGAATGGATAAGCGGCTTTTATAATATTTAAAACCCCGTTAGAGCTTCTAACGGGGTTTTTTGTTTAAAGGCTTTTGGTTATTCAGAAAGGCGTAATTTTTGCGTTGCAATATTTCCATGAAACGACTCAATTTAAAAACAAGAATATACCTTTCGATTATAGCCATGATACTGGTTTCTTTTTTTGCTACAGGAATATTCGCTTATACTAACTTTAAGAGTCGCAATGAGGCATACCACTCTTCGAGATTAGAGAGAAAAGAAAAAGCGATACAAGCCAGTATGGACTACTTTCTAAAACAACAAGGAGAAGTCAACACAGACTCTATTCCTATTATTTTTAGTGATAAAATATGTGAACTAGCCGACGTACATAATTTGGATTTAAACCTGTACGATTTAAGCGGGAAGCTCTTGATATCTAGCAACCCTAATATTTTTACTGAGAAAGGTATTCCTCAAAAAGTCTCGACCTCTATTCTTCAAAAGCTTACAGATGGAGATGTGAGAATTGTACTCGAAAAAGGGAAAGACAATGACGAGTTTTACTTGGCTTATTGGCATTTCAGTGATTTGGAAGGAAGGCCATTAGCCGTAACCAATATTCCTTATTTTGATATTCAAAACGAGAACAGACAAGAAATAGAAAACTTCCTAATAGACCTTATTTTAATTTACGTAGGCTTATTTATAGCCGCCAGTATTCTCGCGCTGCTGCTGACGAATTATATCACTCAGTCATTGCAACGCATAGGGGATAAAATGAAAGGAGTTGATTTAGGAAAAACAAACACACCCTTAGAGTGGGAAACCAATGATGAAATAGGATCCTTGGTGACAGAGTACAATAGGATGCTTAAAGAAGCAGAAAAGAGTGCTATAGCAACTGCTCGGTCAGAAAGAGAAAGCGCTTGGCGAGAGATGGCTAAACAAGTAGCGCATGAAATAAAAAACCCATTGACTCCTATGAAGCTGAGAATACAGTATTTGCAGCGGGCCATGGATGACAAGGACCCAGATTGGGAAGATAAATTCAAGAACACAGCGGTGTCGTTAATCAACCAAATAGACACCTTGACTAATATCGCAAATGAGTTCTCAAATTTTGCGCAGATGCCAAAGGCTAAAGAACAAAATATCGAATTGAGCGCTGTCATAGAAGATGCTATTCAAATATTTAGTTTGGAGTCAGATGTCGAGATGACATTTACCACACAAACCGAGCACACAAACATCACAGCCGATAAAGACCAAATACTGCGAGTGTTTAACAACTTACTAAAGAATGCTATACAGGCTATACCAGTCGATAGAAAAGGTGAAATAAGCATCTATTTAAAGGAGTACAATGGCATGGTGAAGGTTGAGATTCAAGACAATGGATCAGGTGTTCCAGAAGAGATTCAAGAAAATATTTTCATCCCTAATTTTACTACTAAATCCAAAGGCATGGGGCTAGGCTTGGCTATGGTAAAAAACATAATTGAAAACCATGGAGGTGAAATCTGGTTTAAAACTAAAAAGGATGAGGGCACCACATTTTACTTAACCTTTAAGGTATAAATAACCGGTCGTGATGGTGAGGCATCGTTATTAAACGAAGCCACCTGAAGCTCTAATAGATATGTTCCATCAGGAATGTTATTATCTACAAAGATCATTTCTGTGATCGTTCTTTCGAGGTTCATGTTTGAAGGGTAATTCCAGAATATTCGATGTGCGATTAGCTTCCCTTCATCACTTTCACGATCGACAGAAGGTAAATCTAAAAGTAAATGTTTGACTCCAGTAGAAGCTATGTATTCCATAGCGTCAGGATGAATATATGGCGGGTTGGTATCACTGTAGTTTTTTTCCTTTTTTTCTTTAGTGTTGGGTGATGTTCTAATGATTAATGACTCAGAGCTCCCATCCCATTGAGTCTCTAGTTGGTCTCTCGTAATAACCAAATCTCCTTTTTCCATCCACCTATCATTTTCTTTCAGAGTATCCGGATTTATAGTTATTAATGAAGCATCAGAAAAGAAGGTTTTTAGAGAGTCATTTACAGAATGAACCTCTTTACTGATGTGGCCCACACACTCTGTATGTGTTCCATGGCCATGAGGATTAAAGAAGATGTTTCTAAAGTTAACAGCCCCGCCTAAAGCCACACTTCCTATAAAATGCTCTGTCATAACGGGAGTAATTTTAGGTAGATCCACGTACCAAGCTTGAGGGTTTTTTTTAGATGACAGTTCTATAGAAATATCTAGAGGTTCTTGAAGGTTAGCCTCGAACTCAACTCCATTAATTAGGATGCTAGCTTTTATATTAATCATGGGTTAAAAATAAATCACTTGCGATTCTATCTGCCAAAAGAAATCCGTTTTGTGTTAATTTTATAGAGCTCTCTGAGATTAAAAGGTCTTTAGAACCCTCGTATCTAGTGAGGATATCCTGAAAATTTAGAGAAATAGTTACTCCATAATTATCAGTAATCCACTTAGGGTCTATCCCCTCTCTTCGTCGAAGGTTAGTCATAATATACTCATTGTAACTATCTATATTCGAAAGAGTTTCTGATTGGGGAAGAAGTGTGCCTGTTTTCGTTCCCTTAGCATACAGGACATTATTAGAAATATTCCAGCTTCTGGTTCCATCGATAAAACTGTGCGCACCAGGGCCTAAGCCTAAATAATCCGCTCGGTTCCAGTAATTGCTATTATGCTTCGATTCAAACCCAAGCTTGGAAAAGTTTGACACCTCATAGAAATGAATGCCCGCATCTTTTAAATTATCTACCAGAGTAATAAACTCAGCCGAGCTTGCCGAGTTAGGTGAAGCCAAAACCTCCCCTTTAGCAGCTTTTTTACCAAATACCGTTTCTGGCTCTATTGTCAAGCAGTAAGCGGAAATGTGAGGCGTATTTAGATCTACAGCAGACTTAAGTTCGTTCATCCAATCTGCATGAGTTCTATGAGGAACGCCATAAATCAAATCGATAGATATATTAGATATTCCAGCATCCTGAGCAATTTTAACTGATAAGGCTGCCTGAGTGGAATTATGTGACCTATTCATCCAGGAGAGGATGTCTTCATTGAACGATTGAACCCCTATGGATAAACGATTTATCCCCAGTTTAATCCAGTTTTTCACAACAGCATCCGTGATATCTTCAGGGTTGGCTTCTAACGTAATTTCCGGAGTGGAAGAAACCGAGTAATGGGTATAAATTGCCTTGAGGATATTTTCCAGTTCACTAGAGTTTAAAAGACTAGGGGTTCCTCCACCTAAGTATATCGTCTTAATTTCTTGGTGAGCTAAAGACTTTTTACGTTGCAACGCCTCCAGATGTATACCACTTAAAACACCAGCCTTCGTTTTTAAGGAAGTACTGAAGTGAAAATCACAATAATGACAAGCCTTCCTGCAAAAAGGAATATGAACATATATTCCTGCCATTTACGGGGTTATTATAGATTTTATTTGTTCGTTCTCTTCTGTTTCTAGCAGGGTTTTTATGGTTTCTTTGATAGAGCTTGAAACCTCCATTGCTTCGACATCTTCAAGGCCTCGGCTATCTAGTTCTTGCTGGACAGCCTTTAGACCATTATAACCAGCTAAACGAACCCACCAAGTTCCGGGAGTTACCGCTATCTTTTCTAGTTCTCCTGAATTCTGAGCTATGAATGAAGAGCTTTGGTTCTTTAGATAGTTAGCATAAGTTCCAGTTAAACCGAATTTTCCAAAACCTGATGCGCTTTGAAGGGTTTTTACCATAAACTCATTCATAGATTCGTCTCCGTGCTTTGCATAAATATTCGCTATAGAACCTTTGACTTTTTGACTTTTTTCATTTTCTAATTCTTGAGCTTTAATCAATCCTAATGCTGTATTGGTGTCCACTATAGACTTCAGGGCTTGCGCCATCACAGCGTAGCTTTTATCTTGAAGAGCCTCGGTATATACTTGAGAAAAATCATCTTCATTATAGGTCTTAGACAATGTTTTTATAGCTTTAGCCCTAACGAGTGATTTCGGGTCTTTCTTAACCATACTGAGCAGCCTCTCTCTAAACTCTAAGGGAGAAGCGTCCTTTAATTTTTTAGCTCCTTTAAGAGCCGTCTGTCGAATTTTCCAAAACGAATCAGATAACGCATCTTCCAAGCAAGCGATACACTCAGGGTCACTTGATTTTAAACAATAATCTAAAGCCTCACTCTTATCTAGGTAGACTTTAGCATTGTTATAAGCTAGAGGCCACCACGCATCAGGCCGATTGTCTTTTTTGGTTCCCAATAATACTTTTTCGGCATCTAGATTAGCAAAAGAAAACACCCCCTCATAAGGTAAAATAAATTCTTGATGTCTTTGTCTAATGTCTATTCGTTGTCTCTTAACGCCAGAATCTGTGTAAACATCGACTTCTAACGGGAGCCTGAATAGGCCTTCCTGTGTTTGCTCTATTAGAACTGTCAGTGTGTTTAGGGAGTCATTCACATCATAGTCAATCGTAAGCTCAGGGTGACCGCTTCCTAAAAACCATTGGTTAAAAAACCAGTTTAAATCCTTTCCGCTTACCTCTTCCATGGCTAGCCTTAACTGATGAATTTCTACAGATTCGAATTGATTATCATCTAAATAAAGTTTTAAACCAGAGAAAAACGCAGCATCACCTAGAAAATAACGCAGCATATGAAGCACTCTACCACCCTTGTTATAGCTGTGCCCGTCAAACATATCTTCTTTATCTTCATAATAGAACCGAATCAAGTTTTCTTGCTTTGTTTGGGATTCAGCTAAATATCCTGCCATAGAATTCATTCCATGCAAATCAGCAGCATATCTGCCATATTTATGCTCTTCCCACAGGTACTCGCCATAAGTGGCAAATGACTCATTTAAAGGAAGATTAGACCAGCTTTCACAAGTAACTAAATCACCAAACCAGTGATGAAATAGCTCATGAGCGATCACAGCTTCATTATCACCATCTAATAACTCTCTATCTGTGGCATTCAAGAAATCACCATGGATAACAGCAGAAGTATTTTCCATTGCTCCGCTCACAAAATCACGGACGATTACCTGACTGTATTTATCCCATGGATAAGGAAAACCTAACACCTCAGAGTAAAAAGTAAGCATCTCAGGGGTATTCCCGAAGATATCTTTTGCGTAAGGAGCATATTCAGCTTCTAAGTAGTAATCTACTGCTATGTCTTCGTTATTTGCGTTTTCCCAAGAATCGCTAACCACAGAGTAATCACCTATAGCCATCATTACTAAATATGGAGCATGGGGTAGCTCTTGTCTCCAGTAATCTGTGCGTGTTCCGTCACCATTATAATTAGAGAAGATTAAAGCTCCGTTTGATAGTGTTTTATATTTCTCTTGAACGGTTATTTTTAATTCTTGAGTAAGCCTTTCGTTTGGACTATCGATAGTCGGAAACCACACACTGTTGGCTTCTGTTTCTCCTTGAGTCCATATTTGCGTAAGTTTATTAACCTCAGTAGAGTCTGGATTAATAAAATATATCCCTTGGGCTAAGGAAATAGCACTACTTCCTTTTGAAGTTACCTTTTCTGGAAAAGCGGTATAGTTTATTCTGAGCTGATATACTTCTGAGCGAGTGTATTCCTTGTCTAATTGTATGTTAAGAAACTCACTGTCGTAGGTATATTCTAGCGGGATAAAACCATTATCCTCAACCAAACTTACTTCGGATATTTCCATTCCTTTAGCATCCAGTATTAGCTTTTTGGTAGCATAGAAGTATGGCTTTACATCAAGCAGTATAGAACCTATAACAGACCTTTCTTTCCAATCAAAAGAAACGCTTAAATCCATATGAAGGATATCGTTAATACGAGTTTCTGTCGCTCTATAAGAACTTGTGTCAGGCATAATAACAACCTCCTCCAGGGCTATTTCCTTTGTGTTTATTACGGCTCCCAAAACACTTGTTTCGGGCATGTTTTTTCTAGAAGCACAAGAGAAAAGAAGAGAAGAGAGTAAGAAAAGAAAAGCTAGAGTAGACAGTCTCATAATTTATTTTTTCTCCAAAGGTATAGTGTTTCTTAGGTTAGTGTTGCAAGGCCTCACTTTAATTCAGGAACAGTTAATTTTAATATTCAATCTTTCGCATCTTTGCCTGAAATTACACTGAAATGATAAAAGCACTCTTTAACGATAAAACAGCTCTATCCCTTAGCAAAACCAGTGATGATGGATTAACCGGAGAAGTTAATGGGGTGGGTTATAAATGGGATGTTTCAGAAATCTCACCGAATAGCTGGAGTGTAATAGATGAAAACGGAAATTCTTTTAGCATCGTGTTGGATGATTACTCTGCCGACAGTAAAAAAAACACCTTTAAAATAGCGGGTCAAGTTATAGAGGTAATAGAGCAAAGTGAGTTTGACCTTCTTCTTAAGGAACTAGGAATCTCTAATGGAGGGATTAAAAAGTTAAAAGAAATTAAAGCTCCGATGCCTGGGCTAGTTCTAAAGGTTTTGGTGTCGGAAGGGCAAGAGGTCGCAGAAGGTGACGTAATCGTGATTTTGGAGGCTATGAAAATGGAGAATGTAATAAAATCGCCTACCGGAGCTAGGGTAAAATCAATCAGAGTAAATAAAGGAGACACCATAGACAAAGGGGAAGTTATGGTTACGTTTGACTAGGCTATCCCTGTTTCTCCTTGTACACAGAAAACTGTGTATAATAATACCATTACAGCTACCCTTCCGTTTATTATACAGTACCTTTAATAATCCCGTCATGAGGTGTGTTTTTATTTATATACTATTTATTGTTTGGTCTTCTGCGATGAGCGGTCAAGACTGTTCCTCTCCCATTACAGCCTGTTCTGGAGTGACTGAAATTATAGACTCTACTAGTTTCTCTGGGGGGTTTAATGGCCCATGTTTTACTGCTGTTCAAAGCATATTTTATGAGTTTACCACGAACAATAGTGCTGACAATCCAACTGGATTTCTTCCGTATGAAATAGAGGCAGACATTTTTATTGAGAGTTGTATTGATGAAGGGTTGAACTTAGCCGTAAATGCGGGGATATTCCATCCTACTAGCGGAACTGATCCATGTGCTGGTCTCACAGTGATAAGCGCGTGTGTGTCTAATTCTAATTCTTTTATCTTTAGCTCAGGAGCTTTAGAGCCAAACACTACGTATATTTTGGTTTTGGGAATAGACCCAACGTCAATTGGTTTTGGGTGTAATATAGAATTAACGCTTACTGGTGCGCCTTTAGAAATTAATGCCTGCTGCGATGATAGTATTTCATTAGGCTTAAGCTCAGAGCTAGAGGTTTATGGAGCTACGGTAACGTTTGGTGAGCAGAATTATGTATGGTCTCCTAAAAGCACTTTAGATGATTTTCAATCTCAATTCCCAATAGCAACACCTTCCAGCACAACGGTATATGAGGCGGTTGCGCAGGTTGGAGATTGCCCTGTTTCTGATCTAATCACTGTTACAGTAGAACAGGCTATTACGGTTCTTAATACGTTTTCACCGAATGGCGATGGCTATAATGATTTTTGGAAAATCCATAGAATTGAAGGTTTTGAGAGAGCGTTGATTAATGTTTACAGCAGGTGGGGTCAGTTGGTATATAAAAGCTTTGGATACTCCGTTCCTTGGGATGGGACTAATGAGGGAAAAAAATTGGCTGCCGGCACCTACTATTATGTAATAGAATTAAATTCCTTAGAGGTAACCTCAGAACCGATAGTAGGATTTGTGGTCATACTAAATTAGAAATGAAAATATTAGCGCTAATTATAACATTGGTTTCATTTATTGCTGCTGAGGGACAACAGTTACCAATTTACACAAACTATAATTTTAACTTATTTGGCATTAACCCTGCCGCAGCAGGTTCTCAATCATGCCTCGATTTAAGAATGGGTTACCGGAGGCAATGGTTAGGCTTTCCAGGAGAGCCCAAGTCAACTTTTATTGGAGTTAACGGAAGTTTTGGAAAAAAGAGATTTAACTTTCATGGTGTAGGAATAAAAGTAGAAACAGACGAGGCAGGGCCTATGGGCTTTTCGTCACTTTCGGGGTCATATTCCTATCACATTAAAGTGAACAAGAAAAACATGCTCTCGCTAGGCTCTTCATTAGGATTTAGTCAGCACAGATTGGATGTTGGGCAAGTTACAGCAGAAGACTTTTCTGACCCAGCCATTACAGCGTCTCAAAGTCAAGTTCTGTTTCCTCAAATAGGCCTGGGGATTTGGTACCAAAGTCAGGACAGGTATATAGGGTTTTCGGCTAGAAACATCATAGAGAATAAGTTTACCAATTTTGGAACGGACAGCCGTTTTAGACGACACTCCTATTTAATTCTTGGTAAATCTATTCCAGTAAATGACAACCTTTTTTTCAAACCCTCCGTAAACATTAGACATGTAAGTAGGTCACCTTTAGCGGCAGATGTAAACCTGTTGTTTGATTTGAATGATTTGTTTGAGTTCGGGATTTCTTTCAGAGGAGGGCATGGAGTCTCTGGAATGGTGAAGGTCGCTGTTCTGAAGTATTTAACTATAGGCTATGCCTATGATAGAACAATAAACAAACTCAGAGTGGGAGGAGCCAACTCTCATGAGATTATGCTGGGAATTCAAGCCTGCCCGAGGGGAGAGAAAAAAGGAATTAAGTGCAGTGCCTACGATTAGAAAACAATTTTCATTATTTATAAACTAACTGAATCCAAGTGACTAATTATACCACCCTATCTTTAACTGCTTCAGTAAAGTCCCTAGTTTTTATTCTGAGTATACTCGGAACGAGTACTTTCGGCTATAATCAGCAGATTCAATTGGACCTTTCTTCAGGGGAGACTCAAACGCTAGAACTTACCCAAGCAAACGGCATGCAGATTACCGGTCAAGGCACTCTTAAATTGGTCTGTGGCTCTCAAGGAATTCAAATAACAGAATCCTTAGTTTTAGGAAACCAAGTAAAATTAGTTTGTGATGAAACAATCCATCTAGCTGGGTCAGGAATTCTTCAAGCCTCTCGTCTTAATTCGAACATCTCTATTCAAGGAGAATGGGAACTAAGATCAGACTTAACCTTGAAACCAGAGAAAGAAGCTCATTTCCACAATGCTACGATTAATTTGGGCAGCTCCAGTATTGTATCAGACAATTTAATCTTTTCTGGAGTGAATTTGATACACACTAATGGAGGTGTTATAGTGGCTAATAAGTCTTTTTTATCGAATGAACAATTAGAGGTTGAGTCATCTCAGGCTGATGTGATATTTATTCCTGAGTTAGCTGAATTTACTGGTTCTACAGATCTTCCGGTACATTTCTTTTCGTCAGCGGGGAACCCTTGTGGTGATCCTGAATTTGAAATTACTGTAGAGGTTATTTCCGATTACAATGGAGCAGATATAAGCTGCAATGGCGCTGATGATGCAGAGGTTCAGTGTGTCGTAACAGGAGGTGTTGGGCCATTTGTCTGTGAGTGGTTTGGAGGGACTGGCGACAATACAGGAGAGACTTACTCTGGACTGGGAGCTGGAACTTACACAGTATTAGTTACCGACGAAGGACAAAATGTCATTTGTGTAGAAAATGTTCAAATAGCAGAACCGCCACCTTTGGCTGTTTTCACATTAAACCTAATGATGCCTTCATGTGATGCTCTTTGCAATGGAAGCACAAATCCTATTGTGCTCGGAGGAACAGGGTTGTATACGTTTGACTACTCTAACGGGGGAATGGATCAGGAAAACCTTAATCTCTGTGCAGGAGTGAATAGTATTATGATTTCTGATGTAAATGACTGTCAATTAGACACCACTTTTGTTATAAACGAGGACTCCATAGACATAGATTTATTGTACACGGATTCGTTATGTTTTGGTGATAATTTTGGAGTTGCCTCTGTGTCTCCTTCTGGCGGCGGCGGTGGGCCTTACGATATAGATTGGTCTACCAATGAAGCCACGAACGCGATCTCTAATTTGTCTAGTGGAACTTATTCAGTGGAAATTCTTTATGCAGAAGACTGTTCAATAGACAGTACGTTTACTATTGTTGGTTTAGGTGAGTTAATAGTAACTATTGATGAATCTGAAAACCCAGTATGTATTAGTGACAATAACGGAATTATAAGCGTTTCTATTTCTGGGGGGTCGCCAGAGTACACTCTAGCATGGACGAAAGAAGGAGTTCCATTTTCTATAG
>Ga0114998_10001051_pt1 | contig 21069 bp, 7 predicted proteins | sample ArcticOcean_MG_C_5_FD_87044 | JGI IMG/M metagenome (GOLD analysis project Ga0114998, IMG submission 87044) | Marine microbial communities from western Arctic Ocean - ArcticOcean_MG_CB4_138 | ecosystem: Environmental > Aquatic > Marine > Oceanic | place: Arctic Ocean: Canada Basin | collected... | reverse complement strand
TCACGCGGCGCTGCTTCTGTTTCTCTGTGCAGCAGTGGCAACGACGGTGATAGGAGCAGTGAGCGCTAACGAAGACGATGGTTTATTCGAGATCACGAAAATGAATAAAAGAGTAGGGGATTTGGAAATCAGGAATAACACTCGCGCGAAGCAGAGCGAGAGGAAGGAAATGAGTTTAGTGTGGACGGCGAACGCGATCGAACGCTTAATGCCGAACGCTACGGAGAAGAGGACGTACGAAGCAGCGAAACGGTTCCTTAATCGATTAAGTTGGGAGTTAATAGATGATTACTCGAACGGGATCGTTTTGTTAGAGTTCAATAAGTTCCAGAGGAACAGTAAGGAATTGCCTAGGAACGTAGATCCGAGTTTGAAGTTGTTCCATTTCGGGTTGTTTAAGAACGGGGTCATGAAGAAGTTAAGCGAGTGCGATGAAGGCGCAGAGTTTACGTGCATGGGGTTAGAGCGGTCGATAATTTGGGGTCGAGTGCAGAATTGGGTGAAGGCGCTTCTAGACAGAGCTAAGAACGGGACGGAGAGGGAGAGAGAGAACGGAGGGCACGAGTATTGGACGCATACATGGTTGGAACATGATATGGAGGATAACGATGAAGTCAGTCCAGTTGGTGCTTCGTTTTTGGAACATTCGACGATGGAGTATGGGAGAGATTTAGAAGCCGTCGACGCGTTGAAGGATTATTTAGAGGCGACTGGGCTAATTTCCGGGTTTTCGGCCGAACACGAGCAGAACGTGAGAGATGTGATTCAATTAGCTACGGAGAAGGGAAAAACGGGAAAGTATAGTAACACGTGGAGAGCGACGACTTGGTTAGTTGCGGTCATGCACTCTCGATTGGCGAATTCTGGTACGGATGAGAAATTAGGTATTCAAGCTATTCGTTTAGCGTTCGTTTTCAGACCTCGAATTTTTGACGGCGATGATAATGAAGTAGAAGATGATGATGAAGGTACTACTACTAATACTGCTAATAATAATCATAACAAGAGCGACGAAAGTATTTCCGAGGAAGATTTACCATCGATCATAGAAGACATGTCTGATTTTCTACAAGCTGCAAATTGGCCGGGAGATTTAGAAGAATTTGAGAAAATCGGCCTATACGCTCTCGATCGAACGAACATGGGATATGCCTTACAAGTAGACGTATTACCCAGAAAAGTAGTAGTAATTGTCGATAAATCAAATGATCATGATGATGATCATGGTGAATTAACGACAAAGACAACTGTTTTGGGACCAAACGTCGGCGTCGAGCTCGCCGCCGCGAGCATCAACGGCGGTTTCGACGCTCTTGAGCAACTCGAATTTGCAGTCGACGACGGATTAATCGATAAGAAATGGTGGGATGAAATGATCGAAGGATTATGTAAACACAACCTCGACACGAAAAATAAGTTCAACCCAGAACGCGCGCAACTCCAAGGCACTTCGTTCCACGCGTGTACGATAAAACCGCGCAAAGCGGCCGATAAGCTCGAACGCTTACTCCCAATCTTGGACAAAAATGGTAATCAAATCACTCGAAAACCTATAACGGTTGCTTTATCGCACATTAAATTCGGCGCTCGAGGAAAAGACAAACTCTTCGCGAAAGCGTACGTAGCCGCGATGCCGAAACCGTGGTGGTGTTCATCGAGCGAGAAGAAACCTTACGTTCCTTCGTACGAGGACGATGATTACTTGGACGACTTAAAAGATGAACTGAGGCGTAAAGAGCACAATTTACGTGAGTGGAGAACGTTTCGCTACAAGCCGTGCAGCGTATAGTTTGCTCATTTCTCGTCGTCGTTATTATGTATAAGATTGTTCGTATTTTCTTAGAACTCGGATTGGAAAGTTTAAATTCATCTGATGAATAATAGTTTGGAGAGTCGCAATTTTGGAAGTAAAAATTTGCGTAAAGACGAAAGAGTGCGAAGTGGTAGAAATATGTTTAGTAGCGTGATAAAAAACGTAGTATAATTTATACTTTAAAGGTCATAGTTTTCTTGAGAGATCGAAATACGCCTCGTCCAGAGTCACTCTTCGATAAGCTATGTAACCAGATGCCGCACTCGATGAACTCTTCAAAGTCAATGGAATCAGTGTGATTTTTGTCAAACTTTGCGAATATTTTTGATATGCTTTCATCAGAGTTATCGATACGAAGATCCGTGAGAAGCTGTTTGATTTCGTTTCGATCCAAATCGCCCGATAGATCTGCGTCGTATCGTATGAAATCCGCTTTCGATCGTCTTTGGTAAAATGCCTCGCTCACTGCGAGTCCAATCGAAGCTATTAATACCAACAGCACCGTGAACAGCATCGCCCAGTCCACGATTTCACAGTTCCATCTATCTTTTTCGCAGACTTCGGTTTTGATCATGAGGGCGAATGTTGCGATTACGGCTAAGGAAAAGTGCGACAACTGCGCACAGATGTTATCCTGAACCTTTTCGTATGGATTCACAATCGCTAAGAGCAAGAGAAACCCTGCAGCGATGTAGATGGCGACATATAATTGCGTGTCAGAGCCAGGATCTACAAAAATGACGGCACATCCCAGTAAGAATTTCTTCACCATGTCAACAATTTCCCACATCCAGTATTCGGCTTTGTAATCTTGATAAATCCACCCGTAAATCTGCCGATTGCGTCGAATCAAATCTTCGTGCTCGAAAAAATACTGCTTGTCGTCGTGGGCGCGCACCGAATCTCTTGTGCCTCTATACAGGAGGTAAAAAAAGGCCAAAGGTATCCCGATAGGAAATAGGAATACAAATATCCACGCCGCTGGTAAGAATTCGTCATACTTTTCGTTCTCGCAACTCGTTTGAATCGAGTACCTCATGAATTTGTTTCCCAATCCAACGTCCTTGCAAGAGAAGAACTGCAATACGATGCCCGACAGAGATGGATATACAAGAAATGCCATCAGCAGCGATAGTTTTGTGGCGTAACCGAGCATTCTTTGGACATTCCTTATCATGAAACCACGAAGAGCGAAACCAAGCCAAATACTACCGAGAAGAATGAGCGGAGAGCACGTCGCCACAATAAATTTTGAGTAGAAGTCCCGCCTAAACAAACAGTCGAGAGGAAGAAGTCGAAAATCCAGGCTGAAAAGCTTCAAAGCCTCCGTCATTTCGACAAATTCGTTTGGCCAACTCACCGAGGGAATCTGTTTAGGCCATAAGACCAAAATTTGGCAAAATCCAACGAGTATTTTCACCTTTGTACGGCACGAATCTTCCAATTCCCAACACTTGCTACCAATTCGATATCTCCACGTGTTAGGTAGTTTCGGGCAAGATTCCAGCCTCGTTTTCAGCGATGTTTGGCGAGGGATGTAACCTAACCTTTTTTCCCCAGTTCTGACATCTTCTTTGAAAATATCAAAACGCGTTCGGTATTCCCTTCGGACAGTTCTGCGGAATTCGTTGAGATCTTCCATTTTTTCTTGAACCGGAATGAACGTGTACAAAATCAACCCCAATAGAGTCAAAAAGATAGCTGAAACAATGATCAGTTCAGTCGAAACTTGACCGCTCATTCTCCCTCGCTGGCATTGATCACAAACTAAACTATCTCGATTCCAGAAATACCCAGCTTTGCACGACCCACAAAGCGGACCATACGAGCCATCATCACAACCGTCGCCTTGAGTTCCTGTGGCATTCAAAATACAAATATCATCTTCTTCGCAACTCATCGCAGTCAAATATGGCGTCAAAAGTTGATTTATTTGATCCTTAGTGGTTACTATTAGCTCGTCTTGACTTCCATCGTTTCGAACCCAGGTCCAATTATCGAAATTCCACCTGTACCAATCGGGGTTAATATTGATGGGCTTGCCCTCCTCGAAATTTATGCACTCCGTTATCGTGTGACCGTACGGATTATCGCAATAAACCATAGCGTCCATGCATGGCGATAAGGAAGCGGAGGGAAATATAGTAATATGATCAGGAAGCATACCCGGAAGTCTTAGATCCACCATCCCTAACGAACAAACGCAATCCATTTCGTCAGTAGCCGCCGTGTTAGAGAGCGTGTTCGTTCCCATAGGACAAGGCTGGCACGTTGATCGTGACAACTCAAACACGGGGTAAAAATTATTTTGACATCGAACAAAAACGGACACATCGGTTGTCGAAAGATCGGGATCGATCATGTATTCCTCGAAGCCAGTTGTGCCAACTTTTAACCACACGTCAAATGGGATGGCCCCTAACTCTGTCGCGTACACTCGATATTCGGCGGTCGTCGATGTAGATGGTAGCGTCAACTGATCAGTCGTGCCTGCAAGCGTTCCGAACACTAGTCCAGTTCCAACCAGATCGAGCTGAACTTCGTCCGTTGCATCATTCCACTCCGAAAAAGTTCCCCCTGTCGTGGTATTGACTTTAACCGTTTCTGAGATTCCAAGAGATCTGTTTGAAGGTAGGAGTTCCACGCCTAATGCTATGATGTACGTTACCATCTGATCAATTGTATTCGGTATAGCACTGGGTTGAAGAGTCACGACGGCTGGTCGATATATCTTTTTCTTTCGTACCTTCAGCTCGAATGGCTTATGGGACCATTTTGCCATATCACTACTTTTCGAAGCGACACCGCCGTACCTCCAGACTTGGTAAGTGTTCCACGTACCTTCGCCTGCCAACCCGCCACCATCTAAATCAGCTTCTAACCAGAGACGATCTAGTTGGTTGTAGGCTTCGGTACTAGATGGTGTATCAGTAACCGCAACCTCTTTTGTCATTTTTTTTGGTATCACAGTGATATTAACTTCCAACATACCGGGTAAGAATCGAACCGCGTTATCTTCGTAAAGGTTTGGATTCCACGCACTTTGCGGAGCGGGTATTTCATACGCGTCACCATAAGAGACCAGTTTGAAGTCAAAAAGTGCTTCGTCATCAAAGCCTATACCCGCACTGGATGGAATAGCAACAGGAACTCGAATATTCAGCGTAACGGGTTCGTTAACCAGATGCATCACTGAATAATCCTCCTTCGTAAAATCTACACTCGACAAAATAGAAGGTTGCATTCCGAGAGTGCGAATGTGGAAGCAACAGTAATGCGAAGACGACCCCGAAAGCTCTGGGACTCCATTAGACGGCTCAGACAGAACCGATTGAACAAAGTTGCGTTGATTCGGCGTGCTTGGAGTGGCCACTGCGAGGCGACCGACGACGTCCGGAACTCTCTGCCAACTTCGTCCCTTTACGTGCTGGCTGTGATCAGTAGCAAACAACGTGTCGATCACGAATCCGTTCGAATCGTATAAGGTCACACCTTCCTCCTTACTCAATCCATAGTCAATACCATCGTGCGTGGCGTTCTTTGCGCAAATCGTGATTCTCGCACCAGCAGCTAGGCTAGAGCCAGCCGGGAACATGTACGCCTTATTGTCGAAGTCTTCCGCTTCTTCGGCGATTCCATATCCAGATATATCGACGGCTGCGGTTCCTGCGTTGGCAATCTCAACAAAATCACCGCTTCCACCGCAGTATCCATCGCTCGTTGTTGTTGAAAATTCGTTCAACACGACGGTATTTTGAGAATTGTACCGCCCCGCCGTCGCCGGGTAGAAACCAAAGAGGTCGCTAAACTCCGTGACTTTAAACTTTTCATGTGGAACGCCGTCCCAAACTTTCATTCGTTGCCAACTATGCGTCGCGTCTGTCGCCTCCGGAGCGACTCCAGTTTCGTCGATCACTTCTCCATTTTCGTCCAACAATTTGTAATTTCTTCCCTCTTTAATGGCATCCTCCTTTGGCGGTTCGGCGTGGTAGTGGTCGCCGCACCCTTCGCTCGAACCAATCAAACGAGTCTCCCCTGGAAACACGGGTTTGCTGAAATCACCGAACGTGAACACCGTTTCCGTTTCCCCCGTATCGACGTCTACGCCGACCAGGGACCAACCGGCCACATCGTACGCGTATTCCCATCCGTTGAAAACCTCGAAATACCTCGACCCGTCGTAACAATTCCCTTGGAAATCAATTTCTCCGATAAATATCTTTGTGGCCTTTTCGTAGTTCTCGTACGTTTTCCCGGCCAGAACAAACGTTTTCTTCAACTGTCTGAGACTGAACAGCGAGAGTACGAACGGCAGCCAAGGCAGAACGGTGCAAAAGAACGTCCGGCGCATCATCCTACAGAGAGAGAGCGAAATGCAAACTGAGGAGAACGGTCAGGAACACGGTCACGAAACAGGTCAGCATGGAAATAAACTGCAGTTCAAAGAGCGAAAAACTATACTTACTCGACCCTTTTCTTGTTTATGTCGAGTCGGATTCGATACCTTTCACGACGACGACACTGAAAAAAAATATCAAATCTCTCTCTAGCTCTAGCTCTCTAGCCCTCGATCGTCGATCGATGTTAACCCTTTCGTTTTCGTTTTGTCGCCTCTCTCGTCGATAGCTTTTTTAGTTTCCGATTTGATTCCAACGACGACGTTATTTTCTTATCTTTCCTTTCCTTACCTCGATCTCCGTCCTTTGAAGACGTTGAAACGAGAGAGTTAGAGAGTCAGAGAGGTAGAGCGAGAGAGCGTGCTTTTAATTAATATGCGTGCGCGTATATAATTTTTAGTACACTCGAAAGATAAAAATGTTTACGAGCAGGAGTTATTCCGCACTCTTCTTATTTGGCCGTACGGCGCGGTGATAAATATGTACTGTACATTTTCTCATCAGTACAAAAAGAGGTCCCCTAAACCCCAAAAACGTCTAAAAAAAATGGTTTAGGGTTTCACTACATTTAGAATCAAGTTTAAAAGAGAGAGAGAGAGAGAGAGAGAGAGTTAGAGATCATGTTTTTAATTAATCGCGCCTTAAAATAAGCACACACAAAAGGCGAACCGAAACAGAACCACTGCAAAAACTGTTTACTTTGAACATCAGTCGAAGACGTCATAAAGAGAGAGAGAGAGAGAACGTGCTTTTGACTAATTACGAGCCTTAAAATAAGACTAAAAAAACGAATTGAAACGGAACCTTTTCACGCTCTTACGTATCGATAAGTAATCTCGGCACTGGCGAGAAAACGAATCTCTCTCGTTCTCTCGTTCTCTCGCTCTTCTGCATCTATTCAATCTGCGCAGAAGTTGGGCGAGTCGTAAAAAAGAGAGAGCTGCTGCTGCGCAAGAGTGAGATTGAGATATTTTCAATAAAGCGAGATTGAGATTGAGAGAGAGGTTGCAAGAATGTCCTCGACCGAGCGCTCGTCGGGCTTAAACGACGTCTTAAACCCACAATGGCTCAGACGCACGCATGCGCAGACACCTGGGGCGCACTTACAAATCGTATGGAGAGGGCATTTCTCTTTAGGGAACACGCGCGAGGAAGAGGAAGGGCCGACGACGTCGACTTTAAGGGCGGATTCGGCCGTAAGCGATGGACAGGTTTCGGTCGGCGAAGAGACGTGCGGGAGCGACGCGACGCAGGTGCAGCAAGAGGCGAATTCGAGCATGCGCGCGTTGAGTAGTGAAAGAGTTCGTCGTGGTGCTAGCGTTGTAGCCGTCTGCGCCGGTGTTGGGGAAGATCGAGACGTAGTCGTAGAGCAACTGGACGACGAGCAATCGATGAATTCGGACGAGGAGATGAGAAGAGAGGAGGAGCAACAGACCGAGAGCGAGATTTGGACGACGAGCGAGAGGAGTTATAGGTCGTTCGAGGAGAGGAGGAGAGAGCGAGTAGAGAATACGAACGGGGTAGCTTTTGATGTAATGAATCAGTCGAATTTGAGGGGTGAGATTGGGAGAGCGGAGATTGGAGGGACGGCCGCGCGGGCGCAGGCGAGAGATTTGAACGCGACTGCGCGAGAGTATGAAGCCGTAGGACGCGAGTTTAATTTGAACGCTACTGAATTGATCGCGCGAGCGCCTCCAATGGGGTTTCGGATCCCAGGCACCGCAGCCGGGGAAGGCGTTGCGAGGGCGCACGCTGCAGGAAACGTTTTACCGGACGTGTTGAGAGCGAAACGAGTGACGAGTTTGGATGCCGAGTTTCCAGTGTGTTGGGATCCAGTGGCTTTATTGTGTTTATATCCAGGAAGCGAAAGATCTCAAGAGGCGTTTTTAAAACTTGCGCAGAGCTTGAAAGCGAGGAGAGAGGAAATGCCCGAAGATGTAGCGGAGACCGCGAACGTTATTGGAGGAACGAGCGTGTCGAATAATACGGTTACGATTCCGGCGCGAACGGGAAGAGCCACTACTGCGAGAGGAAGCGGCGTTGGTTTGTTAAGAGAAAGAATAACGGCCTCGACGCAGTCCTTTAACGATCGAAGTTCTCTAAATTCTTCACTTAGTCACGGAAATGAGCGAGAACCTGGCGCCGAGGTAGTTTTGTCGCCATTATCTACAAGTGCGCGGGAACATCAAAACGCCTTAGCAGCCAACGCTACATCTCCGCCAACTGCTGGAAGCGGTGACCACACTAATCAGTCACAAAGAACGTCATCCGTAATAGAGGTATCACAAACAGCAATCGGTGTAGCAGCGAGGGTGGAACTTGCCGAGGGATTTGTCGCCTACATCGTTTCGCAAGAGCAACTTCCCGATTTAGCATACGAAGCCGTCGCAAAGGAGAGAGATTTACCCCCCGAAGGTGGCGGTTATGTTCCAGGAAATACCACTAATGTACAACGACAACCAGCACAGCAACAACAACAACTACGAATGCCCGGTGTTGCACGCGAACGATTTCTCTCTGACGCTGCAAAAATACGCAATAACAACAATCAACCGTCATCGACAAATTATACGAACAATGATAACCCTACGATAGAACCACTTTGGGCGATTATACAAACAGTAGAGCCGTTACCGGCGCCAGTGCCAATTGCAAATGTCCCTGCGCCAGATTCTCGTCCAACGAGAGGAATTTTGAAAGGTTGGACCGCTTCGCAACTCGGTAATTATTCCAAAGAAACAGGCGCCGTTGCTGGTTTTGCTGGTGGTATTACCCAAGGCGCGACTTCTGAAAGAGAACCGTTGCATAGAAGAAGAACACAGGCGGACGTTGGCCATTTATTATCACCTTTGAATACTTCTGTGACTATCAATCCAGGGCAAAGCCATCATCATCGACAACCTGCGGTTGTTGCTAGAGTGAATACTAATACTAATACTAATACTAATAACAATATTTCAGATGGCGAGTACGATACTGATAATGAATCTAGGGGGGTTGGAACTTCAGCTGGTAGTAGAGAAACTGACCCGGATAGCACAGAAAGAGATGATGGCTCCGAAGGTATTAACGCCGGTGGATCCAACATTTCTGGAGCTGCTGTTATAGTAGACGATGATGACGACGTAGCTAATATCAAAGCCAACCGAGCTCAGAATCCTCGAAATAACGCCTCTGATGAAGAGACGGAATTAACTTCTGGAATTTCAAAACCATCAGAAGAAGATGCAAATAAAAATAATACTGGAATTGATAATCAACGCAAATTTGCCGGTGATGATGTAAGTGCGGCAGATGACAATACAGATAACGCGGACACTACGCCGGCAAACGAACAAATGCAACAATTATATATCCCCATGCGCCGGGACCCCTCGCTTCGGTATAGAAATACGCCATCTCCAGCAAGTTCACCATCTTCATCTGACGTGACTGAAGATGATATTTCTCCATCGTCTCAGGGAAGAGCGCTTGCTGCGTTGGATGCAGCAAATAGAAATTCGCTCGTGCCGCAAACTTCAGTCAACGTGACGAGAGTTCGAAAAATCCCTCTCAAAGGCGCGCGCTTTGCTTTACTTGGGTTCGAGATGGATCACCCACACGTAAAGTTCTTGCTGCAAAAAATGGAGAGCTTCGGGGCAGTACATGTGTTCTTGAACAATGGCGAACAAAAGATACTCGATTTAATCGTCGTTCATCCTCCTTTTTTGCAGCTTTTACATGCGAAGGATTTTGCCGAACTAGAGATTCGAGACTTTTTGCGTTCACGTCGCGCGCGATTTGCTCTTGGTTTGCGTCATTTAGAGTTATGCATTGAACACGAACGGTTATTAGATCCTAGAATTGAAACTGCGGAGGTTTTCCCAGAAGGTGTCATTTTAGTCGTCGATGATACCACTTTAGCGTTGGGAGAAGAAATCGTGCAAAAGCTCGTAAAGTTATTAGGACAAGCCGCGGCGGCTTCTGCTGCAGCTTCTGCTGCAAAAGGTATTTTACATTATAATCAGGAAGGAGCTCGAGAGAACCCTCCGTGGCCTTGGGCGATCAAGTTAAACAACGATACGGTTCAAAAACTGATGCTGCAAAAGATGCAAATCGCTCGAACGGACCCGAACAAAGCTTGGAGAATTGAAAACTGTCTGAAACTTCTTCACGCACATAAAGCTACTGGTGATCGCGCGGGCAGAGGAGCCAGAGTCATGGGCATCGATTGGGAAGAAGCTTCGCATCAACCCATTCAATACCCGCCTCAGGAAGTGCGAGACGCGGTGAAACTCGCCTCGCGTCACGGAGCGACGTGCAGAGCCGTATTTTTAGTCTCAGAAAATCCTGAAACGGTAGCCGAAGCTAGAAAACATTCAAAGGTTGTTTTGAGTGGGAACTTACACGAATGTTGCGAGTGGTTAGAAGAAGTGATTAAGGAAATGTGGGCCGAAACGAAATCGGCGAGAGACGCAGCGCCGTGGGTAAACGTTTTAGGTTTTGCCGCAAATATTAATTCGCCGCCAACGAACAATGCTGCCGCTGATCAACCATTACATGCTTCGCTAGCCAACGCTCAACCACATCATGCTGATAATAATAAGAATAATGTTAGTAATAACAATTATCATAACAAAAACGATAGAATTGCGGCTGCAGAAGCCGTTGCAGCACGAATAGCTGCTCGAAAAGATGAAAGAGAAGCCGTAGCAAAAGACTCTAAAGGTTCATTACCACCACCGAAAGATTCTGTCAAAACCATCGCTCGAAGGGATTCAGAAGATTCTTTGCAAAACGATGCAAATACTAAAACATTACTGATGCAAAGTCGTCCATCGAATGATATCTTACCAGATTTCAATGCGACGGCGGCGGACAAGACGATTTCGGCGGCAGTGAACAAGCACCAAACGCCGTGGATTCCGGGCGTTTTGAAATCTCCTCAACAACAACAAGGTAAACAACAACAAATGGATTCTGCGGCGGCCACCGGTGAGAATAATGAAAAATATGAAACAGCAACAGTTGCTGCTTTAGCAGAGACAACAGCAACAACATTAACGACAATAGAACGAGCGAATGAGCATCCTGCGGTGATGATGATGACAACGCCTTTAGCGAGCAGCCATATAAATCCATCCGGAACGAGAACGAATTTTCTACTGAACAGTAGTGGCAACAACGGAGGTGCTCTAACGTCTTCGCAAAAGAAAAAGACGAAAACAGTTCGTTTCCCGACAACGATCGATGACGGCGGAACCATGGGCGCTGGAAGACGAAGAGGCCGTTATTCGCCTCCGCCTTCGCCTCCTCGAACGACGAGCGCGATTGAATTCGGCGACAACGGTGATATGCGAGATGCGGATACTTTATCCATGCGCGAAGGCGAAGGCGAAGCGACTGTCTCGGATCAAATCGATCTCGAAGGTTCCGTGGACGAGAAACCGTTGCGTAGTAATACTAGTAAAAAAGAACGCAAAGTCGTCGTTAACGACGACGACGACGACGACGACGACGAAGATAACGCTAAAAAACGTCAACTAAAACGTCAACGAAGAACGAGAAGTACGAACGATACGACCGATGCGACCGATTCATCACCAACGACTCGTTCGAGATCTAAATTAATTACGCGAAGATGATTTTGATCGATTTATTGCCCTTTTTGTAAGTAGTACAACAACAACAACAACGATACCTACTGATGTACAGTAGAGGAAAAGCGCTACACGCACACACTCTCAGTTTCATCACTCAATCCAATGCTTGCTGTTAAATGTTTGCAAAGTCTCTCTCTCTCTCTCTCTTTCTGCGCGATCCAGCCCATCAGACCACTATATCCAGCACGGTTCATTTCTGAGCACCTTCGTCAGTCCGTGCCGGCATCGTCGTCGTCGTCCGAAGATGATACTCTCTCAACGGTTCGTTGAACATATAAAACCCGCTCGCTACTCCTATGCACGCCCCCGGTATCCATCCTATTCCTATCCTACTCAGCATTGACATTTATTCTTAATTTTTATTGATTATTATTGATTATTATTATCAGCATCAGTAGTACGTAGTAGTAGTATTTACTCTTCTTCTTCTTCTTCTTCTTCTTCTTCTTCTTCAGCGGCAGTTGATATAAAAAACTTGCTAGCAGAGAGAGCTGTTTTGAGCACGACACTTTTATCGTTCTCGTTCTTAATCAGTGTTGATTATTACTATCAGCAATAGTAAGTAGTAGTAAGTAGTAGTAGTAAGTTGTAGTGAGTAAAACTCATCTGTTCTTCTTGTTCACATGGTTTAGGGTTTAGGGTTTCAACAACACAGAAAAGATGGATAAGGGTGTCTTGAATAATCGACGACACTTTTCTTAACCGCTTTAGAAAACATCAACGAGCGCAACGAAACAAGCAGAAGAAAGAAGAAGAAGGAAGAAGAAGAAGAAGAAGAAGATGCTGGGCAGTACTGTGCAGAGCATGAATTCGTTCATGAGTAGCGCTAAGCGAAATCAGTTCCCTAAAACCGAGCACTGCTCGTTCCTGAAACAGCAGAGTAAGAGGATAGGCCATCAGGATGAACAGGCCAGGAACGGGAAAGGGAATAATCGACAGAGGAGCGTGATAAGCGCGAACCAGCAAGGAGGGGAGATCTTGATCTCGGTCGATAAACCACTCGGAGTGACGTTGAAGGCCAGGAAAGATAAACCAGGGGTAATGATCGATAAAGTCGCCGGGAATGGGGCGAAGGCTGGATTGAAATCCGGCGATATAGTGAAATATCACTCGAGCTTTTTCGGCGACGAGCTATGGCCGGCGGATCAGCTCGGATTCAGTCGATCGGCGATTAACGCGTGCCCGAACTCGGTCGATTTCATCGTTGTCAGAGGCACTGACGTAGATTTCGATGTGAAGAGGTTACCGAAGAGGCCGAAACCGCCTACGTTTGGGAGGAAGATGTCGCAAGCGCAGAAGGAGAGGGCGACGCATATATGCGTCGATTGCGGGTTCGTATACGCTTTGCCGACTCCGTTTGCTGATCAGAAGGATTACGCGTGCCCGCAGTGCTCGGCGCCAAAGTCAAGGTTTGCGAAGTATGACCCCGAGACCGGGAAAGCTGTTGGTGGTGGGTTGAATACGCCAGTTGTTGTGACGGCGGCGACCGTTATCGGCTTAGCCGGCATCGCTTACGCAGTGCTACAGTTGTAATTTTTATTCTCAGTCCGTGTACCTCTGTGACTCTATCATTAAGCTGCTACGCGTCTATATATATCTTACTCTCTAATATCTTCTATTTATCTAATCCATATCCATGATGATTGTCGTTGATGCGTTTGTTTGATTATTATTAAAAGCTTCAATCATTTCTTCGAAAATTTTACCCGGTTGTTCACATCCACACGAGAAAATATGGGACTTTAATTGCGGCATGTTTGTGCACTTTTCTTTACATTTGTGACATCGTAAATCGTTCGATTTTACGATGTGTTCACTAAGACTTGCGTTCCATTCAGTTTTGTTTGCGGCTTTGAAAAAATCGACGAAGAAATCATCGTTCGTGAACGAGTGCCAATGAATCTTCGTCTTCATTCTCGCAGAATCAAAATCTTGCGAGATTACGTGCAAATGCGCAGGCTCCATGCTTGGCTTTAAGTGAAAGCCAATCTTAAACTTCGTCCCTCGTGGAAGTCGATTTTGTTCGTTTTTTAGAATATCGAGCGCGACACTATACATCTCCATCGCGATTGAAGAACGCTCGGAGAGAGTCATCCCTCCAACGTCTTGTTGTTTGAAAAAATCAAACGGATGTCTCATCTTATCGCTACGCGGGAGAACTAAAGCGTGAAACTTCGCTTTTGGATATAAATCGTAAATGGCAAAACACTTTTCGGATAACTTGATAAGTTCTCCTGACGCGCACATGTTTTCCGGATCTTTTTGTTTACGCAGTAAACCGTCCAATTGGAAATGTCCACCACCACCTCCAAATCCACCAACGTCGATACCTAATTGTTGTTGGTGGTGGTTTTGATGAAATTTTTCTTCAACGATATCGTTATCACTCTCTAATAGAGGAGGGTATGGCGGTAAATCACCTCCCGTCATTGCTTTTATTTCATTCGTAGCTTTACTAATCTCTTCATCCGTTCGACAGTGAAATATTTTATCGAAACCTTCTAACTTAGTAGGCCGTGCGTTATCTTTCTTAGAATTTTGCATCGTCACGATGCGAACGCCACTCTTTCCTTGAACCTCGCCCTCGTGTTCTTTCCTATGAAGAACTCTGTTTTGTCTAACGCTTAACGGTAAATCAAAATTCACGCAAATCAGTATAATCTTCTTCTTCATCGCGTTTTCGCATTCTCTCAAAACGGTGATGAAAAAATTCCTCTGCGCGATTGATAAATTCGTTCGATCGATTACGACGTTTCGTCCGCGCAATAGCGCTCTCCTCGCTAGATCAATACATTCCCCTCTAGTTCCAATCGTATCTTGATTCACTCTCGTAAACTTCTTTTTATTTAACGTCATAGCCATGGTCGATTTCCCAGCTCCAGACGTTCCGCACAATAAAACTAAACATTTTTGTTCTCGTTCTTCGATGAAGAACCCGCCCTCGACTAACTCCTCTCTCCTAAACAAATCCCTCTTCACGCTCTTTATCGTTCGATCATCGGGCCAAAACTTCGGAGCGAAGAACGAAAAACATCTCGCGTCATCGAACCTTCTCTCGCGCTCGCCGTACTCCACCTTCTCCCACACTGACTCATCATCGTTCTCTCTGAATAAGAACAAAGAACACTTCTCGTTCATTATCGAACAAACGATCGAGCGATCTTCTAACCTCGCGATCTTCGCATGGTTCTTCATCACGTACTTCGCGATCGTTTGTTCACTATTATTAACACTATTCGTATCATTACCACTGTTATCGTTACCAATGTTATCGTTACGCAAAAGTGCGATGAACTCCGATTTGCCGAAAATTCTTTCCTCGTTCGCCAGTAATCGAAACTTCGGCACTGTCGCGAGCTCATCGTCTGCGTCTCGCTCCATTATCTTCTGCGCTTTTTACACATTCTCCTATTCTCTCTGCTTATTACTCTCGTCACGTTTTTAATGGAGAACACCTTTTATGACTCGCCGGCTTGCTACGAAAAGATTTTACTTTTGAGAACATGGACAGATTTAGGGTTTCACAAACCCTAAACAGTTTTTTGCAAAATTCAAAGTAGGGGAATTCTTTCTCTCATTTAATTACGTACAACTCTACGTATCGTACTAATAAATAACAACAACGACAAAGAAGAAGAAGAAGAAGAAGAAGAACTGAAATGCAGCAGCAGCAGCAGTGGCAGCAAAAGACACGGACGACCGTGTTCACGCGATTCATAGCGCAAAAGAACGGTCTAGCGAACATCGTAATGGCCAGTTGTTGTCTCGCGCTGTCCATTCAATTGTTACAAAGACGCGATGAGTTAGAGGCCGTGAAAAGGGAATTAGTTGATACGAAAAGAGCTCGAGATAGTTACGAATTGGAGGAGGAGAAGAAGAAGAAGAAGAAGAAGAAGAGCGGATGGTTTTAGAGCGATTTATTTTTTTGATGTTCTTCGCTGAGTAGTAGTTTTATTGAGTTGAAAGATCGAAAGAGGGTTGAAAGAACGAACGATTGACGATAATGAACCCGTTCGCGAGAATGGAAACTGGTAACGAATGACGCATATATGTTCGAGACGCACGTATTTAAACGCTGGATTAACGGAGTTAAAGTTCTTCAATCAAAAGATCAACTCGTGCTCGCGACGCGAATAAAAGAGCGAAGAATATCGAACTGCAAAGGAGGTTTCGGGTGAGTGAAATGTCATCGATCGCACAGCTCGAGCTCTTGAAATGGGCGAGAGAAGTGAAAGAACGTGATTGGGATGCAGGGACGTTCGGGCGGCGGCAATTTAAGGTAACTTGAAATGGTCAAGTATTGCGATGTCCATAAGATGACCCGGTCGCGTGGCCGGCCAAGGTTGAAATACTTGAGCGAGGAAAACTACTTTTCTTGGAACGAGTCTACTGTTGAAGCGGCGCGTATGTAATTGATGTAGTAATCTTTATTATAAATAACTCTTCTTCTTCTTTATTTCTGCAAACGCGATATAGGTAATATTATGTATTCGATTTTTTTATTCAAAGCCTGAAGCCTTTTTGACGATTCTCGTAGCATCTTCCGCGATTGATTTAACATCGTCAGCAAGAGTCGCTTCGTTATCTTCATCGGCGTATCGACCAAGCGCGTAGATTAACACACCGGCACCGGCGAGTTCGAGTAAACGAGGAGCAGATAACGCGATAAGCGGTAAGTGTGCGAATCTGTTCGTTGCGTAAGCGCCTCCTAGAATTGCGAATGGACCGCCAACTTGTTCGAATTCGGCATTCTTCAGTTGCGAAGGGAGGTCTTCAACGGCTTCTTTAAGTTCGTCTTTGATTTCCGAAACGTCCGTTTCTTTCGCCTTTTTGACGATTTTCGATCCGACTTTGATAGCCGGAGACACCAAATCGACGACTTCTTTCAAGTTCGTTGGCGATTCTTCCGGCACTGAAGATAATAATTCATCAAAGTCTTCCGCGAAATCGCCATCTTTGGCCAATAAGTATTTCGTCGCCAAAAGAGTAAACGCAATCGTACCGACTGTTTCAAGACCAAATGGAACGATGGCGTTCGCAATCGGCAAGTGAGCAAACGCATCGGCAGCGACAGCTAAACCGATCGCACCAGCTTTTTGGGTCGGATTCTCGATAGAATCAATCTTTTCGAATACAGCGTCTGAAGCTGCTTCGGTATCGCCGGCGAGCAGCGATTCTTTTACTTTAGGAACAAAGAGGACAGTCGCGACGACAGTTGCTAACGCAATAGTCGTAATGTCGCCAATGACAGCCTTAAACGGAGTGACAATGTTTCTATCAAGCTCTTTTCTCTTCTTGGCAGCAACTTTCGCGGCTTTCTTTTGCGCTTCGGCTTTTTGAGCGACTTTCTCTGCTCTGTCTTTTTCAGCTTGGGCGACTTTTTGCTTTTGCGCGTCAACAGTAGCTTTGCGAGCGGCATCGACAGCTTGCGTTTTTTCGGCAGCCTGTTGATTAACGGCGGCTTGCTGAGCCTTTATGGCGTCAGCTTTCGCTTTTCTGGCTGCAACTTCGGCATCAGCGGCAGCCTGCTTCTTGGCGGCAGCGGCTTTTTGCTCAGCTACTTTTGCGGCTTCTTTGTTCGCTAAATCTTGCTTGTCTGCTTCGACTTGTTGTCGCACGGCGTCTTGTCGAGCCTTCGCGTCAGCTTCTTTGGCTGCGATTTCCGCTTTCTTGGCCGCTTCGGCTTCCGCTTTCTTGGCCGCTGCCGCATCCGCTTGTGCCTTCTTGGCCGCTTCGGCTTCAGATTTAGCCGCAGCCGCTTTTGCAGCTTGCGCTTGCGCTTGTGCCTTCTTGGCCGCTTCGGCTTCGGACTTAGCCGCAGCAGCCTTCTCTGCTTCAGCTCTTTTAGCCGCTTCTGCTTGCGATTTCTTGGCAGCTGCTGCTTCCGCTTCGACCTTCTTTGCTGATTCGGCTTGCGCTTTCTTTACGGCAGCTGCCTCAGCTTCGGCTTTCTTCGCATCTACCTTCACGACAGCAACTGGCTTCACTGGCTCAGGCGCAGGTACAACTTTCACTGGCTCAGGCGCAGGTGCAACTTTCACTGGCTCAAGCGTAACTTTCTTTACTTTGGCAGCTATAGCAGCTTTCTTCGATTCTGTTTGTTTAAGCGCTTTTGGTCTTACTGTTTGATTTTTCTTTGATGGTTCCGGTAACTTTGGTAAATCAATCTTTGGCAACTCAACTGGTTTCATCTCAGAACCGACTTGCGGAAGCTCAACTTTCGTAAGAGCTTCACCAAGCTTCGAGGTTGTCGCTGCAACGTTCGCTGTCACATCCGAGACGGCGTCAACAGTATCCTCCACGGCCTTGGTGACATCTTCAATAGATGGGATGATGATTTCCGGAGCCTTGTACGCTTTCTTAGATGCTGCCGAGGATTTAGCTCTGGCCTCCTCCGCTGCTTTCTTAGCGGCTGCAGTATCTGCTTCGCGTTTCTTGTTCAATTGCTCGATTTGTTGTTGCTTTTGCTTCTTAATTTGTGCTTCTTGCTCTGCGGCGCGCTGCTTCGTTTCGTCTTTCGCTTTTTGAGCCGCAATTTCCTTATTCTTCGCCTCGATTGCAGCCTGTTGCTTCGCTCGTCTGTCTCGTTCAGCATTTGCTTTCTTCTCAACCTCGGCTTTCGCTTTCTCCTCGGAATCTGCAGCTTTTTTAGCCGCTTCAGCTTGCGCTTGCTCGGCTTTCTTGGCCTCTGCAACTTTCGCTGCAGCTTCCTTTTCTGCCTTTGCGGCTACTTCAGCTTGCTTTGCGTCCGCAACCTTCTTGGCTTCAGCGGCTTTGGCCGCAGCTTGCGCTTGCTCGGCTTTCTTGGCCTCTGCGGCTTTTGCCACAGCTTCCTTTTCTGCCTTTGCCTTTGCAGCTACTTCAGCTTGCTTCGCAGTCGCAGTCTTCTTGGCTTCGGCTGCCTTTGCAGCAGCTTCAGCTCGCTCAGTCTTCTTGGCTTCGGCCGCTTTCGAAGCAGCTTCAGTCTTCTTAGCCGCTCCATCGTCAGACTTTGGTTCGGCAACAACAACTGGCTTCGCCTCTGCTACCTTCGGGGCATCAATAGCAGTTCTTCCAGAAACCGCGGCAGTATATGCTGCCATCGGATCAGCTACTCCTTGCGGTTTTGGTGTAGATGGTGCAGCAGACACAACAACGGGTTTGGATTCGGCCTTTGGAGTAGCTTGTAATTGCACGGCCTTCTTGGCAGCTGTGGCTTTCGCCGTAGCTTCCTTTTCAGCTTTTACTTTCGCAGCAACCTTGTCAGCAGCTTCAGCTCGATCTGCTTTCTTGGCTTCGGCAGCTTTGGCAGCACCTTGCGCTTGCTCAGCTTTCTTGGCTTCTGCTGCTTTTGCCGCAGCTTCCTTTTCAGCCTTTGCCTTTGCCGCAGCTTCAGCTTGCTTCGCATTCGCAGTCTTCTTGGCTTCGGCAGCAGCTTGCGCTTGCTCGGCTTTCTTGGCCTCTGCGGCTTTCGCCACAGCTTCCTTTTCCGCCTTTGCAGCTACTTCAGCTTGCTTTGCGTCCGCAACCTTCTTGGCTTCAGCGGCTTTGGCCGCAGCTTGCGCTTGCTCGGCTTTCTTGGCCTCTGCGACTTTCGCCGCAGCTTCCTTTTCAGCCTTTGCCTTTGCCGCTACTTCAGCTTGCTTCGCATCCGCAACCTTCTTGGCTTCAGCGGCTTCAGCAGCAGCTTGCGCTTGCTCGGCTTTCTTGGCCTCTGCGGCTTTTGCCACAGCTTCCTTTTCTGCCTTTGCTTTTGCGGCTACTTCAGCTTGCTTCGCAGTCGCAGTCTTCTTGGCTTCAGCAGCTTTTGCAGCCAATTCCTTTCCAGCTTTTTCTTTCGATGCCGCCTGCACTTGTTGTCCAGCTTTCTTGGTTTCAGCCGCTTTTGCGTTTGCTTCAGATTTTTTTTTATCTTGCGCCTCCTTCTCCGCCTTTGCTAAAGCCGCATTCTTCGCTTCCGCTGCTTTCTGTTCCGCTGATGCATCTGCCTTTGCTTTCGCCTTGTACTCCGTATCTCTTCTTGCTTCGTCCGCTTTTGCCTTGATTTCTAAGTTCTTCTTCGCTTGCTCGGCTTTCGCTTGCTCGGCTTTTTTGGCCGCTTCGGCTTTTGCATCTGTTGTTTTCTGCGCTTCCGCAGCTTTCGTGGCTCGAGCAATTTGCGCATCTGATTTAACCTTCACCGCATTCTCTTTCACGGCTTCATCGAGTTTTTTCTGCGCTTCATATTTCGAAGGAGCAACTTTCCCTGAAGAAGAATAAGAAGAAGTTTTCTTCGCCGTCGTCTCGGTCGCTCCTGTTTTTAAAGCGGCCGCGGCGTTATACGCCGCGAGCGGATCATCAACCCTCTTACTCAACGCCGAAGCGTCCGGTTTATACGCAGCAGCGGCAGCAGACTTCGTCCTTTTCTGTTCTTTACCAGCTTTCGCGTCGGCTTTTTTCTTCTCAAACTCCTTTACCCCCGGAGACGTTTCGGGTAACTTCATCGTCGTCGTCGCTGATACCGATACTTGCGCGATTTCTCCCGCAGTAGCAGTAGATTGCATCTGTTAAGTTCGTTATTATTTGAAAAGTAAAGAGTGAGCAAAAAATGATTACTAAATATGTATACATCTACATCCTCGCTCTCTCCGATTCACGGTCATCACCATCGATCAGATACGTATCGCTCCCGTCTCGATCACACAAAAAAAATTAAACACGCGATGAACCATAAATCGAAAGAGCTCTCTAAACAAAAGCGACGAACGCGAACGCACGGTAGACGCCAAAGCTGCTTCACACGCTCCGGTTAACGAAATCGCCGCCGCGACTACGGCCGATATCGCCCTATTCTGAACGTTATCATTATTCCCAAAATCGCCGCCCGATTTGGACCGCTCTGCATCTTCATCCTTCTGCTTCTGCTGCCAACTTAAGAACGCGCGCGTCTTCGCGTGCCCTCTGCTTCGTTCGTTAGTGGTTATTTTACTCTTCTTCTTGATGGTGTTGTTTGAGGCGAACTTTTTCGTCGTCGCGAGTGTTTGTGTTCGCATCGCGGTCGTTTGATTTACCATCATATCCACACGCGTTATAAGTTTAAGAGTTTATTTTACTTTTAGCCCCAAAGAGAGCGGTCGTTTTTGACCAAGAGAGGGGTCGTTTTTAGCAAGAGAGGGGTCGTTTTTTAGCAAGAGAGCGGTCGTTTTTTAGCAAGAGAGGGGTCGTTTTTGACCAAAGAAAAGGAATTTACCCCTTTCCT
>Ga0114998_10001048_pt1 | contig 21106 bp, 14 predicted proteins | sample ArcticOcean_MG_C_5_FD_87044 | JGI IMG/M metagenome (GOLD analysis project Ga0114998, IMG submission 87044) | Marine microbial communities from western Arctic Ocean - ArcticOcean_MG_CB4_138 | ecosystem: Environmental > Aquatic > Marine > Oceanic | place: Arctic Ocean: Canada Basin | collected... | reverse complement strand
CGTGTATAGAGCGTTCGATGCGAGATCGATGAACTCGGAGTGTGTTTTCACAAACGCGCGAGCGAAAGAGGAAGTGTGTATGAGAGAGAGAGAGAGAGAGAGAGAGAGAAGTAGTGATTGAGATATGTGTAGGAGTATGCGCCAAGACATTTTTACTGCGCGTACGCCGTGGACTAAAGTTTTTCGTCTAAATCTTTCGCGAGAGCTAGTTTTGCTTCGAGTTCTCTTAATTTCGTGCTGCTCAGTTTATCTTCAATAGTACGTTTACTGCCAGAGCCTAGGACGTCGCAGATGACCAAAACGACTGGTTCGAAACCTCTTCTCTTACGTTCTTCGTTAATTTTCTCGGCGCCTTCTAAGGTTTCCTTTGAAATAACTAACGCGTCGACGTCTTCAGAAGTAGCCGCGATTGGCCAAGAATCGTCGAGTTCTCCGATTCTGCACTCGAGCGTTTCCGGACTAGCCAATTTCACGAATCTTTCGCAAAACTTAACTCTCTTTTCATACGTCTCTAAGTGCTCTCGGAACTTCTTATTCTCTAAAACCTTATCCGACGTAACGCCGACGTCTAATCTCTGCTTACATACCGCAACAGCGGTCGCTAACAACATTCTATGCCCAGCGTGCGCATGGTCAAACGTCCCACCGACGCAAACTCTATCAAACCTACGCGTAAACGAGTGCTGACGATGACCATCGTTCGATCCTCCTATATCCTCTCTCACTTCTCCGTCCCAATACGGAGAATCCTTAAGGACCGGAACGACGTTCTTACACCATAACAACGAAGACTCCAATGAATCATCGTCCGATCCAGATACTACTAAACTCTCATATATCTCTTTAATTACAGGTTTTATGTCCACTTTTTCATACACGCTCGCGATATCCCCAATCGCGCCGGACCCTAAATCGAGCTTAAAATGTACCCTAACCTCCTCGTTCCTCTCGGCCAAGTACGAAATCTTCGCTCGTACACCTTCATCATCAACACGATCGCGATCATCATCACTGCTACTCACGTAACATCTATCACATAAATCGACCGTCACGGATACTATCTCTCGATCACTCTCGAAATCGTCCACTGAAGAGAACTTCGTTGAACACTTTCTGATCTCGTCGTTCATTTCAATTCCAAGATCGATGAAACTTCCAAAAACGTTGACTGAGCGATTACTACACCGTATCTTCTTCTTCCTCCTGTTCTTCTTCTGAGAGAGCTCGTGATTGAGGAAGATGCGTTCGAAGAGAACGACCTCGCGCGAGAGCGGGAATAAAGCTCGCGTGATTAATGGTGTGTTTGGAGATATCAAATCGGATTTCTTTTCTGATGTTGCAACAACAGCGTGGTTCAGTGAAGAAAGAGAGAGAGGACTTTTCGGTGCATAGATTTCGGGTTTCAAACAGGATCTATCTTTACTCCGACGCAGAATCCTTTATTAATATTTCATTATTACTGATGCTCGTTTTTTACTTTGATCGAGTGCGATGTGAGCATGTTTGCATGCATACGTTATTTAAGGCTCTAACACTTGGTGTTCAATTAAAACGCAAACGCAAACGCGATCACTTTTTATTTAACATTGTTTAAGGTGTTCACTTTGTGTAGAATTTAACCTAAAAAAGCAAAAACAAAAATGGTACTCTAAAATCAAACGAGTGAAACTTCGTCAGATATGCCACGCTCTCTCTCTCTCTCGTTTAGTAGTTACGGTAAAGGTGAAGTTGGAAAACGCGCGTGCTCGTTCACTAAACGCGTGTTTGTGGGTTGTATTTAGGGTGTTCACTTTTCATTTAGGGTGTTCACTTTTGAACAGAATTTCCCCTATACTACACCTCTTTTACTCTTTTCTCTACAACACAAAAAATGAGCTCAAAATCATGCGAATTAATTAAGATCGTAACAAACAATCACGAACGCGCCCGTGATCGAAGCAGAAGAAGAAGAAGAACGCAAACGATGCGAACGTCTTCTTCCTCTTCTTCTCGAGAAGCGTTCGATGGAGATAACAACCGTGATCTCGAGCCAGGCGATGCCGAAAAGAGGGTTGATGTGAACAGTAGGGGAAAATCGATATACAGTCAATTAAGCGTTAGCTACGAAGCGAATGAACGAGATGCTACGACAGAGCGATCGAGATTTTGGACAGATCTGTCATCTGCGTGGAGGGTGTTGTTGTTATCCGATGGGTCAGTGACGAGGCATTTGAGTTTGTTGGATTTTGATGAAGGCGAAGCGGTGAAGGGGGATTTTTCGACGCGAACGCGAGCGAACGACGATCGAGCGCAGAAGACCGAAGTGGAGGTAATATCGATGAAACGGTGCGAGCGTGGGTGCGGGGAACCTGAGGACGTGGTGAAGATTAGAGGGCCTTTGGTTGAACGCGAGGTGTTTTTGTATAAGAGAGAAGTCTTATTAGTCGGCGGCGGTAGTACTAGTGATGAAGAAGTAGATGATAGTGATAGCGATGAAAACAGAATTAAAGTAGCAGTGGATGAAGAAAATAGAAAGAAGAAAGTAGTGCCGTTAGTATACGCGTGCTCGTGGTGGAACGCCGCAGCCGCCGACAGGTTCATGAAGAACCGCGAAGAGACGATGTGGTCGAATTTAAGGACCCAAAACGTCGAGCTCTATAGAGAAGTGAGGAGAGTATATCTCGGGAAGAATAAGGAGTTGGCGAAAAAATTCGGGTGCGAAGATCCAGAGAATGCAGAGATTTGGGGGAGACATTATATTTTTTGGAGCGGCGGCGAACCGATTACGGTTGTCTACGAAGCGTTTTCGCCAAAGATTAAGTTGAGGTAAATATAGCACAGACAACTTTAAAGACAACTTTAAGACAATTTGACGCGGAAGCAGCGCTATTCAAGTTCTATTACCAAAACCAAGAAAAAATGCCGACATCGGAGACGGAGGAAACGGTACGCCTCGCCGCATTTAGAGCTGCGTGCGGCCCGAGCAAGAAGCACGGCGAAGACTTTAACGCAACTCCTTTCACAAACGAAGAGTGCGTTCAGAAACAAACGCTGGTTACCGCGAAATATTCGCACAACCGTTCAAGAGCGTTTTCAACTTGTCGATCTCTTTCTGAACGCACTCTTCGTGTGTGACCGGAGTTGCGTTAAAGTCTTCGCCGTGCTTCTTGCTCGGGCAGCACGCAGCATTATATAAATATATATACTACGTTTTACTCAACAATTGTTTCCTCTTTCCATTCAATGAGCTCCCCGAAATTCGCGCAGTTTACGAATTCATCCGAATGAAATAAACCTAAATCACCGATAGTTCCATGCTTCAACGCAGGAACTTGCTTCAAACGAACGTCGAGCTCTTCTCTTAAAAGCGAAAAGTAATTCGCGCCGCAGAGCGAATTGTTGTTGTTATTGTCGCTACCATCGCCCGTGATGACAATTTCTTTCGTCCGCACGCGATCGGACAAATCCATTCTGAGCATTTGTACGAGCTTCGTGACTTGAGGAAAGTAATGTTGCTCTAAAGCGGTCATCTCCCAAAGCGAGCTCTCTAAAGCGCGAGACTTAGCTGGGTCCGTTGCGCTGAAATCGTAAGGATCTGAATCGAACGTTTTACGATGATTTTGATGATTTTTTCCGTTATGCTCTACTTTTTGATCCTCACTTTCTAAAGTAGCCTGGTCGCGGTGAATCAAAGGCAAGCACGATTTTGGATGTCGTCTGATCAAATTATGAATGAACGAAACGCACAACATCGCACCAGCCGGTGGCGCACTTAAACTCAAGCGTGCAAACTTTTTGCAAAACGCAGCGGCGCAATATCCAGGCAACGCCGGAGATTTCAAAAACACATCCGCGAGCTCGAAAAATGTCCTACGTCCGTTGGCGTAAAACGAATCTTCGTTGATCAAGTTATACAAACGATCGTAAAATTTTGGATATTCCAAATCGTGCTTCGTCACGAGAACGAACAAAGCGTGCAAGGCGAGCATACCGACGAGACCTCCGATGTCTACAGATGCTATGCAAAAGTCACACAATAATACCGGGTTCACGTGATGCGCAATAACGTCGATGTGCAGTCTCGATAGAATCTTCCTATAAACATCTTCTGGAAAGTTTGCGATTCGTAAAAACGCAATCCAGGCGTCGCTAAACGCGCGACGACGTTTTACACCATCCATCCAACTCACTTTATTTGTTTTTGCCGTCGTCAAAGCTTTACCTTTTGATTCTTTCTTCCTTCGCTTGGCATTTGTGTTTTGTTCATCAGCATCGACGGTTTGAGAAGGCATTCTACACCACGGCATCGTTTCTTGCGCTTCGTCGTTGCCTTTTTTTTCATCATCATCGTCATTCATTCCTCCTTTTTCTAAATCTTCCTTCGTAAGACCGAGCAGAGCTGCGAAATCAACCTCTTGAGAAGAAAGCGGCTTTTTTGCGTTATAGTTGTTACTATCATCATAATCTCGTCCGCCATCGTAATCTTCAAAGTCGACCGATACGTTTGATATCACGTCGTATAAATTCCTCGCAACTTCCTCTGGTGTAGCTTCGTTGTTACGATCATCATCATCATTGTCGTCGTCGTCGTCGTCGTTGTCATCAGCATTACCATTATCGATGTTGTTTTCTTCTTTCTTCTTTTTCGCGCCATCAGTAGTAGTAGTATTCTGATTATTCCGACTATTATTATTACGAACAACCATCCTCCCCGAAATCCTCGCAACGGCTTTGAAAACATAATACTGCACATCAACTCGCCCCAAATACCTCTTCTTCAACATCCCTAACAACCCTTCACTAAAAGTCTCGCTCCTCAAACTCTTCTCTAACGCTCTCTCGAACAAGTCGTTATCGATATCGCCCGTCTTCCCTAGCCTCGCTAACTCCATTACACTCGAAAACGCAAACACCCTCAATTCATCGTCCACGATCGAACTCTTACTCACGACGACATCAATCACTCGTTTCGTGAAAATCTTATAATTCTCTCGCACCCATTTCCTGTACGCCTTCCTCTTCCGCGAGCTAGCGTCCGCGTCCTCGCGTACTGCATTCACCCCAAAATCATCATCCGTCTTCTTCTGAAGCTCTAGATCGCCCCTGCTTAATCTTTGCCCAAAAAACCTCTCTAAAGCGATGATCGATTCCCTCTTTTGCTTCCTCTGCTCTCTTGAATCGTTTAATCCGATCGAAATCGTTTCTCGTCGTTGTTCCTCTGAAGATTTCAATGGCGGCTCCGACTTCAACACGAGCAATAACTTGCTCACGTTGTTCAATTTCTTGTGGTCGGTGTTTAACTCTATGCCTAGCATACGAACGCGCTCCGATGGGACCATCTTTCTCTCTCGCTCGTTCTTCATCGCTTTACTTCGAAAGATGTATTTAATAGACGCGTTTAAAATCGTGGTATTAAACGCGGATTTTCCTGTTTCCAATGAATGAAGGAATGAACAACTTCTTATAGTAAGAAAATTCAAAATTGCGGTTTATTTTTAATACATCGAGATCGATATCTTCCAAAGCAATGGACAAAAGCGGATAATTTTTCGACGAATCGGTAGGGGAAGAGATTCTTTTGAATCCTGAGCGATTTTCGCGCGGTTTCGTGCTATGGAGCGATCGGCATTGTCTCTCTCGAATCAACAAAGTTAGAGCGCTTTTTGAGGGAAATAACTTATAACTTTAGAAATCAAAAACGAAGTATACTAAATAAATAAATAAACATAATCGCGGGAGAGGATATCCATAAAAACAATGGCCGAACACTTAGCGTCGATTTTCGGTACCGAGAAGGACCGCGTGAACTGCCCTTTCTACTTCAAAGTACGCCCATGCTCGTTTCGTTCGTATATCATAGAAGTCCTGATTGGATCGAATTTCGGTGTGGATATTAATTAGTATTTGTTCAGTTCACGTGTTTAATATCGTAAATAGTACTAACGCATGTATACGCTTTGTCTTCTTCGTTTGATCGCGCAGATCGGTGCGTGTAGGCACGGTGATAGGTGTTCCAGGTTACATAATAAACCGACTTGTTCGCAGACGCTTCTGATGATTAACATGTATCAGGTAATGTTGCAAAGTGGATCGAGTTAGCCCCATGTTTCTTGTGTGTTTTTGAACGTGTTTTTCTTCGGGAGTACTCGGGAACGCGTGCGATCGAGTTCGGTATAAAGCGAGGAAAGAGAGAGGTTTTATGGATCGAGTTTTCAAACGCAATCGTTTGCTTTGCGTGAGAGAGAGAGAGAGAGTGGAATAGTTTGCTTTGCGCGCGAGATTTTAGATGAATATCTTTTCGTCCGTTTACATCTTGTCTGTGATTAATATATATCTCGCGTTCATAGTTAATACTAACTATTATGTATTAAATAATTTATTTATAGTCGCCAGAACAAGCTCGATTACTCGGTGGATCGACGCAAGGAGCGAATAGCGCGGAACCGAGAGAGATTCAGGAACATTACGAGGATTTTTGCCACGATATATTCGAGGAACTCGCAGTACATGGTGAAATTGAAGAGTTGAATGTGTGCGATAATCTCGCGGATCATATGGTCGGGAACGTTTATGTTAAATTTGCTGATGAAGACGACGCGAATAAGGCAAAGAAGGCGCTCGACGGGAGGTATTATATGGGGAGGCCTATTAGATGCGAGTTTTCGCCTGTAACAGATTTTAGGGAGAGTACGTGTCGTCAGTACGAGGAGAACACTTGTACGAGAGGAGGATATTGTAATTTCATGCACTTGAGGCCGATTAAGAACGCGACGTTGGCGCACGCGTTGTTTGGGAGGTACGGGAAGAGACAACAAGATCGTAGAGTATACGGGAACAGAGGCGGAGGAGGAGGAGGAGGGAGACAACGAGGAGGAGGAGGAGGAGGTTATGGTAGACGTGGTGGAGGTGGTGGAGAGCCTTATGAAAGAAGGGGAGATCGCGGTAGAGATGATGGACACAACAATAGACGAAGAGATGATCGCAGAGGGAGATCGAGATCAAGGTCGCGAGATCGACGCGGCGGAGGAAGAGAATACAACGACAGAGACGAGGACGATCGCTCTAGAAGAGAAGATGATGATGGCGATAGAAAGAAAACCACTGGTGGGGCTTTTGGGATGAGTGATGAGGAAAGAAGAGCGATGATTGCAGGATTTAAGAACGATGATTAATAATCTAATCACGCACTTTATATAATATAGTAGTTAAACTTTTAGTATATTTTTTTCTCAAGGGTATTACAAAGCAATTTTTTATTTAGTAAAGAAATGCATTCGGATCAAACGCCGCGCCGTAGCAATCGTCCGAAATATTCATACTTCTTAATCCGAAAGCATCTTCATCGTCGTCTTCTTTCCAATACGCTTCTCGAGTAATTGGATCTTTCCTATCAAAAATGACGCGCCCGCCCCTTCCCACTCTCGCTTTACATCGTTCCTTCAGTTGACCTAAAGGCAATTGAAATCCACGCAAAGAAGAAGGCAAAGGAACTTTCACAAACAACATTTCAATATCGGGAATTTCTGGAGGCGGTTCGTAAACCATTTGTTGTTGCACTCCTTTACCGCCTTTTTTGTCCACTTCGTCTCTTTGTTGCCTGGTGCGCTTGTTTTTGCTCAGAAGCGCTTGCTTCTCGCGCTTATTCGCGGCAATTATTTCGCTTTCGTCAGGTTCTGTCACAATTGTCCACAAGTTATCGCTCGCTTTGAATATCTCAATCTCGCCGTCGCATAGCAAGACGTTCTTCCCGTTTGTCGGTAATTCGGGTAATTCCTTCTTTGCGCGTTCGACGTCTTCAGCCCTGGCTTCTTTTTCAATTCTTTCAATTTCTGACTTTGGTTCGTGTCTTAAATCTATCAACAGCTTTTGTGCAGCGCGTTCTAACTCGAAAATTTCATATTTTCGAATTTCTCTTCTCAACGCCAACTGCAACGCCGCTCTAGCGACGATTAAAGAATCCTTCGCTTTGAGCATTTTTTCATAGCCGGCGACGTCATTTTCGCGTCTACGTCTCGTTTGTGGCCTATGTATTTTCTCTCTAGGTCGAAACACGTTGAATGGGTTTGTATCGTTCGGGGCCGGCGGTGGTTGTAATCTTCTCAAACACGGTTTCTGCGTTCGTTTTCTCTTCTCGACCCAATACTCGTACATCGCGACTATAACCGCTTGTTTATCGACAATCTCTGATAAAACTTCAATGGCGGTATCTTTCGGTAAATTACTCGTACTTGCGAGCGCAGCACACCTATCGGAATAGGACAACGCGCTCCCTTTCTCCTGCGCCTGCTGCGCCGTCACCGCTAAAACTCTCTCGTTTGCTAACCCGCACGCCAACTCTAATTTCCAAATCATTCTCTCAAAATCATCCTCCGAAAGAGCCTTTTGCGAAATCTTCTGCGAAGACTTATTATACTCTTTCAACCAATCCTCGTCATCGTTATCTAAATCATACTCCACCACATCTTTCCTTGGATTCTCCAACTCCGGCCTCCCGCACGTAATCCTCGACCGTAAATACCTCTCCTGCTGTTCATAACTCGCCTCGTAGTCGTCCTCGTAACTGCAAACTTTCAAAACCTCTGGTATTGGAATCTCATCCGTCCCAGTTTTCTCGTTCGCTTTCGTTAATACTTCCTCGTTTTCTTTATCTAATTGTTTATGCGCGTGCGAGACCTCTCTGGACACTATTTGATCCTCGTTTATCGCGTTCGGGTCTCTTATGATCCCGAGCTGTTGCGTGACCTCGATCGGTCTGTTCCTATACGATCTTTGCGCTATCGTTGACATTCTCTTTCTTCTCTATACTTTCTTCTATCTCTTAATCTCTTACTCTTACTCTTAATCTTACTCTCTTAATCTCTTACTCTTAATCTCTTAATCTCTTACTCTTACTCTTAATCTTATTATTATTATTACTACTACTATAACCAGATTACTAACAGAAGAAGAATATCGCTCGATATATATATGTATATATATTTATATATATATTTATACGTAATATATGTTTTTGATCACAATCACCTTTTCAAAGATGATCACGCGGTAGAACAATTTTATTCAGTAAACCTCTTCCTCTTCCTCTTCCTCTTCCTCTTCTCTCTTTGAATTAAACCTATTAACTGGTACGTGTACGCATATATAACTCTCTTGTCTTCTTCTTCTTCGTTTAGTGGGAGTATGGACTATGTAGGAGAAATGAAATCTCGTCCGTTAAGGAGGATCATTATGTTTTCTTGCCAGGCAGGCTTAGGGTTTAGGGTTTAGGGTTTACGAAGATATTCAGTGCAGGAAAGGCAGAGGAAAAAGACGAAAAAGAAGACGCGCGAGAAAAAGGGCCGTTGCTCTGTGTTTGCGATTTAGGTCATCGTTCAATGGATCGTGCTCGTTTTCAATCTTTCTTGATAATTTTTTTGTGAAAACCCAAGTATTTAAAGGCCTCGCTCTCTTCGGCGAGCGGATGGTATTGGTACACTTCGCTCGTCGTCACTTTTTCATCCAAGACGTTGAAGTAATGAAAGCGCGTGTTGTTGTGCGAAAATCCGTACAGGGAGACTTTTCCGGAGCAGGTTCGTAAGGCCATGATGACGCCGGCGAAACCGCTGGAAGGTTTGAGCTTTCGGCGGTCGACCCAGTCCCAGACGTGGCACCAAAATTCCGGGTTGAACACGCGTTGCGCGTGGTTTTTTTCGTCGTCGCGCTTGGCTAATTTTTTCTTTTGATAGTGCGCGAAATGGCGGAAAGTCTTCTCATCTCTCGCAGTGAATACTAACATTTCATCTTTCGGTTCTCTCCAACCCAAGTTATCAATATTCTGAACGCGTATGGTTGTCTTCTTACCGACATGTTTTTCAAAACCTTTCGTTGGCGCGGCGTTGAAGCGAATGACTGCGTCGTGACTATCGATTTCGCTGCCATAATTTGTTTCCAAAAGTGACCCAGAATTTCCAACAACCGCGCAACGTCTTCCTAACTTTTTCGACTCTGGTTTTAATCCGCCTCGCGTATGCACGTCATCCGTATCTGGAATATAATCGCGCAACTCCGGAACGGCTTCGTTCAAAGCCTGGTATGATTTCAACTGCATGACTGGTTTGCCGCCACAGGATATTTTCTTATCATCAGAACCTGCTGCGTCCATCGAAGACTTGCTCAAAAAGACGTCAACTTCGGTATCTAAAAGCTTTTTCAGTTTCGTTCCGCCGAGACGGTACGTCGCGGCTTTCAAAACAGCTTTTTGCATTGGCGACGGTTTTTCGTTACCTATTGCTACTACTCCTATCGCTACTTCTTTGCCTTCTTTTTCCACGTCTACGTCTTCTTCTTCTTCTTCTTCTTCTTCTTCTTCTACAAATACTACTTCTTCTTCTACTATTTCTTTTTCCTCTTTTTCGTTTTCAATCTCTTCGTCTACTACGCTTCCGCCGGCGTCGTCGTCGTCGTCGTCGTTCATCTTCTTCTTCTTCTTCTTCTCCTCCTCCTCCTCCAGAGCGGTCGCGTCTTCATTATCAGCACTATTCATAGAAGATAAAGCAGGAACAAAAGGAGCGCTCTTCTTTTTCACTCCTCTCCTCGGCCGTTCCGGCGCGATCTCCGGCCTCACCGGAATCACTTTCCTCTCCAAAACGTACTCCAAGTCCCTACTCCTCAACTCTTCGCTGACGACCTTCGCCACTGGTAACGCCGCGTCCTCTGGAACCGTCCTTCTCTCCACGATCGTTTTACCGTCTCTGACCCTCGCGAGTTCCCTCCTGGACTGGCCGCCTATTAAAAACCTCGGTTTCGGCACGAGCCCAATTTTCCTAAAAAACCGCTCGTTCATCCCTCTCCTCGTTTCCTCGTCAACATCGAAATCATCACTATTGACATCGACATCGACATCGACATAGGCTCTCGCTCGAACATAGCTCGCTTGAAACTTGGAAGGCACCCTCACAAACCTCGCCGCTCGCTTATGCGCATTAATCACGCTTTGTCTCACTCCAACCCTCGCTAGCGAACTTCTGAGTTCGAATGCAGTTTTTGTATCGCGCACGTTTTTGGTTCCAAACCGAATTCGTTCTTCTTCTTCTGCGTTAAAGAAGATCTTGGAGAAGAACAGGAAACCGCAAAGAAATAGTAGGAAGAGCTTTATCGCGTGAGTCTCTTTGAGCAGGCGCGAGAGAGGTCCGATCGAGACCGTGGATTGGTTTTGCGCTCGTTTAAAGCGCATTCGTTTTGTGAAGCGTTTGTTAGATATTTTTTATTGCTTTTAGTTTTAGACATTTGAACACCCTAAACCCAACACCCTAAAACCAACACCCTAAAACCAACACCCTAAACCAACACTATTTAAATATGAATACACATCGGACACAGCGACCGAACAAAACCGTAAGTGTCGTTGTTGTTGATGTGAGTATTCATAGTCAGAGTGTTGTTTGAAATTCGTATTCTATGATATAGAAAACAGTGATTATAAAATTAATGACGTTCGTTCGACGAATTGCGCCGCCACGGGATAGAGGCGATAGAAATGACTTTATGAATACATAGTAGTAAGCATAATAATTATCTGATGAATGCGTCGATTTAAAAGTAATGTTTCGTGAGAGACTTTTTGGTGATGAGAACCGAGCACGTTGGACATCGACCTTCGCAGTTTGAGGAATTCGCGAAGATTTCCATTAAACACGCGTAACACGCGAAATGTGAGCAAACGGACGACGCAAACGGACGAGCGCATTTTGCGGATTTGCAATGAGCGCACGAAGTGCTTTTCTTATTCGTCGTTGTAGTAGTAGTTGTTGTTGTTATTTCGGTAGCAGTGGCGACGGCTTGTTTTGATGAGTTCTTTGGAACTCGACCGAGACCGCTGTACGAAGGTGCAAGCGCTATTACGGGAAGCGGTTGCTGCGGTATCGCGGCGGCAACTATCGACGAAGTAGCAGTAGTAACCGCCGCTGTTGCTTCTTTGTTTCTCTCCTCCAACTTTTGCTTCGCATTTTCTCCTTCGATATCGTACGCCTTCTTCACGGCTTCTTTAAATGTCAAACCGTTACCGAGCGCTGCCCATAATGTCGATGGACCGACGCCTCTTTTATCAATCTTGCATAATTTCGCAAGCGTCTTCAAGGATTCGCTTAAAACTGATTCGCTCGAATCCGAACTGAGCGTATTTTTCATAGCCTCGATGAACTTTGGAAAGTCCTCGGGCGGAAGTTCAGCCCTCGCGCGTTTCACAAGCTTTTGCTTAGCCAACGTTAATTTGTCTACAGCACTATTATTAGTATTATTAGTATTATTAGTATTACTATCGCCACCATTCTTATTAGATTTTTTCGTCGCGTTTCCACCGGCTTTGAGTAACCGAGACGCCAAAGATTGCGCGCCTCCACCTCCGCCACCGCCACCACCGCCATATCTCCCTAAAAAAGCAGCATCATCACCGTTTTGATCGCCATCATTTTCGCTAATATTATTTTGTAATGCAGCCATGATGTCCAATGGTATAGAAAAATCAATAGTTCGAGCTCGTTTAACATGAGGAACATCATTTCCTTCGCGCTTTGAAGCATCCGTATTGTTGTTACTTATCCTATTTTGTTGTTGCTGTGTATCGTCTTGTATGCGTTTTTTCTTTGCCGATTTCGCCGCTGCCGCGAGCATGAGCGCACCGTTTGGATTTCCACATCGATCGAAAAATGCTTCCAAACTTTGAATTCCTCTATCGAACGTTTCGAACGTTTGCATAGCCGGCCGAAGCCATAAACTTAACTGATTTTGATGGTTTCGATACGCAAACCGCTCGTCGGCTAAAATGACAGCTCCAAAATCATCCTTGTGACGAATAACGCGTCCTAACGCTTGGTTTGTTGCTCGCATGGCAGTTTGTGAATACCACTGTTCTCCAGTAGTGATTGAAATGCCATTGTTATTATTTGAAGAATTTCTTTGAGCTTGTACGGCGGCGTCGAGAAATTCTCGCTTATACCGCACGCGAGCGGATGCTTTCGGAGCGTATGGAATCCCAGTAAGAATAACCGCTCTTCCGGCTTTGTCCGCGAAATCAATACCTTCGGAAACTTTTCCTCGACAAACGGCAAAAAACATTGCTCCACCTTGAGCTTTTGCCTGTTCTTCGCTACTGACGCCTACTTTACTCCAACTCGTTTTCTTCTTCTCGAGAGCTTTGTTAAACGCTTCGAACGCCTCTAAGAACTCTTCGCTCCCTTTTGGCTCTACAATTAACGTTTTCTTTGTAGTTTTCATGATTTCGTTCCATATTGAAGTGTTTGTTTTCCAGAATTGTATGCACTTCGCCATGACACCATAACTTGGAAAAAATACCAAAACGCCGTCGGGCGTGACTTGCGCCACTCGAAGCACTAACAAACCTAGCTCGTGCTTATATTGCTCGGTATCTCTAAAACGATAGCTCGAATTCAACGCGACGGTATTCGAAGGTCCTTTGAGAAAAGCGCCGGCCCAAACATTTTCTTGCGGGATGACGTGTGGATTCTCTAATCGAACCGGAAACGGCGCTCGAAGCTCAGAGGCGAACGAATCCATCGGCGACAACGTGCCAGAAGCCAAAAGAAGCGATTTCACGCCAAGCTCGCAAAGTTCGTTCACGATAACGCCAGGAACCATGCACCAAAAAGACATTGTCGGACCTTTTTGAAGAGCAGCTAATGCATTTTTGCCATCTTTATCATTATTACCATTCGCGTTCCACGAACTGAACTCTTCCTCGGGCGGACCTACGCGCGAACGATAACATTCTATGAGACCTTTTTGGCGAGCGGTAAACGCGCGGTCGAGAAAATCTTTCACGCGCTCGAGACCGGCACCACTACCTTTACCGACTTCTTCTGCGCGTATGGATAAAAGTGTCGAAGCATCGTCGCAGACTTGGACTATTTGACCGTAAGTATCCGCGTTAATATTGACTTTACCTAATATATCAAATATAAACCACCCGTCGCGAGAGGAAGGTAAGGTTTCTCCTTTTCGTGCGCGTTCCTTATCTTGAGCGACTACTATAGCGATTTCTCTCTCCAACGCAGCGAATATACCTCGTAAAGTTAAATAATCCGCAGCATCACGAGTTGGCATCGTACTACCCTTTTGTGCTTCTTTTTGTTCCTCTTTCGATAAACCGGCCAAACCTTCTTCGACCATGGAATAATATTGAAATGCCCCATCGGCGTCTTTAATCGCGTTTGCTATGTGCACTGCAGTTAAATCAGTCGATGCCGCTTCTTCGCACGCGGATTCTGCGTTATGCGCCTCATCGAAAATAACAATCGAATTGTGCCAATTAATAACAGACTCACCTAAAGTTCGCCTGCGCACGCTCGCGTCTAAGATGTACGAATACGGCGCGAAAATAAGCTCTGCGCCGCGCGTCATCTCTCGCGCGAGAAAGTACGGGCACGGCCCTCCCGACCGTTTTCCTTCTTTCACTAAATCTTCTATATCCATTATTTTCTTCTTCTCGTTAGTATTATTGCCTCCTTTATCTCGTGGCATCATCGTCGTTGTCTTCTTCTGCCCTTGCCCTCGCGAATCTTTCCTACTATTATTATTACTAATATCACCTGCGCCTCGACCACCTAAATCACCTAAAACGTCCTCAATACTACTACTAATGCCGTACATATCCTCAACGTACTTCTCCACGTTCTTCTTCTTCCCACACCTCCCACTCTCGCAGGCAATCTTACACAACTTCTCCATCCCTCTCGTATTCTCACCTAACTTCCCAGCGCCCTCTTGCACTTTCTCGTCCACGCATAACTGTTTCCGACTCCCGACTATCGCCGCTCGCGGTCTATAACTCGATCGCTTCAGCTCTTTCATGACCTGCTGTAACTGACTGTGCGTTCTTGATACGTATACTATCGTTATCTTCTTCTTAGTATCATTACTATTATTACTGTTATTATCATTACTATCGCGTGCTTGAGCGTCATTGCGCAGAACATGTTTCTCGCTCTTCGTATCACCGAAATCCCCTACTCGTCTTTCTCCTCCCTCGAACTCGTCGTTCACTGCGAGAGTATCATTACCATTATTATCATTACTATTATTATTATTATTATTATGACTAGCAAACGCTAAACTCGCGCACAGTAAACATAAAGTCTTCCCGGTCCCAGTCGGTGACTCTAAAAGTGCGTTCTGCCGTTGACTAAGCGCGAGTAATATCTTCTCCATCATCACGAGTTGTGATTGGTACGGCGTAAACGGGAAATCGATTTGATACTCGCTTTGGTCGGCTTTGATCGAGATTAAGGGCATCTTTTGCGCAGTCTGCGTAAGTGTCCTGTTTGAGTTTATGTTCAGTTTATGAATTAATTTCGAGCGATGATATACTATTAGTAGTAGTAGTAGTAGTAGTAGTAGTAGTAGTAGTAGTAGTAGTAGTAGTAGTAGTAGTATTAGTATTAGTATTAGTATTAGTGTTATGACATGAATGTGTTTTAACTTCTTCTTCTTTTTCAGGCTCTCTCTGAGATGCTCTATTTCTTAAGCGAAATCACTCTTTTTCTTCAAAAACGACTACTAACTCACTGTTTTTGAGCTCAGAAAAGTGAGAGGGAGTGTGAATCTATGCACCCAATGAAAACGACTAAAACGAATAAACGAGAAGAGAGAGTCGATGAAATCATCAAAGAGCTGTTCGCGTGAGAGTGTACGTACAGTATAGTGTGGTATATAACGAACGTACTGTGTGTTGAAATATCAATGGACTCGTTGCGAGAGCGCGCGCAGCTGGTTTCTTTAAACGAGCTCGTTTTCCAAGTGAGAATACTCAAACATGAAATCGGGCTTGGACCTTTGACACCAACCGACGGCGGAACCGAACTCGTCTCTCGTTACGGCGTGATCGAAGAAGATGTACGCGCCTTGCTCGAATTCTTCGTTTGAGATCTTCGGTTCGTCTCTTCGAGCGAACCAGGCTGAATATTTCTTGTGGAAGCGCCAATTCGCGCGTTTGAGCTCGCGAGCGGCGAGATATTGCTGCGGCGTGTTTTGTTGGTGGTAAAAGGAGAAGAATAGGGCGTCCGCGTCTAAGCGTTCGAATAACAGAGGGTTTTCGAGCACTGGGTATAAATTATTCCCATTCGAGTCCGTTAATGATGTTGGGTAAGATGGCGGAATGATCGCTTGTGGCGGTCGTCGTACTCTGCGCGTCCAAGCGCCGTCCTTAGCCGATGGGAGTAATCTAGCAGAAGCGGATGCTTCGAGAAGGCGGAGTCGAGAAGATGGATCACCATGCGCTACAGTCGAAGTCGATCTCGTCACTTGACTTTGCTGTTGCTGTTGCTGTCGTTGTTGTTGTTGTTGTTGTTGTTGTTGTATTTGTTGCTGTTGTTGTTGTTGCTGCAAAGTGCTATTTACGGCGGTTTGTGCGGTTGCAGTTCCAGATAAGCCTCGTCGCAAGGCGGATGACATTTCGTTCAGCGAACGCACGCCTTGGTTCGGATTATCAAAGACTTCACCAGCGGCGAACGCCGCGCTCGCAGCTTCTGCCGCGGATTGCTGCTGATTTGCGTCTGACGATAAAGGTCTAGGCCCGGGCGGGAACGCCTGCTGCGCGGCGTTTCCATCTTTCACCACGTTGTTGACGTTATTGTTCGGTCGTGGAATTGGTTTTGCACTGCTGCTGTTGTTGTTGCTACTGCTACTACTTCCAACGGCTGCGTTATTACCGCCGTTGCCGCCGCCGTCGGCGTCTAATCCTTTTGGCGCGGGAAATCTCGATCCCCATTGATTTACATTTTGTTGCTCCGACGCTGCTCCAGCTGCCGTTGTAGTAGCATTAGTCATCGTTGCTGTACTATTAGTACTACTTTGAGACGCAATACTAGATGCCGCCGCCGAAGCAGCAGCAGCCGAAGCTTTAGGCGACGGTGGTGGAACAACTCTCGGTTTCGGCGGTTCGAGTATTTTCGAGCCAGCCCCACCGGACAAAGCGGTCACGAGTTGTTGAGGAGGTGGTGGAGTTGAAGGTAATGGTGTCGGTGATGGAGGAGGTTGTTGTGCTTGTCCAGCACTTGAATCGCCCATAGTTTCCTCATGCAACTCTTTCACGTTCGTCACGACCTTCACCGCATCTTTCGACGCTAGATCTTCTAAATTCAAATTCTCGTACATCTCACCGACATCATCAAAATCCTCAAAATCTTCTTGATTCCTCTCTAAATAATCTTCAATCAAATCCCGAACATCATCTGCATCATCGCACGTCAACGTCTCGTTCTCTACTAATCTCATCATAATCTCCAAATTCAACGTATGCGCCTTATGCCTCGCTAAGGACTGTTCCAATTTCGCAACTTTTTCATCGTTCCCTGTCGCACCGCCTTTATTCCTCCCCTTTTTTCCTTTCCCTCCTTCGCTTTGCAATAACTCGATCTCGGCCTCAAACGCATCGCACTGGTTCGACAACTCCTCCACGCACGTGGCCATCCACTCCTTCGTTTCCCTCCGTTGCTTCTCGTCGCTCGTTTCATTCTCCGATCGCTCTAAACCATGTTTCGAAAACGCTTTAGTCTTCGAACTCCTCTCTACTGCTTTAAATCGTTCCATATCGATCTCGATTTTCCTCTTATACTCGTTCAATTGATTCTTATCTTTAATCGCGGATTCTGCTAACCATCCTTTGATTTGGTCGCGGAACTTCTGTAGCTTCTTCAGCTCCTTCTTCAAATCGGTCTATTCATGTTCATAACGTCACGCGAGTAGTGTTAGTCTTATTATCACGTTGCACATAAAATAGAACGAGAGAGAAGAGAAGAGAAGAGAGAAGAGAATCTTCTCGCGCAATCTCGCTCGCTCTGGCCACGAAATCACGCAGGCTTAAAAATCTCATTCTCCCCCCCATCAATCAATCTCTCTCTCAATCTCTCTTTGGAACAACAAATCGGTTCCGGAGATTGGAAACATCGCGCGGCGCATGGCACTTAACTAAAACAAACAAAACAAAACCTAATCTCTCTCTCTCTTTCATTGATCTCTCGATGACGAAAAAACGGAACGAATCGATCGAGGGAAACAAAAACAAATTCCAGAGAATCGTGATTTGATTTCCCGAAGAAAAAACGAATAAGAAAACGAATAAGAAAAACGAACCTCGTACTTCTCCTTCAACGAAGGATCTGAATCGTGTAAACGATCGAAGATTTGCTGAAATAGCTCTTGTTGCTCGTCCACTTTGCGGTACGTTTTGTCCATGTCCTGCTGCAGTTTACGAATAGCCATTTTTCGCTGATTCTTCTTCTGATTCTTCTGCGCAGTGTGCGGCAGATTTGTGCAGCAGGTGGAAAGTGATCTTTGAATTTTGAAGAGACCTTCGCTGGATTGGATGGAATCGAGAGATTGATCGATGATGAATGATTCTTATTTTGATCGATGAATGGAGTGTACGTGCGCGTGTGTGTGCGTGCGTGTGTGTGTGCGTGCGTGTGTGCATTGGTATAAATATATAGTACATGCGACGTTTAATTGTTTTCGCTCGCGCTCGCGCTCTTCTGAATTGAGCGCAAACGTCTGATTGGAGAGAGAGAAGAAGAAGAGAGAGCTATGAAGAAGAAGAGTTGAAACGCGATATATACATATATCAATCAACGCGCGCGTGTGATTTATTATAAAACACGGGAATTTCGCGCGCGAGATGTCACTGCTTTATATATTGCGCGCTCAGCTCTCTTTCTCTCTCTCTCTCTCTCTATTTGGACACGAACGCCAGACGCATCGCTCGCGTCGATAGTAAATTCATCACCGAATTTCTCGCGATGCGTCTGGCGTTCGTGTTCTTTAATCGACTGCGTGATCTTTAAAACCGTTATCAAATTTCGTCTTTCCCGTCGACGACGCGGCGGTTGGATCATATTTATCCGCACCCGCCTCGACCGTCCCTACTCTCCTTCATAGCCTTCTCGGCTTCACTCACGGCATCTTCTAACAACGCGATGATCTCCTCGTCTCTCTTCATTTTCTCACCACCTTTTTTCTCGTACAAGACTATCTCGTTAATCGTAATCTTAAACGCGATCTTCTCGTCGTCGTCGTCTGCGTCCCTGTCTTCCTCTTTTTCCTTCTCGTTCCCTTCGACTATGCATTGCGGAAACGCGAGCTCTAAGGAATCCGCGCATTGAATAAAATCATCCAAATGCTTATCAGAATCGTACTCTATCGTGATCACTAACGCGGCCGGTTCTGACAGCGAGTTTCGTCACGCATAGCGTCTTATTTGATTATTTCTTCCGTTTTTCCGATATAGATATGAATTTTGAACATCCGATGTCTTCGTTAGATTGGACGAATTGATAAAGAGAGGTTTAAGATTATTATATCTTGCGTCGTCGTTGTTGTTGTTCACGATCGCGTAAGTGTTCAACGAAGAACATCTGAAACAGTTTAAAACGAATTCATTCAGATCACTCGAAGTCGAAGGTGAGAGTTTAATGATCTTGTTCGCTTTGTTCTTAAGCGCTCTTGGGAACATCGTTTGCTGAGTAAAGATTTTGAGGAAATCGAATGAAGTTCATTCTTTTTGATATCGCGGATCATTGCGGTCGGAAAATTCTATTAATGTTTTATATGACAAATCTATCGTTTAATAAGTAAAGATTTTGAGGAAATAGAATGAAGTTCATTCTTTTTGATATCGGATCATTGCGGTCGGAAAATTCTATTAATGTTTTATGACAAATCTAATCGCGCGTTCAATCTTCTCCTTGGCTATTCTGTACTCGTTACTGTTGCTATTGCTATTGATACTGTTACTATCGTTCGCGACAGCGCTGTTCTCGATTAAGCTTTCGGCCGTTTTCAGTAACCGTAAAGCCTCTCGCGCGTCTCGAGGCGTACTTCGTAATAGCCAACGAGACGCGTCGTAGAGTTCTTCGATCTTCATCTTTTCTTCCTCGAAATCTTGTTGTCGTCGTTGTTCTGTTGATGACGATGCTTTATTAGTAGCATAATCCATATCTGCCGCCGCGTTGTTTTCAACGTCGTCGTCATCATCCGCTTTGTCTTCTTCGTTCTCTCTCTTATTCACGTCGTCGTCGTCGAACGCTTCTTCATCGACACCATCTTTCCCATCAGCGTCATCTATGCTGCCACTGTACACGAGCTCCATAGCTCGCGCGCGCGCGTTCTCCAACGTCCTCTTCGCCTCTCTCGCGTTCCTTGGACAATGCTCTAAAGCTCTCTCGAACTCGTCCAACGCTTTCTTTGATTCATTCGCTCTAAGATACTTCAGGCCTAATCTAAACGCTTCATCGGCTACTTGCGCCGATGATTTCTTCCTCCTATTATTATTACTATTATTACTACTATTACTGTTCGTTCTCGTTTTCGTTCCTCCTCCTTCTCCTTCTTCTTCCTCTCCTTCTTCTCCTGCGTCTCTAAGATCCGATCGATCACTACGAGCGCCGTTCTCTGCGTCGTCGTCGTCGTCCTTCACTCGGTCACTCCTAAAACCTCCAATACGTTTCTTCGCTACACTCTTATTGAACACTGAAGCTTCCTCGAGAACGCACGAGCGATGCGCTAACGATTGTATGCGCTGCTCCAAGGCAACCATGAGCATGTCTGCGTCTTGCGATTGTCTTTTCAGCGACGTCACGACCGTCGTCGATGTTTGCATGTTTGTTTTATTCTCTCCCTCTGTCTCTTTTGCCTATGCTGGCTCGAATTGTGTTGTGATTCTTTTTTATTTTATATCACCTCGTTTTTGAACATCCTGCGCTACTCTGTATAAAAATATCGTAAAAATATCTACAACGCGTTCGTTTTTCACGTCCTGCGTCTCGCGATTATCGATGTTTGCATGTTTGTTTTATTCTCTCCCTCTGTCTCTTTTGCCTATGCTGGCTCGAATTGTGCGCGATTTTACGGTTTCATGCCTTTTTTATTTTATATCGCACCTCTTCTGTTTTTTCCTTTTTGAACATCCTGATGCGCTCTGTATAAAAATATCGAAAAAAATATCTACTACGCGTTCGTCTTTCACGTCCCGCGTCTCGCGATTGTCTTTTCAGCGACCGTCGATCGATGTTTGCACGCAAGTTTGTTTTATTCTCTCTCTCTCTGTTTCTTTTGCCTGGCTTAAATAGTGCGCGATTTCATT
>Ga0114998_10001047_pt1 | contig 21114 bp, 11 predicted proteins | sample ArcticOcean_MG_C_5_FD_87044 | JGI IMG/M metagenome (GOLD analysis project Ga0114998, IMG submission 87044) | Marine microbial communities from western Arctic Ocean - ArcticOcean_MG_CB4_138 | ecosystem: Environmental > Aquatic > Marine > Oceanic | place: Arctic Ocean: Canada Basin | collected... | reverse complement strand
TATTTACTTATTCATATATAGTGCGAAGGAGTGAGAGGTATATAGTACTAGTATGTATGTATTTGAGAGGCGAGAACGTCAACGCGTCGTCGTCGTCGACGTCTCAGCGCGCGAACGCACTTCGTCGATCCAGCGTTGGATTTCCACGAGTTCTTGAGTACGCGCTCGTTTTACGCTGATTGGGTCCTTGGCGTTACTGAACATTAAATCTAAATGATGAGCGCCTTGGTCGATTAAGATGACTTTAATTTGGTCGTTTTTAGTATCGAGTACGCCTAAGCCGTGCCACGGGTCCAGGAGGCCGTTCGAGAAAACGATGTTCGACGTCGATTTCGATTCGACTATTTTTCTGCCTCCGTAAGTGTTTTGAGCGAAGAACGGTTGAGGTTCAACTCCGTAGACGTCTCTGCAATATCTCATTTCGTTCGTTTCGTTCCATGGTTGCGACCAGTAAATGTCCTGATCTCCTCCTCTCGTTTCCATTGGCATGAACATTTCCGTGCAATATTGATAGCCCCAAAGATCTTCTGTCGCTTTTGTATCATCGTTTGGAGCTTCGCCGATGTTGAAACATTTCTCTTTTCCAGTCGCGTTGTAATAAGTCGCAACGGCTTCTCTTAAGTTTTCTAAAATTGTTAAAGTAGTACTGCTGTTCTTGAAATTATTATCATCATCACAGTCGATAATCTTTTCGCAAACGACTTTCATTGGCCACGCCGGCATCGTGCCTTCACCGCCTAACATATAACTCGATGGCGTTGGATAATCACCCATAGCGATATAATCAAGAGCTGACATTGCCCATTCGGCAACTTCGTACGGGCTTTCGACGTCATCGCACGCTCGAAAAGCGTTCTTTAAAACGTCCAAATATATCTTATCCTCTTCATTGCCCGTTTCGAGTAAAACTTTAAACGCTCTCTGAATATCTTTCGCGCAATTTTGACCTTCCCTCGAAGAAACGATCGAAGTATACGTCGTCCCTTTCGCAAACGCGTTTGCGTCGACTTCGGGCGTTTCGCCATCAAACGCGTATATCGGCGCACTCGCCGCGATAGCCCCGTCGACGACATATGGATACTTCATCCTCAACCAACTCGCTAACATACCTCCGTACGACCCACCGAACGCGATCACGCATAGCCTATTCGGATTCTCGTTGGAATACTCGTTCCTTAACTCGCGTATTAACTCCGCGTAATCCGCCAACGCTTCCATCGAATTCAAATTCCTCAATCGATCCTCTCCATCGCCCACGACCGATTTCCCGTAATACCTATGTTCAGCAAAGACTAACAAAGCGTTGAAATGTTCCGCGTTCTCCCACATTAAACCAGTATTCCTTACGTATTGCTCCACGTTCGCTTCGTTGCCAGTATAGAAGAACATCGGCCCTTGCGCTGCCGAGCGAAAATGCTCTGCACATACAAAGTATCTTTGCTCGAAAAAAAAAGAATCCTGCTCGTCCTGATGAGCAAACGAGAAGTGCGCTCGCGGTTGCTTAATCGCGCGTTCTTCGCACTCGTTCAATAAATCACGATCATTGCCCGATTTCTCTTCTTTTTCTTCTTCTTCTCCTTCTTCTTCTTCTGTGGCATATTTTTCATGACTCACGAATCTTATTCCAGTTCCAATTCTTCGTCTGGATCTTCCAAAGCGCGAGAGCGTTTGTTTCTCATCGATTAAGGTCCTCGCTCTGATCGACAATCCATCGTCGATCGAGCAAAGGCGAAGAATGAGTAGCAGCAGTAGTGTAACTCTCATGATTACTCGTTTCGTTCTCTCTAATGCGCTGTTTTTACAGAATTAAAATTGACGCGTTTTTGTTTTTTCGAGTTCGTTATAAAAAAAGAAGAGAGAAAGAGTAGAGATTGCGAAGAGCGAAGAAGGGAATAGGTTCTATATTTTATGGATTAAGACGTAAATTTTCTCGTTACAAAAACAAAGGTCTAAAATTATACGCGTCCGATGATGGTATTTCCTTTTCGGACGATGACGATTACAGGACGCTCTAGTTTTTCTGCACAGTAGAGCTTATTTAGCTTGCCTCTATTTTTTCCTGTATTTCTTCAGCGTCGGCCATTTCTTCGTCAGACGGTACTTATCGACATATCCAGGTTTACACAGGTGTTGGCAAAGCTGAAAATCCGAGTGAAATAATGGTGCGTTTCGTCCTCAAACCCTGGTCATAGCAAACCCTGGTGATTTCGGATACTTTGAAATGATAGCCAACTTGTATGTCGTGAAGTGTGACGAAAAACCAATCGAGTTGGCTATCATTTTCAAGTATCCAATATCAAAAGGGTTTGATGAGGACGAAACGTACCATTATTTCACTCGTATTTTCAGCTTTGCCAACACCTGTGTAAACCTGGATATGTCGATAAGTACCGTCTGACGAAGAAATGGCTGACATATATATATATATATGTGTGTATATATATACGGCTTACTTTAGCTTACGAGGCGACGGCGGTTGCCTCGGAGGCAGTTTCGTTGGCGAAGACAGGACGACGTCGGGTAAGACTTCCATTGAGCCGATTGGCGTCGTGCGTTGACTAGTGACGCTGCCAGGGATGACTACGTTCTTCTGTAGAGTACCTTGACGTCTCGGCGTCTTTCCGACCACGGAAACGTCGGAACTATAGCTATTATCGTTTGAAGACGACGCGCGCGCGGCGGCCGTGGTCGTTTTTGCATTCGCGGTTTCGTCTACTTCGGTTACGACGCCTAAACATTGCCTACACGCGCCGCGATCTTTAGCCTCTTCGTTTTGTACGAGTTCGTATAGACTTGGATTGAACAATCGTTTTAATGTACTGACGACGATGTATGGTATGAGACACAAAAGCGTTACGGCCCAAAACCCGACCCAATATTTCGGTGTCAACACGACCGATTCAGTGAAGACTTTATAGGAATACGTTGAATAATATACATCCGTGTGACTCAAGACGACGTTTAAGATCCACCAAAGCGCGAACGATCCCCATATCATGAGATGATGTATCCAAGTCCAATAATTTATGAACAAACCAATTTGTAAGTTCAAAGTAAAAACTAAACTGGTATACATAGTCGTTCCTACTTCCCAAAGACCGAAGACGTGACCATCGATATGATCGGCTTCTCCAGCGTGCACGGCATTCATGATGCTCCAATAGGTCACAACTGCAACCCATACAGCGTTCAACGCCCAGACGAACTGTGATTTTTTGTTGAAATTTAAATTGCTTTGCGTCTCGGTATATAACTCTGGATGTTTCAAAGACGATTCAGGTCTAACGTCTTGATCGAACAAACCGAGAATGATGACCGGGTAAGATACGAAGAAGATGTTAAACGAGGACATTAACCAATCGTTATAGATAACTTGACCACTAGCGGCGGCGTGCAAGTTGTAAATGAAAATCGTCAAACCAAACGCCAAGTTTTTGTAGAAGAAGTAGCAAACCATTCTAGCGATGCGTTTATACGAGTAACGACCGTGCAAAAGCAATAAGCGTTCGAGGTATCGAAACTGAGCAAACGCAAAATCTGAAGCCATCACGGCTTGCATGCCTTCTTGTCCCGAAATACCAACACCAATATGCGCTGCTTGAATCATCCCGACATCGTTCGCACCGTCGCCAATGGCCAAGGTGATTTTACCTGAATCTTTCACCAGTTTCGTCACGAGCGCTTTTTGCAAAGGACTTACGCGGCAACAAATGACCGCAGCGCACGAAGTTCCGAGCTCTAAAAAGCCTCTTTTTAATTCCTCAGATAATGCGAACGATAAAGATCTACCATCGATGACTAATCCCATTTCCGCATCGGCTTCGGCGCACTGTTTAGCAATTACTAAACCTTCTTTGATTTGTTTCGCAACAGCCTCCATGCCTCTCACTTGCATTTCTTCTTTTGATATTTCGCCTTCGGATTCGAGCTTTACGAGCTCCTCGACGTTTATGATTTTTAAACTCATTTGCGGCGTTAGTAATGAACAAGCCGAACCGATGTTAATGGCAGTGTCTTGTTTATCGCCAGTGAGAACCCAGACGGCGATTCCAGCACGCATCAGTTGTTCGATACATCTCGGAACGCCAGCTTGCAGTTTATCTTCAATCGCAGTCGCGCCAACAAGTTCTAAATCTTTTTCTATGAGCTCGGCAACGGCATCGAGCTCTTCGTCTCTTTTCTTCATAGCTTGCGACGCTTTGACAAACTTTTGATTCCACGATTGGTATTCAGCGGCTGAGATTTCTCTTTGCGCTAAACAAAGCGTACGCAAACCGCACGCGGCGTAATCGTCAATGTGCTGCTGCGTAGATTCTTTAGCCGAGTTCCCGCCTCGCGCGCCTACGGCTAGTCTTTCATAAATGACAGAATCGGCACCTTTCGTCATGAGAATGATTTTACCATCATCAGCGCTTCGAACGATGACGGACATACGTTTCCTCGTCGAGTTGAATTCTAAAAGATTCAAAACTTCGTACGTTCTGGACGAATCTTTTTCGCTCTTGCTCAACGATTGCTCGATAATCTCAACCGTCGTACTAGTTCTATTCGAGAAGAAAAACCCGAATCGTTTCGCAGCAACGACGAATGCGAGTTCATCTGGTGATTCGGCTTGGTAGACTATTTGCTCTGGCGTTCGTTCTCCTTCTGGGATAACTGTTTGACATACGGCTAAAATGCGGAAGAAATTGCGTAATTGGTTCGCGTCTGGCGACGAACGCCATTGGCCGTCCGTTAATCGACTGTCATAAAAATTGAACGACGGTTCAATGACTTTGGTTGTGCGCGCTGGTGGGTTACCGCCTTGCCTTTTAATAAGTGCGTATTCAATCTCGGTAATGCCTTCACCGTACGAAATGCCGTTCACGGAAAGCTTGAAAAATTCCATCGCGTTGCAAGTCAGCGTACCGGTTTTATCGGATAAAACCGTGTGCACCATTCCAAGTTCTTCGTTCAAGTTACTCGTTCTAGCACTCATTGGCGTATCGGTCTCTTCGTGGTACATCTTTCGGTCTCTGTTTAAAAGAACCATGGCTTGGAAAACCTTGACGAATTCTAAAGATACATATAACGAAATCGGAATCAAGTATCCATACAAGACGTACGATGTGAAAAACGCAAATACGCCGACGATGTCTGTTTTGTTAATATCGAACGGTTCATCGGAATTCGCGGTGTCTAAATACCAGTGCTGCGAAGACTCGTTCTTAATCCACCACGAACAATAAATTGCAGAGATTGTGGACATTGACATCAACAAAATGAGCATACCTAAAACGATGTAATCCATTTGCTTCTCAACGTGCGATCTTTTCGAGGGCGTTTCGGACGAGTTCATCATAACTTTCGAATCGTGACCAGTATAAATGACGATACCGTATACATATTCCGTATTTCTTAACTGTGATCCACGCAACAAAACGTTCGCTGGTGTCACGGAAATCTTTTTTGCTTCCGAAACAAAAGGCGGCTTCAACTCCAAGTTCCCAGAGAACGTGTATAAAGAGTTATTCGGATGTTCGCACTCGACTTCGGTTAAGAACTCGTTTGAAGTATTCGCGCATAAATTCGTCAAATTCGCGTTTGAGATCTTCTGAACTCCAGGTACATCAACGCTCCTCTTCAACTTCAAATTCGTTTCGCCGTCTAAATTCTTCGTCTCCACGTAACACGTCTTCTCGTCGTTACTTGAACCGATCATGATCAAATCTGAGGGGAAAAACGCGTCTCGCATGACTCTCACGACATCGCCACAGACCAAATCGCGCCATTCCTTATTCTCCATAGTTTGCCCATTAAACCTCTCCACTGGCGTCCGATTCTGCTCGTTATCTTGTTTATGCCTCTTATAATCCTCCACGGCTTCTTTCGTCATACTTAAAGTTATAATAAACACGAGAGGGACCCACATCGTATACGGCTTAATAGGCGAAATGCTCTCAAAACAAGACACGGTAGCGACGCTCAAAAAATACAAATTCGCAACTCTCCTAAACTGCTCGTACAACCCTTTCGGCAAAAACGTAACCGCGTTATACTTTGAAGTACTGATCGAATTCGATTTAAACCTCTTCTCGTGATTGATCTCGCGCGCATCCGCGGATACCGAAAACGTCCTAGACTCAAACTTTTCCTCCTTTCTATTGAATACCATCGTCCTCGTTCGCTCGAGAAAACTTTCGTTACCAACTGTTTCCTTCTTCTCCGTCTTTCCTCTTTCGTTCCTCGAATTCGAATCCGTCGCAGCTTTTTTTTTCTCGTTTTCTCCTCGCGAAGGCCTCTGATCTTCCTCCCCTGCAGCCGCTATGGGGGTCTGCGTCGACCGGTCTTCACCAACGGCCTTACTGGTCATGATCACGCGCTATGAAACTGGCACGACCTCGAACGCACACGGAACCTCTTTCCAAGTAAAACCTATTTCGCGAGTTCACTTTCGCGGGAAAAAACGAACGCGAAAGAAGACGAAGACGTTCGAAAGGCAACTTTCAAACCGGAAACAATAACGCAGTTGATCGGAATTAAGAACGAATTTCCAAAACGAGACGATCAAACAAGAGAGTTCTTCGAACTTCAAAATCGTAATCGAGCGTCCTATCGAGCGCAGTGATGCTCGTTGAACGAGCGAGATTCTTTACGTTCGTCTTTTTTGTCTCGCGCTCCAGAGCGTGTCTCGGTTTTGTGTCGCTTTACTCGTTCTTTCAAATAATAAATGATAAAATCTTGAATTTATTCGCTGGCACTATTTTTGAAGGTCAATTGTTAAGCAGAGAAAGCGAGAGTGTTTGCGGAGATATGATTTGATCATCGGTACCGTAAACGAGAGGAACTAGTACTAGAACGCGTGCAGTATGTATGTATGTATGTATGTATGTATGTATGTATGTACTAGGTACTGCTACAGCTAAGTTCAATCCGAGTATCCTATGGGACTCGTTGAGTAGCGACTGTTCGTATTCGAAAATATTAAAAGTTGCCTCGAGGTAAGATTCGAAGTGAGTTCGTACTATTGAAGTTGTTGTTGTTCTAATTCAATAGGTGCCAACGATTTCGTCTTGACCCTCTCCAGAACTTCTAAGATTTTTGAACATGAACGATTGTACTCAATGAGTCCCATGATTTTGAGATACTCGGATTGAACTTAAACTCCTCGAGCGGTCAAGCGACTTTCGTCGATTTAGTCATGGATACCTTTTCGAGGTATGCGTGCTCCGTTGGCTAGTAGTATGTAAATTATTACACTACTGATGGAGGAGAAGAGGAAGGAGCGCGGGCGAGCGGTAAGCCTTCGGCGTCGACGCAGGTATAACCGGCGGTAGGAACCTTGTCCTCTGAGCCGACGATGCATACGGTCATTGGTTTGTTCAATAAGTACGCACTCGCGCAACGAGTCATGTCTTCTGAAGTACAATCGAGTAATCGAGTGCGGAATTCTTGACGCTGTGAATCAGTTAAGCGTTGCGCGTATAGAGATTGACCTCTACTTGCTGGCGCGATTGGCGAGTCGATTGATTTAAACGCGCGTAAGTGCGCTTCTTCGACCATCGTATGAGTGATGTTCCCAGGTTTTGATGCCCATTCGATTGATTTTGAGAATGTATCGATCGTTTGCGTCGTGTTTGGATCTCTGTATGAGGAGAAGAAGAACATGCCCGAAATGGGGACGAAGGAGCTGCCGCCGCCATAAGCGCCGCCTTTTTCGCGGATTTCTCTGTGCAAGAATTCTGTTGACATCGCTTGCGATAATAAATATAACGGAGCGGCGTCTGGATGTTCGTATCCAACGCATTCAATAGCGCCGGTGCAATAGTTTGTTTGACCTTTGATGGCGACATAAGTCTTTGATCCAGATTCGGGAACAAAGTTCACCAACTTTTGATTTAATGACAACTCGTTATTGTTGGTTGTTTTTTTATATTGAGCCGTTCCAGTTGAAGGTAAGGCCGATAACCATTTCGCGAGTTGCTCTTTACCGGATTCTAAATCTTGCGACTGCGAAGCGACTCTGCATCTTTTCACATTCTCAGGCGTTAGTAACAAACTTTGAATTTCCGCGCAAGCTTCTCTGACTTCTTTCACGCCTTCCATATCATTTTTCGCTAAGCGTTGCGCTAACTGAACTTGAGGTAAACCGCCAGTAAGGTTTTCGAGTTCGCCAATTGCTGATAATTTTGAAGCGCAGACAGCTTTGCCGTAGGCCATGCCATTTTGTGCGACTGACGCGCCTAACTGCGCAGATCGTTTCTTGATCAAAAATTTTAAACGCTCATCGTCCCCGAACCATTTCGCATCAGTGCAAACGTCACTAAGAATATCACCCATGGCATCCGCGTTTCTTTCCAAACAGTGCGAACCGATGTTCATACAGACCTCACCGTTCTTTGTCCATTTCAAAGGACTTTGCGTGTCGTTGTTGCTGATGGTATCAAGAGAGATGCCGCCGGAAACGCCTTTGATTTTTTCCGCAAAATCTTTATAAGAGATTTTCGACGTGCCGATTTGATCGACATAGTCTGCAAAGTAATCCAAATACGGCATCAAGCGGTTTGGTAAATTCGAACAATCAAACATGGCGCTAACGTATACGACGCCGTTCGTCGGTTGTTCGTCGATTTGAAGCGCAATTTCATTATTTTGAACTTTTAACGTTTCCGTCCTCGATCCCCACATCTTAATCGATCGATCAACCGCTTCCGCGACTTTTAACGTCGGCAAGAGATCCGCGTTTTGATCGCCGTCTTGCGCGGCTTTCAATTTAACGCCTTCGTCGACAATGCGCGTTTTATCGTCTTCGCTTAATTTCGATTCAAGTTCTTTCAAGAGCTTATTTTCAGCTTCTTCCAACTTTGCGTCGTATTTCTCATCCGATCGCGCGCGAACCGTTACTTTGTGTTTATTCGTCAAAAAATATTTGCTTAATAAATTTTGCCAATACTGCGGATCAGTATCGAGTTTTTCTTGTAACTCGCGCGCGAGTGCGAGCGTTCTTAACGGCCTCAAAGCGTCGCCATCGTGAACCCAAGTTGACATTGTTCCAATACCGACCATTAAACCAAAGTTTGGTTTCACTGCAGCCGCGTCGAGTTCGATTTGATGTAAAGTCGAATCGACTCTGTTTCTTGGAAATCCAGACTTTGCGACTTTTTCTAAAGTCTCTTGAATTTTTTGCTCGACGACTGGGATATCGTCTTCGCCGACGCCTTTGACGCCAACTGCGAAAGTTGTCTCGCGCCTTGAATTTCCATAGCCTGAACCGGGCGCTAAGCCCGACCCGTAGCCGGGTTCTAAAAGCGCCTCGTGGAAGTAAGATTGGGGTCCAGAAAGCAGTAAATCGCTCGCAATGGTTAAAGCGAAATTATCTAATTTAGCCGTCTTGTCGTCAGTGACGTTGTTCAACATTAACCACGCGGTAGACGTTATTGCCGTTTTCGCAGGATCGTTCACGACCGAATCTCTCGGCACGGACACTTCGGCCATGACTGGCTCCAGATATCTTTTTTCGTCCGAAATATCAAGTTTTGAAACATCAATCGCTGAAAATTGATTTAAAGCCATCGTGTCCGCGTTCAATAGAGTTTCTTCCAAAGGAAAATCTCCATAAGTATAAAACCTCGCGTTTGATGGATGGTAATGCAACGCATGAAAAGCTTTCAATTGCTCGTAAGTCAAATCCGGAATCGCGGTCGGATCGCCCCCGGAATTGTAATGAAACGTCGACGTTGGAAACAAGTTTGCTCCTAGGGCGCGACTAAACCTCGCCGATTGCGACCCCATCGCGCCCTTCATTTCGTTGAAAACAACCCCTTTATACTTCAACCCAGACGAGGCGTCTTCGGTCTTATCGAATTCAAATCGATGTCCTTCTTGCCTGAAATCTTGCTCTTCCAGTTTTGGAAAGAACACGGCGTCTAAGTATACGCTCAGTAAATTATCATAATCGGTCCTATTCATTGTAGCAAACGGGTAGCACGTGAAATCCGCCGACGTCATCGCGTTCATAAACGTCGACAACGACCGCCTCAACATGTTAAAAAATGGATCTCTAATCGGATACTTCTTACTCCCGCATAAAGTCGTATGCTCTAAAATATGCGCGACGCCAGTATCGTCCATTGGTACCGTCTTAAATCCAACATTAAACGCGTTATTCGAGTCATCCGCGCCTACGTGTAACCATTTCGCGCCAGTTCTCAAATGCCTCAAAGACACTGCATGGATTTGATAATCATCCACGGTTTCGGTTGCCGTGACCTCGAACGCTCCGTTCGCGATTACGTCCCCAACTTTCAACCTCGTCAACTGCTTCAAGCTCTCTCCTTTTTCAAACTCTCGAACTTCTTTCTGCTGCGAAGCTATCGATTGAACTCGATCTCGCTCGCTCTGTTTCAAGACCATCGCGACCGTCGCCGTGCTCGTTAAAAGTTGTCTCCTCGTGAACGATGAAGCGATCGAGCGCGCGTTGGAGCGGCAATTATCTGCTCTGAAGAACAATAAGTGTTTCTTAGTCCTGATTTGCTGCTTCAGCATTTATTTCTTCTTCTTCTTCTTCTTCTTCTTCTGTTTTATTTTGAAGACGTCGTTCGTTCTGAAAAGTGACGACGACGACGACGATTCGAAAGATTTTCGTTTCTTCAAATTTAAGCAGGGTTTTTAGGGTTTATGGTTTAGGGTTTAGGGTTTAAAAGAAAAACGCACGTTATTAAATCAACGAACGCGCTTATTATTTCCGATGAAAGATTTTCGTCGATGACGACGACGATGAGAACGTTTTTGATTTTTTCGAGCGCGTCGCGGTGCACCACGTATGCACGAGCGCAAGACGCAGAGGCTCAGTGAAGCGATTGAAGTATATCCGCGCTTCTGTGATCGCGATCAAAAGTTCTATTTTTCTTCGTCGCGCTTTAAAAAAAAACAGATCAACGGAACCAGGCGTTGTTTCGGATTCTTCGTTCCGTTCGTTCTTTAAAAAGTCGAACGTAATCGGCGGAATCGCTTTAAAATAGAAGAACACGAGCGAGCGCGGGATTAAGCAGTGAGCAGTAGACCGACGTTTACATCTTCATCAGAGCGAAGGGGACCAAACTGGGGTCGATTTCGTAATGTGAATGCATAGACAGACGAGGCTGGAGATCTTTTGCGTTGACCGGAACAGAGAGATCTCGGGTTTCGAGTTCGAGACGCGTACTGAACAGGCGCGCGCGTTTGGAAATAGGGAGAGAGCGAGACGAATCGTGCTCGTTGCGAGCAGTGCTCGTCAGAATCGTTTTCTATTCGTGCTCTGAGCTATCGAGAGCGAGAGAGATTTTTGAGACGCGCGGTCAACGAAGCTCGCTATGCCTTTGCTTGCTTGGTAAAAAACAAACGCGGCAACACTTAGCCGTCACACAAACAGGAATCCACATTATTACATCGCTTCGCTTCTCTCTCTCTCTCTAAATCGAATCGAATCGAATCAAATCGATCTCTTTAAAGTACATGCGAAGAGCGATCATGCAGTCACATCTAGCGAAATCAATCGCTCTCTCGTGCACTACGTCTGCATCATCATCATCTCTCTTGATCGATTGGAAATCAACGAAACTGAACAAACCTAAAACTGTCCTTCTAGCACTTCCACTCGCGCGAAGTCGCTCGATTTTGAGAAACGCTTCTTCTTCTTCTTCTTCTTCTTCGCGAGCGCTCGCGCGTGAAGCGAGATTTTTGACGGTTCTTTCCTCGTCATCATCATCCGAAGCAGCAGACGCACGCGATTGTCGAATAAATAGGAATGATATTTCGATACCGACCAGTTGCCCTGGCTGTGGGACGTCCTTGCAAGGCGAGGATAAGAACATGCCAGGGTTTTTCGTGATACCGGCGAAGTTAATGAACGAAAGAGACGAAGACGATATCGATGACGATGATGAAAAGAAAGCAGTCGTGAAAGGTAGTAGTAGTAGTAGTACTAGTAAGAAGAAGAAGATACAGAAACAGATGTCGCAAAGTAACGAATGGAAAGATTTGTCCCCGGATGAAATCGCGTTGAAGTTGATGGCTGAGAACTCTGACGACGATGCAGATGTTGATGAGGATGATTTTGATTTCGATGATGTGAGTTTTGTCGGTCGTGATGATGATGAAAATGAGAATAGTAGTAGAGAATCGAAAGACGCTATTGATAAATTCGAGCGCTTGTTCTTCGACGACGAGGACGACGAAGACGGAGAGAACGAGCCGAATGAAGCGTATGAATTAGAATTGGCGAATTTGAGGAAATCGAATAGATTGAAACGGAAACCGCCTGCTATTGTGTGCGCTAGGTGCTTCAGTTTAAGAAATTCCGGTCGTCCGAAGAATTTGAACGCGGAGATTTTATTACCTTCGTTTGATTTTAATCGCTCAGTCAGTAAACTCATCGAAAGGTACCCAAACGGGTCGAGGAAAGGTATAGTTTTAGTCGTCGTCGATTTAGTAGATTTTGATGGGAGTTTCCCAGTCGATGCAGTCGATGCGCTCGAGCCACATGCAGAAAGAGGCGCGATTGATATCGTTCTAGTCGCGAATAAAGTCGATTTAATGCCAGTTCAAGCGACTCGAGCGCGATTGACTCAGTTCGTCAGGAGACGCGCGAAAGCGTTTGGGATGCAATCCGCGAGCGAAGTTTTGTTAGCCTCTGCGACGGCTGGTATGGGTATAAAAGTGTTAAGCGCTGAATTGGAAGATATCTTGCGCAATCGCGGTGGGCATAAGAAGAAAGACGTATACGTCGTCGGAGCACAAAACGCCGGTAAGTCGAGTTTGATTAATCGCTTAAGTAGTCGATACGACGGCCCTACGGATAAAACTGGCGGACCTTTAGCGTCACACGTCCCTGGGACAACGATTGGTATCTTAAAACTCGAAGGCATTTTACCAAACGAAACCGATGTTTACGATACTCCGGGATTACTGCAACCTCATCAACTATCGGCGAGAATGACCGCTGATGAGGCAAAGATGATTTTACCAAAGAAACGTTTAATTCCTAGAACGTATAGAGCGGAAATCGGTGGTACTATTCACATTGGCGGCATTACTAGAATTGATTTAATAGATGCACCGCAAAGAACGATTTATATCACTATATGGTGTTCAAACGACGTTCCTTTGCATTATACAACGAATGGCGAGAAAAACGCGGATGCGATATTTGCAAAACATGCGGGTATTAAGTTAACGCCTCCATTAGGAGGCGACGACGGCGTTAAAAGACTTGGCAGATGGGGGAGCAGAAAAGTATCGGTCTACGGCGACTCATGGACAGAATCGACGAGAGATATTTCCATCGCTGGCGTAGGATGGGTCGCCATTGCGTGTGTAGGAAACGCAGATCTTCGCGTTTGGACGCACGAAAACGTTCAGTTAGAAACTAGAGAAGCTTTAGTTCCAGATTTATCCAAATCGTTAATGAAACCAGGCTTTAGTTTCGAAAACGTCGGTGGAACTGCTTCGAGTAGACGCCCGGATAAAAGAGCGGGAAGGCCGAGATCTACTTCAACTTCGAATTCGACGACGAGAAAGAGTAATAGTACGAATAGTAGCAATAAAAGTAATAATAAGCGATGATGATGATGATGATAAAAAAGATGCATTTTTATTAATAAATTATTTTACATTTTTCTCCGCTGCGTCGTCATCGTCTGCTGCCGCGTCGTTGTTATCGCTATTATTATTCTTAAGATCTTCCGCTTTCGCTTTCAACTTATTCATCACAGCGTTTGCCGCTTTTTCTTTCCAATCCAAATTTTCTTCTTCTTCACCTCCTTCCTCTTTCTTCTCTAAATTTTTCGCTACCCCTAAAACGCTCTTCCCCATAACGAACGCGGTAACGAAATCAGCGCCGACTAAGATCAATCCGAACTTTCCTAATCTTCCAACCGTATCGCCGCTCGCGATCGGCGCGTCGATATCATAATTTCCGCCCGAGTTCATCTCATCCTTACTCACTCCATACATCTTATTCACACTATTCATGCTATTATTCATATTACTACCACTACTACTACTCGCATCGTGATCATTATCTCTCTTCTTCACTAAAGCGGGATCCCAATCCTGCTTCGCGCTCTCCTTCATGATCCTCATCAACTCCTCAGGCGTAGCCTCGGCGCCCGATTGTAACCAATCGACGACTTGCGCTGCATTCGCGCTATCCATAATTTCACTCGATGACATCATAATCATCACCGCGAGAGCGATCGATCGCGTGGTACCGTTTCGCCTACTCATCGACAACGAATCCTCTTCTCGTTCTTCTCTTCCTTTGTCTGTACAGTCATAGCTCGAACATTTCACGGCGAAAGCAGTCGTCGTCGAAGTCGTCTGCGTGCGCGCTATCGCTCTCTTCGTACTCCTCGCGCTCTCCGTTCGACCGGTCTTTTTAGCGGTACTATTCGTTAAAGCTCTCGTCGTCGTCGTCGTCGTCGTCGTCGTCATATCTTCTTTCTTCTTCTGATTTTGTGTTCAAACGAACGAACGAACACGGAGGGGGCTTCAAAAAGACGAGGCATCTATTTAGGGTGTTAAACCCTAAACCCTTTTCCCCTAAAATTCGCACACTTTCGAGCAGCCCTCATCGATCGATCGAAGAATTGATCGTGGAAACAAAAGGAACACGAGAACAACGTAACATTAATTAATCGAATCGAATCGAATCGCGAATCGGACGGGTAGATATTGTATATGTCGATCAAAGCTGACGCGAGATATACCATAAACCACTATCACTGCAGAAAGAATAACGATAACGATACAAAGAACGGTCGCAGTAGTATCAAAACGATGAATGCGACCATGCAGGGAATTGGCAGGTTCTGGAGAAAGATGACGACGAATAAGAGCTCGATGAAGAGTAAGGAAAGGTTTTCTTATTGGGCCAGGAGTTGGGATAGGACTTTTGCTAATTCATTAAGCGCTTTTGATGATGGAGACAGTGCTCGTGGTGATGCGATGCGTAGTAGGCGTGTGATGGAACAGATCACGCGTCGGCAGTATTTCGGGAACGATGACAAATACGTCGACTCGGCCTCTGCTTCTGCTGGAGGAGGACGACGCGCGAGTGAGAATGATAATGGACAGCGTTTTCCTCAACAACGGCAGGAACAACAACAGATGATGACGACGAATCGTGGTAGTAGTAGTAGTAGTAGTAGTAGTAGTAGTGGGGGGATGCAGAGACCTCCGGCTCCTTCTGCTTTTACTTCTGCGCCGCAGACGCCAATCAACGGGAGTAATCAAAGACAACCGCTTCAACAGCAGCAACAGTTGCAACAGCAGCAACAACAACAACTACAACAACAGAATAGAGTAGATCAGAGGATTTATAGGCAACAAGGGCAGACAATTGTCAACGGCCGTGGCGGTAGTGGCGCGACGAATGTGATGATGAATAACGCATATACTAATAATAATAGTGCTATGCAAACGACGCAGCCGCCATCGAGGACTGCTGCTGCAAAGCCTCCATCATCATCAAGACAACAACAACAAGAAGAAGTTGAAGATTATGCAGCACAAAAGAGTACTGGTCCAACCGCTTTAAGAGATATTTTGCTCGAGAAAAAAATTGTCATGCAATCGTATACTCCAGGGCAACACAGAGTCGTATGTCCGCAATGCGAAGGTGGGTCGACTGGCGAGCGTTCTTTAGCCGTGAGAGTTGAACCTGGCGGGAGACAAGCTGTGTACGTTTGTCATCGAGCGACGTGTGAGTGGTCTGGCGCGGCTGATCTCGATTTTGTTCCCGGATCTTCAAAAGGAGGAAATCAACAATCGAACTATTCTTCTTCTTCTTCTTATAATAATAATAATAATAATACGACGACGAAAGAAGGTCGAACTATTCTGAAAAAGCCAAACTTGCCGAAACCGGATGATCTCAGAAGAGTCGGTCCTGGTGAAGTGCACGCTTCTGTACAACCGTGGGCGAAAATGATCAAAGAAAGAGGAATTTCGCTCGAAGTCTGTGAAAGAAACGGCGTCGCCGTTCAAAGCGTATTTTCTCCAATCGAAGGGAAACCAGTAGACGCTCTCGTTTTCCCGTACGTACGCAACGGCGAAATCGTTAACGCGAAATATAGGGGACCGAATAAAACGTTTTGGCAAGTTAAAGGCGCGGAGAAAGTTTTATACGGTCTCGATGACTGTTTAGATGCCGAAGAGATAATCATCGTCGAAGGCGAATTCGATAAACTCGCGTTTGAAGAAGCCGGGTATACAAACGTCGTAAGCGTTCCAGATGGTGCGCCCGGTAAAGTTAAAGAAGGAGACGTTCCGAACCCGGAAGATGATAAGAAATATGAATATTTATGGAATTGTCGCTCGCAATTGGACTCGGTTAAACGATTCATCATCGCAACAGATAGCGACGGACCGGGGAAAGCTTTGGCCGAGGAACTCGCGAGGAGACTCGGGAAAGAACGATGCTTCACCGTAAATTGGCCCGAAGGATGTAAAGATGCAAACGAGACGTTAGTTACTGGTGGAGTCGAACTCATTCGCGAGAGAATATCCGCAGCAGAAGGTTTCCCTTTACGAGGTTTGTTCAAATTTGCGGATTTCGCTCCAGATATTGAGCAATATTTCAACATGGATGCCGGCTCTGAGATGCGCGGCGTTTCAACTGGATGGCGATCGGTTGATAAGCACTACAGAGTCGTCCCAGGAGAATTAACGATCGTTACCGGTGTCCCAAACTCTGGTAAATCTGAATGGGTCGACGCATTAATGTCAAACTTGGCAGTTCAGCATGGATGGACGTTTGCGTTATGTTCGCTCGAAAACAAAGTCCACGAACACGCGAGAAAACTCGTAGAAAAATACACCGGTGAACCTTGGTTCGATACCACGACGTATGCCAAGGGTGCACAAAGAATGAACGCGACGACAATGAAAAGAGGTATGCGATGGTTGAACGATCATTTCGTTTTGATTCGACACGAGGACGATGAATTGCCTTCAGTTGATTGGATCTTAGGATTAGCCCGCGCGGCTGTTCTTAGACACGGCATTCGCGGATTACTCATCGATCCATATAACGAACTCGACCATAAACGGCCCACTGGGCAAACCGAAACCGAATACGTTTCCCAAATGCTTACTAGAATCAAACGTTTCGCACAACACTACGACGTCCACGTCTGGTTCGTCGCGCATCCTCGACAGCTCCATAATTGGAAAGGCGAGATGCCCGGTTTATACGACATCTCCGGCTCAGCGCATTTCATTAACAAATGCGATAACGGTATTGTCATTCATCGTAACAGAGACGAGAAACTCGGTTCTTTGCGCGAAGTCACCGTAAATCTCGCGAAAGTTCGTAACAAAGTCGCTGGGAGCATCGGCGACCCAAAGTTAGAATACAACGTAAGAAACGGTCGTTACGAAGACCTCCCGGAAGACTATCAGCACAATAGTCAGCAACAGCAACAAATCAGCAACAACAACAACAACAGGGAACCTCGCTAAGCCTCGATAGCTAAATTAATAGCATGCACACATAACATGTACTTTGTATTATTCATCTTATATATATATACTATTATATTTTCACATAATTAACAACGACTACGTTTAACTAAGTTACCTTACTAATGTCCGGCAGCTTTGCCATGCCATGCCACCAAGTTTTCATTCTTCTCTGTCCTCTCGAGTACGACTTTCGCGAACGTGCAACCGCTCTACGAAGCCGAAATTTTCAAGACCGAAAAACGTTACTTCTTAACCTCTCCTTATTTAAGGTGCCGTGAGAAACGGGAAACACTGTACGGCAGCGAGCTTCGGATGTTTGTTCTCAGCATGTTTCCGTAACTCCGAATGCGACAACGTGCTCACGAAAGATTGCATGCATACTTTACACTGTATCGATTTCGCGGCCTCGTTCGTTTCTACGTTTCGATGTCAACGAAGAAGAAGAAGAAGAAGAAGAATAATTCGAATTCGATTTTGTATCGAACGTAATCAATTCGTAGCGGCCGCATCGGATTTCCAATTCGAAAAAAAATATACACGAAAGTACGCACAGAAAACGAAGGAAAAGGAGAGAGAGGGAGAGATAAACGTACTTAACATGGACCCGGCTCCAGCCGCGGCGGCTTTCTTCATGTTCTTCTCGCGCGATTTCGCCGATTTTTGTGCGTTGCCTCCGCCCATATCGCCTGACTCCTTTAGTTCCCTACAATGCGCGCTATTTTCTGAGGCCATTGTTACGAGATAGACCGATGAAGTTGTTGCCTCTGATGGGCCAGTTTTAAATGTTTGACCGCGAATCGAAACGCTGAAAAACAACGAAACGCGTACGTGAAAACGAACAGAAACGAACAGAACGACGATCGATCGATCGATCGATGAAACGATTGCGGTCGTTACGTCGTCAATCGAGTTTACCGCTCGTTTCCGATGAAGACGAATGTTTGAAATTCGAGATTTGTAAATGTAAGGTCTAGAGTTCAGGAGCGAGTAATGTGTCGCGTGTGTGCACGATGAAAGATCGAAGAAGGTTCAGTTTGCATCGAGAGTGATGTGCGAGATTGATCGAGAGATTGCTTATGTATCGATTTATTAAGAAAGTGCGCGCGAGAGTTCATCCATGGCAGAGAAATAAACCGAATCCGTTTCGTGATCTCTTTTAATTCATAATAATAATAAAGATATCGCTAGCGATTGAAAAACGCGTAAAATCTTCAGAACTTACACGATGAGCGCTCACAGACGACAATCGAAAGACCCTCGACGTGACCAAATCGAAGAACAGCTCTTCTCGAGAAAGGCTTCTTCGCATTCCTCCGAAGCTTTATTAACGGCTGAACGACTGCGCGAGAAAGAAAAACTGCTCCACTTTCTTTCGATTGGAACGAAGAGGAACGAGGCACAAAACAGGAATGTAACGAGCAACTCTGCAGAGTTCGAGAGGTTCAAGGAGAACAAGAAACTGCAACGACAACGATCGAAGAATGAGCAAAGTTTTGTGAGGAAAGTTCTCACGAGCACGAGAGGGAACGTAGCGCAAAAGTGTGTATTGTTCGGCCCGATCGTTTCGTTCGTTATTGCGCTTTTTTTCTTGGTCAGATTTAAGCATAGGAAGGAAGTTTCCGAGCTCGAGGAGTACGGCGGCGGGTTTACGAGGATCGCAGCGATGAACGGTGATCGCGAGAATTCGAATGATGATGATGATCGTTTGGACGATGATGATGTTGTAGTGCTTGGGGACGATGATTCGTTGGAGTCATCGTCGTCGACGGTGCGCGCGAAGGACGTCGACGCGACGAAGTGTTTGAACGACGGATTCTATAGAACCGATGCGGATGAGTGCGTTTGTCGTGGAGGATGGAAAGGTGCGAGATGTGATGAAGCGGTGTGCGAAACAGTGAATTGCGTGCACGGGAAGTGTACGAAACCTGACGTGTGTACGTGCTTCCCAGGGTATTCGACTTTCGATTGCTCGAAAGATTTCGTGAGAGATGAAGCAGGGATGTTGTTGGAGAATTTGAAAGTTCGAGTGCACGCGAAGACGATCGCTCTATCGAAGAAAGATCCCGAAGAAGCTATTAAGTTAATCGAGAGATGGAGCAGTAGTTATACTGCTAGTAGCAGCAGTAGTAGTAGTAGTAGTAGTGAAAGTGAAGTTAGTGGTCCGTGGTTAGCGACGGGAGATGCTTTGGGCGATAAAGTTATAAAATCAGAAGAGCATCCGCAAAGTAGGCAGTTTCATAGTTGCGCGATCGTCGGAAATAGTCCACATTTAAGCAAAATAGATGGATTATCGGACGTAATCGATGAGCACGAAGCCGTGTTTAGGTTCGATGGCGCGCCAACGACTGGAAAGTACGCGAATATCGTCGGAACAAAGACAACGGTAAGGATATTGTCCGATATGTTTCTAGAAACGGCTTTGAAGAATCCGTCGAGGTATACAAAATTGTTCACGAGTGCGAACGGTTTATCTTCGTCAGGGAGTTGGATGACGAAAGGTGTTTTATGGGAGCCGAAATCTGTGAGCAAATTGAGACAAGCGAGACGCGCGTTCCCAGAACTGGACATCCAATTCGTTTCGCCAGAGATTTTATACCCGGCAAAGACAATTTTTAACGAAATATATAATCGTTTAAATACAGAGACGAAAGAGCACATCGAGACATTTCTCTTTGCAGACGAAGATCGTGATGTACAATCATCATCGTTCTTTTCGAGTTCGTCGCTAAAAAAAAAATCGTCAGAGTTGTCGTCCGCGGAACACGGATTAAAACCGGCGCTCTCGAGCGCGTTCTTCTCCGCCTTCCTCGCTCTTCAAATGTGCACGAACGTAAACGTCTACGGTATCGATGCACCGGAGTCATACGAAAACTCCTCAACCGCTTCCTATTACGACAAAATCTCCGCCGGAGACGGTCTCGGCGTCTCCAAAGCCTCCAAAACGTTCGAAACAATCTTATTACGATTGTTCCACGCGAGACGTTTAGTCGTATCTTGCGCCGGCTTAGTGCACGCGCAAAAGTGCGTCTCGTTCACTCCTCGCAATCACAAAGGCGTCGTCGCGCATCGAGCCGTTCATTGGTAGCGCGGCGCGCGCGCGTACGCGTAGCACAAAATAGCAAATAGTCCCTCTCATAGATCATATCTTTATTCGTTTCCTGGTATCACGGCTCCTACTGCTTGTTCCATCGGTTCCACTCTTTTTCTCGCTATCGATCTCGCTGAAACGAGCGGCATAGTTCAGGGGAACAAAAGTATCGGTTTGTTGAGAGAACTTCTTCGCTTTACTGAATAAATAAATACAAACCCTAAACCCTAAACCCTAAACCCTAAACTCGTAAAATGAAAAAATCTCTCTCTCACGTTTGTTCTTCTTAAAAACTGCGCAGAACAAAACAAGCTTTGGAAATATCATAATCATCAGAGAGAACAAAGAATGATCGAGCGCTTCGTTGAAAGCGCACTGAAACGCGCTCTGAACAACTCAAAGAACTCCTTCGCGAAAAAGTTCTCGACGAGGCCTTTAAGCGCAGATGGATCGCGGCATAAACCGCGCCTAGAGGCGTTGAAGAAGCTCTTACGATTGGAAACCGAAAACATGGAATTAACGTCTTTATCATCTTTATCATC
>Ga0114998_10001030_pt1 | contig 21321 bp, 10 predicted proteins | sample ArcticOcean_MG_C_5_FD_87044 | JGI IMG/M metagenome (GOLD analysis project Ga0114998, IMG submission 87044) | Marine microbial communities from western Arctic Ocean - ArcticOcean_MG_CB4_138 | ecosystem: Environmental > Aquatic > Marine > Oceanic | place: Arctic Ocean: Canada Basin | collected... | reverse complement strand
TTTCTTCAATGAAATCCGTCTCCAGTTTCGGTTTCTCGTTCATTCCTAGCGCTTGGTCTTCCTTTCTGAACTCTTCGCCTTTTTCGTGAGCGATTTTTGCTATTTTCTCACAAACCTCGCACTTGATCGCTTTCACGTCCTCTTTCCTGGCCCTGAATATTTCCTTACTATTATCGCGCTTATTCATTGCGAAGTTCTGTTGTGCTTCTGCGGCGAATAACGTTGGTTCTTCACCGTAATCTTGCGAGCGAAATGTTGTTTGGATGATGATCATCACTGTTATGATAAAGATTTTATTAGTCAACGAGGTCATTGCAGTAGCAACGCGCATATTCTTTTATATAATAGTAATAAACTTATATATAGTGGGTACAAATGTGTACTATACCAGTACAATAAACTTATACTATATATGTATATAATAATTAATTAATCAAAGGGCAAAGAACTATCCAGCACTCGTCGTCTTTAAAAGTGATGCGTGTTGAGCTCTCTCGCCGTCCTGCGTTTTAAAATTATTATTATTAGGTTTTTCCTCTTTTTTCTTCTCTTTTCTTCTCTTTTTGAAAATATGTACTACGCTGTCGTAGTAAGACGCGCGCCGATGACATTTTCTATATGACTAGCGATCGATCGATTTCAGGCACACAGGTTATACTGCTATATAATGAATAATTAGTATTAGTGCTCTCACGATCCTTTCGTAAGAGCGAACACGCGCACGAGCACGAGCACTTCTTCTATGTTTCAGAAGAGGTGGATAACGTACACGCGAGAGTTTTCAAGCTCAAGTCGAACGCGAAGAAGTCCTCCTCTTCTACTTCTTCTTCCTTAGCAGCAAGTAGTGAACGACTGCGATGACGACATTTCAATTGTATTTGAACAGCGAATGCGTGTTTAGATAACGAACCGATCGTCATCCAGAACGAACCTTTGTTCCTTTTTTTATTGTCATTATTTTGTGAAGCGTCGTCGTCGTCGTCGATCGAATCGAGCGCTTTTGAAATCTCGGTTGTTTTTATTGACGAATTAATCGAAGCAAACGTCGATGATGAGGAGGACGTTTCGTTATTTTTGTCTAAAGAAAGAGAAGAAGACGGAGAAATAAGCGTAACTTTCACATATCGAGGGTTTGAAAACCAACGAAGGCGGTGCCGCGAATGTCCATCTGAAAGTGGAACGCACTGATATCTTTCGCCTCGAACTAACGTATTCGTATCTTTTTTGAGAATAGTGACATCGGATGATAAACGCTGCTGATTTTGATCGTTCGTTGCATTTCGATTAAACGTGAACATGAGCTCATTGTTTTCATTATTATCATTGTCGTCGTCGTTCTCGACGTCTTTTGAAAATTGCACGCGAACGGTATAAGAAGAAGAAGAAGAGTCATTTTTTGCTGTATTTTTTTCCGGTGGGTTCATTTTGACCGCCGCGTTGATTACGTTGTCGTCGTAGTAGTTGCTATCATCAAACATGGTCAACACTTGTTCGCGCACGCGCGCGGCGTATTTATCGAAATCTTCCGTGCACTTGGCAATAAAATCATTTACCCAAGCAGTTGCATTATCTCGAGCGTTTATGCGAGCACTTTCGCGGAAGCTTTTTGATAAAATAGGCTGAATAAAAGAAAATTTAAATTCTTTCTTATTCGACGAATGTTCGAACGTATTGCGATTGCGATTGTTGTTATTGTTGTTAGTAATGTTGAGCATCGTCGTCGGTAATTGATCTTTTCTTTCATTTATTTGTTGTTCTTGTCGTTCTTCGTGCACGCTATCAAATAAATCGTTTTGTTGCGAAGAACTACTTTTATTAGAATCGCCTTTCATCGCGTTTAAGTTTTTGGTCAAAACATGTTTGTCGAACAAATTCGTTTCTACTTCATCTCGTTTGTTCACGCGCATTTCGTGCAAATGGTATAATACAGCTCGCTGAAGACCATCACCGCCTAGTTGAGGAATCTGATCGATCAATCGAGACGATGAATTATTAATTAACATATCTTTCAATTCGATCAAACTTTGTTCAAACGTCGCGTCAAAATAGTCGTGTCTTCCTGAACAAACTGGTTCGGCTAAGAGAGCGCGGAGACATAGCCAAACTTGCGCTTCTGGCTTTGGCAAATGTCCATTCGGTTCAATCCATTCACCGTCGTTAAATATCTTTTTGTTCTTCTTTGAATCCATTCTGCACCACGGGCGTCTTTGTAATAAACTCGGGAGAAGGTGAGAATGTATTTTATGTTTCGACACTAAATTCGCGATAGCTGAAAGCGGTATCTCGGAGATTCTATCACAGACGTGTCTTATAATGGACAAACACGACATTGCTTTCGCAAAGTTTTGACCATCATCATCATCGTCGTCGTCGTCGTTTTCATTGTTATCATAATCATTCGTATCTAAAAAGCTTAAAACCTTCACGCGTTCTAAGCGCTCGACGCAAAAATCGAGCAAGTCGTTCATGTTCTCCTCCCTTAAATTCCTTAAACACGCCCGTTCATAGAACACGATCTCGAGTAATCCAAATATTGCGCGCTCGAACCTTCGTTCTTGCAAGCATAAAGTCGATATGGCTAACCTAATCGATGACGATGATAACGATTTATTTGAACTTAATAGCGTTTCTGTAGCGGTCAACTTTGGCTTCGTTTCGAGCTTCCAACCATCGAAGACGAAACAGGAAATAACGAGCTCGTTAATGTGCTTTGATGTCATAGATGCAACGATATCGTTCTTACTACTACTGCTGCTATCATTTTTCTCATCATCATCGTTCGATAGAACTTTATCCAACGCAATCGCACGTAATCTCTCGATGGCGATGAGTTGTTCGTACCATAGTTCCGAGTCAACGGAACAACACCTTTTTATGCTCAGATCAACGTGTTTGTCTTCCCCGATCACGGTTGCTCTTTGAATTTTTTCAAACAATCGATCGAAGTCTGCGCGAGCGTTATTATTATCGTTGTTATTGTTATTACTGTGATTAATGCGCGATTGTTGTCGTTGTTGAGAAACCGAGGCGAATTCGTTCACGCGCGCGATTACGTTCTTCTCGATCATTTTATTTTACGCGTTCTACTCGCAATTAATTAATTAATTAATTAATTAATTTATTTATTCCCCTCATTTTAGGGTTTCACTTTTTGAGAGAGATCGGCATACACTTACGGTCAAACATTTAAGGCGTGGACAGAGTCCTCAAAAGCATCCGCGATTCATAACGATCTCAATCGATTTAATTGTTTTGAAGAATATTGAAGAAGATGGGTTTCAGGGTGTACGGTTTTACGTGGTTTAGGTGTTCAGGTTTAATTTAAACACCCTGCATCAAAAACAAAAACAAAACGAACTACGAGTATATTTTTTAATAATGAAATTAAGAGCACAGATCTTCGGCTTGGTAAAAAACGCTCGGTTTTCATTATTTTTTCTTTTCCTTTTGCACATAAAAAAGCAAATATATTTAATAAGATCAATAAAATGTTTACGACGTTTGTCGTGCTCATCTCGATCGTTCAAATGATCACCGCGACTGAAAGAGCACGAGCGGCTATACAACCATCGCCATGTTTCCAAGTTCTGAACGAATTACTCGAGAACGACGCGGTTTCAGCGCAATCGCAGTCGCAGAGAAGTTTATTCTCTGATCAAGTCAACTACGCATTATCCGCAGGCGTGAATAATCGAGCGACGAGTGAAGGCTCGAGCTCTATGGGCATAGGATCTGCATCTACTGCTCGCGGGACGTTCACGTCTGGTATTTTCGCTAACGCTAACGCCGAAGGAGCGACTGGTATAGGAGGTGGAGTCGATGCAACTGGCGTTTTAAGTTTTGCCAGTGGTACGTATACGAGGGCGTCGGGCGTATCTTCGTTAGCCGCGAACGTTGGAAGCGAGGCAACTAACGACGCATCGTTTGCCGCGAATTTATTAACGAAAGCATCTGGGATCGCCTCGTCGTCTTTCGGGAAGCAAACGATCGCGAGCGGGGATTTTTCGAACGCGTTTGGTGAAAAAAGCGAAGCGCGCGGTCGCTCGTCGTTTGTATCCGGTGAAAGAAATTACGCGAACGGACGGTCTTCAATCGCCGGAGGTCTGTCGTCGTTCGCACAAGGCGTAGCTGGTTTTTCTCAAGGTATTTTTTCTCAATCGTATGGATCTGGTGGTTTCGCGCAAGGTATATTATCTCGATCGTTCGGTGAAGGGTCTTCTTCCTTTGGTATTTCTACTTTCTCAGCCGGTTTGAGCAGTTTCGCCCAAGGATTAAACTCGAGAGCGAATCTAGGCATTGCCAATTTTGCAACGGGTGCAAACTCACAGGCGAGCGGTCGAGTAGCGAGTGCTGCATTCAATCTGAATACGACCGCTTCAGGCGACGCCTCGACTTCGTTCGGGAACGGCACTACGGCAGAAGCCGTCGCAAGTTTTGTTATTGGACAGAATAATAAAATCGAGAAAGAAGCCGCGAATTCATTCGTTGGCGGGGAAAACTCGAAAGCTACGCATCGAAATAGTTTCGTTTTTGGGAAAGGAGTTGAATCGTTGGGAGAAAATACGGCCGTTTTTGGCGGCACTGTATATGCGCAGAACTTTAAACTCACAGAAGGATTTCTCGATATCGGGTTCATGAATAAGCGAATCGAAGAGTTAATGAGAGTTGCTCAAAATCTCGATGAGCGCGTCACTGAAATCGAACTGAAGTATATCGGAAAATAATTCCATTCACTTTGCGCGTGCGTATATTTTAATTAATATATATGTATATGAAAATTTGTATAAATACAAATATTTAACCTTGAACAACTTCTCACTCTCGCGCGGGGGAAATACAAAGATTTTTCAAATAATGGGTATGTACAAAAACACTTTTTTACGGCGTGAACGGCTGCAATTCTTTTTGCATGTTCGTTTCATTTCCTGGCCTATAGCCGTTGAAGATGCACAAAACTGTGACGTTGTCGTTATATTCCAACCCACTCAATAACTTTGGCGTCAAAAGGAAGCATTGCGGAGTTGACGGTTTCGAGGCCGAATCCACCATTTGCTTAAAAACCTTACGCTCGTTCTTCGGGTCCATGCCTTGGTTAATCTCATCTACGACACGGAATGGACATTTCGTCAAATCTTGAAGCGAAATAAGATACAACATTGTTGAAACGGCGCGCTCGCCACCAGATTGTCTGTTTGCGTTAAGCGCGTGCAATTCTTCAATTGCGCGAAACTTAACAAAAATGTCCAATGCGTAGTTTTCGAAATCGTCGTTCGCGGCTTCTCGAAGTTTCACCTCTCCAGCCATGCCTATATCCGCACAGTTTTTTGAAAATGCGTCTGAAATTTTGCTCAAAACGCGTTGAAGTTTTGGTAACCACTTTTGCTTAATTCCGCCGATGATTTCAAGCTCGGCGTTTACGCGCGGTTCTTCTCTCGAAATCAAAGTCTCCAGGTCCTTCTTCCTTTGCGTGTACCTATTAAACTCGGACATGGCGGCTGGATTACTGCAAACAATACTCGTCGCTTTATCTTCACAAGTTTTAATTTCTTCCATCAACTCTTCTTCGGTTTCGGGCATGTTTACAAATTTTTCTTGCAAATCTGGAGTAAGCGTGGCGTCTTCCATCGCTCTATCTTTAAACTGCTTCAAGACATGAATCAATCGTTTTTTCCTCTCCTTTAATTCATTATACTCCTCAATGCATTTCTGACCGTCTTCCTTCACTTGCTCATAGATTTTCTCATAATGAGCCTGGCGCTCTCTTGCCTCTACGTATTTCAATTCGGCGATATTTTTTTCTCTTCTCGCGGCAAAGACGGCGTCTATCGAGACAACGCAGTTCATCGCTTCTTTCGCGCGAGACATCACTAGATTCTCCAAAGATTTCTTCAACTTGTCTCGATTCGCCGAAAGATTCAAGTTTTGTTCTTGCGACTCTTTTGATAGCTTTACACTCTTTATTCTTGACTCAATTTGCATTCTATCTCGTTTCGGCTTGTTCAATTTCCCTTTTTCATCTCTCAACGCCACATCTGCTTCACCCTCGGCTTTCTTCATCTCGTTAGTTTTTTGTTGAATCTCGTCCCGCTCTTTTCGAATCGATTCGGCTCTGTCTTTCCATTCAGCGAGATTTCTTCTCACTTCGTTGATTTCTGACTGGTTTCTTTGAGCGCCGAAAAGTCTGACTTGAGGTTCTCTCATCACTTCGGCTTCGAATGGAACCGATTCTCCTGGAGCCGCATATCTCGACTTGAACGTACTATACTTGTTAGTACTCGTGCATACTGTGATAATGTTTCCAAGATTCGCGTTGAACATTTCTTGACATTTCACGGCGTCCAAAACTTTTGCGTCTCCGACCGCTATACTATCAACGCGGTTCAATGCAACTAACGTCTTTTTGACACAGCTTGGCGCCGTGAACGTCGACTCCAACGTACCAGTTACGCCAAACCTTTTATATGCATCATTAAACGCGCTTGGTTGATAAGGAGTCGTTTCAGTTTGGTTGACCACGCTCAACAAATACCTTTTTGTTTTGAAGAGATTATTCAAAGCCTTCATCAATTCCACGTCGTTATCGACGACGTATGACGATAAAGCGTTTGGGCCGAGCACGTTTTGCAAGCACGTCTGATTAAATGGAACGTTGCATTCGATTTCACATAAAACTGGACCATAAAGTTTCTTCTCCCTGTTCAAATTTTTTGCCAATTCGCGCACTTCTTTATCGACGACGGCCATATCAATCCTGCCTTTCATGCTTTGCGTTAAAGCGTTGAGTTTCTTCCCACGAACAGAGTCCATATCAGCTTGTTGGCGTTCAAACCATCTCACTTTGTCCTCAGCCGGTCTTAATTTAAGATTCGCTTCTTCGAGACGAGTTTCGAATGGAATTCGTTCTTGGCGAATTTTATTAAACAAAGCTTTCTTCTCCCTCAAAGCTTCGAGCGATCCGTTGGATTGTACGTCCGGGATTTCCGATAATCGTTGTTCTAAATCTTTGATTTCATTCGTCAAGCGCTGAACGCTCATTTTCGCCTCTTTTTCTCTTTTATTTGAACTTTTCAATTGTTCTTCTTTGTCGTCGTATTCAACTCTCATATCGGATAACTTCCTCTGCGTCATTCGTTCTTTGTTCTCCGCGTCTTTCAGAGTTTTCTCTTTCGAAGCTTTATCTTTTTGCATTTTATTCGAAAGCTCTCTTATCTCTCTCAAAGGCACTTCTGCCTCCGCGGATTCTTTCAAGCACGTTTTCACTCGTTCTTGACACTTTTCGTACTCTCCTTTGAACTTTTCGTATTCTTGTTTTTTCTTCTCGAATTGAACCCACGGGAGTTTTTTTTTAAAATCGTTCGCTTTATCTAACCACTGTTGTTGTTCTTTAGCCTTCGTAGCATCTCTCGATAAAGTTTCCAAACTCTTTCCGACTTGTTCTAAATCGGCTTTATGATTATGGAGTTTCCTTTCGCCGTCCGCGATGTTCTTCTTCCTTTTGATGAGGTCGTCGTGCATTTCCCATAGCTCTCCGTTCTCGACTGTTTGTTCGGTTTCTTTCAACTTTTCGGTTTCCGATAGACCGGCGAATTTAGCGACTCTGTCTTGTGGTAAAAAGTTACACAAATTCGCTAGTTGTACGTGATATTTCTGAATCACTAATTCGTCGACTTCGGCGGCCCCTGAAGGTTTCCCGTTTATGTGCCACGTCGAAGTTACTTTATTTGAACTATCGTCGCCGCCCTTTTGAGTATTATTACCTTTCTGTTTCGTAATCGTTCTCCTCACGACATCGACGGTGTTGGAATAATTTTGATTCGTGATATCATCGTTGAACGATTTCAAAGTAATCTCGATTACAGCCCTTTGTTCTCCTCTCTTCACGTACTCTACGAGTTCCTTCGCTCTGCCTATACATAGAACGAATAAGTAAGTTTACCACGAATAAACGAATAAACGAACAAAACGAACAAAACGTGTACGATACTAAAAAACTGATACTAATTTCATTACCTAACAGGTTCGAAGGTCCATTCAAGCCTAAACATATCGCGCAAACGAACGATGACTTCCCGGTACCGTTCGGTCCAATCAAGACGTTCAAATCCGGCCCGGGCACGAGCTCGACCTGTTGATACGTCATGAAGTTCCTCAACGAAACCTTCACTATTGAGCCCGGTTGATATTGTTCGATCGAGTGCTTATCACCACAACGCTGATGCTTATTACTATTACTATTAATAGTAGTAGTAGTAGCATTACGTTCCGTGTTTACGATCGTTAGAGTATGATCAGTACTAGGTGCCAACGCTCGCCTCTTCTCGTTCTTCTTCTTCTTCTGTTGCGATGTTTTCAAATCCATCCCATCTTCTTCTGATGCCGATGGTAACGGTAACGGTGATGACATATTATTTCTTCTTCTTCTTCTTATTATTATTATTCACACACTAAGCAACAGTACAGAAGAACAGTACCCTCTCTCGCTCTGATATTCGCCGCTTTCCTAAACGCGCTCAGTAGTAGTACGCAGTAGTGGTTGAGTATACGTATTTGATCAGTATTGAGAGTATTTTATGGAGCTCCTTAATTAATGAGAAAGCAAAACTTTTGAAAACAGAATAAAGGGGGAGATTTTTGAATTTTGAATTTTATGACGACTCGAAGTGTTTAGGGTTTCACTAAAAAAAATCACGCGCGCCTTTTCTGTATCGATACAACATCACATTTCAGCATTTAGTGTTTAAGTGTTTAATGAGTGTGTACACGGACGCTAAGAAAGACGGACGCTTCACGACACTCTCTCTCTCTTTTAAACGATCCTTCGCTGCGTTTGATGTTTTGATTTCAATCCTGTGCCGTACTCTTCTGCTTCCTCTTCTTCCCGTGCCGAACCAGTTTCGATGATGGGATGAATCAGAAGGAAGAGAAAAGCGAGAGCGCGGTCTTGTTAAAGTACTTTACGGAACGAAGATGATTACTAAAACGATAACAGCTTCTTCTGCTTCTGCTTCTTCTGCTTCTGCTTCTGCTTCTGCTTCTGCGATGACCACTGCGACCGCTGCTTCAAAAAGTATCGAGCGAAAATTGCTCTTTATCGATTTAAAGATTAAAGAGAACGAGGACGAGTACGGGGGAAAGATTCTGTCGAGGCACAAAAATGGATTCGATGATTTCGTGGCGATCGAAGAGGAGCGAAAGAGATTTAAGCACGAGCGCGTACTATCGAACGCGGAGTATAAAATTGAGAACTGCCTCAGAGGGACGTTGATGTTCATTTTGTGTACGTGCGCCAGCGAAGGATTAGACGTATGGCGGTTTCAGGAATACTTTCAAAGGTTAACGAAGTTTGGCGTGAATAAGTGCGGTATAGACATCGAAGGCGTGTATGATAATAACAATAACAATAACAATAATAAAACGACGGCGACTTCGATTGCACCAGTTCATTTGATTTCAGCGAGTTTTTGTTCTAATAATAGCGCCGCGAAGAAATATTTTCATGGTTTGTGCCAAGTTTTAGAGATTTTAGTCGACGCAGGCGCCGATGTCGACGAAACGTATCAAATACAATCGATGATGATGATTAATCAATCGATTTGTTCAATACCGAATGGAACTATTGGAAACTGTTTGTTCTTCCTTTCTATTGCAATTTCTAGCGGAAGCGAAATAGGAGAAACTTTAAGAGCGATGGAAATCGTGGTTGGTAAAAAACATGGGCGCGCGAAAGAGTGCGACGCTAACATAAAATGTTATATCCCAGAACGATCTTTTGATCATCAATTATATGACGACGACGAAGAAGAAGAAGAAAAAGAAGAAAAAGACGAAGAAATAGAACGACATAGAAGTTTTCGATATCCGCAAGGCGATTACATTTCCGCTTTGCAATATCTCACGATGTCTTTATATGAAAACGCTTCGTGCTCTTTCCAGATTAGAGAAAACATTTCATTGTTTTGCTTGCAAATGATTCAGCTTTGTCCTACGATCGCATTAGATGACGAATGCACGTTCTATGCGCAGAACGATCTTAGTAAATTTGAAATCATGCGCAAACGTTTAGCGTTTGATTTTATAGAATCTCAGAATGATTTACCGAAAGGTTCGTTACCAAACGCTTGTAATGCCTTGCAACCTAAAGGCTCGCCTTTATTTTTTGCCGGTATTGCGATAATGGAAGGTTGTGGCGACCCAGCGTTTCGAGTGTGTAAATTGCTTCTAGAGTACGGTGCCTCTCCAAATTGCTTTGGCGATTTTCCAATGATTGGCACTGAAACTCCGCTCGTTTCTTTAGCACTGTATGCATCGTTAGATCCAAGCGGCTGGAACGATTCCTCGTGCGTTCATTTCTTCGAGAAACCGTGGTGGAGAAATTATTACGATACGCCCGTACCGATGCTACAAAAATCGAGACGACCAATTGAAAAAAATAACGACAATATTACAAGTAGAAGAAATTATACTGATGCTAACGATGACGCCGAAATAATTAAAAATAATGTCGATCGTATGCAAGGAAAACGTGATACAATTTCGTCCTATAAAAATACAAAGCAACGAACGAAAGAAAACAAAGAGAACTTTCCAGCCGCCGCCGCCCTCGGAACAAATATTATCGCCAACAACGAAGAAAAACTTGAACAAAGACGACGTCAAAAAGCGGTATCGTTCGTCGATCAAATCCAAGAGTTTTTCAGCGAACCGCGACGCGGTGTTAGGGCGAAGAAACAGTCAATGGAACTGTTTCAAATGTTGCTCGATTACGGTGCGAACCCATCGACTGAGTGGAAAAGAGTCCCTCGTTTACATATTGATGATGTCACTCAAGAACATCGAACTGCGACACTTATTTCGATAGCGATTGAGGATACGTTATGTTTTGTCGACCACGGTAAGCGCGTTCTCGAGATGTTGATAAAAAAGGGTGCAGATTTGAGCATGTGCGGATTAGGACCGTTTCCCGTGTATTGCACTCCATGTTTTGCGGCTTGTGCGGCTGTGCGATATGGTCATCCCGATGCCGAATACATGTATGCATTGTTCTCAAACGATAATATTAGCGCGAGGAAATCTGTCGGTTTTTTCCCAGGCGGATCACAATCGACAGCGTTGATTGAATTGATAAGATGCGTCGGCGAGTCAAAGTCAAAGAAGCAAAGAGAAAAAGCGTTAGTAAAGATAGAAGCACTTTTGAATGCGGGCGCGGATGCGAACGAACCATGTTTGGACGCTTTTTTGAGCGACACGCCGACGGCATACGCGGATATTTTAAATTTCAGAGTTGAAGAGATGCAATCAAAAGCTACTTCGAAAGCTAGTAGTCAAATCAACAGTAACGCAGATAGTAATAATAATAGCGATAGTAAAACAAGCAGTAGTAGTGGAACGCCTTTGTTTAAGGACGAATCAAGAGAAAGAGAGCGAAAGCATCAGAATACAACGCAAAAAAGAAAAAAACAAGAAGCTGAAGATGATAGTTTAGGAGGAGGACAACAACGACGTCGCGATTCCATCGACGCGTTTAACCGCTCTGATTATGACGACGACGAATACACATTTGATGTCGATGAATATGATGACGATGGCGTTGAAGAAGAAGATAATGATGATTTATACGATGAAGACGAAGTATACAGTTCAAATGGTTATACACGTTTTTACGACTCGTATTATGAAATGTATTACTACGTCGACGAAGCTACTGGTGCGTCGGATTGGATGAAACCGAAAGGTTTTATAGATCCTAAAGAGAAACGAATACGTCCGCCCCCTTTGACCGCCAACAACATTTCTCAAACACGGTATAGAAAACCAACTGATAACGATGTAGTAGAGTATTCGGACTCCGAAGACGAAGAGGCTTACGATCAAGGTTTTAAATCGAACAATTGGGTACGCTGGTTTGATAGAAGCGAAGGTTTATATTACTACTTCAACGAAATCACGTATGACGTACAATGGGAAGAACCGGAAGACTTCAACGAGTTCGATTTAGCTAAAGTTACAAAGTCTCCACTCGCGGCGAGAGCAGTATCTGACGCTGATGTTGCGAGAAGTTTGCGAGAAAAGATGGATCTCGAAGCAAAAGCGAAGAAAATCGATGAAAAAGCAGCTCAATTGAAAGAAAATAAGAGACGAGTCTCTTTCGATAATTTGCGCAATAACGACGATTTGACAAAATCTACTTTGGTCACCGTCATTGCATCATCATCATCATCATCTCGCGATTATGCGAAAGAAAAGAATGAGACGAAAACTGATGAAGACGCCAATACAGTTAAAGTGCGTACATCCGTCTCCGCGAACAAGTTCAGAACGGCGACGACGAAACAACCAAAGTTGGAAATTTCGTTTCCAATTCAACATATTGCGGAGCCAATAGGTGCGGCGACGAACATACTCGAAGAATCTTCCGCGCTTCCGAAAACAATAGACAGGTTAGGAACGTGTACGTTTTCTCCCTTGTTTATTGCGATGGATTGTTTAGAAGGCGATGGTCATGAAGTCGTTGCGAAAGTTGTTCGTATTCTTCTTGATTATGGCGCCGATGTTGAATACGAGCAGGGCAGAAATTTACGAAGCTGGTACGAAGGTTCGCTTATCGCGATGTCGATTCAAGTTGCAATATCGTGCGGAAGCCCCATACCAGAAGTTGTTAACGCTTCACAGACTTATAATGATTGTAGCGGACAAAATTTGAATAAAAATTTTCGCGCAAACAGAAGTAATAATTATGAAGAAGAAGAAAAAGAAGAAGAAGAAAAAGAAAGAGTCGTCCTGGAACAAGACAGGGGAAGAATTCATTTAGAGCAGCATATACCTACGATTGAGACATCGCGTTCGATGAACCGTTGCGATGATGATAATTACCAGTCAAATTCTGAAGATGAAAAAGCAAACGAAATCGCACGATTGGGCGCGATCAATCGAAAGAATTTTAGCAAAACTGAATCGCACTCGCGTCATTGGTCGTACGACAAATTAAAAAAAACCGACGCAAATGCAAACCGAATGAACGAAGAAAATAAAGTCGCTCGCACCACTGTTATAGCTCAAACAGTGTACGAATCTTCGCAGCTTCGCTTAGATGCGCCCGATTTACATAAGAAGCAAGCCGACGATGCGAGAGAAAAGCTACGATTGGAATATCCTATAGAAGAAGAAAAAGTAGACGAACAAAAAAATGAGAAAGAGACGACCTCGTTCTGGAACGTTATAGCGAAAGCGATTGGTTTTGAAGATTCGGACGACGATAATGACGACGACGACGATGTTCACGATCAGAATATGAGTTTGTTCTTTGACCACGTTTTCGGATTTGAAGACGATCTCAGAGAATATACGTTGAACACTTTCGAAGAAGCTCCGGCGAAATATCCGCTTTCTAAGATTGATTATGGAATCGATGACCGCGGATCGTTGAAAGTTTCTGAGATAAAGATGCAAAAGTTTCGAAATGCCCGATTTGAATCCGCTACGAGCGTCGCAAAGATGTTAATCTCCCACTCGTCCGCGAAAGCTTTGAATAAGCTGTGTAGAAACCCCCTTCTTGGCGAATATGGAACGGATTTAGTTCCGTTTGAGTTCACGCCGTTTTTTGCAGCTTGTTTTGGAGCAGCAACTGCAGAGAGCGACGACCAGGTTAGATTAGGCATCGAACTCGCGCGAGAAATACTCGCGAAAGGCGCAGACTGTACGATTGTCGGCAGGCATGCACAAGACTCGACGACGACGAAATCAACTGCAATCGATTACGCAAAATCGATCGAAGCGCGAACGGCTCCTTTTGTATGGGCAGTCACTGCATCGGCGCGCTGTCCAGATGCTAAATTTGGTGGTTTAAAACTAGTAAAACAGTGCTTATCGAAAGGTGCGAACCCTTTATTATGCGAGTTGGAGACTTCTCGCTACCCAAACGGTCGAGGGATGACGATTTCGAATAATCCGTCGAAACTATTGAACTTATGGGACGATAAGAAGTTTTTGGACAAAATGCCGCCAAAACAACGCCGTGAAGCCATCGCGTCCAGAATTGAACTCGGAAGATTACTCGGAGAAGCTTCTACGCTTAGAAGCGTGTTTACAAAATTGCCTGCGAAAAAAAAGACGACGACGACAGATACTCTCATTAAAGAAGCGAAGAAAGAGTGTAAAACGGGAGGGAAATGGGGCCTTCGAGGGGGGAAGAATCATGGTGTCACTCAACGACATTCGTCGAACGGCATTGAAAATGGTTTTGAGGATGAAAAAGAAGATAATGATGAAGGAATCTTAATACTGAACGAAACGAAAACATCCATAGAACAGTCGGCGGCGGAAACAACAAAGGCTCTAATGAAAGCTTTAACGAGCGAAGAAGCGATCTTTTCTTTGAGCGAAGATTTATCAAAGCTCAATGCCTCGATAAACAAAAATGCGAATAAAATTGTCCCAGGAATCGCACGAGGAACAATGGACCGCGCTGATACGTTTCAAAGCGGACAGATGCAAGCGTTTTATATGGGCGATTTACAAAATCCAGTCTTGGGCGCGCCGAAACGTTTTGCGCAAGTTGCCGTTTTAGCTCGAGAAGCGTCTCTTAATAAGAAACGTTTGAGTTTAGGTAGTTCGCAAACGACGACTGTGAAAAATCCTCTGTTTAGCGCGATGTCCGCTTCTTTCGTATCGAAGGTTGTTGAGAAGAGGAAGAAGAAGAAGAAATTTTGGACTCGCGCTTCCTCGGTTTCGTTCAAAGACGATTCAAATTAAATATTGCTACAATACAATTCGCATATATATATGCAGTACACATCACAGTATGATCACATTATAGCGTGTCGTATATATCCTTCTCGAGGTATACTAAATCTTGAAGATTTTGAGGCACGCTGTTATTTCGATTCTTGATCAAAAACGCTCTTTCTTTCCTGTTCTTCTTCGCTTCGGCTAAACGTCTCTTTGTTTGTAACCATACGTCCTTGCAAGCGCGAACGTACGAATCCAACGATAAGCGTTTCTTCTTCTTCGGACTATTCATTCCTTCTAATATACAATTATTATTATTATTATTATTATTTTCGCCGCTGCCGCTATTACTACTATTCTTTCTCCGTTTCTTGTTACTATTATTATTTGTTATCGCTTTGCTTTTCGCAAACGAGGAAAAAAATAAGTTCCATCGCGCGTTTCTATGCGCTTCCTTGTGTTTATCCTCAACGTTTTGATCATCGTCATCGTCGTCGTCATCGCTCGCCCCGACCCAGTCATAAAACATTTGAGAAACTTCATGTTGCGTAAACGCGTTATCTCCTGCACGAGCGAGATGAGTTCCGGTTTCTATTGATGACATCGTCGACGCGTTCGAATCCATAATCATATCGCCTAGTGTTTTCTCGGAGTGAAAATTCTTATTTAACAACGTATTCTCGTGCAAAGGAATTAACACGTCCTGGTAATTGTTAAGAACGAACGTAGGCATGTGTTTATGCACCGTAATAACGAATTCTCTCACCGAACACGGTTTAGCCAATCTGTCGTCTACTATGCCTTCTATTAACATTGGTAAGACGACTTTGAATTCCGTCGTGAACATTAAAATCGGTACTTTCTCGTACGACGTTATGTTCGTCTTTGTTTTGAACATTTCATTCGTATTCGTACGTAATTGCGCCGCCTGCGCTTTCTCGCGTGCTTCGTCGGCCCTGAACTTCTCTAAAGCTCTGATATACTTGCACGCGGATAGGCCATCGCATTGGGGCATCTGGAAATCCATCACAATCATCGCTAACTTATTCTTCGATCGATCGATCGCCTTAAAGCAATCAATCGCTTCGGTACCGTCCTCGCACCGTAAGATCTCGACCGAGCTCTCGCGGAACACTTTATTAAACATCTTCGCTAATATTTTCAAATTCACTCTGTTATCGTCGCATAGAATGATCGTTAACTTAGGTCTGTTTTTGTTTTTGTTGTTCTCTATTCCGTTTTCTCGTGTTAAATCATCATCATCATCATCATCATCATCATCATCATCATCATCATCATCTGAAGAATATGTTTGTTCTCGTTTCATTTCACACAAACGCGCGTTCAAACAGTAGTTCACTCGTCTTAACCTTTCTCAAACTCCTCGACCACGATTTACGTTAAGTACTCGATCGTTATTAAACATACTCCTCGGAAGTGTTTATGTATGTATATGTATATGTATGTGTCTCTATTGAACAAGAATGCCACGTTGGCTTATTAGTAGTAGTAGTAATCCATCAAAATCTTTCCCTAAAATTTTATGGGAAAAAAGATTCGCTAAACCCTAAACCCTAAAAATTTGGTAGGCCCCGATACGCGTGTTTTTCTGCATCGCGCAAACGCGAGAAATTCCACGTTCAAGCGTGATCGATCACGTACTGCGTCCAATGAGTAAGATTCTCTGCTGACCGCGTTCAAACGAAAGCCTTCTTACTCGGACTACTCCGAAAACGTATTCAAGTTCGAGTTCTAGATCGAATATAGAGCGAAGATATGAGTAAGAACATAACAAAACCCTAAACATACAAGAGTGCTGCACGGTATGTTTAGGGTTTCCATTCCCCTTACGTGTCCCCACTCTGTTCATTTTTGATGTTTCAATGAAGTCACTTCTTCCTTATTTTTATCATCATTTTAGTAGTATTCCTTGCTAGCGAGCAAGGTTTGTGATACACACACAAAGCGTTCGTATATACTGAATACACATAAATAATAAGCGACTGCGATGATGATGCAGGGTTTAAACAGTGCGCAGAAACGAGTTCTTCCAAAGACGACTGACGAACGATTCGTTCGTCGTCATAAGACGCATTCGTTAAAATCATCTTCCAATGGAAGAAGAAGTATTCGTAGTACTGTTACTACGCAGGCGGCGATTCCGATCCACATCGAATATTGCGAGAAGTGAAATTACTTACCCAGGGTTAAAATGTTAATCGACAAAGCGGACGAGGCATACCCTGGGAAATTTACGTTCACGATGAACGTTGAAGAGATATTGAGGAAGACGGTACCGAAAGGCGAGGGATGGGCGGTCGAGAACCAGGCAGAGAAACCGATACCGGGGGGCGAGAACGCTCTGTGGCGTAAAGGGTCGTTCGAGGTCTTACGGTTGGATACTATGGAGTTGATGTATTCAAAGAAAGCGACTGGCGTGCACATGGTCGACGGGAAGCCGGACGGAGCCTTGTTTCAATTCATTCAAGGCGCCATGAAGGACGCAAAGTAATAACGACATGATACAGATATGTATATATGATTATATATATATATATATATATCACAAAAAAAGTAATTTAATGATGATGATGACTTTCTGATGACAGTATGTGAAATATACTAAAAGGAGTGATGAACGCGTTCGTAAATTTCGGATTTAAACGATTACATAATTATGTGTATATCGGATCCGGCGAATGACAGTTTTGATAAAACGTATTATATTGAACATGTTTCAAAAAAGGCATTATTTATTTATTATTATTGTTATTATATTATTACACAACACACTCATATACGTATATCACTACATTATATACTATACATATTTCATTCTACTCAACGAGTTCTTCGATAAACCTACGTCCGTTTTGATTCTCGTTACGAGTTCATCAATCGCTTGAAATTTCATCTCCGGGCGAACGAATCCTACGCATTCGACCTCCATCGTTTCTCCATAAAATTGTCTCCGACCGAGATCGAACGCTAGTTTATCTCCAATGAGTTCTACGCAATGTACTTCGATCGTTACATCGTTTTCATAATCTTTCTTATCGACGAAAGTTGGTCTTCTTCCTACGTTTAGAACGGCTATTTTCTTTTCTTCTTCTTCTTCTTCTTCTTCATCAGTAGTAGTAGTATTCAATAAACGACAATAGCCGAAATAAACGCCCAACGGTACGTTCTCAACGGAGAAGTTTCCATTTTTGGCAACCTCTTCGGGGTCTAAGTTCGCGGTTGGAAGGCCCATCTGCGCACTGCCGCGACCGAAACCACGTACGACTTTCGCTCTCATAATAATCGGTTTTTCCAACTTGTAGTTCTTCGCTAAATATAACGTTTGTAGAGAATCTAATTCGTTATCATCATCGTTATCATTTTCTTCCGCGTCCTTTGTTGTCATCGTTTTACTACTATCATCTAAAAGTATTGATTTCAAAGATTTCCCTTTATATTCAGCTGCTTCTTCATCATTAAATACTAACGGTGTCGTTAAATCGAACATCGCTCTAATTTCCATCTTCGTCAATCTCTTAAATTCGTCCAATCCTTCCTTTCGTTCTCTCGAAGAGATCACGATCCTAGAACACTTACCGTCAGTGCGCTGTTTCAACAAATTACAGACTCTGGCGACGAAATCTTTTCTACTATTATCTGTATCATCGTTGTTATTGTTAACGAAATCCTCAAACGTATCGTTAAATATAATCACATCGAACGGTCCAAAATACGGCTTTATCTCCTTGAAATCTAAACTCTCTAGCGCTACGAACTTACACCCTCTTTCGTTCCCTTTCGCGGCGCTATCGGGGACTAATTCCATCGCTCTCACGATCTGCTTCTCACTTAAATCACACGCGATGACTTTCACGTTATGATTCCTATTCGTATCCTTAAGAATTCTCTCGATCAGTTTCCCGCTCTCGATCCCGATCACTAGAACCATCGTCTGCGCAGTCGTCGTTCCCGCAAAATCACTCGTCTGCGAAAATAGGTCGCGAATAGATTTTGAAATCTTCTCCGTTCTATCGCTTTCGCGCGAGAAATAGCACTCAGAGCACCCTTTTGATTGTTCGTCCCTGTACGCTCTCACGTCATCTTCCGCAGAGTTCTTAAGGGCACTTTTTAGGGCGCACTCTTTAGCAGATAAACAAAATCTCCAACGCTTCTCGGTTAAATCAATTTTATGCTTCTTCGTCTTTTGTGCATTTTTCGGAAAACTTTTATGATTTACTTTTTGACTGGAACGATAAATCAGTAGCGCGTTTTCGTTACAGCGCGTGATCCTCATCTCAATACTTGATATACTTTTAAACCTCTCGCTGTTTCTCTTAATCGATCTCGATTACTGTAGTAAATATACATATAAAATATGTAAAATTACCTAATGCCTATTTCATAAAATGGAGAATAAAATGAAACCCTAAACATGAGTCACCACAATATCTTCCATAGTTCCATTCTTAACATGATAACATCTCAAGAAACTCCATACAAACACAGACACAGACACAGGCACAGACACAGACACAGACACAAGAAGAAGAAGAGAGAGGGGCGCTACTGTTTGTAAAAATAGATATAAAATATGCAAAATTACCTAAAATTGCTTATTTCATAAAATGAAACCCTAAACATGAGTCAGCAGCCTCAGCACACATATCTTCTTTCTTACAAGAAACTTCATACAAACACAAACACAGACACAAGAAGAAGAAGAAGAAGAAGAAGAAGAAGAAGAAGGTTTGCGCGGTTTAAAATTGGGAACGTGATGCGAAGTGATCGAGCTCGTGATGGATACGTAGTGCTTAAGCTCGATTTAGGTGATTTAAACATATCCGATGATGATGATAAAGTTGCAGATGATAAAGTTGCAGATGATAAAGTTGCAGATGATGAAGTTGCAGCAGAAGATGCGGCAGATGCAGATGAGGCGACGAGAATTGATGAGGATTTGACGCTAGAAGAAGGACCGACGCGTTTGTGGGCCCTAATAACCGATCACCCGGACGTATTCGAAAAGCACGTGTTACCGAAGATGAGCATTACTTGCGTGAAATTCTTCTATGAAGTCAACGCAGAAGCGCGTGAGATCGTTAAAAGAAATAAAGATTTAGTGAAGTGTGAGATCGATTATAAGATAAGGAAACACGCCGGGACGTTGTGGTCGGTAAAAGGTCAAGACGGCCTGGATTTGACGTCTTTGATTGCGAAAGAGTTGAAACAGGGAATACTCGTGCGAACCTTAACTTCTCTGTCGCAAGTTCAATTAGCGTATGATAATTATCGGTTTAACGAACCGATACCGTGGAATAAGACGCATAGGTTCAATGAAGAACAGTTTACGAGTCAAATCGCTTTAACGAATGAGTTCGAGTTTCTTAAGTGGGCGCGAGAAGTGAAGAAGTGCGCTTGGTGTGGATACACGATGGAATGCGCGGCGCACGTTGGGAACGTTGAAATGTTAAAGTATTGCGTCGAAAACGGGTGCCCTGAGAAAGCATCTGTCGGGTATGTAGGACGTGATATACGCTGCGAAAACGCAATTTTTGGGGGACATTTATTATGCCTGAAATACTTAGTCGAAGATTTGAAATTGCCTTTGGTGTTCAGGCATTGTTTAGAGTGTGCTCGAGACTCTAACGTTGAAATTTTCACGTATTTAATGCAAAGAACTAATTTCGAAGATCGCTCGAGTTATTGTCACGCAGCGGCCGAAGGCACTTTGGATTTTTTGAAATACGTTCGCGAGGAATTAAAAACTCCGTGGACTAAGAAGTGCACGAGGACTGCGGCGGAAAGAGGAGACCTGGAAATGTTAAAATATTGCGTAGAAAACGGATGCCCTTTAGATGAAACGGCTAGCGAATTCGCGGTGAAGTTTGAAAACTTTGACTGTTTAAAATATTTACACGAAGTATGTAAGGCTCCTTTGAACTATCGCTGTTTACGCTCGGCCGTGCTCTATATGCCCGAACGAACCAGGGACGTCTATACCGAGCCTCGCATGGCGAATAAGGCGATTCGTCAATACTTGCTCGAGAACAAATGCGATGGATGGCGAAACGACGTCGAGTCGTTATCTGCTCCGTGACTGACGCTGGCGCTACGTAGAAGAGAACGGTTGTAACCGTAAAACCCGAAATCGCTTTACTCAACTTCAAAAGTTTGTCTTTTCCTCTCTCTCTCTCTTCCATCAGCAGCTTCTGAAAAAAAACTCGCACGCGTCACCGTTTATCAAAAGAAACGACGCTTTGCGCTTCTTCGCTAAAAGGCATTAAAATAAACAAAATAATAACAAAATAATAAGGACACCGATTTCTTTTTCTCTTCGTCGCGTGTGTGTGTCTCTTTATATCAATTCTTTCATCTTTTGCCCGTTCCTGTGGGAAAACTCTGAAGAATTTGAAGAATTCAGAAAAAGATGACGCGGACGAAGAACGAAGATTCAGAGGAAGATTCAGAGGAAGAAGAAGAAATTGTGATTACGAAAAAAACGGGTAAAAATGATGATCGAGATGATCAGGAGAGAGATTTAAATACAGAAAACTTCGAGCGCAAGAAGGTACACGTATTCTTATTCATAGCGCAAGT
>Ga0114998_10001029_pt1 | contig 21331 bp, 18 predicted proteins | sample ArcticOcean_MG_C_5_FD_87044 | JGI IMG/M metagenome (GOLD analysis project Ga0114998, IMG submission 87044) | Marine microbial communities from western Arctic Ocean - ArcticOcean_MG_CB4_138 | ecosystem: Environmental > Aquatic > Marine > Oceanic | place: Arctic Ocean: Canada Basin | collected... | reverse complement strand
GATCAGGCTGTTGATTATTCAAAGGAAAGAAAACAATTCGGAAGAGCCATTGGATCATTTCAAGCAGTTAAACATATGTGTGCTGAAATGGTTGCTGACCTAGAGCCTTGCTATGCATTGGTATGGCATGCCGCTCATTGTCATGACAGTTCTCCCGATGAAGCAAAGCTTATGGCTTGCCATGCTAAGGCACATGTTTCAGAAATGGGTAAGGGCATAGCAAAGAAAGCAACTGAAGTGCATGGAGGCATGGGCTTTACCGATCTTCTTGGATTACATTACTGGTTTAAAAGAATAGGTGTTAATCGTCAGATGCTTGGCTCACCCGAGCTTTTGAGAGAGGAAGCCATGAAATCTCAACTCTAATATCGCTACTTTTACAGACTGTAAGCTGAACAATTGCTAATGCTTGAATATTCTAAAAAAATTTATCCCTGAAGTATTTTGAAAAGATACTCTCCATAAGAACTATTTCTTAAATTGTTGGCTTGCTTCTCTAACGCTTCGTCAGATATCCAGTGACTTTTCCAAGCAATCTCTTCTGGAGCGCCTATCATTAAACCTTGTCTCTTTTGAAGTGTCTGCACAAATTGACTGGCATCAAGCATTGACTCGTGAGTACCTGTATCTAGCCATGCCATACCGCGACCAAAAGAAGTCACATCTAGCAAATTACATTCTAAGTATATTTGATTGATTGAGGTAATCTCTAACTGATTCCGCAATGATGGCTTAATAGATCTTGCAATATCCACAACTGTATTATCATAAAAATATAACCCGGTGATGGCAAATTTTGATTTGGGTTGTATTGGCTTTTCTTCAATTGAGATAACGGAGCCAGATTCATCAAATTCAACCACACCATATCTCTCAGGATCATGAACTGCGTAAGCAAAAACTCTGGCCCCATTTAAATCATGAGCTGCATTTCTAAGAATTTCTTGCAACCCATTACCAAAAAATAAGTTGTCTCCAAGAATAAGCGCAACAGGACCATTCTCAATAAATTCCTTACCAATTATAAAAGCGTCAGCCAGGCCTTTTGGCTCTTTTTGAATTGCATAACTAATATTAATGCCCCACTGATGACCATCTCCGAGAAGTCTTTGAAAAGAGCTAAGATCTTCAGTGGTTGATATCAGTAAAATATCCTTGATGCCAGCAAGCATCAACGTGGATAATGGATAATAAATCATTGGTTTATCATAAATAGGCATCAGTTGTTTTGATGCGGCTAATGTAATCGGGTGCAGTCTAGTCCCCTGCCCTCCAGCCAAGATAATTCCCTTCATATTAAGTTTTGGATGTATAAATTCATGATTTTATTCTTTCAGTTAGATTTGTAACCCATGATTGATTTTCAATATACCATATGACCGTTTTTCTCAACCCAGATGCAAAGCTCTCCTTAGGATGCCAATTAAGATGATTCTCAATTTTATTAGTATCAATTGCATATCTTAAATCATGTCCTGGCCTATCAGAAACAAATACAATTAGATCGCTATACGATAATGAGGTTGGATCAGACGCACGGGGTAAGAGCTCATCTAATATATTACATATTCCTTCGACGACTTCTAAATTAGTCTTTTGATTATTTCCTCCGATGTTATAAGAATTCCCCTCATCTCCTTTTAGCAATAATTGATACAAGGCATCAATATGATCTGAAACATATAACCAATCTCTTATATTTTTTCCATCTCCATAGACAGTAATAGGCTGTTCGTTCAACGCATTCATAATGGTCAAAGGAATAAGTTTTTCTGGAAATTGATGTGGGCCATAGTTATTTGATGAATTTGTAATCAAAATTGGGAGTCCATATGTGCGATGCCAAGATCTCACAAGGTGGTCTGATGCTGCTTTTGATGCAGAATATGGAGAGCTAGGATCATAAGGAGAACTTTCTGAAAATAGTCCCAATTCAGGCAAGCTACCAAAAACTTCATCGGTAGAAATATGATGAAATTTAAATTTTTGGGCATCCTCATAATTGAGTTCCTGCCAATATTTTCTGGATGCTTCCAATAAGACATATGTACCAACAATATTAGTATTAACAAAATTACCTGCGTCAGCTATAGAGCGATCAACATGAGATTCGGCGGCAAGATGGACAATAAAATTTGGTTGAAACTCAGACAAAATATTTTCTATCAGTGCGCTATCTAAAATGTCCCCCTGAACGAATCTATATCGTATATTTGTATCTATAGCTTCGAGGGAGGCTTGATTGCTAGCATAAGTTAACTTATCAAGATTTAAAACTGCGTGCTCCGTGGAATTTATTAAAAATTTAACGTAGGCAGACCCTATGAAACCTGAGCCACCAGTAATTAAAAAGCGATCTGACATGAGTTATTAAATATTATATAAAGCAAGAAACCAAGAATCATGTAGTTAGGAATTACTTATATCTTGGGTTAAATACTGGAGATTGTGAGGATTCATGCACAAGAAAATTTGTATTAAATCTTTCATTAGATAAACATTTTATCTGAGTATTGATTGTAAGTGGAAGAAATATTTTAAATATTTAATTTGCAGTAATATTGATTCCAGTACTATTAAGCTTATAAAAATATCTAATTAGTTAAATTGTTTACAAGAACTGCTTCTAGTAAATGCAGGCGATCATTTCCAAAAAACATATGCTCCTGATAAAAAAATGTAGGCGAGCCAAATCCTCCTCTGTTAATAAGCTTTTCTGTATTTTGTTTTAGTGAATCTTTTGCATCTTGTGAATAGATGTACTGTTGAAACTCTACAAGGGGCAGCTCAGATAATTCCGCTATCTTAATTAAAACGCTTTCCTCGCTAATATCTAAGCCTTGACCCCAGTATGCATCAAAGACCTCTTTAGCAAAGGCAGGTAGGCAATTCTTTGTATCTGCGAACAAACAACCTCTCATTGCCTTTACAGAATTAACAGGAAAAACCTTGGGCATAGAAATATTTAGGTCTCTCACTTTGGCCCATAAATTTAAGTCGCTTTGAGAATATTTGAGCTTTAGCGGATTTGGATTTTTTCTGAACTCATAGACGTCTTGATTCACACTATTAAAAATTCCTCCAACCAAAACTGGCTTCCAAAGAATTTCTACATTTTGTCTTTGAGATAATGGTAAAATTTCTTCGAATGCTAAGTAAGTCCAAGGACTTGAGCAGTCAAAGTAGAATTCTATACAATGAGATTTATTCATCTAAATATTTTAAATTAACTATCTTGTCAATACATCTAAAAATCACTTTATTAATTCTTAGCGTTTTCTGTATTGAGTCTACTCAAGCAAAGATTAGCATTAAGCCGAGCCATGAAAAGGAGTTGCTAGCCAATGAAATCTACCAAAAAATTAGAAGTGAGCATTTCTTTAAAGATAGAAAGTTTCATGAACTTAACTTAAGACTTGGGCAAGCTCTAATTGAAAAGTTAGATTCCCAAAAAATTTATTTCACTAAAAATGAAATTTCACGTTATACAAAAGATTTTAAATCTTCATCCTCTGATATCCAGCTTTATGCCAGCTATGAATTAATAAATACTTATTTTAATCGATTGATAGAAGCTACTAATTACCAAATAAGAGTAGTCAAAAAAAATAATTTTAATTTTTATAAGGAAGAAGAAATTATTCTTGATGATGATATTCGAGCATGGCAAGGCAGTTTTATTCAGCTCAAGCAAACATGGGCAAAATTAGCAAAAAATGATGTGCTGACTTCTATGCTAACTGATAAGTCAGAAACTGAAGCAGTGGAGCTAATCACAAAAAGATACAGCAATAGATTGCGCAGAATTTTACAAAGGAATGAAGAGGATATTTTCTCAATAGTGATAAATACGTTTACAGGATTGTTTGATCCTCATTCTTCATATTTTTCTCCAAAGTCAGCTGAAGACTTTGAAATGACTATGAGTCTAAAATTAGAGGGGATAGGCGCATTGCTTACAACCGAGGATGATTATCCAATTATTGTGAGTGTTGTCCCCGGAGGGCCTGCTGAGCAATCTGGAAAAATTCATCCTGACGATAAGATTGTAAGAATTAAACAAATTGTGGAGACTCATCCTGAGCCAATAGATGTTGTTGGATGGAGAATTGATGAAGTTGTCCAGCTGATAAGGGGTGAGGCTGGAACTAAGCTGGAATTAGAGCTTATTCCCGCAAATACTGAAGATTTTAGTGATAGAAAATGGGTGTCACTTATTCGAGAAGAAGTGAAATTAGAAGAGCAGGCTGCGAAATCTGCAATAGTTGAAATTGATCATAATAAGCAAATTTTTAAAATTGGGATTATTGATTTGCCTGCCTTTTATATAGATTTTAATGCTTGGAAAGAGAGAGATCCTAACTTTAGAAGTAGCTCAAAAGATGTTGAAGAAATTTTAAATCAGTTTAATAAGGAGAATGTGGATGGTGTTATTGTTGACTTAAGGGGTAATTCAGGAGGATCACTGTATGAAGCAAATAAGCTCACAGGCTTATTTGTGTCATCAGGCGCAACTCTGCAAGTCAAGGAAAGCAGCGGAAAGATCGTGCCTTGGGGAAATGCTAGAGTAAAACAGGCTTGGAAAAAGCCTATGGCTGTAATGGTAAACAGATATTCTGCATCTGCATCTGAAATTTTTGCTGGTGCAATCCAAGATTATCAAAGAGGATTAATCATTGGCCATCAAACATTTGGTAAGGGAACTGTGCAGCAACTAGATGAACTGACCAGTGGTCAGCTGAAGTTAACTGAATCTAAATTTTACAGAGTGACAGGCTCAGGCATGCAAAATAAAGGAATTCAACCTGATATCAACCTCCCTTCTACCTGGGACATAGAGGAAATAGGGGAAAGTTCATTAGAATCTTCCCTGCCCTGGGATCAAATCCAACCCATTCGATTTAAGAAGTTTCAATTTGATCGAAAGCTTATTACGTCATTAAAAAACTCTCATTTAAAACGACTGATCATTAATCCAAATCTTCAATATATCTTGGATATTAGAAAAAGGTACGATGAGCAGCAAGAAAAAACCGTACTTTCAGTAAACATTGATACCAGGAAAGCTGAAAAAATTGATAGAGAGGACTGGTCTCTTGGGATCGAGAATGAAAGAAGGTCTGCCAAAGGACTTGAGCTATTCACGAGCTATGATGACCTAAAAGAATTTAATGAAAACAAAGAGAAGGTTGATATTGATATTGATATTGATATTGATACAGACTATCTTTTAAATGAGGGCGCTTTTATTCTTTCAGATTACATTTACCTAAATACAAATTTATTAATTTCAGAGGCGGCATAAAATATGAAAATAGTATCTTTTAATATCAATAGTATAAGAGCCCGACCGCATCAAATTCTTCACTTAAAGAATACCTTGGATCCAGATGTTATTGGCATCCAGGAAACAAAAGTTAATGATCCTGAATTTCCAATCGAGGAAATCGAGTCTATGGGCTATCACGCAGAGTACTGGGGTCAAAAGGGGCATTATGGCGTTGCAATCTTAAGCAAAAAAAAACCTGATGCTGTTGAAAAAGGCTTTATAAAAGATACTACAGATGATCAAAAAAGATTTATACAAGCAACTTTTAAGTGGAAAAAAGAAAGTATCACGATCATGAATGGCTACTTTCCTCAGGGCGAGAATCGAGCGCATGAAACTAAATTTCCAAAAAAAATTAAATACTATGCAGATCTAAAAAAACATATTAAGAAGTTACAAAAAACTGAAAAAAATCTAATCGTAATGGGTGATTTTAATGTTGCTCCATCATCTTTGGACATTGGTATTGGCGAGGCTAATGAAAAAAGATGGCTTAGAGATGGAAAAACTGCATTTTTACCTGAAGAAATTGAAATGTGGAATAGCATAAAAGATCTTGGCTTCATTGATTCGTGGAGAGAGCAAAATCCCTTAGAGAATTCAGTCTACTCCTGGTTTGATTATAGATCACGGATGTTTGATGATTCACCAAAGAGAGGTCTAAGAATAGATCACATTATGATTTCTCAAAACTTGATACCTTTTATGCTAGAAACCGGAATAGACTATCAAGCAAGAGCGATGGAAAAACCTTCTGATCATTGTCCAATCTGGGTTACCCTCAAGTGAAATTATTTAAAGACTTTAAGTTTGAAGCAGCACATAAACTGCCTCTTGTTGCAAAGGATCATAAGTGTTTTCAACTCCATGGTCATAGTTTTAAAGTCAGAATATTTATAGAGGGTCCCCTAAACAATATGGGATGGGTTATGGACTTTAGTGACTTAAAAAATATTTGCAACCCTTTAATAGAGTTGCTAGATCATAGCTATTTGAATGAAATTGAAGGATTAGATAATCCAACAAGTGAAAATATTGCCATATGGCTATGGCAGAGGTTGATCAAACAACTACCGGAGCTTTCAGCAATTGAAATAATGGAAACTTGTACATCAGGCTGCATTTACTCTGGCTAAACCCTCTTTGATCGAAAGAAAGATTTCAACAAATTTACTGAATCAGACGCCAAATGTCCTGAGCTATAATTAACTTTATGATTTAGGTGGCTTGCATCTAAAAAATGATCCACAGAAACTATTGCGCCAGTTTTAGGCTCATTAGCCCCAAAAAATAAATTTTTTAATCTTGCGTCGGCAATTGCTTTGGCGCACATGTGACAAGGCTCAAGAGTGACATAGATATCACAATCAATTAAACGATAGTTATCTAATCTCTGGCTAGCAAGAAGAATAGCATTCATTTCAGCATGTGATGCAACAGAGTTTTGAGAGATCACTTGATTGAAGCTGGCGCTAACAACAGTATTGTTTTTAACAATTATCGCACCTACCGGGACTTCATCTAAATCAAAGGCTTTTTGAGCTTCATCAAGAGCTAAATACATAAAATGAGAAATGTCTGAACTCATATATAATCGACTCTCTATGACTTACAGGAATGATACCCAGTCTTCAGTGGATCGTCTTGTAGAAGAAACATTATTTATAGACGCCTCTTTGTCTCGATACCCAATAGACATTCCACAAAATAAAATATCAGCAGGATCGGCAGCAACAAATGATGAAACACTTTCCTGTTTCATCGCCCAGGCTTCTTGAGCACATGTATCTAATCCAGCTTCAGTCGCTAATAACATGAATGTTTGCAGGAACATGCCTAAATCTGACCACTGTGGCGGACCCATTTGCTCATCAACAAAACAAAATAAAGCAGTAGGAGCACCAAAAAATTTAAAATTTTCCATAACCTGCATTAACCTTGCTTCCTTATCATCTCTAGAAATACCTAGAACCTTGTACATCTGTTCGCCAATGTCATATCTAGATGTCCTATAAGGTTCCTTCAGACTTGGGGGATAAATAGAATATTTAGCTTGTTCTGGTTTTGCCCAGGCCTGCTGAAACTCAAGAAAATTTTTCATCGAGTCTTCATTTAATACAAAAATTTTCCAGGGCTGAAGATTTCCTCCTGATGGAGATCTCGAAGATTTAATTAAAATTTCTTTAATTAATTGACTTGAGACTGGAGTAGATAGAAAACTTCTTATTGATTTTCTTGATTCAACAGCTTGAGAAACATTCATATTATAAATGATTATAGCTTATGTTTTATATATACAGTTATGCCTGAGTTTTTTATATGATGGTTAAAATCATATTTGTGCTCTATGTAGTATTTTTAAAAAAGATTGCTTTATGGATGTTGTTGAGGGTAGAAAAGCAATAAATTTTATGCAGTCAATGATTATACTCAAACCAAAGATAAAAAATAAATTGCCAGAGAATAAGAATTTTAAAGAGCAGCCTCTAAGCAAAGGCAAGCCAATAGATCTGAAGAAAAAGTAGGTCAAGAAGATCGTTACAGCAGTAATCTTAGAGATATTAGGTATAAAAAATTTACTTTCAGTATTCCAGTCAGCAAAAGTTGCATTCCAATTGAAGACTATAAGGAATGCAATAATATTAAAAAATACCAGGTAGATAATTCGATGATCCTTTAAGTGATCGATTGAACGGCATGCTCTATAGTTTTGATACCATTTTTTTATTATCTTTAATAAGCTTAGTTCTGCGATTCCATGATAATCAATAGTTTTACTTGCCGGATGATTCAGAGAAAAGTTATGCTGCTGCAACCTCAGCATCCAGTCTGTATCTTCACCAGCTAACAAGTTGGGCAGGAAATTACCGACCTGAAAAAATTTTTCTTTCTTGATAATCATGCCGGGGACTGTAATTAACTCATTAAATCCATAAGTTGAAGCAATAATTATATTTGCGTATCGGCTATTTCCTAAATATCTAGTTTTGCCCCAGATTCCATGCATCTGATCACTGCCAATAGTTTCTTTACACAAATCAACCCATAAAAGATTGGGGATAGTTTTTGTATCTAGAAAAGCAAGCCAGTCTCCTTGAGCCAAACTAATGCCTTCATTCCGTGACTTGCCAGGAGAAGATGCATCTGAAAATACGTGATTTACTTGATAAAATTTCTGACGAAGTGAGGCATCTAGATCATAGGGTAAAGATTCTGCTGCATCAGACGAATCAATGATCAATAATTCAAGGCATGCAATGGGAAGTTTACATAGTTCTGTAAGCAATTTTACAAGAAACCCTCTATCATTTCTTGATGGAATGATAATGGTTAATTTTTGATCAGCTAGATTGATATGCTCGCTCATATTGTATTAATCTCTAATTTAGAAAAACTCATCATAACAATTTTGTTCCATTTTCAATGCATTATCTTTATTAAATACTTGCAATGCCCTATTGCGAAGTTCATTCCCCATATTTCTTGCTTTTTCTTGATTTTGCAATGCAAGATATGAAAAATTTGATAGGGCTTCAATGTCATTGAAATCACAGATATAGCCAGTAATATTATGTTCGATGAGTTCAGTCTGCCAATCTCTGTCATAACCCACAACAGGTATTCCTCCTAGAGCAACTTCAACCAATGCTCTGCCAGTGATTGGAGAAATACACAAATCCATTAATGGGATAGCAGTTGATACCCATAATTGATCACGCATTCCACAAAAGTGTATATTATGAATAATGCCTTCCTTAGTTGCATATTGTTTTAATTGCTCCTCTTCTGGACCAACCCCACAAATAAAAAGATCTACCTGCATTGAGTGAGTATTAACTAAGTAAGAGATAACTTTTATTGCATCAAGAACTTTCTTTTCCTCCTCAAGTCTAGAGATAATAAGTATTTTCTTATGTCCTAATAACTGAAATTCTGCAAAAAAATCATTGGGTTTTATACGCAGTTTTGGATCATGGTAATGGAGATTATCAATCTGATTTGACACTCTAAATAATCTAATTTTTTTATCCGATTTTAGATAGTTGACCACAAAGTTTTTGTTATTCTCATTTTGAACTAAGACTCTGTCTGCAAATTTTAAAACAAGTTTTTCAATAAATACCTCGACAGCAATAAATTTCAATAGGTATGGCCACATTGCAGCACCCATATCCTGCCTTAATTCTCCAGGATTTCCCCATACTCCAATAAATAGTGGAATGCCTACTATTTTTGAAATTAACAGTGCCAGCAGTCCATTTACTTGAGGATCCTCTGCTCTAATAAAACATATATTATTTTTTTTACATAACCGCACTACCGAAATGACTGTAGAAAAAATACTAAATAAGAAGTTAATTTTCTTAAATGCTGCAAGGGCTCTAAATCTTCCCAGGGGAACATCTAAATATTCAAAATGCTCTGAGAGCTTGATTAGTTTGCTCCTACCAATTACATGAGGATTTTTTATATTAGATGCAATATTAACTACATACAGTTTATCAAAGTACCCATCTAATAATTTACCTTCTTGAAATATATGTAGTGATCCAGCCTCATATGCAGCAAGAGAATATGCTGTATCAAAGCAAATTAAGTTTTTCTTTGATTTACTATTCATTTGAATTTAGATTGATGATTTATTTAAGGGTGTTAAGACTATTTTTTTCCAGCAAAGATGTTGCCTTTTTTAACTCTCTGATAAAAAAAGAAATTTTATTTTCAAGCATTTCTTTGATTTCCATTTCGTCATTTGCTAGTTTTTGAAATCCATTTATCAAAGTCTCAGATGTGATATCGGATATATCAAGAACATACTCTTCATGACCAAATAGGTCCTTATTTATACCTCTTGCTTTTACACTGTATGCAATACTAAGAGTTGGAATAAAACTTGATAGCGCTCCAATTGTAGAGTGTGTTCTAGCACCAATAAAATATTTACAGTTGCCTATAATATATTTAATTTGAGCAGAGTCATATTGATTTTCTATAAGCGAGACTTTTGCTGTGAGATGATTTAATCGCATATAAATCTTTCTCATAATTGACAAATCATCTTGTGAAGCATTGGAACGAAAAATTACATGAGGTATTAGCAAAACTGAGCAGTTATGGTCTGTAATTAGCATCTCAATAAAGGTACAAAACTCGTTCACATAATCAACAGAATTATCTCCAAATCTTTGCAAGTACGGGCTAACATTCAAGCCAACAACACGATCTTGATTATCTATGGGCCAAAAAGAGCTAAGATCAACATGCTTAGGCTGAAGAGAAAATGCTGAATCTGGAAAAAGCAAGGTATTTTGCAAAGAGAGGTTTGTTTTTACATATTCCTCAGATAATGTTTCTCTCACTGTTATTAAACTCATGTTTGAGAGATGCTTAGCCATTATTTTTTCTATGTTTTTGTTTTTTGCAAAAGGACCTATTGAGGCACCCCATAAAATTGTTGGTTTATTCATCTTGATAGCTAGATCATCTACCCCAATTAGAAATGATGGAAAGCCGTACTCGCTTGAGTAATTATCACCTCCAACTGAAAGAACAATATCAATTGTTTGAAAAAAAGTAACAAATGTTTGTGGGAATGGAAAAGGCCAAAGAAGGTTTGGTAGAAAGAGCCCAAGTTTTCCTTGGATAAATTGCCACAATCTCCTATAAGAAGGTGAAGGGTGTTCTATAAAATAGACACCATCTTTTTGAGAGTCTGGCCAATGACTTTGGTCTAGTAAAATATTCTTGCTTGGAAAAAATATTTCTACCTCTCCAAATTGTTCCTTTAAAAGAGCTGCTGTGCTTCTTACGATTGCATCAACACCCCTATTTTCAAGAGAGTGAATACCATTAAGATAAAATCTTTTCATTTGTGTATTTCCTGGCTAGCTTCTTTAAACCAATTAGCGACTTTTTGCATCATAGCGCTGCTATATGTCTATTATAAATCTTGAAGTGACTTAATTGATATATTCCATTTCACCCATGTGGTTGAACCAAATAATTTCTTTTGAATAGTGATCAAATAAAGCGCTAATAGAACAAACTCTGAACAAATCGTGGCTACGGCTGCGCCATAGTAAGAAAAATACGGAATTAAAGAAAAATTTAGAATTAAGTTAATAACAGCAACAGCAGCCATACACTTTATCTTCTCAGTCATCAGGTTTTTCACTGAAAGCAACCCTCCTATTCCAATTGACATAAATCTAAAAGGTATGGCAATTGCTAGTATCAAAATTATTTGGCTTGCCTTAAAGTATTCATCTCCAAATATAGAAAAAATAGACATTTGCGCGGCAACCATTACTGTGGCTGCTATGCACAGCCCACTCAGAAGCATTGTTCCACAGCTAAAACGAAAAACAGCTAAAAGCTTAGATGCGTTATTCTGAGCCCAACTATGCTGCAGAGGCAATAAATACTTTGTAAAGATTGCTGAGGGAATAATATAAATAGCCACGCTAACCATAAAAGCTGCATAATAAATTCCTGCTGCATCTGGACCTATCATCCAATATAAAATCAGAATATTGGTTTGAAAAAAAATATAATACACGAAGCCTGAGGCTGCAAAAGGCCAAGATTTCTTAAAAACATCGATAATGGATAGCACTTGAATGGGAGCAACTTCATGAGTTATATCTCTATCTTGTTTTAAAAGTTTATTTATTTGAAACAGTGCTAGTGACATGATAATGGCAGCCATAAAAAAAAAGCCGTTGGCAATATCAATTAAGCCTCCACCGACGCAGGCAAGATAAAGCGCTACAATTATTCTGCTGAGATGAGGAAATAAGAGCCATAAAGACAGTAAATTAAATTTATTTTGTAACTGAAGTTTTGCTGCAGCCAAATCATTTAAAACCAATGCTAATAACCATGGAATTAGAGAAAAAATAAATTTATTTATATTGCTGCCTTCCAAAACTGAAAGCAAAATAATTGAGGTTATTGCAAGGCATGCTAATACAAAAACTAATCTCAGAGATGGCAATAGCCAGCGCGCAGCTTTGAAGCCCTCAATACCATAAATATTTAACCAAAATAATCCTATTCCGAAACCTACAAATGATACGTATAAATTTATTGTTACGAGACTTGAAGCAAGCAAACCAAAATCAGATAAATTAAGGTGCGTTATAAAAATAAAGTTAGCTAAAAAAGTAAAGCCTGCTCCAAAGATAGCGCTTATTGATATAAGTGATATATTTTTAAACATAAAAGCTTTGAATTTCTAGGGACTGGTTAATGTAAAAAATTGAAGGCATGGTTCCAGCAATTGTAACTCATAGGAGCTTACTCTTATAAAAAGCAAAGGATCCTTGAGATAAAAAAATACCAAATGATTGAAGATTGAGGCTTGAGGCTTGAGAGGATAGAAATCTTATTCAATTGATTGTCCGTTTAAAAAAAATAGTATTTTTTTGGATTTTTGACTAAATTACTAACCTTTGTAAAAAACTTAAACATTACAATTGGAAGTGATGAGCAGTATATGTAAAAACTAAAGAGTTTAATATTACTTTTATTGACCTTAGGCCAAAGATTTTAACTTGCACTTTGCACAGCAAATCTTGCAGCAACTTGCCATTTATGCTGTTGATATACCTCCAGATTAGGCTGTACTCTTTTTCGCGGAACTTTTAAACCTTTCAATCCTGCCCGAAATAATCGGGCCTCCAGTAAATATTTTTTGTGGGATATGACTCCGCTTTAGCTCTTGACGGCCTCAGAGGCTGAAATTGGTTGGACTTAAGATGCATTAAGCTCCATGCCATCTAATAATATTTTAACAAGCTCTGGATTTCGAATAACCATCAATAAATTTCAATCCGTATCATGCTCATATTTAGGCAGCCATGCGTCCATTACAGAAATATCAGCCAATTCAGCAAAGACATCATCGCAAAAGTTACATGCATTCATTCCAAAGTGCCCAGCACCCCATATATTACTAATATCAGAAAATGCTAATGCAGAGCCAGATTTTTTAGTTTTCGATATTGCTTGAAATTTTAAATTTACAGCTCTGGTAGTACCTTTTTTAATTCGGTATTCCACCGATTGCACATAATCCTTGGGGTGTTGCTCGTCGAGTAATTCGGTACAGTGCTGCAGCGTGTCAACTCTCTTTTTCTATTTGTTATTAGAGACCTTCATGAGCAAGGACTCCCAAGCAGCAAATACTTCAGCTAAGTCAAACCTATTAGCAATCTGGTGTGCCGCGCTTTCACCTAATTTAGCCCGAAGCTCTGAGTCACTCATAAGCTTTTTCAACCCTAACGCAAACGCCTCGACTCTATCATTATTGGGATCAACCAAGAGTCCATCGCTGCCTGACGTGATAATTTCATCCGTACCAGGACAATCCGAAAAGGCTACCACAGCCTTCTTATGTTGCATTGCCTCAATGGTGACTAATCCAAATGATTCGTATACCGAGCTAAGAGCGAAAATATCACAGTTGAAGTATTCCTCGTGAATCGCCTTTGTAACACCCGGCAAGACCACCCGCGATTTCAATCCCAAAGATGTAATAATCGCTTCTAACTCCGAGCGACACAGACCCTCTCCGATAATTCGTAAATCCCAATCTGGGAAGTCCCCTGCAACTAGGGAAAACGCACGTATTAGTGTTGCTTGATCTTTCTGCGGGTCTAAGCGCCCAACATTTAATATTACATTTCTGCTAGACTTATTTAAAGGCGTTTTAAACTTTGGCAGAGGTAAAACGGGATTAGTAATAGGAACCATTCGATTAGCGATAGATGTAGGATATTGATTCCTTATATGCTCCGATAGCACCGTTATTTGTGACAACGTTTTTGCGACCAGCTTATAAAAAAGCAACTGCAATGCTCGCTCATCAAAGTGATCCGGAACAATATGCTCAGATCCAATCACAGGAATTCCTGAAAAGACTAGCGCTGGCCCCATGAGAAGAAAAATAGACGGATTAAACCCAATAACGATGTCTGGATCCTCTTTTACAATAACGGCTCTTAGCTTCACGATTCGCCGCATACTCTCTATGAGTTTTGCAGGCAACGCTGAATTACCATCAGCTAAATCTATACGTTTAATTCGTGGGTCTATTTCATAGAAAGGACTACCACCGGGTTTATCGAACGTGAGAATCGTAACATCGTGCCCTCGCCTTACTAATTCGGATGTAATAATACAAAGGACGCGCTCAGAACCCCCAGGCATGTCAGCAAGTTTTTTAATCCCAAACAGTAATTTCATTATAATCTCCTTACAGTATCAAAGAGCTCCTCTAACTTATCAGTAACTTAGTGACTTGTAAGTTACAAACATTGTAACCTTAATGCCCTACTCCAAACATACCCTTTTCAACTGCTTTGATGTTTGCTTCTGCTTTGCGTAGCAATCTGTATGTAGCCATTTTGTAATAGTTCTTTGCTTTAACTCTTTCTTCGCTTTGCGGTGTCTTTTCTAATGCGGTGTCTTTTCTAAATAACTACAGTTTACTTTTTTGAAGACCATTCAAGTAATTAGTTTCAATCTTTTTATAGCTCATGTATTCTGCATGTAATATAATGCTAGCATTCACCAAGCCATTTCAATAACAATTTAAAAGGAACCGAGAATGAGCGAAGAAATTAAACAGTTCTACAAATCAAGACAATCCCGAATTGAGTGCTACGAGCATGATAACGACCTAAAAAGTAAACTTTTGCATTACCTTACCGATAAAGATTATGAATATAATTTTGATTATCTTGGACTCCCAATTATTCAATTTCCACAAGATATGGTTGCAGTTCAAGAGCTTATATGGGAAGTGCAGCCAGATTTAATTATAGAAACAGGGGTTGCAAGAGGCGGCAGTTTAATTCAATCCGCATCAATTTTGGCTATGTTGGACATGAAGGATGCGGTAGAGCAAGGCTCAATGCTAGATCCGAGCAAACCTTCCAGAAAAGTTATTGGTATAGATATTGATATCAGGCAACACAACAGAGAGAAAATTGAAGCGCACCATCTATCTAGTTACATTGATCTTATTGAAGACTCTAGCATTTCAGATGCTTCACTGCAGCTCATCAAATCCAAGGCATCGTCGTTTAAGAGCGTAATGGTATTTCTAGATTCAGACCATTCTCATGAGCATGTGCTAGAAGAGCTGAATCTTTACTCTGAACTTGTTACAAGCGGTAGCTATATTGTTGCTTTTGATTCAGTGGTTGATGATCTAGATGAGAGATTTAACGAAGGGAAATCCTGGACCAAGTCCAGAAATCCAAAAACAGCAGTTTTTGAGTTTCTAGAAAGCAATACAAACTTCTCCATTGATAAAATGGTAGATGCTAAGATCTTCTTTTCAGTTGCACCATCAGGCTATCTAAAGAAATCTTAGGCCATCATTCGAGGGATCGAGAATCCCAATGAGGCAGTAATTTTGAACAAATCTATTTTTCAAAATATCTCTTTTACTCTGGCATCAAATCTTTGGTTAACAGTTGCGATGCTAGTTTGCACTCCAGTTTACATTGCCTTGCTTGGAATCGAGTCGTATGGCCTCATTGGTTTTTATACCACCCTATTGGCAATTACCGGAATTATTGATTCAGGTTTTTCGTCTACTGCTGCAAGGGAAATAGCAAGCATGCGCTCTGATCAGAAGGAAATTAAAAAAATAAAAAATCTTTTCTTTTCGTTGGAAATTATATATTGGCCCACCATATTGACTGTTATTGCATTGATTTACTTATCTTTTGTAGCGACTCAATTTTCTTGGGTGCAGAGTGAAACTTTAAGTCAAAACTTCATTCAGGACTCTATCTCATTAATGCTTGGATTAGTAATTTTTCAGGTAGCATCTGGTTTATACATGAATGCCTTAATTGGCTTTCAAAAGCACATAGCTTTTGCATCAATTGCAGCAATGTTTGGCACGATCAGAACTTTTGGCGTACTGCCGTTCTTATATCTTTATGAGGATGTAAGAGTTTTTTTTATTTGGCAGATAGTTTGGGCAATAATACAGGTATGTTCAACCAAAGCCATCCTGTCTTTTGAGTTTAAGAAAATTTCAAATCTGAGGGCTAAGTTCTCCTTGCAAGCCCTATTAAAAATTCGAACCTACCTTGGTGGAATGTTTATTATTACGATCCTAAGTCTGGCAGTTTCCCAGATTGACAAAGTTATCCTAAGTAAAATGCTATCGTTGGAAGAGTTTGGTTATTATATGCTCGCATTTACAGTAGCCTTGAGCCTATCTCGCCTAACCACTCCAATCATTCAGGTTTATTGGCCACAATTTAGTGCTCTATCAAGCGACACTCAAAAAGTAGAGCTAGGGTCAAGGTTCTTGGAGTGTTTTGAGATATTAAGCATTGCGATAATCCCTTTCTTTGTTCTGATTGTCATTTACTCGGAACCTTTATTGCTCCTATGGACAAACAACTATGACATTACAATGCAGGCAAACAGCTTATTAATGGTCTTAATTTTTGGCACAACCCTATCTTCCTTATCATTTCCAGCATTAATTGTGTTGTATGCAAGAGGCGTTCTAGCTTTTGTAATATGCTCAAACCTTGCGATACTAATTTTAATTAGCGTAGCTCTTTTTCTTCTTATACCAAAATTTGGTTCAATTAGTGCTGCTTATTCCTATTCAGCATACGGATTAGCAATGTTTTTTTTATTTACTTTTAAAGCTCTTTCTCAGCTAAAAATAAATAGCTCCATATCAACATTAATACAAAAAATTTATTACCCCTCCTTGGTGAGTATATTGGTGGCTGGAGCATTCTTCTATCCAATCTCCATCTCCTCAAATAAGATTCTTTTATCAATCCTTTTTTTAACTCAAATATTACTAATTTTTACGATTCTTGCCTTTTCAAATAAAAAAATTTTAACATACCTTCAGCTAAAGCTAGGCTAACTATAGCCTAGCCGATTGGCAGGAAAACATTGCTCTATCGATTTCTTTTTTATTTTTTTTCGCCATGATAGCCGATATCAAAGATACTCTTATGCATATAGAATTCATCGACCTAAAAAACAACACCTAGAATATAAAAAAGAGATTGATACCGCTCTTTCAGATTCCCTCAACTCATCTAGTTTTATTTTAGGAAAACAGGTCTCCTTGTTGGAAGAAAAACTTGCAGAGTATGTTGGGTGTAACTACTGTCTATCTGTTGCTAATGGAACTGATGCTTTGCATATTGCAGAGCTGGCACTAGGGATTAATGGAGATGACAATATTATCTTGCCATCCTTTACTTGGGTTTCTATGGCAGAAACAATTAAAAAGGTGATGAAGACTTATTAAATTTATGAGTGTTACATCATAGGTCTTAGCTCTAGAATTCCCAATTTCTTATGTGGCTTCTAACCCTATGGGTTCGAAGCATAAAATGTTAAAATGACTACAAGCGCCCTACCAACTCAATAAAGTGAGCATAGCTATGACAACGAGAGAGAAACAAAGAGAGAGCAATAATTTAGCTGGACTCAATATACCAACAATACCAAATGCTCCTTTGCTAACGCCAGAAGATAAAACTCATTTCGGAACTTTAACTTTAAAAAAAAATAAGTTATTGGACTTATATGTGAACTCAACTTATGAGGAAGAGCTAACTGTTTATGACAATACCTATCAAAATAATCAATCTCATTCTTTAGCGTTCAAGAGACACTTAAGTGAGGTTTATTCAATCTTCAAAAAACAATTTAACATCAATTCAAAAATTGTTGATGTTGGTTGCGGAAAAGGTGATTTTGTAAATCTCTTAAATTCTGAGTCATATTTTGACGCAATTGGCTTCGACACTACATACGAAGGAGATAGTGAAAGGATACATAAAAGATACTTAAATGATAACGATAAAATCAATGCCAATGTTATTGTTTTGAGGCACGTTCTTGAATATGTCCCCTCCCCTCATACTTTCCTAGAATTGCTTTATAAAATTTTTGGTAATGTAGATATATACATTGAACAGCCGAATTTTGATTATACGGTCAATGAGCAGGTATTTACTGATATTACTTATGAGAGAGTGAATTACTTCACAAAGAAATCATTAAAAAATTTATTTACTAAATCAGAATCTGGCAATCTATTTGATAATCAGTATCAATATGTAATTGCTAATTTAGAAAATCTAAGTCATAAATATAGTGCTGAGTTTTCCAACAGAGATAACTGGATTGATATAGAATTTTATTCGCTTTTTTCCAAACTCCACTTAAAAATTAAGGAGATAAATATCTTGGTTGAGCAGTCAAATAATACATTTATTTGGGGAGCTTCAACCAAAGGATGTATGTTTCTCCATCACTATCTTAATCTAATAAAATCAACTGAAAAAATAAAATTTGCGATTGATATAAATTCTAGTAAGTTTGATAAGTTTTTACCAAGCTCATATATCCCAATTAAGTCCGACGAGTTTTTTTATAAAAACGTCTCTGACAATGATTTGGTAATTATTTCAAACTTAAACTATGAAATTGAGATAAAAAAAGACATCACGATCAATAGCGATAAAAAGATTAGGGTGATTACTTTATAAAATCTTTATAAAAAGAAATGTCGAAGTAATAGGAGTTGTAGGGCGACAATCTATTCCCACTCAATAGTTGCTGGGGGTTTGCTAGAAATGTCATATACGACCCTACTGATCTCTTCTATTTCATTAACAATTCTATTTGAGACATGGCCAAGAAATTCATATGGAAGTTTGGCCCAAGTAGCAGTCATAAAATCTACAGTTTCAACTGCTCTGATTGCAATAACATCGGCATATCTTCTTTCATCTCCAACTACGCCAACCGATTTAATTGGCAGATAGGCGCAGAACGCTTGGCTTACTTGATGATATAAATTAGCTTTAATCAGCTCCTCAATAAATATGGCATCTGCATTTTGAAGAGTTATCACCTTTTCAGGCGTGATTTCACCCAAAATCCTGACCCCTAAGCCTGGACCGGGAAAAGGATGACGATTTAACATCTCAAGTGGCAGGCCTAATTCAGCTCCCATTTTTTTGACCTCGTCTTTAAAGAAATCTCTTAGAGGCTCAACGAGTTCCATCTTCATATCATCGGGCAGACCACCGACATTGTGATGAGATTTAATAACCCTTGCCTCCTTTGATTCTGATGCAGAGGATTCAATAACATCTGGATAAATAGTTCCCTGTGCAAGAAAATTAATGTCATCCTTTAATTTAGCAGACTCATTATCAAAAATATCAATAAATGTTCTGCCAATTACTTTTCTTTTTTGCTCTGGATCTGATACACCCTTGAGATGCCTATGAAATATCTTCTTGGCATCAACAACTAATAAATTTAAGTCCATCTTTTCTCTAAATAAATCTTCTACCTCCTCAGCCTCATTTTTACGAAGTAACCCATTGTCCACAAACATGCATATTAAATTTTTTCCAATAGCCCTATCTAGCAACATTGCTGTGACCGAGGAATCAACACCTCCAGATAAGCCAAGCAATACTTTTTTATCTCCTACTCTTTCTTTAATATCAAGAATGCGTTGCTCAATTAAATTTTCCATTTTCCATTGAGCCTGACAGTTACAGATTTTAAATACAAAGTTTTCCAAGACAACATTACCCTCTTGTGTATGAGTAACCTCAGGATGAAATTGAAGGGCATATATAGGTTTTTCAGTGTGCGCCATGGCAGCAATTGGGGCCGATAGAGTTGATGCAATAAGATTAAATTTATCTGGCAATACAGAAACATGATCGCCATGACTCATCCACACATCCATAGAATATCCAGCCTCAAAACCATCAAATAGAATTGAGGCTTGCTCAAGAGTAATAGATGCATGCCCAAACTCTTTTGTTTTAGAGGCGGTTACTTGTCCTCCAAATTGCTCTGCTAAAGTTTGCATTCCATAGCAGATACCTAAAATAGGAATCTCTAGATCAAAAACAGTTTCAGGAATTCTGGGAGTATTGCTATTTGTTACTGATTCAGGGCCACCAGAAAGAATAATACCGGTAGGATTAAGCTCTTCTATTCTCTTTTTAGAAATATCCCAGGGTAGAATTACAGAAAATACGTCAAGCTCTCTAATTCTTCTTGCTATCAACTGTGTATATTGCGATCCAAAATCAAGAACAAGAATAGTATCTATTTTTTTTTCACCAATAGGTAATTTAGTAGAGAGAGTCATAGTAAAGTTATTTAATTTTATAGTAAAGCGACTTTAAAAGCCTTCGAGATCTTGAATTTCTATTGGTCAGGAATCTATTCAATATATTTGCAGATTTATCTAAAAATGTTTCAAAAATAAATCTCCTTCCTACTCTTTTTTTATATTCTGAAATATATGCATGGACCTCTTGCTCTGTTTTAGCGCCTCCATTATCAGCATACTTTGTTAAGAGAGGATTAAAGTCATGGTCATATAATGAATTGATGCCAAAAAAGGTAGTCCTCGTAAAGTTTCCAATCAATAAGTCATCAAAGATCTCAAAATTAATGGCTTTCATCAAGCTTGACCTTGGTAATTCAAAGCGGATGCCTCTATTAGGAAGTCGCTTATTTAAGTTAACTGTATAATTTTTTCCACCAACCAAAAAATCAATAAAACCAAACCTTTTATGAATAACTTCCTTTTCACTAAAATATTTTTTTATTGCAAGCTGATCTTCTTTTATGAGCTCATCTGCCCAATTATCATCAAAATCCTCCGGATGCATAATTTTTGGAGACAGCGCAAGCGGCTTAATTTCATCATATGATCCTGAATTGCAGTCTAAATCTACGAAGGGAGGAATGAAATTTATATCTTTGTGCATGCCCACATCATAAGCATGTATTGGAGTGACATACTCTTGAGCCCAAATTGAATCGGATCTTTGGTATTGATGATGGGAGCTAAATGGAATAACATGATTTGCATTAACTGATTTGGCTGAAATGCTTAGCTGCTCTCCCACCCTTGTATTATTTTTTGCTGGAGGAATTATAAAGACT
>Ga0114998_10001016_pt1 | contig 21442 bp, 9 predicted proteins | sample ArcticOcean_MG_C_5_FD_87044 | JGI IMG/M metagenome (GOLD analysis project Ga0114998, IMG submission 87044) | Marine microbial communities from western Arctic Ocean - ArcticOcean_MG_CB4_138 | ecosystem: Environmental > Aquatic > Marine > Oceanic | place: Arctic Ocean: Canada Basin | collected... | reverse complement strand
GCTCGTTTTTGATCAAAAACTTAAAGTTTATTGGTATTCGGATATTTAAATTCTCTAGAAAGCGCGGTCTATTAAATCTATTTCAAGACCTTCTCTCGCGTTCGATCTTCGAAGCAAAAGAACGCGCAGGTTCCTCACTAAATCGCTCCTTCTTCTTCTTCTTCTTCTTCTTCTTCGTTTCTGAACGCTTCACGACGCGTTTTTGATTAGCAGAAAGCGGTCTATTAAATTTATGAGAAGAAAAAACTTTCCCTCGTTTGATCTTCAAAAAAAAACGAGAGAGAAGTTTCTTTTTATTATTTAAATCCTCGAAATCTTCGTTGAACACGGCACGATTATTAAATTAAGAGAGTAATACACGTAATAAACAAACACACATAGATATAGATAGATAGTGTGTGTGTGTAAGTGCGCGCGCGTAAGTTTTCGATAGTTTGAACAGAGAGAGAGAACGAGAAATGTTGCACTCGTACTAGGAAAGATGCCGAAATATTTTCGCGTACTGTTCACGAAGGAGAAGAGGAAGAAGCCGAAATGGGTGGATGGATTCGTGATCGTAAACGAACGAGGCGTGAGTTTACACAGAGCAAAGGAGGAAAGTAATAGCAACAAAGCTCGAGTTGGAGAAGAAATCGATGTCGATGATCGCGCGTTCTGTGAATGCGAGAAAGTACAGAAGCGGACGAAGATTTGTCAAGTGCTCGAAAATGAGGCGAAGTATTATTTGGGCGTACGAGACGCGATGGTTAATGGCGAGGAGTGTGCTAATTTGGGGGGGCACAGAGTACAAGTGGATCGTGAAATCGGTGCGTGCGCTGTCGAGGAGAAGATGAAAATGGATAACGTGGTCGAGGCGAGACCGCGCGTCGTCGTCGTCGTTCCAACTCATCAAACGCAAAACAAGCCGCTATCGTTTCGGAATCCAATGTTTGCGGCGAAAGAACCTATAGTATTGAAACCACAAACGGTTATGATGAGTAATGCGAAAATAAAAAGAGGAAGAGAACCAGAAGAAAAATGGAATGTCGCCGTTAAAGCTAACAGAGTACATGAAATGTCGATCATATCGCCGACGAACGAAGAAAGTCTAAACGACGAAGATGTGGGCACGAGCGAGGAGAAGGAAAACGATGAACGAAGTAACAAAAGCCCAACGATAAGTATAGCGGAAACTTTTAAAAAGAGATTAGAAGGTATTCGATTAGAAGCGGAAAAGGCGCGGAAAAGGAAAGAGCTATTAGAAGTAGCAGCAGCAGACGCTATGAAACAACGAGAAGAAGTAGCAGCCGTAGTAGAAGAAGAAGTAATAGAAGAAGAAGAGGAAGTACTTTTGCCTCCCGAAGAAAAACTAGAACAACGACAAATAATAACAGTGGTTCCGAAAACAAGTCTTCATAAGGTTAATTATGGCGGAGGTCAACAAAGCAATATCATCGAACCATCTATAGATGTTGATTTTCCCTTCGAAGCGGTAAAATTAGCAAATAATAATATTGGAAGCAATAACAACAATCTCTTACGGTTTACCCGAGGAGTGAAAGAGTATCAAAACTATCTCGTATCCGCATCGTGCGAGCAGTTATCTCTAAAACTTCGATATATCTCCGATGCCGTTCGATCGGTCGTTCAATCGCTTCCGCAGCAGCAGACGATGAGAGCCATGTCGTCGAGTATTGACCCAAAGAATCTGAGTATGAGGCTCGGACGAAACTTCCGAATCAACTATTGGAGCGAGTGTAAAATTTCGGCATATAAAACGTCTGTAAAGAAAGATGAAGACTCCGGAGACGTGATTCCAGCAAAGATTGTTATTGAACTGACGCTCGGTAAATGCGAACATTCGCGACCGAGAGATTTCTCTAAAGGCGATGTTTACGTTCTTTCCACTGATCCGGGCTTTTTCTTATCAAAATCTTCGAAGCAAGGCGTCGATGTTTATCAAAATTGGACCGGTGTAGTTGCATCAACATGGCACGCTCCCGACAAAGATGGGAAAATGCATATCGAAATGCTAGGCGCGTTACCTAGAAAGCTGAAAGAAGCGCTTTCAAAAAGTGACTCGAGTTGGTCAAAGAGAAAATCAGTAACTGTATTCGCCGCGAGAGCGTTCTCGGCTTTTGGCGAGCTTGAAGAAATGAAGAATGCAATCGAGATGGTTAAAAGTGAAACAATGCCACTCATGCAAACTATTTTAAATCCATCGGCAAAAGAAACCTCGGTGCTTGTTAGAGATGATGATGAAGAGCAAGATTTTGAAGATTTGAATTTTACTTTATCCTTACGTTATGGTTTGAATCACGATCAAGCGGTCGCGATGAAAGGCATGCTTAATGATACTGGTTCAAGCGTTCATCTCGTACACGGACCGTACGGATCTGGGAAAACAAAGCTCATAACTTGTTATATTCGCGAGCACGTCGCGAGAGAGCAAAAGAATGCAGGAAAAATGGTATTCGATACTAAACGAAACGGACGAATTTTGGTTTGCGCAAACACAAACGTTGCAGTCGACCGTGTTTTAAAGACACTTCTTGAGAGTGGCTTTGTCGATTTTTGTCGCGTCGGGTCGTTAGCAAAAATCGATCCTGACATTTTACCATTTTCAATCCATGCAAAGCGCGACTCGAAGAAAGGTAATACGCACATTGAAGAGCTTGAAAAAGCGCTCGAGAATGAAAAGAATATATCGCGTCAAAAACGTATCGAAGAAGAAATTAGAAACTTGCAAGTGAAAGGTGCGTTGCAAAAGCGGGCAAAGCTAGTCAAATCGGCCCCAGTCGTCGCCGTGACGTGCAGCTCTTGCGTGAACAAGCATCTCGAGGATCAACGGTTTGATATATTAATTCTCGATGAATGTTCGCAAATGACGGAAATTTGTTCGTTGTTGCCTTTAGCGCGATTTGGCGTGAAGCATCTCATAGCGGTTGGGGACCCAAATCAACTCCCGCCTGTATTAGAAAGCGCCTCTGGCAGCTGCGGCGGTGGACTTTCTGCTTCTGAACAGCAGCCGGCTCTGTTCGTTCGACTTGCAAAGCTCGGAATGCCAGTAACTTTATTGAGGAAGCAATATCGCATGCATCCAGTTCTTAGTGAGATTCCAAACGCACAATTTTATGAGAATAAGTTAGAAGACGGGGTTTTGGCGAGCGACCGCGATAGTTTGATTCCAGGCGTTCCTCCCTTGGTATTTTTTGATACTCATGGCGAAAACGCGAGAGACGAAAGAGGCCAGGAATCAAAGTCAAAGTATAACGGTGCTGAAGCTCAAAGTTGTGCTGTTATTGCGCGCGAGTTGTTAAAGTGTGGTTTAAAGCCTAGAGATATTGGCATCATCGCATTTTATCGCTCGCAAGTCGATTGCGTGAACTCACTCTTGGAAAAAATGCGCGTTGGCGTAAACATCTCTGAAGAATCTACTCAAACAGAGGATGATGAAAACGGTGAAATTCAAGTTTCGACAGTTGACGCTTTTCAAGGTCAGGAAAAGAAAGTTATCATTTTAACGCTTTGTGGAGCGTTCAAAGGGTCTAACTCTTTCACGACGAGAGAACGTTTGAACGTTGCTTTGACTCGAGCTCAAAGCCATGAGTTTATAGTCGCGGATTCTAAAGATATAGGACAAGACTGGGTACCGTTGAAGGAATTATTAACGTTAGCGAGAAAAATGCCCGGTGGTTACCATCCTCCCTCTCGAAGAATTGACGATGTCGTTTGTAAATGGCATAATAGTGCGACAATTGAGACGACGACGACGACTGCTGTTGATAAAGAAATGAAAGAAGAGGCGAACGACGACAACGATGACGACGTGGTGTGTATTAACGACGACGATAATTTATCGTCATCAACTAGTGAAGAAGAAGAAGAAGAAGAAGAATCCGATGATGACGACGAATCTGACATGTCCGACGAACACGTCAAAGATAGCAAAGCGCGCGTTGAAGAAAATATTGAATTTGACATGAAGGAAGAAGACCGATCGACTGGTACTTTCGATGAAGCGTCATTGCCGAACGAATATCTATCGATTATTAAAGTGCTCGAAACTATTGCATTACAGCCAAATGAATACTATAATTGGTACAAACGGCTTTCAAAAGCGCTACTGCACAGAGTCGAAATCGATCGTCGCTATTGCGAAAACGCTCCAGACAAACGTTTGCGAAACGTCCTCTCCGACCTCAACTACCCCGGTATCCCACGATCGGATGCTACCGAAACCGCTTGGAACTGGTCATCAAAACCTTTACGAAAGAAAGTGGTACAATTTTTCTTACCGGCGCTATCGAGTTACGCGCATAAACATTTCGGCTTTGAGTATACTCGCCTACGATTCTTGATTCAAAAATACGACTCGATCGCAGAATTGCAAATCGATCAGAGCGGTTACGGCGCGATGGTCTTACACGAAGCCGATACGCAAGAGAAGAAAGAACGCGCCTCGCGTTGGTTGACTCGTAAGCTCAGTCTATCGTAGTCGGCGTTTGAAACATTTTCATGGATTAGATATTATAGCTCTCTTTTAAGAAAGAGAGAGAGAGACGCGGTCACAGCACAGGCTGAGAAAAGACTTCGAAGCTCACTCTATCGTAGTCGGCGTTTGAAACATTTTCATGGATTAGATATTACAGCTCTCTTTTAAGAAAGAGAGAGAGAGACGCGGTCACGCAGACTGACAAAAGACTTCGAAAAGAAGTAAAAAGTAAGAACGAAGAAAGTCGCTTCAGATGTCAGAAAAAAGTACGGTACATACACATCAGATAATAATAATAATAATAATAATAATAAGTAGTAATAATAATACCATCAGTAGCATCGCATATTAATCATAAACACTAAGAACAATAGCAGTACTGATAACAGTAATAAATGGCCGCCGCGCTCAGGCTCCAGAAAGAGCTCAAACTTCTCTCGAAAGACCCGCAACAGGGAATAATCGCTAAACCGAATCCGCAGAATATCCTGGATTGGTACTTCGTCATCGACGGCCCAGTGGATACGCCGTACGCGCGAGGAAAATATCTAGGGAAGATCCTGTTCCCTAAGGAATATCCGTTCAAACCTCCTGGGATAATAATGAACACGCCGTCTGGGAGATTCGAACCAGGGAAGAGAATATGCATGTCGATGTCCGATTATCACCCGGAGAGTTGGAACCCGATGTGGTCGGTTTCGTCTATCCTGAAAGGAATTCAGAGCTTCATGGCCGATGAGGAGATAACGCAGGGAAGTATTCGGACGAGCGAGATCGAGAAGAGGAGGTTTGCGAAGGCGAGCGTGAAGTGGTGCGCGGAGAATCAGAGCTTCGCGAAAGTGTTCCCTGAGCTCGTGGAAGAGTTCTCGAAGATTGCTTTGGAGGACGAAGGACGTGCGGACGACGACGTCGCGCGTGGTCAGTATTGAGTCGTTGGGGCTCCTCCTCTCTTGAGAGGGGCCGTGTATAATTCTTATATCTCATTTTTTGTAATCGCGTTCGCGCTCATGATTGGCGCGAAACTGTATAACATATAGAAGAAATAGAAAATAATATTACTTTAGTTTAGCTGCTGCTGTGTGAGGCGGTGCGATAGAATAGATTATGTAGAAGAAGAAGAAGAAGAAATTCGTTGTTGTTTACCAGTACTAAGTACTGAATAAAGTGTGAAAAGGATACTTTTGAAAATACAAAACAACTCGTCATTAGTTACGAAACACCTTTCGTGTTTCTTTCTACAATTAATATAATAAAACTACACAAACAACACCGTCAAAAACATCAAGTAGCGATCGAGTTCTTAAGTGACGTCAAAACATCGTAATACTCTTGTAAATCATCTCCGTTTGGAGCGTCGGTACTGGTCTTTACGCCGCCGCCACCAGACAAAGACTTTTTTGCTCCCTTTTCCGCAACTTTCTTCTTCGTTGCACCACCGTTACTATTGTTGTTTGAATCTTTTCCCCCACCGCCACCTCTGGCAACAACACCGTCATTGATAATAGCAGATAAATCGTTATCGCTCTTATTACCGACCTTGGAAACTCGCTTACTTCGTTTACCTTTCGGGACGTTCTTGAAAGAATCTTTAGTCGTAGCGTTTTTGGAACCGAGCGGTCTTCCTCTCTTGCGGTACATGATATCGACGTCGTCATATCGAACCTTTTGCTTTGACTGATAAACTTTTTCTAACGCTTTCGTGTAGCTATTACTATTGTTGTTGTTCATGTTGTTGCCAATATTATTTTGACTAGCCTTGAACATCGCTTGTTGATGCGGATTCATTAAATTAAAGTCTCCTCCTCCCATTCCAATTCCCGGATTTCCAATTGGAAACCCGGTGGGCATGCCTCCAAAATGTTGATGTTGCGGTTGATTTTGATGATGCATATGCATTTGTTGTCCAAACATATTTGGCGGGGGCATCATACCGCTACCGTTCATCATCATTTGATACAAAATCTCTGGCGGAATTCCACCATTCCCATTCGCGCCATTGTTGTTGTTATCAAACATAACCGGTGGCATCGGCGGGATCACACCCATCCCAAATGCAGCTTGCATTGGGTTGAATTGTTGTTGCTGCTCGCCGTCACCACTTACTTGCTGTTGTTGTTGCATTTGTAACATCGCGACCATTTGTTGTTGCGCTATGAACGCCTGTATCATATGATTCATTGCAAACTGCGGATGATGCATCGCTCCACCACCGTTCATCATATTCATCATATTCTGTTGTTGTTTATCGCCGTTGCTCGTATTATCGTTGCTCGTATTATCGCCTCCTCCTCCTCCTCCGATATTGTTATTATTGTTCATTGTGCCTTGTTGTTGTTGCTGCATCTTTTGTGGTTGTGCAAAAAGTGCGTTTTGATACTGATCCATCATCATAGGCGGAGCCAACATCATCATCTGATTTAGATTTAGATTATTACTGAACCCACCGTTATTAATATTATTATTATTAGGATGGTGGTTACTGTTTTGCATTTGTTGAGCGTGCATTGACAAAAACGGGTTCCCGAACTGAACGGCGTGCTTCGCCGCGTGCTCCGTCGTAGCTTGCGCCGCGGCTTGTTGCGCAGCTTGCGAAGCTGCGAGAGTAATATCTTCTGCTCGTTTGTTATTATTATTATCATTATTAATAATAGTCGGTATCGTTTCTTCAGCAGTTGCCTCGTTATTATTATCATTAACGTTAGTATTGGTATTATTATTTCCATCCTCCTCGTCGCGCTCCTCGTCTCGTTCGCCGTCGTCGTCCTCCTTCTTCACCTTTTCTTCCCCTACTTCCCCTACTCCTCCTTCGTCTTCATCTTTCTTCTCCTCTGCTTTTTCTTTATCTTCTTCTTCTTCTTCTTCATCGTCGTCGTCGGCGGAGTCGTCGAACTTATTTCCTTCAATGACGACCGAGAGTGCTTTAGTATTTTTCGTGCCCTGTTCTGTGCCTATGTCACCATCTGCTCGTTTTTCGTATACTCCCGATTTTGCGTTTACTTTACGGTCGATTTTTAAGTCATCGCCGTTTTTTTCACTCTTTCCGACGCGATTTTCTTTTCTGATCGCTTTCGCGTGCGCGTTCGTGCCCCTCGTCGCCCGCGTAGACATGCTCTCGTCGCGCCTATCGTTCGTTTTCGCGAATTTCTCAACGTTTCGTTTTCCTTTTTTGTTTCGCTTAAAAACGGAATTCACCGACGATGACCGGCAGCGCGTGAAAGCTCGCCGTGACAGATGATCCGTAACGAATCGCGTAATCGAACGAAAAAATATTTCCACGGTTTGACCTCGCGCCTCTTTTCGTTTTTTCTTATTCGCGTTTGGAACGAAAGTTTATTTAATGACCGAACTATTTGATTCGTCAGAGTTTTATAGTATTTATATGGAATCGACTCGTTTCAAAAGCGAGGGAAAAAATAAATTTAATAAATTTAATAAATTTATATCCGAAACAACGCGGCCGGTTTTTGATTCTCGAGACGATTATTAATCAAAGCGTGTTTCAAAAGCGATCGATAGTTCTCTCTTGGAATTAAAACTTTCACAGTTGATCGATTATTTAATTCGGATGCGTGTGCGATATTACGTGTGACGCTCTGAGCGAACACTTTTTCGTTTATTTATTTCTCATTTATTATGCTCTTGCTTAAAAAATCAAAGGGTCGATATTTTTCTAGTTTGTGGTCACAAAAGCAAAAAGGACGTTGGCATGGATGTGAGAGAACGTACGCTTAACAAAGAGTACGAGAAAGACTCAAAGTCGCTCGAACGGTTCTTTTTCTCTTATATATATATATATAAAAGATTAATTTAGCAAAACGGACTGCCGAACGAGAGATGAACTTCGCTAACGTCCGGTAATTAACGTTTGCAACTAACTATGGACGAACGCGACCGACGACCAATTAACGATATATAGTAGTACAATAACTGATTCTCTAATATATGAATAAGGTTGTGTAATAATTCCAAGATCTTCTATATAAAATAATCATTAAACAAACAAACAAACAAACAAATAAATGTGTGCATGAATGAATAAGTATGATTATTCGCCTTCCTTGGCCTTGGCGGCCAAAATACCAGCAACACCTCGTAAACGACCGGTTCTTCTCGCCGCAATGAGACCAACCTTCTTACCAGCCGGCGCATCGCCTCTAACAGTGGACGAGTGACCAATGTGCTGGTGATTACCACCCCCGTGGGGATGTTCTACTGGGTTCATCGCAACCCCTCTCACCTTTGGCCACGAGTTACGCTTCACTCTGTACTTGTGATAAGCAACGCCAGCCTTCAACAACGGCTTGTCACATCTACCCCCACCAGAGACTTGCCCGACGGTTGCTCTGCAACCGGACGGAATAGTCTTTTTCGCCCCAGACGGCAATTTAATTCTAGAAAACCCAGTCTCTAAGTTGTGAGAGATCAAGATGCAATATTCACCAGAAGCCTTCGCTAACACTCCTCTGTCGCCGAGCTTTGACTCGACGTTGCAAATGATCGAACCCTCCGGCATCGCCGAAACCGGCATGATGTTACCGACGACTAACTGCGCCTTTTTACCGGCATAAATGAATTGACCAGTGTAAGTGCCTTCAGCGGCAACGAAGAGTTCTTTTTGGTGTGCATATCGTCTCGTGTTACGGAAAGTAACTCTACACAAAGGCGCGCCGCGTCCCGGGTCGTGAATGATATCCGTCACGACGCCTTTAATGTAGCCATGTCTTTCCGCGAAATCGGCAGTACGGTGCTTCGCAGCGCCTTTACGCGTGTGCGTGTGAGAACGGAAAACCGATCCTTTACCCTTACTGTTAAAGTAATTAAAGAAGAACGGAGAGAATTGGTCAGTAAAAAAGGGTCGCGAAAACAAAGAAGATCCAAATTAGGTCCGCTCTCGAACATCCGTTTCTCGATTGTTGCGAAAAGGATGCGAAAGCGCGCGCATAAACGTATACTTCACAAACAGATCAAACAGGCGTACTAAACGAGTCAGAAAAAAACTCTGGCACTCATTTAACTCGTTCTGCTCTTATTTTAACCTTCGCGCGTTGAACGAAAGCTCGCTGAACCGATTTCATTCCCTCGCTTTCTTTTGCGAGCGCACGAAGGGAAGACCCCAATCATCATCCGTAGCTAAAAAACGATTATTCGCACACTACTAGCGTCGCGAATTATATCACACTCACGAACTGAACGCATTCGAACCACTACAGAAACACGTATGCATTAATAGCATTACTTACCGGCAACCTCTGATAACGCGTCCCATGTTTCCGCGTTAAATAATGAAGTTTTCGCTCGTTTTCTGTTTTCCTGAAATGGTCGCGTTTGTTTGTTTTGTTTTTCTTTCCCTTGTCAAAGTCTGTCTGTCATCTGTCTAAAAAGTACAAAAAATTGGGCAAAAATTGGGCAAAAATTGGGCAAAAAAAATTCAAACTCCAGAAAAACAGTTCCGTTGGTTTTTAAAGAGAACGAACTGACTCGCGCGACTGCGTAGATAGTAGTAGTATCATAAAACGTCGTTCTTGAAAAATAGCGCACGTATTTATTAAAGACCATGCGAGGACGACAGGAACAACAGGGACGATCGAGAGACGGTGTTTCGAACATATCGACCGCGTGCGATGACGATGTTGATTTGGAACGTGTTGGAAGCGACGAGAAAACGAATAGCAGGGCGAGAGATTTGATGAAGAATAGTAACGATGATGATGATGATGATGATCAATGTAACGCGTTTGATGAAACACCAGAACGTATGGATGTAAATGGTTATGATAGTACTCACGTTAATAACGAGAAGCGAAAGCGAGAGGTGAATAATACTAATACGAATAACAATACAGTCGTCTATGGCTCAGGGCCAGTGCCTAGTAATAAGACGCCAGTGAACGCGTTTAAGCAACGCGATCAAAGACATTTATTGGAAGAGGAAAGAGATTACGATGATAACGATCGTGAATCAGCTTCGCCGATGTTCTTTGGTGGTGCAAATAATGCGATGGTGAATGAGCAGAACGCATACTGCGACGACTTTGGAGAGAGGGTATCGAACGGGCAAGACTTTTTAGCGAACGCGCAAAGAAACAATACTACGAAGAAGAAAGAGGAAGAACAAAAAGATGATTCAGCGAAAGCATCTCCTGATAAAGATAACGAAGAAATGACTACTACTACTATTAATATTACGCCAGAAGCAGAAAATGATGACGATGATTCGAACGTGGAAATGAAGTCGCCGCTCGCGTTTTTGTTCAAACGAAGAAAAGAGAATACGCCAAAGTATGAACGAGGAAAGTACGGGCATGGCGCAGTGTGGGCATCAATCGGGTCACCCGGTTTTCCGCATAAAGGACGAAAAGGTAATAATAATAGTAATAATAATAATAATAATGATAACAGTAACAACGAGAACGCGAACGAGAAAAATGTTAATAATAATACCACCAATAACGAAGCGAATAATAATCAAAATAATAGTAAAAATAAAGTAGAGTTTGAAGACGCTCAAGATTCATTCGGCGGATCGGCTGGAAAAGCGACCGATTTTGGAGTCGATGAAGAAGTACGAAACAGAAATCGCGCTAAGATGAGAATGTCCTTGCCTGCGAATCTCGCACAATCTATTGCGAGCCCTTTACCGATTTCAAAGCGCGTTTTGGACCGAATCGAGTGTCTCGGACCAGAATTAGCTCGAGTGCAGAAAATCATGCTCTTGACTGGTATATTCCTTGATTTTTGGGGAAAGTTTTCGTTATTTCGCGAGTTGAGGCGTTTTTCAGTCACCGCATCATGGTTATGGTTTTCGCTCGTGTTGATTTTCTTTCTCATATCGGGATGTTTAACGACTTCGTATTGGCTCTTGCACTATCCAATGCCCGAGAAGCCGGCAAAAGATGATAAAGAAGCTAACGCGACTGTGTTTGGGTATACCAAGTACGATTTTAAAGTCTTCGTACGACGATTCGGCGCTTGCTGTGCGGCGTGTCAACTCGGTACCGCGTTTGCAGCGTGGAGAGCATTACGAAGCCACGACGTTCGTCAGCGCAAAGCCGAGATGGATTTGCGCGGTATGCAACTCGTGGACTGCATTTTTCTTTCTCTTCCAGTGGCGACTTTGCAATGTTATATTGGCATGATGTGTTCGTCGCCATTCTCATCGTGTCCGGATAGAAGTGGATTTGATTACGTCTTGTTCTCCGCGGTTGCCGGCGGTTTGCTCAGCGGGACGTTATGTTTCGTATCTTTGGACTTGCATGAAAAGCCGCCGGCGTATTCTTGGCGCGAATACTGGGGCGTGCATAAAGCGCATTTATCGGAAATGCTTGCCAAATTCAACTTTAGATTCTTTGAACTCACTGCGCGCGTGGTGACGATAGGTTTGTTTGCCGCCGTGTGTGGTCCGTGGGTATTTTTAGTCTTTTTCATGCACATACTGTTCGTTTTGGGATTAATGCGCATGAACTTACCGGGCGTTCCCGATCGTAAGAAAGTATGGGCAAAACTATTGGAGCTGAAAGACGTTGCATTACCATTTCAAACAGCGAAGTATATTGCTAAACGTGGGGGCAAGAAGAAGACAATCCGAATACCAGTTTTAGATGACGTGAAGTTACTCACGGCATGTTTGATTTGGCCGCCGAGTTGCTTCGTTTCAAACGCTACTGACAAGAAAGGTCGTTTCTGGTGGCGTTCAACGACTTGCCCACGAAAAAGCTTTTGGGGATTAACGCGTGAAGATGCTTTGATTCCGTTTGTATTGATTTTGGGCCTTTTCGCGTTTGAAAATGGCGTCATGCTCGTGGTCATAACGCACGTCTCGGTAGATCATTGGTACAGATACTTGGGATTGGCTACATTTTTGAATTTTATTTGGCTCGCTTCGGCAGTTGTGTGGATTTCCGCAGCCGCGTTATGGAACCCGTTCACACCAAACGGCCCTCCGTTGGCATACCCGAGCTTAAACGTCGCGGCTCCAGAGAACTATCGAGTTTCGTCTTCATCGTTCAAAGATAACAGAAAGTCGTCTTCCGGGCGCCGTTCGGGAGTGAAATTTGCGAGGCGCTCGCGCGCCTGGGTATCACCAACTGCATCGCCTGTCATCGAGGTGGAAGAAGTGGAAATCGGGGCTGGCGTTAACGGAAGAAATATTGGAGAGAAGTTCAACGCAGCCGCCTCTGCGGATGTCATTAACGCTTCTATTAGATACGATGAAGATGATGACGACGTAGCTGTAACTATGAAAAACAAAATTGATCTCGAAATGGGCATCGTTAGATCACCAGATATAATCGTGGACATAAACAATACGTCGTATAGAGTTGAAGATTCTGCGGGAGAAGAGGACGAAGAAGATTTGGAAAGTTTCGAGACGAATGAACCTTCTGCGTTTCAAACCATGATCGACCGTACTGGCGAACACGAGATGCTCAGACGTTCACTTCAGTGGCAACGCGCGTCTGAAGAAATGCTTAAATCTGTGACGGGTGTGAAGATGAAGGCTGAGGCGGATTTAGCCGCTGCTAGAGCGGCCATGAATTTTTTAAATCGAGAAAGCGTCGAGTCAAAGTCGAAAGGAGAAGAAGCTGATGAAGAAAGCGACACCGAAGAAGAAGAAGAGGAATTGAATCGAACTATGAGCAGCGATGCTTATATTGAATCGATGCAGAGAGGAAGATTGACGAACGAAATAACCGGCGATGCGTACGTAGACGCGATGCGTTCACCGGGAGGCGCATCGATTGCGAGCGATGGACAATCGCCGCTTGGAAGAGTTAATGCTAATACGAGTAGACAAGAAGGAGAAGTCGAACGCGAACAAGAAGAAGAAGAAGATCAAGAAAATCACGAAGAAGAAGAAGATTATAATGACGATAATGATGAACAGTTTACAGAAGATCCGTGGGGTTTCGATGAGAACAAGTTGAAGATAAACAGTCCTGTAAATAATATTGGTAGAAGAAGCGATGATGTTTATGAGTACGACGACGATAACGTTAATAACGAGTCACCGACGGCGTTTCCAAGTCCGAGAAGAAATAATAACTCGAACTCGAGTTCACATCAAAGCGCTCTTGAAACGCCAATGTTCTCGCCAGTGAACGAACAGCCTGCGGTACCAAAGTTTTCGCCGCGACTTACGCGCGCGCAATCGAGAGCGGCACGATCTACAAAGTATTTCAAGTAAAAGCTTGGTCCTATATGTAAGCAAGCAGCACACCTATAGTGCACAACAACTACTATATACTATAACAACTACTATATACTACTACTATTTGCTAAAATTCTTCCTCTAATGATGTTAAACCACCGCTTCGATTATTGTTATATTTTACAACGCCGTTTCTGATACGAGCCCGTCGAATTACTTCACGTGTATCCCCATCCGTGTCCAAATCTCGCTCACGAAATGTGATAGGTGAGCTACGCAAAGAAGCTTCCTGTAACTTTTCTGCAAACGAGCCGACTTTAACGAGCGCATTTGCTGCGACAAAACTAGCGACTGTTACTCCGCCCAAGGCCATTCCGAAAAACACAGGCACGGCTGAAGAAATTCGACTAGCAATTGCTGGTTTCTTCATGCGCAGTAGAGTCATGCCGCCTATAGCGGCAGCTAATCCAGTCATCGTATTTGAATAGTTGGGTTTTTCAACGTCAGCTGGAAAATCGTTCAAATACTCATCGTGTGTGTTTTTTTGAACTTCGTCTAGTTCTTCGTCATTATTCAATTGCATCAATATTTTCGCCATTCCGGGCACATGACCAGAACCAACTACGCCGACAATCTTTCTAACATTTGGTCCAGCGCTTTTTGCCGTGCGGTAAAGCGAATGCGCAAGAATAACGTCGCGTTCGTGTAATATCGTCTTCGTCATAACGTCTTCGTTCAACTCATCGTTTAATAGTTCCTTACTGAAACGCCCTTCACCATTGAAACCTTCGCGCCTAGTTGCTTCCACGATTTTAATTGCACACTCTCGAACAGTCTTCAAATCCTTCTCATTAATTATTCCATTATTGTTTTCAATTTCTTCCTTATCTAACTTTATGTCGAATCCAGCGCTTAAGATTCTCTTCAAACACTTCAATACTTTCGCTGGATCTTTGCATCCATACTTTTCTGCAACTTTCTTAGCACTTTCTTCTGGATCGACCCATTTTTTCTGCTTCGTCTTCGTCTTTTCGGTTTCACCTAAAGCAGTAGTACTCTTCTTTTTTGCACGAGCGAGTCTCGAATAAATTCTCTTCATCGTAACCGTACTATCTCGATCGCCTAAAACGACTAACGCGCCGATTTCTCCAGATTTCTCGATAGCTTTCACAAACTCTCCGCCGGGCTCTGCATCAACAAACACGCTCAATATTGCATACACGAAACCTAAACTCTCTCGCGCTTTATACATCATCAGCTCCAGCGCCCTCGGCACCGTTCGTACTTTCTCTTTCAGCTCCTTAATACTTTCCGTTCTCCCGATCTCCCTTTGCCTTAATAACGAATGCAAGCGCGCCTTATCGAGCTCTATGAACACGATCTCTGGTCGTTCGTTCTTAATCACGAACTCGGTCGTTTCCTGTGATCGCTTAGAGACGTGCGCTGTTCCGATTAAGATTATTTCCTTCCCATGAAATTTCTCTCCGAAACGTTTAATGCATTTTTTATCATCGCAGTCGTCGTCGCAGTCGTTTTCAGCGCTTGAGAACGAAACTTTCAGCAAAGGTAGCGAAGAGTGAGCGATGTTTGATGAGAGCGTGAGCGTGAGCGCGGCTTCTTCTTCTTCTTCTTCTTCTTCTTCTTCGTTCATTTAATTACTTATTCTCTTTTTTTGTGTGAAGCACCTTTGCTGAATAAACAGAGTAGAAGGAGAAGAAAACTACTAACTACTAACAACTAATAAATAGAATATAGAATAAATACGTGTAGAGAATATATATACAAATACATAACCATAAAAAAACACGACCGTTTACGGAGGTGGGGTAAGAGCAGCGGCTGGGCTAGAGAAGTTTAATTTAACAGGAGTTTGGTAAGCCGGAGGCGCCGGTTTTCCAGTAAGCGGAGTCGCGGTTTTAGGTTTCTTAGCGCTCGAGCTTTGCTGTTGACCGAGTCTTGAAATTAAGCCGTTCCAGTTTTTTTTTGCGTCGTTTACGGCGCGTTGGAACGGCGGTGTTTCGATTGAATACGCACCGACTTTCTTTTTCATTTCTTTGAGCATGTTCGCGAGGACGTCTCGTTCGTATCGTACGTCGGCGAGAGTCGATTTTAACGCGTTCTTTTCCGCGATTTGACGTTCTAAGTTCGGCCCAGTGGATGCTTGAGCGACTTTTAAAGTTTCTTCAATCGTTTCGAGCTTCTGGGCGAGCGATGCGATTTCGTCCGATAAGCTTTCAATCGTTTTGTCTTTTTCTTCGATTGCTTGTTCAAAGACTTCCGAGGATTTTTTAGAGCGTTCGTTCACTTCCTCAATTGCTTTCGTAGCGGATGCTTCCGATTGGTTTCTAACGCGTTCGATCTCATCGTTCATATCTTTGACTTTGTTCTCTAGAGCGTTGATCTCTTCGTTTCTCGTGGCTATGAGAAGTTCATACTTTTCAGTAATTTCCTCTTTCTCGGTTCGTAATAATTTATTTTCTTCGCTTTTCAACTCTTCAGCTTTCTTAAGTTCCAACGTAATAGCATTCAAGCGAATTTCATTTTCTTTTAATTCCTTCAAATGATTATTGGATTCTTCAAATTTCGCAGTCATCATCTTTTGCGAATCATGTAACATTTTTTTATTGCTTTCTTCTTCGCTTGCAAGTCGCGTTTCGAACGCTTCGATTGTTTTCTTATACTCAGACTCGATCTTAGCCTTTTCGGACACAGAGGTTGAAGCCGTTGATTGTAATAAATCGAATTCTTGCCTCAAATTCGCTTCCGTGTGACGTAACGTTTCGTTATCTTTCTTCAAAGATTCGATTTCCTTCTCGAGCGCGTCAGTCGCATAAAAAGATTCGATTTCCTTCTCGAGAGCGTTAGTCGCATCATTATCATCATTGTTATTTTTATTCTCCTGCTCCTCGTCTTTCTTCTGCTGTTTTATCGCCTCTTCTACTGCATTAGCTGCGGCCAACATGCGCCCGCGTTCATTTTCTTCATTAATAGTTCTCTTAAGCAATGCAATTTCTTCACTCATTTTCTCTTCCAATTTCTTTGATTTCATGCGTTCCTCTTCTATCATACAATCGCGTTCTTTTTTCTCGTGTTCGCTTGAAAGAACTTTCGCGTTCAGTCTCGCAATCTCGCTCTCTCTTTCATTCTTTTCCTCTTCATTTTCGATAGCACTACTATTATAAATCGCAGTAGCACTGTTTTTCATCTCATCAATCTCTCGCTCTAACTTCTGCACGATCGCATTCAACTCGTCTTCCCTCTTCTCGCGTTCGTTCAACTTTAATTTTTGTTCGTCCCATATTCTCGCGCTCTGTTCGATCAAATCCTCCTTCTGCTTCCTCGCCTCGTCTACGTCGTCCTGCAATGTAACGACCACTCTCGCGGTTTCATCGTGTTGTCTTTGCTGTATCACTAGCTCCTCCCTTAACGTCCTGACAATAGCGCTCTCGTACGTTACCTCGCTCGCGCGTTCGTTGTTACTCGCTAGCGTCTGCATGCTCAGCCTCTTCTTCATCTCCTCCTCTAAAACCTTCTGTGCCATTGGCGATTGGTTCTCGAACGAGCGCGAGAGCAAACCGGGCGAAGAGCTCCTCTGCTGCGCGTTCATGACACCTATTCCATGATTAGTATTCGCTTGAGCGGTACTGTTATTACTCATTGCTTGACCGTTATTAAAGCTTGGAATAGAGATGTTCTTCGTGTTCTCTCTGACCTGTGTCTTGAACGAATGCAAACCTTCGCGCGCTCGATCTTTCATTTGCTTCGCTCGATCGACGAAATTCAGGTTCTGATTCGCGCTAGGCGGCTTCTCGGTCATGTTCTATTTCAGCTTTCTCTCTCTTTCATGCACTCGATTAAATTAATGTTCTGCACTTATTAATACTTATTCTTCGGCTTCTCGTGCTTTTGATTGTTTTGGGTTTCCAAAACCGAAAGTGCTGCTGGTTTTTTGAATTTCAAATAAGAAACGCTAAAATAAAAAATAAAAACAAGGCGAAGAAGAAGAAGAACAGAAAAAACGAGAGTAAAACATACTACATACCGCAGGAGTACCATAGCAGATCGATCGTACTGTTTATAGTACGGATAGCGCGAACGATTTTACTTTCGTGTTCAAAAAGACTGCGTGACTGAGTCGTACTGTACTGACCATGGCGTACGCGCAATGAAGATACGCACCACCGTTTTTTGAATTTGATACCCTAAACCCTACAAAGCCAAGAACACACACAAAACACGAGATCTCTTTTGGCAGAGCGAGCTGAAAGAGTTCCCTGCACTCTTCATCAGGCGAGCTCTCGTTCAATTAAATAAATAAGTAAACAGAGCAGAGCGAGGTTACGTCAGAGAACAGGGAGAGCGATTGAGTGTGTGTGAATTTTTTTTTCTATACATGGGCTTCGTCATCCCAAAGTCCACCGACTGCCGCGATGAACAAAAAACTATTTCTCGAACCGAGCTCGATGCGAAAGCGGATGATGTCGAGGAGGACGAGCGAGTTCGGATGACTTTGAATGCTAGGACTGACGTCGTAATGGAGGAAAGGGAAGGAAATCGAACGAATGCGAAGACGAGTGATCGGAAGAATCAGGAGAAGAAGAAGAAGAAGAAGAAGAAGAAGAAGAAGACTGAGGGGCAAAAGAAGGCCGAGGAAGATGATGATGGGTTGCGTGACGAAGAAGCGGTTGCGGAAGAGAAGGGGAGGAGAGATGGTGATGAGATGATGATGGACGTTGAAAAGAATTCTGAAGAAGAGGAAGAGGAAGATGATGGTGATGATTTCGAGAGCGAATCGTCAGAGTCAGAGTTTCGAGTGAGAGAACGTCGCGGGAGCGCGCAGAAGTCACAACAACAACAACAACAACAGCTTGGAAATGATAACAATAATAATAATAATAATAATGGGAATATAATCATCCATAACAGAGAGCCGGAGACGACGAATTATAAAAAAGTGAAGAAGTTTCTGGACGACGACGGCGACGTGAATAAGTTCGTGAAGACGGACTCGCAGACTTGGGTCGCCATCGATAGATGTAACGTTCTAGCGCAATTTCTGTGCTTGAAACATTACGTAGAGTTCAATGGGGGCACGTTTGAGATGTTAGATGGGTGGGAGCTTGAATTGAATTTTAGACCAAGTACTGGACAACCAGATTCGACGTTTTGGGGACCCGGGAGAGCGATTAAAGTACGCAGTCGGTCGGACGTCGCGAAAGCTTTAAATTTGCAAATCAAAAAGCCACCGAAATCGGCGCCTAAAGCGAAAGAAGCGAGGATTCCACAAGAGAAACCGTTGACAAAGTCGCAAATGATGCAAACGCCAACGAAGCAAATGTCTAGAAAGAAAGCGATGGAGAATTTGAAAGACGTCGCGGAGAGAGAACTCTCGGGAAAAGAACTGGATGAGTTCAAAAATATTGAAATCGAAGGTGGAATAAGAGTTGTTTCAGTCGGCACGAAAACGAAAATGGCTGACAATACTAATAAAGTGGCATTTCTTAAAGACAATACTGGTATGATTTGGGCCAACGGATTTGGTGCATTTTGGACATACCATGACGGTAAAAGTGATCAAGGCAGAATATTTCGATGTGTCGTACAAAGAGACGATAGTTTCAGTGATGAGACGATCGAATCAACTTTTACCGCTGCTGCAGACGAGGGAAACAAAGAACAACAACAACAACCTATAATTGAGGAGAAAAAAGTTTCAGTAAACGTTGGAAGAGCGAAATTTGTCATCTCTGAGAACGGAAACGTTTTAGCCGAGTCAGATTGTTCGATATCGTGCTGGAAAATATTCGCCAAGGAAGTCGATTTAGAATGCGGTTGCGCTCTCATTAATCCGTTTGCTACGAACGAATTCAAAGTTCGCTTAGCGTTTCAAATGAAGTTTGCGGACGATATTTTTAACTCGTTTTCGAGCGAAACGTTTCCGTTCCTGGAGGAAAAGTACGGCGTCGACGAATACAAGGCTATTCTGAATCGAGAGTATTTGAAGCAGACTAGACAACTCGCCTTTGAAATCGAAGCGAAGGAGTTTCGAAGAAAAGCTGTGAAAGATCGTGTTTCAAATGCTACGCGACTCGACAGAAGATTCAAACAAGCAGATGAAGACGATCATGATCCCGAGGTGGAAGAAGAGGAAGCAATCAAAATCGCTTGTGCGAAAACTACCGCGGAAATCTTTGCAAACATAGAAGAAAAAGCAAAACGCCTTAAACTCGAAGAAGAGTTAAACTCGGACGAAATAAAATACGAATGGAAAGCAGACCGCATTTCGCCTAAAGATGCCGTGCGAATCGAGCGTGAAAGTATAAAAGAACGAATTGGATTGTGCACGAACATAAAAAAACTAGTGCGTTCGTTCACAAATGAAGTCGAACGCGACCGCAGAGTGGCTGTCAAAGAGCTTGAGCGAAAGCAAAAACTGATTGAAAAGAAGGAAGATGAGGAAAAGAAAAGACTTTTGAAAATCAAACAAAAGAGAGGTTCGCAATGGCTTTGTGGTTCTTATCCAAAACAAGAAGACGAAGAAGACGGTAATATGCCAAATCCGGTTGAAAAGCGAGTTCCAGCCGAAGCGGTTTCGTTATATCAGGAGAACACGGGCGATCTATTAGAGCTTTATGCTTTTGCTAGAAGGTTCCGTAAAATTCTCTTCCCAGGTAAAGGTTCGTCTGATAAATTCATGCCGAAGTCGTCCAAGTTGTTCGTTGATGCGATAAACGAGAAATTGCCAAACGAAGGATTGAAAAAGTTTATTTTGGGTATGTTGAACCCGATTTTCCGCGACGCCGACACTTCTACAGATGCCAACGGCGCATACGCCATGTCAAAACTTGCTGGTCCTTTTACCGATTTGCTCAAAGAAGGAGCAAGTACATCGTCGAAAAAGTCCATCGAAGAATTGAAAGATATCCTCGCAGAAACCGACTCGCCGATGAAGAGACAAATCGTACTCTTTGACGAACTTTTAGCCAGGTCATTTGAAGCAATAAGCGCACAGCATTCTGCTGCGCCATTTTATGAGCGCGAAGCTTTTGGTTGTTTAGCGCCAGAAGCTGCAGACGCATTCGTAAACGCGTATTGTAGATGCCGATTTGATCCCGAGTCGTTCAAAAATCTCTCAATTGAACATCAAAATAAAGCTGGTGTTACAAATACGTACAAAGGTTTACGTACTGCGCCTGAAAAATATGCCTGTCGAGAACCGCCTTCTCTCGTTCTGCAAACAGAAGCTGAAGCTGAAAGATGTGTTGAAGTTGAAACGTTTATCGCTTTAACGGCTGCGAACGACAGCAAAGCAGAACGAATGAAGCAAAACATAATCGCGAGCGAGTTGTGCGAGATGGATAGAAATAGCGAACGAGTCTTCTTAATACGAGACGCCTTGCGCAAGATATCTTGGGAATCAAGTGTTAAGCCGGGTTGCAGACGCGGCGATATTGCATCCGCAAATGGTGAAGTTTTCCCTAGAGATCTCTGTTCGTTTGATGCAAAGTTGGACAGTGGCATGTTCGCGGTCTCCGCGGCTATTAACATGCGCGCTGTTTCCTCTGGCAACGCCGAACAAAACGAAGACGAGGAGTGGTTGCGACTTGTAAAGGAAGAATGCAAAAAGGTCGCCAAGGCTGTCTTCAAAACTGTGCACAAAGAGTTAGATCCTGCGAGGGCCCAGAAGTTGGTGCTTAGCACTTTCGATAGCGCTCTCTCTGCGGCAAAAAATGTTGGTCGCGATAAGTTCGTCGCTGAGATTGAGAAAATGGACATCGACGAAAAGGAAAAGGAAGAAAATAAACGAGAAGATGACGAAG
>Ga0114998_10001014_pt1 | contig 21472 bp, 23 predicted proteins | sample ArcticOcean_MG_C_5_FD_87044 | JGI IMG/M metagenome (GOLD analysis project Ga0114998, IMG submission 87044) | Marine microbial communities from western Arctic Ocean - ArcticOcean_MG_CB4_138 | ecosystem: Environmental > Aquatic > Marine > Oceanic | place: Arctic Ocean: Canada Basin | collected... | reverse complement strand
TTTTTCCATCGAACTTTTATATCCCAACCTATTAAGTTCTTTTGATATTCTTCGACATCCTAAACCATCGTTTTTAAGTTTCAATATTTTGTCATGAGTTTTTTGATGAGAATTATTTAACCTTCTTCTATACACAAATTGGTTTGTAAGAATCCTAAGATTTAATGTAAGAAATGGTATTGGGGTTGGAAAACCCAAATCCGTTACGGTGGAGTAGTTAAAAAAGTTAGATTAAAACTCTACTGTATTCTTTAATTTAGTCATTCCTTTCCATACATACTATTGCATATTTCCCATGATCTTGATTCCGTTTTTAACATAGGTTCCCCGTATCTACCTCTGTGAATGGAAAAAATCATAAAGATTTATAGAAATCTTGAATTATATCAATTTCTTTTTTGCTTACTTCCTCTAATTTCAATAAAAAATCTTTCTGAAATTTATAATTCAAACTATCGATATAACGATATTCCGTTTTGCCTAAATTATCATCATCTGAAGAATTAGGATAGTTAAATACGCATGCAATAACTTTTTTATTACTTAATTCAAAACTACAATATGAATGTTCGTTCCAATAATCATCTTCAACATAATCATGATCTATCATCCCAATATTTCGACATTTAATAACTTTTAATTCGACAATCATTATTTTTTAGAACAGTTAGACAATTATTATTTAATCTTACAGGTGTTTATGCTAAATATCTTATAAATAAAATAAGTGCCAATTATAGAGTTGAATAATAGAATTCCACTTACTAAACATAAAATAGTAAATAATCGGGAGCTCCAACTATTAGAGGGGTTGGAATTAGAAATAGTGACAGAATAAATCTAACCATGCTTTCAGATTTATTTTGATTTTTTTTAAATATTTCCATTTAAATATATTTTGATTTATTTTTTCTTTTTATTAGATAGCTCTGAATCATTTGATTCTTCAATTTCTTGAGATTTATGACCCCAATTTATCATATAAATTAGACCAATTATATAAAGGGTAAATATAATGGCCCCAATAATAAACATTGAAAGAGAAAGCATAATTATTTGTTTTTGTTAAAGAAATTATTTCTTCTTTGTCTAATTGCAATTGCAAACAAAAGAATCGTACCTGGCCAATGAGCAGAATATTGCGCAGATTCAAAATCACCAGTAATTCCAAGAGCTATTGAGTACATCATTGCAATAAAAGCTATTATTATTGGATAGTATACACTAATGAATTGAGATAAATTTTTCATTTTAATTTTTTTTCAAATTTACAAAATCTCTTTCATTTATTTGCGACTATCTTTTTTAAAAGATGCTTAATTTCACAAAAAATAATTAAAAATATTTTGTATGACAACAATTTCCTTTTTTAAGTACAAAAAAAATAAATATTGGGCTTTCACACAAATGAGACTTGCTTATGATGTAATAAAAAATAGTCCTGGAGTTTTATTTTTTAAGCTTTTAGGTACAGGAGCTGGAGATGGTTTTAGTCTTTTTCCTGATTTTTCTACATATTCTATTATATGTGTTTGGAAGCACGAATCAGATGCTCTCAATTTTATTAATAATAGTGATCATTCAAAAGTAATATCTCAAAAAGCATTTTCAAGACAAGATTTTTTTTTAAAAACAATAAAGTGTCATGGTAAATGGGATGGTGTTACTCCTTTTGTTGCAAATGATAGAAGTTTAAATGAAAAAAATAAAATTGGTATCATTACTAGAGCTAAGATAAATAAAACTAGATTATTTGAGTTTTGGAATTCTGTCCCTAAAGCCTCTCAAGCAATAAAGAATGCTAAAGGAGTAGAGTGGTGTAAGGGTATAGGGGAGTGGCCATTTATTCAGCAGGCAACCTTTAGTGTTTGGGATAATCTAGAGAGCGTTAAAAAATTTGCTTATGATAAAGGGGCGCATTCAGAAATTGTTAGAAAAACTAAAAAAAGAAATTGGTATAGCGAAGATTTATTTGCACGTTTTGAGATTTTACATTCAGAATTAAAAATTTTGTAATTAGTTTTCTTTGAATTAACCTAAATCTTCTTCAGCAATTAAATTGTAGATATAAAGAATTATAAGGCCAAATATTATCCCAGAAATTATCAGCAAAATACTTGATAGACCATTTGTAGAAAAAGAAAGTCTCAATAAGATAGTAGAAATAATAAATCCAGTATTTCTGATAATTTGACAATATCTCTCAGTATATTGAAATGATAAAAGTAGTATGAAAACATCTGCTAGAATTAGTAATGTAAAAAAGTCAGTGAAAAAAAGATAATTAATATTTTCGCTAATTGCAGTTTCATCTCCAATTCCTATTAGCCAGGTGTAAAAACTTAAACAACATACTATTATTAGTATCGGAGTAAGCAATAAGCTAATTATTTTTTTTGAAGCAATAAAAAGATCTAATTTTTTTGAGTTAAATTTCTTAGGTGATTTCTTTCGTATTTTTTTAAATAGATATATTAGAAAAAAGACAATTAGAATTCCTAGCAAATCGTAGATCAGCTGAAGGTTATTGCTAGTTGTTAGCCAATTTGCATTTAAATCTACTAATGGAATGTCCTTAAATATTTTTCGAATAATAATAAGTGACATTATTTCATACTGTTTACTTATCGCAGTTGAAAATGATCTTGGTATATAATAGACTAATAAAAATGCTTCATAAATTAGTATAAAAGAAAATGGAGTGTAAAGTGCAGAAATTGGATTTGTAAGAAGATTACTATCACCAAAGCTAATTTCAATTATATTATAATAATTAAGAAGAATAAGAATTAGGTGCAGTATAAAGCCTAATGATGCTATATAAAGAATGTATTTTTCAGTATTCTTAATATTCTTCTCAGAAAAAACTAAAGAAAAAATATTGTTGATATTATCAGAAAATTTCATAACTATTTTTATTCAAATTTACAATTTTAAATCAATATATAATTTTTTAATAAAAAACTTATATAAAATAAAATCTACAGATTTTCTACAGATTTGAAATATAAATTTGCAGAAAATTTAATACTAACAAAAATAAATTAAAAAATGAAAACATTCAGTCAATTAATCATTGTAGCTTTAAGCTCTTTATTTTTTTCAAGTTGCGGCTCAGATGCTCCAAAAGAAGTTGTTGCAGATACCGTAGTTGAAGAAACTACTAAAAATTGGGAGGAGTTCACTATAAGTGCTGTTGGAAATACGATGCAGGATATGATGTATAGTGAAAAGAATTTAAATGTAAAAGAGGGTTCGTGGGTCAGAATTATCTTAAAAAATGAAGGTGTTGATCAGGCTATGATACACAATATTTTATTTGTAAATTTTGGAAAGAGAAAGGATCTTGCGCTTTTAGCTAATGAAGCAGGTCCTGATAATGAATTCATTCCGTCTTCGCCTGATTTAATAGCTGCATCTGGTCTTGCTCTTCCTGGAGAAACAATTACTTTGGAGTTTAAAGCCCCTGCAAAAGGAAATTATGAATTTTTCTGTAGTTACCCAGGACATGCTGGTATGATGAAAGGTTATTTATTTGTTAAATAATTAATAAAATTATTCATTTTAAAAAATAGCCACTTATTGTGGCTATTTTTTTTACATATCTCCTTCTTTTATAAATATTCCATCAATCATCTTTCCTTTTCTATCTTTAATGTCTTCCCATGCTCTTTGCATGCAATCTTCTAAAGTAAGACCATTACGTTCTGCTATATTTATTAGCACTACAATCATGTCACCAATGTCATCAGCAATATCTTTTCCTTTGCAGATATTATCACTTAATTCACCAGCTTCCTGGATTAACTTACAAAACTGATCTTTATCTGTTGCGCCTTTAATTAAATTTCTTTCATGATGCCATTTGGCAATATTTTTAGCTAGTTTTTCCATCTTTTTTTTAATTTAAGGCTAATTTAATAAAATTTGTTTGATTTTTAATATATATAATGTATTATTGTTTAATATATATAAATTAATATAAATATTGAAAAATAAAAATATAGAAAATTATTTTGAAAAGTTTTTACCACACTCTTATATAGAGACTTTACAGAAAAGTAAATTAAATAATATTGGTTTTAACTCATTAATTTCAAAAAGAAATAAACTTATCAATGCTTTAAAATTAATTAATGTTGAATTAGATAAACTTGCCCATGAGCGTCAGTTGTTAATTAGTCAAAGTACATTTATTAAAAAAAAGTATATACCAAAAGTTTATTATAAACAATATTATAAGAAAAATCAATCGACATTATTCTCTCATATTATTATAAAATATCATTTGATTTCTAAAACAATTTATTTTGGTAAGGTTGATTCTTTAATTATCTTATTTTCCAATTTAAATTTACAGCTTGATGTAAAGAATTTTAAAGAAAAGATATTCCCATTACTTCTTCCTAAGGTTTTAGATTTTTTATCTAATATTAAAAATGAAGCTGAGTTTAAGAACTTAAAAATCAAATCAACTCAATTGATTTCTTTTATTATTGAAATGGAAAATAATGTAGCAGATTTTGAAAATAATGGTTCCCTATTAGATTACATTAAATCTTTGAGTTAGTTTACCCCTCCTCTTGAATATTGCCGAAAATAAACCCAATAAATGATAAAAACATTGCAAGAGGAAGACATCCCTTAAGCAGATCTTGAATTTCATTACCCATGTTGCTGTAACCCATATATTTGACAAATAAGATTGTAATTAAAAACCCTAAAATAAACCCTAATATTGAATAGATGTATTGTTTTTTCATCTTTATCTTAACTTAATATTATTTATTTGTTAAGCAAATATATGAAATTTACCTTAATATTTGATTATCAATACATTAATTGTTCAATAACTCTATCGCTTTTAGTATATATTTGTCTTTAGTATGCTTAATTTTGTAGTAATACTCTTTGCCGTATATTCCCCTAGAAATTCTTGCTTGTAATTCTGTTGACAAATATTTTATCTCACTATTCTTTAGAATTATTTCTTTTTCATTTTTCTTTAAAAAACTTAAAAAACCTTTTATTATTAATTCTTTTTCTTCAGAATTAAAATTAAAGTTAGTACCTGATGTATTTTTTAATCTTGATCTATTATTTTCAGCATATTTTATGCAAAATTCAGAAATCCACCCTTTTGAAAAAAGATAATTAATATTTCTATAGTTTAATGATGTATCTCTTTGTATTATATAATCAGGAGTAATTCCTCCTCCTGCATAAACTATCCTTCCATTTTTTGTTAAAAATTGTATTGTATCAACTTTAGCAGAGTCACTTCTAAGGTATTGTTCCATATAGTAATCTTTATTGCTCTCACCATATTCTTTTTGAATACACCTTCCTGATGGTGTGTAATATCTTTGTGTTGTTAATCTTATAGCAGTTCCGTCATCTAACTTTATTTCTTCCTGAACTAGTCCCTTGCCAAACGATCTTCTACCAACTATTTCACCTCTGTCATTATCCTGAATTGCACCAGCAATAATTTCTGATGCTGATGCTGATCCTTCGTTTATTAAAATAATAACTTTAATATCTTCTAATTTACCATTTGACGAAGCAAATATTTCATTCCTATCTCTATTTCTACCTTCAGTAAATACTATTAATTCTCCTTTTTTTAAAAATTCGTCGCTAATTGAGGCTGCTGCATGTAAATATCCACCGGGATTATCTCTAAGATCTAAAATCAGATTTTCAACTTTCAACGCCTTAAGTTTTTTAATTGCTTCATCAAATTCTTTAATTGTTGTTGCTGAAAATCTATTAATTTTAATATAACCATTGATTTTGTCCAACATTATAGAAGCATCTATGCTATAAATTGGAATTTGCTCTCTTTTAATTTTAAACTCTATTAATTCTTTAATGTTATTTCTTTGAATATAAACATTAACATACGTGTCTTGCTTACCTCTTAGATTTTTGATTACATCATCATTTTCTAATCCTATTCCTGCAAAATTTTCACCATCTATTTTAATAATTTTATCCCCTGAGATTATACCAAGTTTTTCAGAAGGACCATTTGAAATGGGAGAAACTACAACAATTGTATCGTTTATTATGTTAAACTCAATTCCAATGCCACTAAACTCTCCAGACATATTTTCATTAACATTCTTATATTCTTTCTTTGGAATGTAAGTGGTGTGAGGGTCAAGATCCTTGATTATTAAGTTAATCATTTTTTCTTCAAACTTTTCATCTAGAGTATCTACATAATGCTCATCAATCAATTTGAGAATTCTATTAATTTTAGAGCCTTCATTAACTTTTTCTGAATTATTATTTCTAGAACTACCTATTAATATTCCAACTACAACTAATAGAGAGTAAAGTATTGGTTTAAAATTCGTTGTAATCAATTTAATTTTTTTTTGTCAAAGTGTGTTGTTTCAACCTGAGCTCTTTTTAAAAATTCTATACCCGTTGTGTCTTTATACTTGTTTAAGTAGACCACTCTTTTTATGCCAGATTGATGAATTAGTTTGCTACACTCTCTGCATGGTGACATTGTTAGGTATAATGTTGAATCTTTACAGTTATGATTTGATCCAGCTGTTTTTAAAATTGCATTAGCTTCTGCATGTAAGACAAACCAATTTGTTTCATTATTTTTATCTTCGCAGCAATTATCAAAACCACTAGGTGTGCCATTATATCCATCTGATATGATCATTCTGTCCTTAACAATGATGGCTCCTACTTTTCTTCTTTTGCAATAAGAAAGCTTTGACCATTCCACTGCTAGTCTTAAATATGCTGCATCAAATCTATTGCTAATTTTTTTCATGATTTATATAATTGTGCCCAGAGCCGGGATCGAACCGGCACGGGTTTAACCCCATTGGTGTTTGAGACCAACGCGTCTACCAATTCCGCCATCTGGGCATCTCAAATTTTACAGTACAAAAGTAAAAATTTAAGAGAACTATTTCTTAAAATATTGAATTTTTAAAAACTTAAAGATATTAGATATAAAGTTGTTATATTTGCGTCCCTTTTTAGGAAAAAAATGAAGAGACCATTTAAAATATTTGCTGCTAGAGCTTCTAGAAAAATTGCACAACAAATCTGTCATCATTTAAATGTTGATTTAGGTAGTAATACTCTTATTGAATTCAGTGATGGTGAGTTTGAGCCATCCTTTGATGAATCAATTAGAGGTGCTGATATATTTATTGTTCAATCCACTATGCCTCCTGCCGAAAATTTAATGGAGTTACTTTTGATGATAGATGCTGCTCGTAGAGCATCAGCTTATAAAATAAATGCTGTCATTCCCTATTTTGGCTATGCTCGACAAGATAAAAAGGGTAAACCAAGAGTTCCAATAGGAGCTAAATTAATTGCCAATTTATTGTCCTCTGCTGGAGTAGACAGAGTAATGACAATGGACTTACATGCTGATCAAATTCAAGGTTTTTTTGATGTTCCAGTTGATCATTTGTATTCATCAAGGCTCTTCATCCCTTATATCCAATCCCTAAACCTTCCAAATTTAACTATTGCTTCACCTGATATGGGCGGTTCAAATAGAGCTAATACCTATGCACGTTTTTTAAATGCTGAAGTAGTTATTTGTTACAAGCACAGGGAGAAGCCAAATGAGATTGGTAAGATGTTAGCTATTGGAGATGTTAATGGGAGAGATATTGTTCTTGTCGACGATATGGTTGATACAGCAGGTACATTATCTAAAGCAGCTGACTTGATGATCACTATGGGAGCTAATAGTGTTAGAGCTGTATGTACTCATGGAGTTTTTTCTGGCCCTGCATATCAAAGAATTGAAGATTCTGCTCTTCTTGAAATAGCGGTTACCGATACAATTCCTAAAAATCATTCAGGAAATAAAATAAAAGAAATTAGTATTGCGGAAATTTTTTCTAATTCTATTAAATCAGTTTTAGAAAATAAATCAATCTCTGAATACTTTATAAGATAAATAACTAAATTAAATTTAAATAATGAAATCACTAGCAATTAGCGCAAAAACAAGAGAAAAAGTAGGTAAATCAGATTCTAAAGCGTTAAGAAATCAGGGTAAAGTTCCATGTGTGCTTTACGGGGGAGAAAAGCAGGTGAGTTTCTATGCTCATGAAAATGATTTTAGAAAACTTGTATATACTTCCGATGTATTTCTTGTCGAATTAGATATTGATGGCTCTAAATTTTCTGCAATTATGCAGGACATTCAATTCCATCCTGTAACCGACAAAATCTTACATATAGACTTCTTACAAGTTTTTGATGACAAAGAAATTACTGTCAATATCCCTGTTAAATTAGATGGTCAATCAATAGGTGTTAAAAATGGAGGTAACTTACTTCAAAGAAGAAAATCAATTATTACAAGAGCACTTCCAGGTAATTTACCTGATGCAATTAACATTGATATTACTGACTTGAAAATTGGTATGTTTGTCTATATTAAAGATCTAAGATCTGAACTATATGATTTTTTAGCTGCTGATAATTCTGTTGTAGTTGGAGTTAAAACTGCAAGAAATGCTGTTGAAGATGAAGTTGAAGCAGAAGGGGCAGTAGCAGAAGAAGACGGAGAAAACCCTGAAGCTGTCTCAGATGAAAAAACTAAAGAAAATAAAGATTCTTAAATTATGAAATACTTAATCGTCGGATTAGGTAACCCTGGATTAGAGTATGAGAATACTCGACATAATGTAGGTTTTAAGGTTCTTGATGGATTCTTGAATGATGATATTAGTTTTGAATCATGTAAATACGGTAGCCGTTTAGATATTTCATTTAAATCTAGAAAATTAATTCTACTTAAGCCTAATACTTTTATGAATCTAAGTGGTAAAGCGGTTCAATATTGGATGACAAAAGAGAAGTTAAATTTAAATAATCTGCTTGTCGTTACTGATGATATTGCTTTAACTTATGGTGCTATTAGATTAAGACCTAAAGGTTCTGATGGAGGCCACAATGGATTAAAAGATATTAATCAAATTTTATCAAGTAACAATTATCCAAGATTACGTATAGGAGTTGGAAGTGATTTTGAAAAAGGTCGTCAGTCTGACTATGTTCTTGGAAACTGGTCCAGTGAGCAAGAAAAAGAATTAAATTCTTTAATTAGCAATGCTACGGAAGCGATTAAATCTTTTTGTGCAATTGGTATTGACTACACTATGAATAATTTAAATAGAAATAAATTATGAGTGTTCTTGTTTTATACCGCTTAATGTATATTTTTGCATAGTATTTAGGTATCGTGGCCGAGCGGTTAGGCAGTGGTCTGCAACACCATCTACAGCGGTTCGAATCCGCTCGATACCTCAAAATGCCCGTTGTTAGACGGGCATTTTTTTATATTTTAGTAAAAAATTATTTAATGAATAAATTTTTAGTTCTAATCTTATTCTTTTTCAACTTTCAAATTGCTTCTGCTCAATGTCAGTATACTCTTAATAATTTACAGCATGTTAACTGTAATAGTGAGAATACTGGAACGATCGATATAACATTGCAAGAAAATAGTAGTAATATTTCATGGAACGGACCAAATAATTTTTCTAGTTCATCTACCAATCTTTCCTCTCTTTTTGCGGGAAAATATTTTTTACAGATATCAAATAATAGTTCAGGATGTAATATTTTAGATTCCATTATTGTTTTAGAAACAATTGAGGTAAATGTTGATTTTAATGTTTTAAATTTATGTGATATTGGGGATAGTGCTGATATTACAGTCAGTGTTTTTGGTGGCACTCCACCATATACAAATCTATGGTCTACTGGAGATACATCAAGAAGTTTATATAATGTACCGTCAAACACTCCATCTTCTTTAACTTTAGACATTACAGATCTTAATGGCTGTTTATCTCAACATATTTTTGAAATTAATCCTGTTGAAAAGATGGAAGCTTTTATGTCTACAAATAATGTTATATGTAAGGATGACCTGAATGGAAGCGCACGAGTTTACGTTTCAAATGGAGTCTCTCCTTTCATTTATATGTGGAATAATGATACTACTACTATTCTAAAATCAGAACATCCTTTCTCTAGAATAGAAAATTTATCTCCTGGAGATTATTTTGTTGAGATTATTGATGATAATGGTTGTATCGAAAAAGATAATTTTACTATTAGTTATAATCCTAAAATTTGTTTAAACCCAAAAAAAGTATTTTCTCCTAATAATGATGGTACTAATGATTTTTGGTTAATTGAAAATATTCATATTTATCCAAACGCTTTAATTGAAATTTATTCCAAAAATGGAACTCAGGTGTTTAGACGTAGAAATTATACAAATTCTTTTGACAATGGTTTTAAAGGTGTTGATAGTAAGAATAATATTTTGCCTTCTGGAACCTATTATTTTATTATTCAATTAGATAATGAAAATGAAGTTTTTAAAGGTTCATTAACAATAGTGAGATGATTAGATATTTCTTAGCAATATTATTTATTTTATCTGTATTTTATTCTAATGCTCAACAACAAATTATATTTGATCAATTCTTTGTTAATGATGTTATTTATAATCCGGCTATTTCTGGAAGCAAGACTTATAATCCTTTGATAATACAAACTAGACAGCAATGGGCTGGATTTGATGATGCTCCTTTTTCTACATCTATAAGTTATCATCAAGCAATTAAATACAATACTGCAATAGGTGGTTTTATTAATGTTGAAAATAGTTACCCGTCTAGACAATTAAATTTACAGCTTAACTATGCTTATCATATACCTTTAAATTCTAACAATACATATCTTTCTTTTGGATTAGGGCCTAAGTTTATGATTTACTCACTTAATTTTAACAGGGAAGATTTACCTGAAATGAATGACCCTGCATTTAATTTTAACGCTCATAATGAAATGCTTGCTGATTTTTCTACAGGCTTTTATCTGTATAACAAGAATTTCTCTTTAGGTTTTTCTGCTCTTAACATACTGCAGTCATCATTTAATGGCGAAGTTTTTACAAATTCACTGAATCAATCTATTAGTAATAGTTTTGGGGAGAATATAGAGATAAGACATTTTTATTTAACAAGCTCTTTTCGAGGGAATATAATTAATAATGATTGGGAGATAGAGCCTTATTTACAAATTTCATCTGCTGAAAAGCAAAGTAATGTTGTTAGATTTTCTTCAAGAATTATTTTTTTAGAAGATAATTGGCTATCTGTTGGATTATCTAATAATGGTTTAATTTCTTCAGGAATAGGATTTAAAGCTAATAATATATGTTTTGGATATAGTTATGGGCAGCAATTAAATGGAGAAATAGTCCGCTATAATTATGGCTCTCATGAATTAACTTTGACTTTTAAGTTGATTTCATATAATCAAAAGGAAAGAACATCATTCTGGTATTAAATTTATATGAATAAAATTGATCACATTGGAGTAGTTGTTAAAGATATAAATAAAGCTAATCAGCTTTTTGAAACAATACTTAAGACAAGTTCATATAAAAAAGAATATGTTAAATCTGAAGATGTATCAACATCTTTTTTTAAGCTTGGAGATTCTAAGATAGAACTTATTTCTTCAAATGATCCAGAGCATACTATTAATAAATATATTAATAATCAAAGTAGTTCATTGCATCATTTTGCAATTAGGGTAGATGATATTATTATTGAAATGAAAAGGATTTCTTCCTTGGGTATTAGATTATTAAATGACACTCCCAAGCTTGGAGCTGACAATATGTTAATTTGTTTTCTTCATCCAAAAGATACATATGGAGTGCTTATTGAATTATGTCAGGAAATAAATTAGTAATTTCTTCTGAATTTTTTAAGTGATGGCATTTAATTTTTAGTTTCCTTGCTGTTTTGATATGTTGAGGGCTGTCATCAATAAAGAAAGCATTTTCTGCCTCTATAGAATTATCTTTTAAAACTTTTATAAATATTTCTTGATTGGGCTTTCGCATACCTAATTCATGAGATAGGTAAAACTTGTAAAACATTTTCTTAAATAATATCCAGTTTCTTTCTCCAAAATCTTCTATGATTTTTTCAATATGAATTGAATTTGTATTTGAAAGTAATATTATTTTATAGTCTTTTGAAAGTTCTTTTAATAATTTTATTCTCTTATCAGGGATTGTGCCTAACATCATATTCCAGGCCTCAATAATCTGATTTTCAGACGCAGAATCTGTTATTTTTTTTATTTCATTAATAAAATTTTGATTAGAAATTTTCCCTTCTTCTAATGCCTCAAATAATTTGTTTTGAATTTTTTTAGAGTATAAATTTTCAGCATCTTTAATCCCTAACGTTTTAAACGCTTGAATTGTAGCATCGTAATTAATATTTATAATTACTGCCCCAAAATCAAAAATTATATGAGTAAGTTTTTTCATGATGCAAATGTTGTAAAAAGTAAAACAATTTGATAGTTTTGCACTACCTTTTTTTAAAGGGGGCCCATAGCTCAGCTGGTTAGAGCACTTGACTCATAATCAAGGGGTCGCAGGTTCAAGCCCTGCTGGGCCCACCATAAAAAATCTTTACAGTAATGTAAAGATTTTTTTATTTTACCAATATATATTATTAGTTTTAAAATATTATATAATTATTTTAGCATTATATACTTTTTACATGCAATATTTTAAATCAATTTTCAATTATATAAAGAACAATAAGCTTTTAGTTGCTCTTTTTATCCTAATTCTATTATTAATTAGTTCGCTTTTCTATCAAAGTGAAAGTATGAAAAAACAAATGGATTTAAAGATTCAGTTTATTGAGCAGAAAAATATTATTCGAGATGAGCTTGATGACCTTGTTGATGAACACGACGAGTTGCTTGAGGAGTATGGCGACTTAAATAATCAATTGTTTGAGAAAGATTCGTTAATACAAAATCAAATTGCTGAAATTAAAAGTTTAATTAGAAATAAGAAAGATCTTAAAGAGGCTCGAATAAAGATTGAGAATTTAAAAAGAATTTCAAAGAGGTATCTTGCAGACATAGACTCATTGTTTTATATTAATGAAAGGCTAGCCTCAGAAAAAGATAGTGTAATAAAAGTTAATAAAAATATTAACTGGAAAAATTATACGCTTAATAAGAAAAATGTTCAGCTTTCTGATCAAGTTAACAAAGGTTCTGTTTTAGAAGTTTCTAATATTTCAGTTGAAGCATTGCGCTTTAGAGGTACCGGAAAAGAAGTTCCAACCAGATCAGCACAGAAAACTCAAATTCTTAGATCGTGTTTTAATATCTCAGCAAATCAAATTGCTAAATCTGGTCAGAAATCTCTATGTATCCAATATTTAAATCCTAGAGGCGAGATTTTAAATTCTACTGATTCCGTAAATATAAATCAAGTTCAATACTCTTTCACTGATAGCATTAATTATCTTAACAAAGATCTTGAAATTTGTATTGACTTTGAGAGAAATAAAATGCTTATTGAAGGTAACTATGTTTTAAAAGTTTTCATTGATGACTTGTTCTTAGCAGAATCAAAATTTAATTTAAGGTAATTCATATGCCAACAATTCTTACATATAATATAAATGGAATTAGAGCGGCTATTAAAAAAGATCTTCCTAAATGGATAGATAGTACTTCAGCAGATATTATTTGTCTTCAGGAGATTAAGGCTAAAGAAGAGCAGTTTGACAAAAAGGTTTTTGAGGAGTTTGGATATAGTTCATATATTAAATCAGCTGCAAAGCCTGGATATAGCGGCGTTGCAATAATTAGTAAAATTAAGCCAATACATGTTAAATACGATTGTGGTATCACAAAAATTGATTCTGAAGGAAGGTTTATTAGACTAGATTTTAAAAATTATTCTGTTTTAAGTATGTACTTCCCCTCTGGAAGTAGTGGTGATTTACGCCAAGCCTTTAAAATAGAGTTTTTAAAGATTTTTTCAAAATATATTAATAAGTTAAAGTTAAAAATTCCTAACTTAATAATTTGTGGAGATTTTAACATATGTCATAAAGCAATTGATATACATAATCCCTTAAGAAATAAAAATACTTCTGGATTTCTTCCACAGGAAAGAGAATGGTTATCACAGTTTTTGAATTCTGGTTTTACTGATGTTTTTAGATTCTTTAATCAAGATCCTCACCATTATAGCTGGTGGAGTTATAGGGCACGTGCAAGAGAAAAGAATCTAGGCTGGAGAATTGACTATATTATGGTATCTAATAATTTACAAGATAAGCTTAAACGATCTGTTATACTTTCACAGGCTATTCACTCTGACCATTGTCCTGTTCTTCTGGAAATTGATGATTAGTTTTTATTACATTTGTAATTGGTAATGGCAATAATTCAAACAGCAGAAAGAAGTTCACATTTAGACCCTTCGGAAAATGTTATTTTTCAAAGGCACATGATTGCTTATTTAGAAGCTTCCCAGCGTATTAATGGAATTGTGCTTGAAATTGGTTGTGGAGAAGGGTATGGCATTAGGGAACTTGCAAGTAAGTCATCTAAGTATATTGCAGTAGATAAATTTCATACTAAAATTGATGAATCTATTATTAAGGATAATAATATTGAATTTCATCAAATGGAGATCCCACCTTTAAGCAATATTGAATCTGATTCTATAGACTTTGTGGTTACTTTTCAGGTAATAGAACATATTGTAAATGATGTTTTCTTTCTTAAAGAAATACATAGAGTTTTAAAAAATGGAGGCCAGCTGCTTTTAACCACTCCTAATAAATTAATGTCTTTGTCTAGAAATCCTTGGCACATCAGAGAGTATAATCCTACTGAAATGCATAATATATTGGAGACAAGTTTTAATCAGATACAGATAAATGGTGTTTATGGTAGTGAAAAAGTTATGCAGTATTATAATGAAAATAAGGAGTCTGTAAGAAGAATTACAAGATTTGATATTTTAAATTTACAGTATAGATTACCTCGGTGGATTTTGCAAATTCCTTATGACTTTTTGAATCGATTGAATAGAAGAAAATTAAAAGTAAATAATAACGACCTTGTTAGTACTGTAGATGTAAATGATTATTCTATTAAAAATTCAGTTGATAATTGTTTAGATTATTTTTGTATTGCTACCAAGTAGTTGAAAAACTATACCCTAAATTTTTAAGCTCAATTAGTGATGATTTTAAAGATTCTTTGAGATTCTGATAACTTTTAGAATTATTATGTAAGACAATAATTGATCCTTTTTCGACATTATTTAGTATATTTTTTTTAATTCTTTTTGATCGTTTTTTTTTAAAATCCCAGGTAAAAACATCCCACATTATAATTTTATATTTTTTTCTCAAATATTTTATTTGAGTGAAGGTTATTCTTCCATATGGAGGCCTGAAGATCATTGCCTTATTTTCTATCTTATTGTTTTTTTCTATATCCTTAAAATAGATAGTATTATTTGTAATAAACCCATCCTTGTGTGAATAGGTGTGGTTACCTACAATATGTCCACTTTTAATTATCTCATTAGTTAGTTCAGGAAATTTCTCAATATTTTGTCCTACCAGAAAAAAAGTAGCTTTAATTTCTAAATCATTAAGTATGGATAAAATAAGTGGAGTTGTTTTTAAGCACGGCCCATCATCAAATGTTAGCCATAGCTTTTTTTCATCCGTATTTTTTTTCCAAATAATACTTGGAAATAATTTAAAAAATATTTTAGGTGTTTTTACAAACAACTCCTTTTATTGAAGAGAATAAAATTCATCCATAAATGTATTTATCCTATAACTTTCATAATCAATTTCTTCATTTACACCATTTTTGCTTTTGAAGTACTTTTCGTCCTCACTAAAATATGTAAATTCAGTATTGTCTAATTGATGTATTTGTATAACTCTTGATAGACTACCTAAAACTTGACCGCAAATATTTAAATTTTGTTTTAAACCGCTGCCTGAGCTAAAGTTGGTTAAATAATTATACTCAGTTAAGTAATCATCAAGCATAAGGCTTAATAAATTATCAGCTTTTTTGTTTTCTTCTAACTTATAATAAAGATCTATTATCGGAATAGCAAAGTAGCTAAGATTTACAACTTCTCTAGGGAATTCAAAAACACATTTATCTAAGACAGCAATTGCTTGATCATTTTTCCCTTCTTGTAAAAGTTTTTCTGCTAGCCTTGCATAATTATTTCTGTAATTCATAATCATCCTTGTATTAGTCTCGTCAAAATATATTTCTTTATTATTTAGCCCTCCCCAAGAGAATTTATTAATAACATTATCATACATGATTTCTGAAGCAACTGCTCCTGTTTGACCATCTGTATTTTTTGTTAAATAAGGAACTAATCTATATGCTAATCCTTCTAATTGAAAATATTTTTCTAATCCCATAAAATTATCTTTACCAACTGTAATTGCGAAATAAATTGGTCTATCCCAGTTGAAATTTGCTAAGATATCTAGAACCATTAATTTATTTTTATAAATCCCGTTACCCTTTATTTGCCATTTCATTTCATCAACAATTTGAGAATGTAAATTTTCAGGAACAAATAATTTTGCTTTTTCTTTATCAACATTCAACTTTAATTTCCTAGTTGGACAGTAGTTTTTTAAGCCAGCGGATGTGTTTATTTTAGCTTTTGAACTTTTGCTATTTATAAATTTAACAACTTGGTTGACATCTTTAAAGTCCTTAAATTTTTCTTGAATAGGGGTGTAATCTCTTGTGCCAGCTCTATAATCTTCATTTTCAAGTGATGATGGTATTGGTGCTGCATCATAAGAGGCTCTTTTCATTTGATCAATATACCAAGGAGTGTTAAATAATGATAGGTTGACAACTTTAATGTCCGTTCTAATCCCTTCTACCTCTTGAGCATACCAAAGGGGAAATGTATCATTATCACCATTTGTAAATAGAATAGAGTTTTTAGCACATGAATTTAGATAGTTTTTAGCAACCTCTAAAGCTGTGTATCTCCCAGATCTATCGTGATCATCCCAATTCTCGCTTGCCATAAGGGCTGGGGCCATAAAAAATGCTAGACATGTCGCAATTGCCAAACTCGCTTTTGAATTCATTTTTTGTCTGAGAAAATCATAAATAGCTAATAGGCCTAGTCCAATCCAAATTGAAAAGGCGTAGAATGAACCTACATATGCATAATCTCTTTCTCTTGGTTGAAAAGGAACAACATTTAGGTAAATTATAATTAGAACTCCAGTGAATAGGAAAAAAAGTAATACAACTAAGGCATCTTCATTGTTTTTCTTAAAATGAAATAAAAGCCCCAGTAGACCTAAAATAAGAGGAAGAAAATAATAGTGGTTTTTAGCTTTATTATTTTTAAGGTGCTCGGGAGCATCTACATCACTTGGGCTTGGAGTACCTAGTCTGGCATTGTCAATGAATCCAATCCCACTTTCCCAGTTGCCATATAAAGAATTTCCGTCCATATTCATATAGTCATTTTGTCTTCCTGCAAAATTCCACATAAAATATCTCAGATATGACCAACCAATCTGGTAGCTAAAGAAGTATTTTAGGTTTTGGCTGAATGTTGGAGTCTTATCTTTGTTTGAGAGTCCCGCCCAGCTTTTATATCCTGCAGCATGTCTAGACTGAGTATTACTCCACATTCTTGGAAAAAATGTTTTATCTTGACTTCTATAGTTTGGAAGAGATTTTTTTCTTTTATCAATAATAATATATTTATTCTTTTTTTCATCTTTAGCATAGACTGGATTTCCATCTAAATAAGGTTTTTTACTATCCAGTTTTGCATTAAAATATTGTCCGTAAACAATTGGCCAACTTCCATATTGTTCTCTTTTTAAGTAAGAAAGAAGTCCTACAGCATCTTCTGGATTATTTTCATCAATTGGTGGGTTTGCATTTGATCTCACAACAAGAACAGCAAATGATGAATAACCAATTAACAGCATCATAAAGCTTAAAATTATCGTGTTAAGCATTGGTTTGTTGTTTTTTGAAGTATAAACAAGCCCAAAGGCTATTAGACCAATTAGTGCAATGAAATAAATTATTGCTCCATAATTAAATGGTAAGCCAACGGTATTAGTAAAGAAAATCTCAAATTTTGAAATCAAGCTTACTGCTCCAGGTATTATTACTCCTTGAACAAGCCCCAATACAAACATTGATGCAATAAAAGCTTTAATTGCGCCCGCTCTACTGTATTTGTATTTTTTGTTGTAATAAATCATTCCCATTGCAGGAATGGTTAATAGACTTAATAAGTGAACCCCAATAGATAAACCAATTAAGTATGCAATTAGAACTAACCATCTTGTTGCTCTATCCTCAGATTCTTCCTCCCATTTTAAAATGCACCAAAATGTTATGGCTGTAAAGAAAGATGACATTGCGTACACTTCCCCTTCAACAGCTGAAAACCAGAAAGAATCAGAAAAGGTGTATGCTAAGGCTCCAATAACTCCGCTAGCCAGTATTGCATATTTATTATTAGTTAATCCATCTTCATCTTTTGCGAAAATCCTTTTTGCAAAAGATGTAATTGTCCAAAAAAGGAATAAAATTGTAAATGAGCTACATAATGCTGATAGAATATTTATGGCTACTGCTACTTGGCTAGTAGCAGGTTCAGCAAAAAGAGAAAAAACTCTACCCAATAATTGAAAAAGTGGAGCTCCAGGAGGGTGACCAACTTCAAGCTTATAAGCTGTTGCAATATATTCACCACAATCCCAAAAGCTTACTGTAGGTTCAATGGTAGATAAATAAACAAATGATGCAATTGAAAAGACTAGCCAGCCTATAATATTATTAAGTTTTTTAAATGTATTCATTCTTTTAATTCTTAGTTATAATTTTGAATGCGAATTTAATAAATTTATATGTTAATCCATCAAGCATTTTTTCTTCAAAACTAAAATAAGTGAAAATGTTTTGTAGTAAATACAATATTGCTATTTTTGCAAACCTAAGTTATAATGCCCGATGGTGTAACTGGCAACACGTCTGTTTTTGGTGCAGAAGAGTCTAGGTTCGAAACCTAGTCGGGCAACAAATCTCACAAGGTAACTCAATGTTTGTAAACACATTGAGTTATTTTTTTACAATTTTTTAACCATCTTTCCTTATTTTTCTTTTGACAAATCATCAATTTTATCTAGATTTGTGAACTTGTATTAAATTTTAAATACAATTTATTAAAAATATATATATGATTAAATTATCTACTCTATTTTCAAAAAGGTCATTTTCCTTTTTAATTTCTGCACTTTTTACTGTTTCAGTAAGTGCTCAAAGTTTTTCTCCAACTGTAAATGTTACTCTTTCTAATAATGACTGTTTACTTACTGCTGATTTATCGATACATGTAGATCAAGATGCAGGGGAAACTGATATAGACGCATCTGTTTTTACTTCTGATGCTGGTACCCTTAACTTATCATCTCTAGTTACAGGAGATACAGTTGGAATAGCTGCTATGAATTTTAACAGCGGTATCTCTGTATCTACTGATTTAATTGTTGGAGCTACTTCTAATATTGCAACTATTATTTTATCTGTTGATGCTAGTAACGGTAGTACTTTAGGGTCATTTACAATGTCAAACTCTAGTAGTGGAGGTGTTCTAATAACTGCTGCAAGTCCTGGTGACGGAAATACAACAACAGGCGGATATACTTCTACTGCTACATTTTATAATTTATTTGATAATCCTAACAATGGGGTTTTAAATTTTTATTCAATAATTAATTCAGAGCTTGGACAAAGTGATTCTCAATCATTCATGTTTTATTTATCTTGTTTAGACTTTTCACCTACTGTAAACGTCTCCCTTTCAAATCTTTTATGTGATAGTTTGTCAGATCTTACTGTAAGTGTTGCTCAAGATGCAGGTGAGGCTGATATTGCAAGCGCAGTTTTTAGCTCTGATGGTGGTCAATTTACAATTTCATCAATGAACGTTGGAGATATTATTGGTTCAGCAGTTATGGCAGCTGGTTCTAATTCTTTCAATGCTGATTTAGTTGTTGCTACTATAGTTTCTTCAAATCAAGCAATAATTTCTGCTGTTGATAATAACTCTGGCTTGTCTCTTGGTACTTTTGATATTGAGAATACTCCCTCTGGAATCAGCGTTACAGCAACTTCTCCAGCAGATGGTAATTCCACAACAAGTGGTAATTCTTCTACGGCAATTTTTAATAATGTTTTTCAAAACCCTAATAATGGCGCATTAACTTTTACTGCTACTTCAACATCTGAGCTCGGAAGTGTATCTTCTGAAGTTGTAGTGTTTATGATGTCTTGTGTTGATTTTTCTCCTTCAGTAAGTGTTTCACTTTCTAATCAATTATGTGACAGTTTATCAGACCTTTCGATTAATGTATCTCAAGATGCTAATGAAGTGGATATGGATACAGCACTATTTACTTCAGACGCAGGATCATTTACTCTAAGTTCATTAAATATCGCAGATGTGGTTGGTTCTGCTTCAATGACTTATGGGGGGAATGTGACTCTTACTGCAGATCTTTATGTGAGTGCACTATCTTCATCTAATAACAATATTCCTGATCAAGCTTTTATAGAGGCTATAGATATTTCTTCTGGAATGACTTTAGGCTCTTTTCTAATTGAAAATTTGCCCTCAGGAGGTATTAGTATTGTTGCTACTAGTCCAGCAGATGGAAATACTTTAACTAGCGGTAATTCATCTTCTATAACTTTTAATAGTATTTTTCAAAACCCATCAAACCAATTAAACTTCACTTCATCAATCACCTCTGAATTAGGTGATCTAGACACACAATTATTTAGTTTAAATATGAACTGCGTAACATTTTCTCCAAATGTTAATGTTGCTTTATCGACGTTAGATTGTGATAGTTTAAATGATTTAACTATTAATGTTAGTCAAGATCCTTATGAAATTGATATGGATACTGCTCTTTTTGTTTCTGATGGTGGATCTTTTACTATTTCTTCTATGAGTGTTGGCGATATGATTGGTTATGCTTCACTAACAGTAGGAAATAATACCTTTTTAGCAGACTTATTTGTAATGACTATTCTTTCTTCCTCTGAAGTAGTTGTAGAGTCTATTGATATTACTTCGGGGTTAGTTTTAGGAACCTTTTTGATTTCTAATAATCCATCTTCAGGAGTTTCTATTATCGCAACAAGTCCAGCAGACGGGAACAATATAACACTAACTGGTAATTCATCTTCAGTAACCTTCGTTGGTGTTTTTCTTAATCCAAATGCTAGTACTTTAAATTTTGTTTCTACTATTACCTCTGAATTAGGTGATGTTGATACACAAAGTTTTAGCTTTAGTATTGTTTGTCAATGTGTTACTCAGTATACTGATGTTATTATTACAGCTTGTGATAATTTCACTTGGGATGGAGTTGTTTACGATTCCACAGGATCATATACTAATACTTACTTGGATACACTAGGATGTGATAGTATTGTAACTTTAAACTTAACAATAAACAATAGCTCAGCTAGTTCAGTTGAT
>Ga0114998_10001012_pt1 | contig 21491 bp, 14 predicted proteins | sample ArcticOcean_MG_C_5_FD_87044 | JGI IMG/M metagenome (GOLD analysis project Ga0114998, IMG submission 87044) | Marine microbial communities from western Arctic Ocean - ArcticOcean_MG_CB4_138 | ecosystem: Environmental > Aquatic > Marine > Oceanic | place: Arctic Ocean: Canada Basin | collected... | reverse complement strand
AATGTGCTTGGGATTATCTGACGAGTAATGTGGCAGCAATCCTTGGTAATCTCGAAATGTTGAAGTACTGCTGCGAGAACGGGTGCGAGGTACATGATGGCACGTGCGCACTTGCCGCCAAAAACGGCCACCTCGCTTGTATCGAATACTTACGCTCAAAGAACTGTCCTTGGGACGAGCGAACATGCAAAGAGGCTCACGAAAACAACCACATGGACATACTCACATACGCAGTAAAGAACAAGTGCCCAGGTCATGAAGAGTACGAACAATTCGTACCTAAGTAATAAGCGTTGAAAATAGTATCATTAAAACTCTCTCTCTCTCTGGTGAGATTCGCTAAAATATACTTCTAGCTTTTTTGGCTAGAAGTTGTTTGTAACTAATTCTTCTTAATCTCTCTCTCTCTCTCTCTCTTAAATCTAATACGCGACGGTGACTTTGTTCACTTTCACTCCCTTCACTGGACAATCGTTCGAGTTCACTTTAACTTTCGAGATCTTATTCACGACGTCCATGCCCGTCTGCACTTTCCCGAACACAGGATGCGCCGACGGAGAAGATCTATCGAACCAATCTAAGAAATTGTTATGAACCGTATTAATGAAGAATTGAGACCCTCCAGAGTTCTTCTGCCCAGTATTCGCCATCGATAAAGTCCCGACTTCGTTCGTGATCTTCTGCGTCAGCTCGTCCTTTATGCAGCCTTCGCGCGAATCCCTTCTCTCGATCTCGTTCGTTTGAAGGTTCTTAAACTGTGAATTCGGTTCAGGGCCGCCAGTGCCGGCATCGGCTGACCCGTTCTTTCGCGAGTTCGGGCATCCGAACTGTAACATGAACCCATCGATCACTCTGTGGAAGTGTAATCCATCGTAGAATCCGGTTTCGCACAGATCCAGAAAGTTCGAGCTCGTCAGAGGCATTTTGTCCAAATAGATCTCGCAAGTGAACGAGCCTTCCGTGGTATCGAACTCAACAGAAGGGTTATTGGACATCTGAATCCTGGTTTGAAATGTTCTAGTGAACGTTCTGCGCTCGAGCAAAGCAGATGATCGATTCAAAGAGCCTTTGCTCGCGATGAGTCTCTTCGTGCCTTGGAGAATAAACGACTGCGCTCTCATCCCTGTGGCGTCTGCCGAGGACTTCTATTCCCCTAAAAATGTAATCCTCTGTACTAGTAAACCCTAAACCCTAAACCCTAAACCCTAAAAATGTAATCCTCTGTACTAGTGGGTACTTCTTAGAATGAGACCAATAGAAGAGAGAAAAAATGTGCGCGTCTGCAATCGAGTAAAAGAGGATATAGGTATATAAAAGTATTTAATTAATGTGCTTAGAATTCTTTTGCTTATCTTTCCTCCTGAAATCGACGAGTCGGACGTCCTTCTCTTGATTCGCGCCGGCGCCGGCGAAACCGTTACCACCGGACCAACTATACCCGGACGCTTTCAAAGGGTTCCGTAAAAGATCTTCGTTCGTGAATTCATCGACGTAAGGTTTCTTCTTGGACTTTTTCGATTTTGTTTTCGGAGCTCCTGCGCCGTTTCGTTCGTCTTCGGCCCTTTTTAAGCCCTCGCTGAGCCAATCTCTCGAAGCGACCGTGTCCAACGAAGGCAAGTCCTTGTTCAAGTAAGTATCGATTCGGTTCAAAATAGCAGATTCGACGTTCTCTTGTACTTTCATTGTTCCGCCGCGGCCATCGGAACCGAACAAATGCGAGTGACGAATCTTCGCCTTGTTTTTCGGTCCTTGCCATGTATGGTCTTTGAAATTTTCCAAACGCGCGTGATGGCCAGCGCATACTGGAGCCGCTTTTCTAAACTGTTGAGAAGTGAAACAGTTGCATTGCGGGTCGCACACGGTAGCGCCTTCGCTAAAAGCGACGTCGATGTAAGGATCGTTGTGATGTAAGGCCATGACTAAATAGGTCATATCGTCCTTAATAGAATCCAAGTGCTCGTTGTAGCGAATGCCATCGATGCGCATTAAGAAAGGACGACCGGCTGCAGAGTTTTCTCGCGGTTTACCGACGATGAACACTTGAAACGGTAACCCTTTAAAGGCTTCAGAGGCTTCTTTTAGAGACTTTGCGCGAAAAAATACAATTCTAGGCGTTGATACAGGTCCACCGATCCTCCCTCCATGGTTCAAAGTTTTCTGAAAACCCTTAACGACGTCTTTGACGTGCTCTTCGCCCATATGTAAGACGATGGTTTTTTCTTGTTGCTTAGTTTGCGCGACTAAGGAATCTCCAGTGATCATTGGAACGGACATCGTTGTTCGCTTTGTTAAGCCTTTGCGCACGTCATCTTTTTCCTTCGTGAGCTCAATGTCGTGCATGCCATTTTGCAAGCCAATCATTTCTTGCTTCACGCGAACGTCACCGGCTCCAGCGGTTTTTGCGTCTTTCTGCGCCAACTCCACTAGTTTATTAAACGCTGTTGGATCGCCTTCGTAAATTTCCGTAATTGCGGGCATTTGCAAAGTTTTAAACGATCTCGCGATGAGCATACCAAAAGCGGCTTGTCTTTGTCCAATCACGATGGCCTTATACGGTTTCGGTCCAACCATCGCGTTCGGTTCCGCTTGCTTCACTTCAGTTTGATCGATGACTTTACCTTCTTCTCCCCCTCCAGCAGGAGCTTTCTTTTTCAAAAGCATTCTGCGAGCGCTGCCAGTGAAGTCTTCTCCTAATTCCCCTTCTCCTGTTTCAGCAGCAGAAGCAGATTGTTCCTCCTTCTCTTCTTCTTCCATTTTTTGCATGGCGAGCAAATCGGCATCTGAGGCTCGCGAACTCGGTATTTTTTGATCAGCGTTCTTCCAAAACTGCCACTTTTTCTTCACTTGGGTTTTTTTTTCTTCTTCTTCGTGCGCGAGTTGTTCTTCGGCCGCTTTAATTTGCTCCTCGGCTGACATCGTCTTTTCTTCTTCTTCTTCTAAGATTTCGGACTCTGTTTCTTCTACAACCTCTGGCGCCGATGGAGCCGTTGGCGGTGGTGGCGATTGCATAATCGCCGCTTGTAAGACGTGTTCTTCCGTATCTCTTTGATCGTCATCTATTTTCCCTTCTGACCAAGCGGCTTGCGTCTCGGCTTCAGCTCTTTTGGACAAAACCTCTCCAGCCTTCTTGTCCGAAATCCTTTTATGTTCAATGTACGAAAACCCTTCTAAATACGCCGCGAGAGCGATGAACTCTAATTTAACTTGACCAGGTTTCTCGGACTTATCGGCTGGATTAATCATCCTCGCATCGGCGTCGAAATCACACCTATTCTTGAAAAAATACTGCAACGAAGCTTGTTGTTCGAAATACGCGCACGAATCCGATACTCGCTTCGCTCGCGTTATATCCGACTTTGCGTCCTCGTTCTCTCGTTCTTCTCTCTTCGTTCTGATATCTTCCATCATCCGTTCTTCCTCGGTCGGTTCGTTCACTCTTGAATCGATCGCTTCCAAAGCTTCTGCTTCAGCAGATTGTTTTGTTAAAGAAGAAGAAGAAGAAGAGGAGGAGGAGGATTCCACGCTAACGTTCGGATCTTCCGCCATAAGCGTCTCCTTCTCCGCAATCATGGCCGTGACCTCTTCCACGGTCTTCCCGTAAGAACTATTGGAGACTAAAACGATCGTTAAAAAGACGAACGCTGGTACTAACACGGCGACGAACCAATGTTTCGCGGTCCATTGTTCTTTCTTATTATGCTTATTATCGTTATCGTTATTGGAAATCTTCTTCTTCTCAGTAGTAGTAGTAGTACGCAACATCATCGTCTTCATTCGATCTGAAGCCGAGGCATCGTAATCGTTCGAATCATCAACGAATCCATTTAAGTCGACTTTGACTGGATCTTCACTCGTCTGCGTCGTCGTTGCCACGACGCAGACTGTGTTATTGTTATCATCGTAATCATGATCATGAGTCATACCAATCACTGGTTTCGTGTTCTTCCTGGAAGCCGCTCCATTGTTCCTCTTCATCCCTACTATTATAGTTCCTTTTCAGAAGCAGAAGAGGCTTAGAAAAGCTTACTTGGTTAGTATTTGATGAGGACGCGATACAGACGAGGTCTCGGCACGCAACGCGATTACGTTCTGTTACTAATTAAGTCGCTCTGTGTGTGTGTGTTGTTTCTCTCTCTACTGTACTTTATAAAGGAGTCGCGAGTCAGTTTTTGCTTTCTGCTGATGATGTTAAATTCTGTTTTTGCTATTTCGTTTTCAGCAAAACGAAAAATGTTGCAAACGAGTGATCTGAAACCTACTTAAACGTCCTTCGATTGCGTTGAAATTTCGTGCGTGAGCGAAAAACGTGTGTTTTCCTATGTAATCGATTCGAATCAGTTTTTGCTTTCATCAGTTTTTGCTCTCTGTTTTTGCTCTCTTGCTGATGATGATGGTGCAGATTTAATATCTTTAAAACGAATAGACGCGCGCGAAGAAGAAGAAGAAGTCAAAGAGACGTAAGCTTTAAGAGACACGGAGACACGCGGAGACAGACAGACAGACAGAGCGAGAGAGAGAGAACGTGACAGCATCCGCTTTATTAAGCGGTTGATATCTCTGCCACTACACTCGTACGATATCGCGCGCGTGCTCTTAACAACTTAACAAAGCACATCAGAAGCAGTCGCGTTAGATCAGCGAAATCAGTTCTCATCAGCACGTGCTCGATGCGAGAGAACGAGTAGGCGGGAGAGAAATTTCGCCTACTATATCGTATACTGAGCCGATGAAGGGCCAAAGGGGTACTAGCTTTAACTGCCGTGCTGCATTATTCGTCTATCAGCAGCGTGCTTCAGTTTATGTCATCATCAGGTGAACTGATGAGGTAAATATTGAAATATTCTCATCAGCATCATATCAGCAATTTCTTTTTCAGCAGAAGCACGTTCAGCTGGCATGACCAGTACTGGCACATCAACAGCGCTCGTTTAAGCAGAGCAAATACTACTACTACTCATACTACTAATCATCATCATCATAATCATCGTCCATAATGTCTGCAGATCTAACCGCAAACGATGCGCAGAAAACGGCTGAACAGATCAAGCTAGAAAACGAGGCCTCGAAACTCATGGCGCAGGCGAAGAAACGAATGGAACAGAACTTCTTGATCAGTTTCTTTCAAGCCAGTGGACAAAGTAAATACGAAGACGCGGCGGATATGATCGAACGCGCGAGCACGAAATATAAACTCGCTAAAGCATGGTCGAAGGCCGCTGATGGGTATTTACGATTGGCTGAAGATGTATACGCGCGCATCGGGTCAGCGCATGAACAGGGCACTAATTTCGTCGAAGCCGCTAATTGTTTTAAGAAAATTGATAGCGAGCGAGCTATTGAGTGCTTTAAGAAAGCGGCGAAGACGTTCGCGGATATTGGGAGATTAGCAATCGCTGCGAAGCATTTGAAAGAGTGCGGGGACTTGCTCGAATTAAAAGAACGAAAGCTAGAAGAGGCGATGAAGGCGTTTGAAGCCGCGGCGGATTTATATCAATCGGAGGAACAACAATCGACCGCGAATCAATGCAAGTTAAGAGTCGCACAAATCGCCGGTGAGCTCGGGAAATATGAAACAGCGTTCGAGACGTTCGAGGAATGCGCTAGACATGCAGCAGAGAATAACTTGTTGAAATATTCAGCGAAAGCGTACTTATTACAAGCCGGTATTTGTAGACTATGTTTTCAAGATCCAGTCGGCGTCTTAAACGCGTGCGAGAGATATAAAGATATCGATCCATTGTTCTTAAACTCGAGAGAGGATGAATTGTTGAGAGATTTAGCGAACGCGAGCGAGCAAGGTGATCAAGATTTGTTCGCTAATAAATTAGGCTCGTACGACGATATTTCGCGCTTGGACGCCTGGAAGACGACTTTGTTATTACGCGCGAAGAAGCGCATTAACGAATCCGGTATAATGGGTAACAGTAGCAATAACAATAACAATAACGGTGGCGGCGGTGCTTTGGACGAGGACGATTTGACCTAAAACACTTTTAATCATGTATATTAAAGAGCGAAGAGACTGTCGAGAGACTGTCGAGAGACTGACGAGAGAGAGAGAGAGAGAGAGAGAGAGATGTACGAGCGAACACGAACAAGAAAGAAGAGCAAATATCTATCGCCACCACTGCATCATGAGCATTACAACGCTACGAAGCGTCTTTTCGATAATTACGACGTCGTAATCATCCAAGAGACTGATCTTTTGTAATTCTACAACAAAACCAAGCAGCATCAGCATCAGCGTCAGAGCGTGCGCGATATAAAATAGAAACTACTACAGTACTAATACGTAGTAATAATAATAAACATATCAAACCAATATTATAACGCACGAACACGAACACGAACACGAACACGGACAAAATCGTTATTAAATAAATCGCGATCAAGCTATAACTGCTGCTACTGACCAGAGAGAACACATATACTTTTACAGGATGTACTTCGTCATCGAAGACTTCATAACCGACGAAGAAGAACGCGAGCTTACAAAAGAGATCAAAGAAAACAGTAAAGCGTCATCGCGGGGAGAGAACAATAATAATAAATGGCACGAATTACATGGGAGAAGAGTGAAACAATTCGGTGGTAAAGTCGATCAGAAACTGACCGTTGGGGAACAGCTACCAGCGTTCTTACGAGATATAATTCGAGCGAAGTTATTGAAGAACGAAAGAGTGCAAAGAGCGTATGATGATATGAATAATATGAATATGAATACGAATAATAATAATAATAATAGAGGAAATGATGACGATGATGATGATGATGATGATAATACGAAGAAGAAGAAGAAAACATTGAGGTTGAACCATGTTTTAGTGAACGAATACTTCAACGACTGTGACCGCGCGATGCATGGAATAAGGAGCCATCAAGATGGACCGTTGTACGAGAACTTCGTATTAGTCATTTCGCTCGAAAAAAGGAAGAAGGAAAAGATCGTGTTCACCCCTCATAAGGATTACGCTGGAGAGTTCGATGAGTTCGTAGTCGAAGTACCGAGAAAAAGTTTGTTCGTGTTTTATGGTGATGCGTATGATAAGTACTTGCACGGTATCAATCGTGATTCAGAAGATGAAGAAGAAGAGGATGAGGACGTTAACGAACGGAGGAGGAGGATTTCTTTAACGTTTAGGAACGTTTTGAACATGAAAATGATCAGTAAAGCGATATTAGGTAGTAGTCTGTTCAAAAGTAGCAAGACGCACGCACAGCAACCTTATTAGGACAAAGACGCGTAGAAAAGTAAATAGAGTACTGCTATAGTAGGAGTAATAGAAAAAGATTATTAGAATTTCTTATACGGGAGATACTTCCCACTTAATTCAATGGTCACGCGATCTTCCCCTAACTCTCCAACGGTCTTCCTTAAATCCATCTTGAAATCGATCGCTGACATTATGCCGTCTCCGAACTCTTCGTGTATTAATTCCTTAAACGTCGTCCCGTATATATTCACTAGTTCATAAAATCTATAAATCAACGGGTCAGTCGGTACTGCTTGCCTCAAACTGCCCTTATAAGGCACTTGCTGAAGCAACAGAACGGCCGTCTTCGGTAGTTTTAACATCTTCCCGCATCGCTCTGCCTCGTCTTTTGACATTTGATGTTGCCCTAGCAAACAAGCGACTATCCATTCCTTCGATTTCTCGCACTCTGCAGCGATCTCGTGCCATTGATATCCTAGCTTTATTCTCTGTAGAACTATTAATTCAGTGACGTCTTCTCGGCTCACTGAATCCGAATCCCAATCTATTCCCTTACTTTCGGTCGCCCTTAACCTACGACGACGACCGGTACGAGCATCGGAAGAAGAACGATGATAATAACACCGAGTCTTCACGGACATGCGAGTCAAGCAATTTTGGATCATGACTTCGATTTACTTTGTCAGAGAAGATGAGTTCTCTCCTTTGCGCACGCGTGTTCTGTTTTATCCCTCTCACTTCTTCTTCTTTGCTATTTAATCCACGTCTTCTGTTACCACGTGGTGTATTAGTTGGTGTTGAGTATATTGTTATTGTTATTATGTTATCAAAAAGGTGGTGTTTGTGTCCTTTGGTCATCGCGTTGGTCGTTATGCTGATGGGCACTCTAACTAACTAAAAGAATCACATGCGCCACCCTAGGAGGCACTTGGCTATTATATGACGTTAGTGGAGAGGTGTGCCCCGATTATCAATTCTGAATACTAGGGGTTAGATTCGCTAAAAGATACTTCTAGCTTTGGCTAGAAGTTGTTTGTAATTAATTCTTCTTAAACTCTCACTACCTACTACTAACTAAAAGAATCACATGCGCCACCCTATAGACACTCTCACTACCTCCTCCTACTACCTAAAGAATCACATCCGTCGTCGTCGTCGTCGTCGTCGTCGTTGTTCGCGTTTCATGCATCATGTTCTCATCTGTTCATCATCATCATCGTCATCATCATCATCAATCTCTCTCTTCGTTTACTATTTGCCGTGTGCATGCGTAAACATAGTACGTATTATTATTATACAGTCAAATGGTTGTACCCATGCAGATACATTATTTAAGATGCTATGATGCTGCATTGAATGAGATTGATGAGAGCGTGATGAGAGCGTTACACGCGTATAATAAATAAAAATGCAGCAGCAAGGCTTACTGTTCACCGAAACACAGCGGAAGATTATCAGAGATTCCGCTCGCGTGACCTCGACTGTGTCGTTCGTTTCCTGTGCATTGATTTTATTCAACGCGGTTTACTTGGCGAAATCGACAACGAAAGCGAAAGCGGCACAGTTGATCTATTTCTTAGCCTTGACAGATTTAGGATATACAATCGCTTGTTTATGTTTCGATACGGATCGATTAGAGATCGAGTTCGATAGCGATAACGAGAACGATTTTGGTTCCAGAGGAGGTCGAAGGATGATCGAGAGGCAGTGCAAGGCGCAAGGGTTTTTCGTGCAACTGTTCTCGACGCAAACGGCGATGTGGTCGTTCGCGATGAGTCATTTCACGTATAGTTTAGTATGCGAGAAACGAACGATTAGGGATATGAAATCGACAAGATTTTATTGTGTACTTATTTCTGTAACAAGTTTTGCGATGGCGTTTGTACCGCTTTTGAACGATTCGTACGGCGACGCGCGAATCGGGAAATGTCATATAAAGAACGATGGGACCGAAGACGCGGTTATTGCCCGTTTTCTCGTGTTTTATGCACCCATTTGGTTGATCATGATCATGAATTTTTATGTATGGGTTAAGATTTTCAAGACCTTGAAGACTCTGAGAAAGTTCTTGCATAACGAACAAAGCAACGGCGCGAATAATAATAATACTAACAACGTTATCATCATAGACGATGAACTAGAAGAAGATTGGGCAAAAGTAGACATTTTAGGCAATGACGAGGACGAAAACAACAACAACAACAACGACATCTCTACTGGTGCAAAGAATGCAGTGAAAAAGGCCGAGACGTTATGCTACGCGTTGTCCGCATATCCAATCATTCAAATTGTCACAAACGTGCCGGGGAGTTTAATGAGAATTGAAAACTTGTTCGATTACGAATCCCCTGACGTGAACGTCTATTTAGCGACGACGCACGTCGTTTTGAAGAATTTACAAGGTTTCTTTCATTTAGTCGTTTTCGTATTCGTGCATCCGAACAAAACGGAAGTGAAAGAGACGCTTAGTAAGTCAATAGACTCGATTAGACGATGTTTTTGTATTAAGAGTAATAGAAGAAGATTTGGTGGTGGCGCAGTACGATTGAACGACGATGATGATCAAGAGATTTCTATGGTACCTTTTGAAATCGAGAGAAGCTGAATTCTTAGCATACAAATACAAATTTGTACATACAGTAGATTATTGCTTCTCTTACAAACGACCCGGTAGAGATATAATAGTAATATAAAAACAACAGCGCATAATAAATGAATATTGTAAATTTAAATCAAAACTTCGACGTCGCCTAATAGAGCGATTAACTTTGCGACGTCTGAAAGAACGCCTCCTGCGGTTACTCTTGAACCAGCGCCTGGGCCAGAAATCGTCAAAGTCGAAGAAACTCGCGCGTTATATCTCGATGATTCGATCTCGATAACGTTTTGCGAACCAGATAAAGACGCGAACGCGTGTGCTTTCGGGAACTCCATGAGTTCGACTTTAAGTTCTTTCGTTTTCAAATTCGCGCTACCGCAAAATCTCAAGACGTTCCCTCTTTCTTTCGCCTCTGTAAACCTTTGAAGGATTTGTTCGTCGACTTCGCTTGCGAATTTTTCCTCGAACTCTTCTTTCTTACACGATCTTAAACTTTCTGGAACTAAAGATTCAATCATAGTTTTTTCAATAGTAGCGTCTAGCCATCCCGCCTCTCTGGCCGCGATGACGACTTTCCTCGCAACATCTTTCCCGTTCAAATCCTCACGCGCGTCTGGTTCAGTAAACCCCAAGTCTTTCGCTTGCTTAACGACTTCGGAGAACGGTTTCGTGCCGTCGTATGTATTGAACAAATACGACATCGTTCCACTTAAAACACCTTTAATTTCAAAAATCTCATCCCCCGACGCACTAAAGTTTCTAATCGTTGAAATAATAGGCAACCCGGCTCCAATCGTGGCTTCGTATAACCAATGCGCCGTCGACCACGAGCTCGAACTCAAACCGCGACATTTTTGATCTCTCGCCGAATCCCCCGAATTCACTTTCTTATTCGCCGAAACGACGTGTATGCCTAAAGCTAAGAAGACGTGATACATGTCCGCAACTTCCTCCGAGGCAGTTAAATCGATTAAACAATACGCCGCGCTCTTGTTCTTGAACTCCTCCAAATCTTGCAACACTATACTTTGCCTCTCCTTCTTCGTCGCACATTTCACGATATCTAATTCCAATCCTAAGCCTTCATAGAGATTCTTCGCCCATATCGCTAAATCATTCGTCCCATCGAACATAGTTTCCAGTAATTCGCGCGCGTGTTCACTAGGACGAAACGGTTCTTTGAACCTTATCTCCTTCCTGGAGTCCGCGATGAACACTATTTCGCACTTTTTCTCCAAAACATCATCGCATAACTGTAAGACGAACTCTTTCCCTATTAAACCTGATCCGAGGATACCGATCGATAGCTTGAAAGTATCAGTGATCCTTTTGTCTGCACGAGTGCTATTCATCGATTTCTGTTCGTTCTCCGATTCTTTCTTATTATTATCACAGTGTTGCTGCATCATTAACTCTATTGATACTATTATTGTTATTACAGTGTTGCATGCGTGTGGTTATCTCCGCATGTCTATCTTTGTTCAACAATTAAGTTTTCATTATTAGCATCAGCTGTCAGCAAAAGTCATAAAAAAAACCAAAAACACTAATAAGATCATCAATGGTCAGCGTTGCATCGTTTTGTGTGAAGAAAGAGAGCGTCATGAAAGCGCAGGCGAACGATACGGTTAAGAGCGTTCTGGAGACGTTATGCGATAAAGGTAAACGCGCGCGATTACTGCGATGATTACGTTTTATATTTTGTTTTATATTTCCAAGAATTTAAATAAGTTGATCAGATCTGTGTTTGTTTTCTCTGTTCCTATCGCGCGTTATGTTATTCAACTGATATATATATATGCGTTTTATCAAAACAAAACGTTGTAGGCATTGGTTGCGTCGTCGTCATTGATGAGCTCGATTCAGAGAAGGTCCTCGGGATCGTCACGCATACAGACGTCACGCAATTGTACTTGGACTCTGTTCCATTGACCGAGGCGATCAAGAAGGTGTGTACGAAAAAGCCCGTCGCGGTGAACATGCATACGTCGAAAGACGAAGCGGCAGAGTCAATGCGCTCGTGCAAGTTACATCATTTGATCGTTAACGACGATGAAGGGAAGTTTCATGGATTAATTTCGTCGTTTGATATTGCGCGCGAAACCGCTCTCGACGCAAAGGCGTGGCCCTGGCCTAGGCCGGAGCATCATTCGGATTTCATTCATTTCGTCCCAGGTTCGGGAAGTAATAAGGCGAAGCATTAAGTGATTAAGAAGAAGAGTGAGTGCATTTTCATTTCGTTTTAAATCAAACCCTATATACTACTACTAAGAAACTAATAAACTAATGAACTGAACTATATAAACACGTTCAAATTATTTTATTTAACCTTTGCTCGCGAATAGTTGTGAAAAGAGTTTCTCGGCCCATTGAGGAACGTCTTCGTCAATCGAGGGAACAAAATTCACTAAAGGCTCTTGCACGTGATAACGGATTTTTCGTCCCTTTGAAGCTCTGCGATCGACAATTTTTCTTCTCTTCGCTGGCTTTGCCGCATTTCTCGGAGCGTCTCCATCGACGTTGCCAGATTCGAGAAACTCTTTCAATAATTGTTCGTACATGTCAAAATCATCGTACGATTCGACATCTTTTCGCGTTTCTAATATCTTCATAGCTCTTCTGTTATTGTTTTTGCCACCGCCGCTGCTGCTATTTTTGATCAATCCATCGTCATTATCCTCGTCATCTTCATTATGATCGTCAAAACGTTCATCGTCTGATTCGTCTGAATCGAGTCTGGATACGTGGATGTTTTCTCCCAATTTTTTCGTGCGCATCAACGCCGGACGAGATCTATCGATTGCCTTCTCCGGCGCAAGCATAGCCGCGCGTACTTGCTGCGAAATGTTTTGATTAAAAGCTTTCAAATTTGCAGCGTTTCCAGAAGAAACTTGGGATTTTCTTTGCCATCTGTCGCAACTGGAATCTCGAAACTCTTCAAATTCTTTTTGCATCGTTTCGCATACGTCCCAAAACTGATCCGTAGATGCGTATTCGCCCTTTTCTACGTTCTCACGTTGTTTAAGATTTTTCACCTTATCTGCGCATTCTGCCATATCCAAAGCGCCAGTTTTCTCGAATTGTTTCATCAAATATAACTGTAAGTTCAACAACGTCGTGAGCGTTCCTTTTGCAACGCTCGCGAGCTCTACGAGGTGTTCGTTCACGTTCGAATTATTACGTCTCAAGCCTTTGTTCGCAATAGGTCCCGGCATCTTCATTCCATTCTCGATACCTTTTTGTAATTTTATTCGCATTCTGAGCATGTGCTCCCACAAAGCTCTTTGGATTCGAACGGATTTAGATTTTTGTTCCGTCTTTTGTTTATTTTCAGCTAAACGTTTCGTTTCGAGTTCTTCCATTTCAAATTTCTTCAGTTCTTTTTCGAGCTCTGGATCTTCTTCCTCTTCGTCGAATTCATCTTCATCTTCTTCTTCTTCGCGATGATCTTTGTTTGATCTCTTCTTTGTACTTTTTTGTTTGTTACTATTATTCGTATTTTTATTATTCTTTTCCATAGCACTCGCGTAATCGAAATCATCATCTTCTTCTTCTTGAACAAAATCGTCGTCCATCGTCCCTGCGCCATCATCATCAGAATCATCACCATCTTTATCCTTTTCTTCGACATCCATTTCATCCTCATCTTCTTCTTCTTCATCCTCATCATCTTCTTCTTCATCACTATCCGAGATATCTAGTCTAGGTAACTCTGATTCGAACTTCTTGAAGAGCTTTGCGGCTTCTTTATCGCTCCTTCGTCTTTTGCCTTTTTTCTTCGTTGCCGTATCTAAAACCGCTCGCATCTCATCATCGTCCCAATCATCGTCGTAATCTTTATCTTTATCTTCATCTTCTTCTCCGTCTGATTTTTTTTCGTCGTCTTCCGAAGCATACTCTGCGAAATCTTCGTCGTCGTCGTCGTCGTCGTCGTTTTCCTTTTTTGCAACTTTCATCTCTTGTATATCATCAAATTCTTCTTCTTCTTCATCATCATCATAATAGTCATCGTAATCATCATCATTACTAAACATCTTCTCCCTCGTCGTACTCTTCCCTCTATATTCCTCCATATCATCAATCGCGATATCCGCTCTCATTCTTAGCTTCTTCCCGTCGTCAGCGTTTGTTAACAACTTCTCCTCAAAGCTATTATCGTAGTCATCTAAATCGCTCTTTGTCTTTGTCTTCGTCTTCGTCTTCTCCTTTGTAATATAACCATCATCATCGTCGTCGTCGTCTAATACTGAATCCGGTCTCGCTGGATTATTATTATTATTATTATCATTTTTATCATCGTCATCGTCATCACTGAAATCGTCGTAAGAATCATCTTGACCGCCGTTATTACTATTAAACTTCTTCTGCGTCCTCTCGAACTCTTTCAAGATATCTGGAACTTTCTCGAAATCGTACTCCTCCGCTCTCTCGAACTCGTCCTCCTCATCCTCGGTCTTACTGATGGTCATTGCACTGGTTTGATTAGCAAACTTTCTCAATAACTCTTTCGCTTCTTCGCTCGAGATTTTCTTCTTACGTCCGATCGTCTCCATTGAAACCTTACGCCGATCGTCGTTCCTTTCTTTGTTTCTGTGACCACCGTCGCCAGCTCGCACTGAAGCAGAAGAGCCCTTCTTCTTCTCCTTCTTCTTCTTAAGCTCTCTCTGTTCTTTCACTTCATCGCAATCGTCGTCGTCGTAGTAATCATCCTTGAAATCATCATCATCATCATCATCGCGAGCTTGAACGGTAGAAGAAGGTGTTTGGGACATCTGTTCAGATATATAAATATCTATATCTATATATCTATATTATTATTATTACGATGTACGTTTGTGGAAATTATGTGTGCGCGTGTTTGTAGCGCCGTCAAAAAATGGTTGAGCTGTTTAGGGTGTGAAGAAGTTTAGGGTTTCAAAAATTCAAAAACGTAAAAAATCCCTCCTTATTTTAATTCAAATCAAAGCGCTCTCGCTATTTATTAAATACTACATAGTTAGTACTGAACGAACAGAGAAAGAACAGAGCGCGCACAGACAAACGAGAGAGATAAGCAGCAGACGAGGAATACATAATTTGTTCCGCGTAATCAAAATGTATTCCTCGTCAGTTTTGAGAACTTTTACGAGTAACAAACAAAGCTCGTTGAGTTTTCAATCCGTTCGTTCAAAAATATCATCTTCAAATTCTTCCTCTTCTTCTTCTTTGAGGAGGAGGAGAAAGACGAATAATAATCACGATATTAATCAAAGAAGACAGAGAGGACAAAGGCGAGTGCTGGTTCTGTTCAGTGCTCAGCAGGATAATAACAGCACTAGTGCTCCTGAGAACAGTTCCGTGCTAGCGAGAGATGATGAAGATGATGGTGATGTTTTTAGAGTCGTTGGTAACGAAAGAGTCTTGGAGCGTTCTTCCTCTGTAGCCGGCGATAAGTCCGCGCAGTCGCAAATAGAAGAGCGAGAACGAAAGATGGAAATAATCGATCCGTTATCGCCAGAGTTTACGAATTCGATCAAGGATAAGTATCAACAGAAACAGCAAATGATTAATAGTAAAGGGAATCTTTCTTCGTTCAATAAGTCTGCGTCGTCCGCGTCCGCGTCTGCGAATAGTAGTAGTAGTACTGTTAGTAAAGAACCTTCGCAGATCGAGAAAAAATTGAACGACGATAATTTTTCAATGAAGAAGAAAATGTTGGGCGCGTCGGCGTTAGGATTACTTGGATTAACTGGAGTCGCTGGGGCGAATTTATTGTCGGGATTGGAAGGGTTCGCGCCTTTAGCAGCGTTTGAGCAATTGATCGGTTTAGGCGCGACGTTGAGATATGCGCCGGGCGCGATTAAGCCGTTTTTGAGCGAAAGAGGGAGACAATTGAAGAAAATTGAAGCCGCGGATGCCTTAGGGACGATCGTTAAAGATTCGACTGATATATATGGATTGTTCCCATTCATTAAAACGACTGGTTCTCAGGATTTAGACGAGAAGTTACGAAAGGCTATGACAAATGAATCAACATCTTTATCAGATTGGGAATCTCGAGACGCGAAAGTTTTAAGGGCAATTGTGAGCGATTTCGTGACCGAACGTGAGTTCAAGCTTTTATCGCAAGAAGAACGCTTGAAAGCTTTACAAACGTTACCGGAAAAGTTGGAGAACGCGCAAGATTTAGTCTTTAAAGCGAAGAAGGAATCCGCCGAGTTCGAAGCGCAAGTGAAAGCTTCGAAATTAGAAGCGCGTTTGTCGCTCGATAAGAAAACGCAAGAATTGCAAGATTTACAACGCTCCTCGGAGCAAACGATTCAAGCTTTGTCAAATCAAATCGCAATTTTATCTGGACAAAACTTTAACAACAAGGAAAAGTTATCCACGTTAGAAAAGGATTTGATAACGGCAAAGACAGAGTTGAAGAAATTTGAAAATTTAGAACGCGAACAGACGAATGATTTCCTTAACGCCGAAGCTCAAAACGCAAAGGTAATTAATCAAATCAGAGAACATGCGAAATTGGCCGAAAACGTTCTGCTCGAACAAATGGAATTCGTCAGAAATGAAACTCGCAACGAGATTCAGATGTACAAATCGGAAGCCGAATTAGCGGAGAAAAAGTTGAGAGAAGATTTAAAAGCCGAATTTGAGCTTAAAAAGGAAACTTTAAAGGTCGAGATGGCCATTCCTTTAGATAAAGCAAACGCGAAAATTGCCAATTTGGAGCAGAAATATCAAGACATTTCAGTCAAGTTAATTCAACGCAAGCAAGAGTTGGCTATTGCGAACGATCAATTGAAAATTTTACAAAACGAATTGTACTCGAGAGAACAATCGCACGACGAAGAGGTTCAATGTTTACACGAAGAGTTGAGTAAGGCGAGAAGTAACATTTCTTTGTTAGAGGCATCGATCATCGAAGCGACTGAGAGTGAATCTATGCGCGTGGCAGATATTGAAAGACAACTCGCGAATGAAAAGTTTGCGCACGAGAGCGCAAAATTAGCCGCTTTTGAACTCGAAAACGCTCTAAAAAATGCAGAACTTTCATTCGATGTCGAAAAGAAACAAATGCTCGTTAATTTAGCGCAGCAATTGGAGTTGGAAAAAGCTGATTACGAAAGAGATGCCGTCATGGCTGTGAAAGAGATCGAAATGATTGAAATCGAAGTCGAGGAGTCGAAGAAGATGAAAGAATCGCTCGAATCCGAGCTTATGAAGATGCGCGAGTTTTACGAAGAAACTAATTTGAGAGCAAACGAACGAAACCGCACGTTGCAAAGTGAGCTCGCACAAATGAAGAAAAGCGTACAAGCTTCGACTGAGAAAGCTTTAGAGATGGAACGTGTCCAAATGGAAGCGTTGAAGCAGATTCAAATCGAGCGAGAAAGTTTTGCCACTGAAAAGGATTTGATGCAAGCCGAGGCATCGAAACAGATTCAAATCGAGCGAGAAAGTTTTGCCACTGAAAAGGATTTGATGCGAGCCGAGTTCAATACGCAATCGGAAGAATATGTAAAGGAAATCTCCATGTTGTCGAAAACTATAAAGTCTGAACAAAACAACGCCAAGACGTTCAGAGACGCTTTAATGCACGCCGAAACGAGAGTCGAAGGGTTCATGAAGAAAATTACGACGTTAAGAACTGAACTCGATAAAAAGACCGAGTTAAGCGAAGAATATAAAGCGCGTCTCGATAAAGCTCAAAATTATGCGATGAAGATCAAGATGGAAGCTGAACTGAAAGTGAACGAGCAGTTGAAGAACGTGCAACGATTAGAAAGAGTGATTGATGAAAAAGATTTTGCCTTGATGGATTTGAAGCAAGAATTAATCGACGCTACGGCGGCGGCGAAACATTTAATCGAGCCATCGGAGATTGAAGAAATGGAACGCACTATGGAGCAATTAAGCGCGAAAAAGTTGGAGAAAGAGCAAGAAGCTGCCAACGCACGCGCTGACTTGATTGCACAACAAATGATCAACGCCTCTTTGGTCGAGCGAAACCGAACGTTTGAGAGTAAAAATCAAAAGTTGAGACAAGACGTTTTAACGAGACAAAGTTACGAAGGTTCGATCGAACAAAAGAACTTTAGAGAAACTGAACGAAAGCTTAAAGAAACGGAGCAAAATTATGAGCAAATGAAGCAAACGTTCAACGGCGCGGCGAAAGAAAACGTTGAGCTTAAGAGAGAGTTGGACATGACAAGAATGGATATTGCAAGCTTGAAGCAAAACGCGTTCAATGTCGAAGATGCGCAAAAAGAAGAAGTGAGAAGTTTGAAAGCGCTCGCATTCGAGCTCGAGCAAAAACTCGCCGAAGCCGATGAGAACGCTTTGAGAACTAACGAAGCTTTAAAAAAAGTCAGATTGGACGCTCAAAACGAAGCTGCGAAGATTGTCTCGGAGACGAAAGCGCGCGCGACCGAAGCTGAAAAAATGTTGATGAACGAACGAACGCAAAATTCAATCACATTTTCCGAACTCGAATTGAAATTTGACTCCGTGCAAGGCGAATTATCGAAGCAAAAAAAGCAAACCGAAATTTTGTTCACCGAATTAGATTTAAGCAAAGAGCGTTTATCTTCGAACGAGAGCGAATACGAAGAACGCGAAGCGAAAGTCGTGATGCGAATCAAAGACGAGTTCCACGATAAAATGCTATCGTTGGAAGAGAAAGTGATCTGCGCCGAAAACGCTATGCGCGATGCCGAAATGAGAGCGGGAGCGTTACAGCAATATCTCTTACTCGAGAACGAAATCGATCGAGAACGAGTTCAAGAAGAAGAAGAAGAGGAAGAGGTCGAACAAACAGTAAAACGGGTCAAAGAAGAAACGAATAAGAAAACTCCTTTATCGAAACTGAAAAAACATGAGTTAATCTCGCTTTGCGTTGCAATGTCCATCGAGGAAGATGGTACGATCCCTGTTCTGCGTGCGAGACTTCGCAACGCTGGTTATTAATCGTACTACGTATGTATGTATATGTATATATCACAACCGAAATAGAAATATTTGAAGATATATAAAATCAAAGTTCCTCATTTTTTTGATAGGCAAAAAATAGGGAAAAAAGCGATAATAAATAAATAACAAAAACCAACTATTTATTATATATGATGATCACATCCTTTTTGAGCGATCGATTCATTACATCACATCGTCTCGATCATCATCATCATTCCTTCTTCTTCTTCTTCTTCTTTTTCGTGATCTCGTTCATTATCGTACCGTCTTGTTCCGTTCACCAAGCGAAGGGATTGGAACAAAAAAATATCGACGCATTGGAACCGAAAGTGAAAGAAGAAGTATTCTTCCTCGGGGTCGATTATTCATCCATCGATCGCGTTAATCATAAATACGATAGAGAGAAGAACTTATTATTCAACTGCGACGACGCAGACGACGCAGACGACTTCAAAGAAGATAATAATAATAATAACGAAAATAAGAACAATAATGAGAAAGCTCATAAGATTTCGTTCAATCAGGTGAACGATAATTACTGCGATTGCGCGAAGAACGGCGCGGATGAACCTGGGACTAACGCCTGTGAAAAAGGGCTTTTCTTCTGTGAAAACAAAGGAAAAGCGAATGGGGCGAAGTTCATAAAAAAATCGTTCGTGAACGATAACGTATGCGATTGTTGCGACGGATCGGATGAGCTGTATAACAAAAGAGTTACTTGCGAGAACACGTGCGTCAAAGATTCTTTGATCGATAGAGATATATTAGCGAAAGATATCGAGAGATTAGAGAACGGCGTGAAGAGGAAAGAGCGAGAGTATTATGGGAAGATTCTAAAGAGGAAGAAAGAGTTTGAGAAAGAACGAACGAGTGTATCGTTGGAAATGAAGAAAATAGAGTCAGAGAAGATAAAGAGAGAGAGAGAGGAAGGAGAAGCTGATGAGCGTTTGAAGAAATTGGAGGATTTGAAAGAAGAAGAACGACGGAGAGAACGAGAAAAAGAAGACGAACAAAAAAGAAAAAGTCATCCAACAGATGAGAGTAAAGAGGAGAGAGAGATTCGAGAAATGAACGAAGAAATGCAAGAAATAGAAAGAGAGGAGGAGGAGGAAGAAGAAGAAGAAGAAGAATCGTCGGCATCGTCATCATCGAACGTAGGCGATTACGTAGAAGAAGAAACGAATGTAAAGGAGGAAGAGGAAACGGATGAAGAGCGCGGGCGAAGAATTGCCGAGCAATGGGTGCGAGACGATAAATCGTCATCTTCAGAACAAAAAGAAGCAGAAGCAGAAGCAGAAGATGTCATCGATGGCGAGTACGACGATCCCGATTCTTCTTCTCCTTCTCCTTCTTCTTACGACGATTATGATGATGATGAATATGATCATCATCACGACCACGACTACGATGATACTTCTTCGAACGATGACATACATCAAACGGAAGATAAAGAAGAAGAAACAAACGTTGTTGTTGAAAATGATAATAAGAATAATAAAAAGCTTGGAATGTTTGGGAAAATGAAACAGATCGTTGGAAAATTAGGACGACGACGACGACGAAAGGAAAAGAAGAAGAACAACAACAACAACAACAACAAAGATAACGAAAACGATGATAGTAATGATGATAATAACATGAGCGATGAAGATAAAGCGTTGGATACCGCTCGGAAAACGAGAGACAAAGCTCAAGAGCTCGCCTCTGACTGTAGAGCGAAATACGAAGAAACAAACTCGAAACTCTCGACGTTGAACAAAAAGATTGAACGTTTATCTAGCGCTTCTGTAGACGAAACCACGAAGCTTCTCATCAGTGCTTTATCTGACCAATGTTTTAAGACAACTGCTGATAAATATACGTACGAGATTTGTATATTCTCTAAAGCGAAGCAAGATGGCTCTGTTGATTTAGGCGAAATGAAAGGTGATGACGATTCCGTACTCGTTCTTAATAACAGAACGTTCATGAAGTTCACAGGAGGCGAGAGGTGTTGGAACGGACCTTCGAGATCTATGACCGTTGAGTTATTATGTGGCGAGAGAGAAGACCTGTTCGACGTACAAGAACCCGCTCGGTGCGAATATCGATCGAAATTTTTCACGCCGATCGCTTGCGACGCGAAGGACTTGATCGCTAAAAAGCGAGAACGCGAATTGCTCGAAAACGACGACGACAATAGTAACAATAATGGTAACGATGATGATCATAACACGATCGTCTTTAAGTATAATATAGTCAATTATTAATATATATTACTTCTGCGCATAGAGTCGCATATACAGAGTCAATTATTAAACATCGAATCCTTCTTTGCGTAAACAAATCAAATGTTTCTCGATCAAAATCTTACACCGCTCCGCGTCTTCCCCATGTTCGACGCAGCAAAGATCTCTTAACCTCTTCGTCTCTGGACACGCGCAGCATATTTTCACTTTCTTCTTCTCTCGCTCTACTACTGCCAAAGCAGGCTTCTCCTGGTTACCCGTGCTCTCAAAATCATCGGCAGTTTTACTGTTCCCGAACCACTTACTGAACATATCCTCTCCTTTCTTCCTCTTCCACGGTCTTCCGCGGTCTCCGTTATTGTTATTTACTACTACTACTGTGTGTATGTATAACTATTTATGCACAACAGAGCTCTTGATCTCTCTTAATCTCTCTCTCCCTACTGCTCACTGCTTTGAAGAGAGTTCTTATTAGTATCGCGAAAACTCTTTTTTTTT
>Ga0114998_10001009_pt1 | contig 21536 bp, 21 predicted proteins | sample ArcticOcean_MG_C_5_FD_87044 | JGI IMG/M metagenome (GOLD analysis project Ga0114998, IMG submission 87044) | Marine microbial communities from western Arctic Ocean - ArcticOcean_MG_CB4_138 | ecosystem: Environmental > Aquatic > Marine > Oceanic | place: Arctic Ocean: Canada Basin | collected... | reverse complement strand
TCATTATGGTCGACGATGACAGATTGAAATTACTCCCAGGTGAGTCTATCGAGATGAAAAAAGTCCGCTTTAGAACCTTGGGATGCTCCCCTTTAACCGGAGCAGTCGAATCATCGGCCATGGATTTATCTCAAATCGTGCTGGAGCTTTTACAAAGCTACACCAACGAGCGGCAAGGCCCAGCCATTGACTCAGATGGCAGTGCTTCAATGGAAAAGAAGAAACAAGAGAGCTATTTTTAATGGAAAAGCAATCAAACCATAGCAACCACAAGGAGATGCAATCCCGAGTGGATGCCTATGTTGACACTCAATCGCATCTCGACCTCCTGCGCTTTATCAACTGCGGATCAGTGGATGATGACAAAAACACCCTAATAAGGCGCATGCTGTACGAAGCGTAGATGATCTTTGAAGATCAGGTTACCTCCCTTCAATCCGATTCTAAAAAAGTTAGCACCCAGGACGCTGACATCGACTTCGCATTATTAGTCGACGGTCTAGCGGTAGAGCGCGAACAAGGTATTACTATTGATGTTGCCTATCGCTTCTTCAACACAGATCATAGTAAATTTATCGTTGCCGACCCCCCAGGACATGAACAATATACCCGCAACATGGTGACCGGTGCCTCGACAGCCGACTTTGCAATTATTTTAATTGAAGCAAGCCAAGACGTGCTCACCCAAACCCGGCGACATTCTTTTATTGCCTCACTGCTTGGCATATAGCACGTAGTGTTAGCCGTTAATTAAATGGATTTAGTAGAATTTTCTAACGTCCGCTTCAATGCGATCTGTAACGATTACCAAGCTCTGCGCAAGCACTTGGCGTTCAAGTCAGTCACACCTACTCCACTCTCTGTGCTCAAAGGAGACAACATTATTGAACGCTTCGGGCGAATGGATTGGTATCAAGGGCCTACTCTTTTGAGATTTTTGGAAACCGTTGACATTCGAGAGAGACTGAACCAACACTCATTCTGATTTCCAGTCCAATGGGTTAATCGACCAAATGCTGACTTTCGTGGTTTTTCAGGTACCGTCGTCGCCGGTAGCATTAGACCAGGTGATAAGATTCGAGCATTACCCTTAGGTCAAATCGCGTTGATTGATCGAATCGTACTCTCAACCAACGATCTAGACCAAGCAGTTCCTAACAGGCAGTTACCTTGACGCTGGATCGTGAAATTGATCTTTCTCGAGGAGACTTGATCGTCTCCGCAGATGCACCCTGTGAAGTCTCAGATCAATTTGACGCAGAAACTTGTATGGATGGACAACGAACCAGGCTACGTCGGACGACGATATATTTTACAGCTAGGCACCAGTCAGGCGAATGCTAGCTTATCCGATATTAAGTTCAAGTATGACGTTAACACCTTCCAGCACTTATCAGGCAGAGAGCTATCTTTTAATGAGATCGCCAATGTCCAGATCACCTTAGATGCCGAAATTCCATTTGAGGCCTATGCCGATTGTCCTGGGTTGGGTGCCTTCGTATTGATCAACCGCTTTAGTAACGCAACCGTTACAGCAGGGATGATTCGTTTTGCACTTCGTCGATCATCTAACGTGCATAGACAAGCACATTTGGTAGACAGAGCCGCCCGTGAAAAGTTATCTGGGCACCGAGCTAGAGAGTGGCATGGCTAACTGGTCTCTCAGGCTCAGGAAAGTCTACAATCGCCAGCGCAGTAAAGAAAGTCCTCCATGAACAAGGTTACCGAACATAGATTTTAGACGGAGACAACGTGCGCCACGGCCTTTCAAAAGACCTAGGGTTTACAGTGGCCGACAGAGTGGAAAATATTAGAAGAATTGCAAAAGTCGCTAAACTAATGATGGATGATGGAGTCATCGTGCTCACAGCCTTTATTTAGCCATTTCACTATGAGCGCGATATGGCAAAGAGTTTATTTGAGCCTGACGATTTTCTTGAAGAATTTGTTGATACACCCCTAGCTCTTGCCGAAGAACGTGATCCAAAGGGCCTCTATAAAAAAGCGCGAAGTGGAGAGTTTCCCAATTTCACCGGTATAGACAGCGAGTACCAGCCGCCTAAAAACCCTAGCTTGATCCTGAAAACAGAAGACCGGACGGTAGCAGAATCAGCAAAAGTGCTGGTCGAACTAATATTAACGCGCGCCCAGAATCAATAAGTATGCCCAACAACGATCCAGCACTTTATAAAGATATTTTATGCAACTAATAGCTGACTTGAAGAACTCGGATTCTCGAATATGTGCTCTGGCAAAAGCGCTCACCTGGCGAATTACTGCAACACTGACAACCGCCTGCATCGCCTTCATAGTGACAGGAGAACTAAGGATCGCCGTGATAATTGGCGGTATAGAATTTATAATAAAATTCTTTATTTATTATGGCCACGAGCGTGCCTGGAATTTATTTCGCTGACCTCAAACCTTGCCCACTAAAGTTGGATTCATTGGCAGGTGATTCAGATTGGTATTTATCAATAGTCCTTTGTTCTGTTAGAAGAGAGGTCAAACTATACTTGAAAAACTGCTGGTGATTTAATAGATGATAAGGGCATTTATCAAAGGTTAGTTCGTTTCGTAAAAAGATGTTTATTTGCACAAATAATTTTATAAATTTAGTTAAAATAAGGTAATCGTTTAATTATAACCCCTACATCATGCCTAATAAAATTAAAAACACCAGTGGCCCAAAAACTGACGAAGGCAAGGCTAACTCTAGTCGCAATTCAACCACTCACGGACTCACTGCAAGACGCTGGATAAATACCGATGAACAGTCATTATTTGATGAGACTGTTAAAAATTTAACAGTTGATTTTGACCCACAAACATACATTGAAAAAATACTTATTGCAAAAATGGACGAATGCTCTGTAAGACTCATACGCATTCAAAATACTGAAAATGCCATGTTTGATCTTGCCAGTATTGAGGCCGAACATACTGTTAAGGCCATCAAAAGTCTTAGTAATAATTGCGAATTAGACTCAAGATTGATTGATTCCATAGAGGCTGCCCGTCTTGGAAAACCGACATGTAATCCTCGCGCCACAGTAGATAAAATCAATCTGATGGATGAAATTGACTTTCAAAACCTAAGTGATGTATCTGGATGGGGTTATGTCGAAAAACATATGCCAATGGCCGAAGCCTATATTATCAAAAAGTGTTCCGAGGAAGATCTTGATTTGTATAGTTTCATACTTCGAGAAACTGAGAACTTAGCCAACGTTAATAAAAAGATAAAATTTATAAATGGAGGTGCTCTTCTTGATAACAGATTCTCACCCAAAGTAAAGATGACACAAGATTCTAACAAAATCCAATCAACTTCACTGCAACGATATCTCGAACAACTTTCTAGAAACCTTGGTAGTGACATACCAGCCCAGATGATACTTCACAATACAAGCAAGAGATCCCAACAACTCAAGGACGCTGCAATGCCTGATACTCAAAAATTAAGCTTTATCCAACGCTATCGAACCGCGGATGAAAGGCAGTTTTCTAAAACACTTGGGGAATTGCTTGAACTTCAAAAAAGACGAAACAGTATATAACTAATCTTTTTGATTTAGTGATACACTTGGACTCTTAACAGGGTCTCCAGAAAATACCACTCCCGCCTCTTCCAAACAATCCTTAATAGCCTTAAGAACAAATGTATTTGCGTTAGGTATTCCATCTTGAGCTTCATATCTTCTTAATGTTGTAATCCCAACACCGCTCTTATCGACCAGGTCTTGGCCACTCCACCCAAGAAGCATGCGTGCGGCTTTTATTTGTCTTGATGAAATCATAAAAATAGTATATAATGGTACTTAAAATACCATTTGGAATTAAAATGCATAAAATAAATCTCCTGTTCGATTCTTTAGAGGGCGCTTACGCGCCCAATACAATTAGATCTTATAGATCAGATTATATGCATTATTCCACCTGGTGTCATAAATATCAATACGATCCTCTAGATACTCATGAAGATAAATTTGCAGACTATATTCTGCAGATGGGTGAGAGGCTAACTGTTGCAACAATCCAAAGGCGAGTAGCCAGTCTTAGCAGTATATTCAATCTCACCAAAAGCACCAACCCCACAAAAGAACCTATAGTCATTCTAACTTTTAAAAAACTTAGAAGAAAATTTGGGAAGCCTCAAAAACAAGCAACACCTCTAACTTATGATATTTTGATACAACTTAAAAATGTTTGTTCTGACGATATAGTTAGCCTTAGAAATAAGCTACTTTTAAAACTCGGTCATGAAACTATGCGCAGACGCTCTGAAATTTGTCAATTTAAATTTGAAGACCTTCAACATTTTGGCAATCATAAACATGCACTTTTACTTCGACACTCTAAAACTGATCAGTACAATGAAGGGAAGGTAATTCCAATATCTGGCGAACTGTCTGAGATGATCTCAAGCTGGTCATTGGCAATTGATCAAGATAGTGGCTATATCCTTAGAAGCTTCAAGCGAAATCTATCTACCAAATCTTCTCTCACACCTGCATCTATTAACCATATTTTAAAGAGTCTTCAAAAGCAAGCCGGCCTGAATCAAATTGGAGAACTATCAGGTCACTCATTTAGAGTTGGTGCTGCGATTGACCTATTAAACAAAAACATCCCCCTGGAGAAAATTATGCTCAGAGGTGGCTGGAAATCAGAAGCTAGTGCGATGAGATATCTTCAAAGTTGGAATGATAGTAACTGGTTAATTGTTAACTCACTACAGAAAAGCTAACAACTTAGTTCAATACCTTTACTAGTGACTCACACCATTGCGCTTAATAACCTTTAAGAAGGTCATCCTTAATATTTTCATATCAAACCAAAAGGATTGACGATTTAGATACTCTACATCCAATACGACTTTATCAGGAATTGAAAGCTCATCTCTTCCATTCACTTGTGTCCAGCCTGTAATGCCAGGTAGTAATTTATCCACGCCTTTCTCAGTACGCAAAGAAATTAGGTCATCTTGATTATAAAGCGCAGGACGCGGTCCTATAAAGCTCATATCACCTTTTAAAACTGAGAATAATTGCGGTAGCTCGTCTAGACTGGAATGGCGCAAAAATCCACCAACTGAAGACAGAAAAATATCTGGATTATCTAGCAAATGTGTCGCTACAATAGGCGAGCCAACTTTCATCGATCTAAGCTTTGGCATTCTAAAAATATTATTATTTTTCCCAATACGATCAGACCAATACAGCATAGGGCCTTTTGAACTGATTTTAATCACTATCCCGAAAATTACTATCAACATGCTAATCGGAATAATTAAGATTGACGCAATAAATAAATCAACAGCGCGCTTCATAAAGATTTCTTTGCAAGAATATATTTTATAGTATCTATATATTTATTAATCACAATTGATTCATTAAACTCCTTTAGCATTTTCTTTCTGCCTAATTCTCCCATTTTTTTTCTGTCACTCTCTGGCATATTAAACATTTTTTCCATTTTTAAGGCCAAGTCAAATGAATCCTTAACTTGGCATAAGAAGCCTGTAATATTATCATCAATTACTTGCCTACAGCCAACAACATTAGTTGTGACAATAGGTATTGCCATTGATGAGGCTTCCATTAAGCTTCTTGGGCTTCCCTCTCTATACGAAGGAAGAACTACACAATCAGCATTGGCCAGTTGCTCTCGAACATTATCTGTCTTGCTTAAATAATTTATCACGCCATCATCATGGAGCTTTAGTATTCTTTTCTTTGGTATTGCTGTTCGGTTAATTGAATCCAACTCACCCAATAACCCAAATTCAATATTGCTATATTTATTTTTAAGAATATATGCAGCATCAATATACTCAAAAATACCCTTATCTTGGATAACCCTTGCAACCAATAAGATTCTGAAAATACCATCATTATCATGATCAACAGGTGTAAATTTGTTAGTATCTACGCCGCTTCCTGGTATTACACTGCACTTATTGATAGATACTAGCCTCTTGCTTAAAAAATAATTTTGATCTTCAGGATTTTGAAAAAATACATATGTTGAACAAGCTAAAGACATCTTATAAAGTAACTTTACAATAGAAGTAATCAAGGTTTCTTTAATAAATACAGTGCCTAACCCTGTAATATTATTAATAGAGTCTATATGTAATAATTTTGCAACCATGGCGCTATAAATATTAGGCTTAATTGTAAAATTAAGAACAATATCAAATTTATTTTCTTTGTATGCCCTGTACAACGAAAGGCAAACTTTTAAGTCATCTATAGGATTCATTCCTCCTGCTTTAAAAGCGACATGAATGAATTCAAATTCTGACTTTAATTTATCACTGTATTCTCCATCTTCTGGCGCAATAAATACAACCTTGTAATTATTCTCTTTAAGCTTTCTAGCAAGATTCAACCTAAAATTGTACCCTTGCCATGCTGAATTGATAACAATTGCGACTTTGGTCACAATTGAGACTCTTTCCATACTTCTAAACTATATAAAGTCCATAGCATTTTTGCTCTTTTCTCACTTGATACATCTAACTTATTATTCAGCAACTTATCTATAAAATTCCATTCAATAAATTCACTAGAATAACAATTCTTATTAATTCTATCAAAAATATTCTCTCTTAAATCTCCTTCCACCCACTTTTTTAATGGAACTTCAAACCCTCTTTTTGGCTGGTTAATTAACTCTTTAGAAAGATACTTCTTAGCTAATTCTCTTAAAACAACCTTCGTCTTAGTTCCTCTAATTTTATATTTATCATCTAATGTAGGTGCCAATTCAAGCATTGATTTACTTAAAAACGGACTTCTCCCCTCTAACGAATTAGCCATAGTCGCTATATCCATCTTCTTTAATAAGTCACCTGGCAATATAAAATTAAAATCCATAAGCAGCATCTTGGATAATTCTGATATGTTTTCACCATTAATGTCCAAGATCTGTTGATTCATATCTGAAAAAGTCTGATTATTTTTAAACTGATAAACATCTTCAAAAATATCATTAGTTGCACTATTGTAAAAATCTAATCCAGTTTTAGTCGATATCTTTAACATTCGATAAAGGTAATTATAAGTAGATCGCTTATTATGAGGGATTGGCAACATTGAACTTAAAAAAGTAAAATTTGACGCAAACTTTAGCCAGTCATTAGCCGCTGGCACATATCGACGATACCCACCAAATAATTCATCAGCACCATCGCCATTTAATACTACTGTCACATGCTTCTTTGCTTCTTTGCTCACATAGTAACTTGGAATAGCACTACTATCCATGAATGGTTCACCATAATTAAGAAGAATCTTCTCTACATCATCCTTTAGATTCATTGATATGGATAATTCTGTATGGTCAGTCTTGTATTTACTGGCTGTTAACCTTGCTAGTTTTGACTCATCAGACATCCCCTCAAACTTCACTGTAAAGGTTTTTAGTTGATCAACGTATTGGCTTGCAATAGCAACAATTAACGAGCTATCAATTCCACCACTTAAAAAAGCCCCAACTTCTAAGTCAGAAGAAAGCAACCTATCTTTAATACTTTGATGTAAACACTTATCAACTCTACTTAATGCAATATTAAAATTGCTTATCTTGTCTTTTTTATAATAATCCAAATAATTAAAGTAGCATTTTTTTTCTATAAGCAAACTGTTTAAATCAACTGTATACACATGACTTGGGGCTACCTCGAAGACATGCTTATAAGGTGTATTTTCTCTATAAAAAAATCCACTCCTAATATAAGAGTATATTTGAGATTTATCAATCTCCAAATCAGGTACTCCAATTTTCAATGTACTTAGCTCGCTTGCAAAAACAAACGCCTTTTCTTTCTTATAAAAATACAAAGGTTTTTTTCCTGCCCTATCTCTACCTAAAAACAATTTATTGGATTTCTTATCCAAAATCGCAAATGCAAACATACCATCACAATCATTTAATGCAGATATTCCATATTCAACAAATAATGCTAAAAAAGTCTCTGTATCGCTCTGGGTTTTAAACTTATAGTGAGCTACCTTACTCCGTAAACTTAAATGATTATATATTTCACCATTAAAAATAATTACATAGCTTCCTATTGAAAATGGCTGAAAACCATGCTCTATATCTTGGATAGATAATCTGGTATGTATTAAACTCAGTATGTTGTGCTTATATATTCCATGAGAATTAGGGCCTCGATGCATAAGTGAGCTTACAATATCTTTAATATTGTTATCGATTAATCCAATACCTCCAGCTATTCCGCACATAGAATCACTTCACTCCCAAGAAAAAATTATTGTGCTTAGATAGCATATCATCCATTAAAAAATGTGAAGATATTTTTTCATGCCCCACATTCCCCATCTCTTCAGCTTTTAAAGGATGGCGTAACAAATCAATAATTCCATCAGCCATTTGACTCTCGTGACCTAATTCAAAAAGGAGTCCATTTTTTTGATCATCGACCAATTCAGGTATGCCATCAATTTTATATGCCACTACACACATTTTATACATAAAAGCTTCTAGTATTGTTGTTGGGCAGCCCTCTCCGTATAGCGAAGGAAGGACGAAAATTTGTGATTGCTGCATATACTGGGAAATATCACTCTGAAACCCCATGCATTTAACATTTTTATCTAAACCCCTCTCTCTCATTTTTTTATTGATAGTTTCATCCATATCATCTCGACCGATAAACAAAAATTCCACATCTGGAAATTGCTCAACAACTTTTTCAACAACACTTAAGAATTCAATATAGCCCTTTCTTGGATTTAGATTTGCAACCGAAATTATCCGATTATGATGGGTTTTTTTCCCTTGATTTGAGTGACTATTTATTCCATTATGGATAACAGAAATTTTATTTTTATTAATTCCAAAATTAACCATTGTTCTTTTAGCCGCTTCAGAATTTGATATATAAGATGTCAATAAAAATGAAAAATATCGCTCAACAAACCTAAAAAATTTATCAAGACTTACATTGGATTCAGGATTCCAACGTACTCCTTGAATCAGCTTTGTTTTAGGAAATAGAAACTTCAAAAAGCGTAGATACACCGATAATCTAAAACCAATAATATAGATACAATCAGGGTTATTTTTTTGAATATACTTTACGGTCTTAAAAAAACTATTATCAAAACAAGTTGATTTCAAATCAAGACTATTTGACCATTGTAACCAATCACCATCTTGTGAAAAAGTTGCTAGTTCATATGTCAAATCTAGATTCTTGTTATTACTAACCATTCTTGTTAATGAGCGCTCAGCACCGCCAATGCCACTGCTAGAAAATAAGATTAAAACTTTCATTAGCAGACTTCAGGCTGTTTTTTTACTTGGATAAAAGCACCACTAATTACTGCATCAGACTTACTGGTAATATTATTTTGAAAGGAAGGTTCTTTTTTTACAATTACCTCTTTCATAATTCTAAATTTGTATTTTTCCAATAAAGTTGTGTGTGTTGAATAGGGTTCTCGGTTAATAAAATACGTCCGATTACCGCGAAGTAGAAACCATCTCCAACTAGAAATTTTCCAGTGCCCGTCCCAGGTTTTAGCATAACCATGTGATTTAAAATCAATACAATGCGTCATAAACCCATCTCTCTTTAACCATTGATACAACTGCCGATAAGTAAGATCTAATTCATCAATATGCTCTAACACTGCTTGGGAAATAATCATATCTACAGTATTCTCCTGAACTGCCTCCTTATTAAACCATGGTGCTTTATATTCAATCATTGAACCGCCAGATAAAGAGTCTCTAATCCTTTTAATTCTTTCATCTGACAAGCAGTACTCTAAATAATCATCTGAATAAATTTCCTCAGGAAAAGAATAATTATTTAATTTTGGACAAACTCGAGGATATTGAACGTCATCAGGAATACTTTCTCGTTTTTTTAATAAAATGATTAAATCATCTAAAATAACTAAATTTTTAGACAGATCAGAAAATTTCACAACATCGAATGCATAATACTTTTCAGACCCTAGTAGTAACGCCATTAAACCAATCCCTAGAGAATCCCCTGGACCTAGTTCCGCAACAGTATTCGGCTTAATATTCAATCCACTTTCATTTGCTTTAACCATGTGGCGAAGATAAACACTATAGCAATATAACGAAGAATAACTCCCCCCAGAGCCTAGCTTCCTTGCACGCCATTGATAGACGCCTGGAATAAAGGTTAAAATTCCAAATATTGTTTGAACAGCTCCTCTGAGTATCATTTTTCTAAAAATATCCCCTTAGTAAAGTATAGTCCGAGCCAAGACTCGTCACTATTTTGAGTTGATTGGCTTCATATAATACTCATCTAAACTTAATTCATTTTGCGTAATTACGTGCCCATCAACACAAGATAATAATTGATAAGAATACTTACTACAATAATTAAATATCTCTTTAACATCTCTTTTCAAGGCTTTTAAATGTCTAGGGTGTAGCGAAATAATAATATCTGGTCGATGTGCACTTAAAAGCATAGAGGATCCATCGAGTACACTAAATTCTGCACCTTCGACATCAATTTTTATCACATCTGGAATAATAGAATATCTACTAGAAAATTCATCTAAAGAGATTTGTTTAATCTTGATATTAGAGACTTCTACACTCTTGTTTAATGCCTTTAAATTTACAACAGATGGAATACCAGACCCACCTTTAACATCATAAAAACTAACATCCTCTTTTTCATCCTTGCCGACTAAACACGAGACGATTTCTACATTATTAATTTTATTAATTTTCAAATGAAGCTTTAAATACTTACCATTAATCTGAGATGCTTCAAAGCTAATTATTTGCTTTGCTATGTTTGACAAAGGTAAGCTACATAGCCCAATATGAGCACCAATGTCAAACACCACTCCTTTATCTTTAGAAATATTAAGGAGCTTTTCAAAGCCTTGGTTATGTCTATCACCCCAATTTTCATAATTACTAAAAGCAAAGTCACTACTTAATAGATATTTATATGTTTTTGCTATAGAAACCCTCTTATAGCGACCATATAAAACTCTTGCAATTATTTTAGATGTTATTTTTAGAGCTTTACGGAGTTTTTTATTGTGCCTTATTAAAAATGAATCACGCATCATGACAGCAATTTTTGATAACATTATTCTTTCAACTCTAATAACACAGTTCTCACACCACCAAGATCTACAATGCAATCAATAGCATGCTGCTGATTCACATCAGAATATAATCCCCTGATAAATGGATAATCATTAACGACTTTAAATGGAGAGTAGCCCATTCCATGAAGTGCCGTAGTAGATTCTTGTGATGATGAAAGATATTTAATCTCATACCCGATAGTAAATATTTTATTTAAAACTTCTCGCATTTGGTTATCGCGTTTTTTATACACCCTTAAATGTGTTTCAAAAATAATTTTTCTAGGTATATCATTTGGAAATTCTGCATGATATCTAATTAACGATTCAAACACTTCTATTTCGTGCCCCTCAATATCCATCCTGACTAAATCAATTCTATCTTTATCTTTAAGATATTCGCCAAAATCGACCAACGGCACTGTAATAGAGTGGCTATTATCTTCCTCAAGCGCAAAGGAATTAAGATTGGTTTTTGAAGAAAGTTTAAATTTTGCTTGACCGCTCTTATTCGAAATGGCGCCCTGCTCAAAATGAACAATGTCAGCTATATTATTTAATTCAATGTTTCTTTCCAAGAATTCAATGTTTCTAGGGTCGGGCTCTATGGCATAAATCTTGCCAATTCCTTGCATTTTTTTTGCTTCCATAATGGCGTAATATCCTATATTAACGCCCAAATCTAAGATTACGTTCCCTGGTGAGACCTCATTATCAATCATCCACTTATGGTCTAACTCCCTTTCACCTAATACATATAACACTCTTCCAATTCCGTCATATTGCAAAGGGATATGCATCTTATAATCATATATATTAGTAAGTAGCGAACTTTTAGAGCCTATCTTTTGATAGGCTCTAAAAAATAAATCACGAGCTAAGATAATAAAAGCGCGCAGGCCATAAAATTGAAATAATTTAAATATTTTTCTCATTGATTAATTTTTCACCATATTTATAAAATACTTACAGAACTCATTTTGCCCTACCTCACCAAAAGAATAGTGCTTATATTGCTCCTGAAGGTTAACAGCATACTCAATATACTTATCATAATTCGTTACAATGTCTTGCAGCTTTAAAGACAGATCAGATAAATCCCATTTATATTGCACCACTGTATCTTCATTGAAAATATTTGGCCAAGTGTCTATGTGAGATATGTCCGGTTTAAGTAATACTGCCCCAGATAAAGCTACCTCGTAATCTCTTGGTGTATTAATCTCACCCCATCCAAACGGTGAAACAACTACCTTTGAATTACAAATTTCAGAAAAATATCTGTCTCGATTAAGTTTATTTGTTAGTAGGTGTTTATTTAAAATTTCGGCCGTCTCTTGCCGATGAAACTCTACCCCTTTACTATATCCATTTAAAGACATCCTGCAAGATACATCTTTCAATCTCTCACCAGGGGTAACAAAATTATTACTATTGACACTTGTTAACATTTTCTCAAATATCTTAAAAGACCCTCTAGTTAATTTATGAAAATAATCGAATTTCCATAAATTAGAATTAAGACTATGGTCAGCAAAAACGGCATTATATCCAACTTGAATCTTATCTAGCAGATGTCTATTTTTTTCCTGTAAAAACTGGGGAGTCCTAAAGCTATCAAACTCAACGCTACCACTTTTAAAATAGTAATCTGTCCATATATTGCAACCATCTAAAGGAATACAATAATTATTTTTATCCTTAAAAACAAATGTTTTTAACAGTTTGTCAACATAAGGGAGACCCTCCAAAACCCATGAATAGGTTGAGTCGCCAAGATCATAAAAAAAAACCTTATTATGGGTAGTTTTTAAGCTTACAAGCAGTTTAAATATTGCCTCCTTGTTATTCGCCCATTCACCCCTAACAAATTTACTTTCAACGATAACCACATCACAATCTTTAACATTATCACAGTTTTTTAAAAAGAAAGAAATATCGATACCCATTTTTGACAACTTGATTTTATTTTTTACCAGGGGATACAGCCAACTACTAGCATTTGGCGAACGAAAGCCTTTTGTTAAAATATTAACTTTCATTTAATAAAGCCCGCTTATAGTCTTCAGCAATTTTTTCAAGCTTAAAATCTTGACCACGAAGAATTAAAAGTTCATTATTTATAGGTGCTTTTAACGCTGACTCCATTGCCATTGTTAATTCATTGATTTGATTTGATTTGACTATAAATCCATATTTTCCATCTTCTAAAATTTCAGCGGGGCCGCTTGGACAATCTGTAGACACTACTTGGGTTCCCAAGGCTAAGCTCTCTACAATAGCATTACCAAAACCCTCCCAAAGAGATGATGAAACAAAAATGTCAGCTTGCTTCATTAATGCAAAAGGATTATCGACAAACCCTAATAAATGAACATCTTTTAGTTTAAGTGTTTTAATTTGATCTTCTAGATCATTTCGCAATTCACCTTCACCTAAAATAATAAGTTGGGCGTCAATGGTTTGCCTTACCTTTGCAAAGGCATTCAATAATAGGGTAAAGTTTTTTTGTTTCGTTAATCGCCCAACAGCAATAAAAGTTTTTTTATCAAAATTAAAGTCAACTTTTTGTTTGGCCAATTCAAACATTTCAGGGAAAACAGCTGGGTTGTGAATTGTCTGACACTCTTTAAGCCCTAATTGTTTTAAATCTTCACAAACGCCGTGTGAAATGCCAATAACTTTATCTGCACGATTAAAAAACCAGCAAATCAATTTTATATAATATTTTGTCCACCATTTATCTCCACTATTCAAAGATAAAAAATTAGGCTGTCTAATCACTAAATTAGTTTTAATACCACTTAAAAATCTAGCAATAATCACCATCAAGCTCATATGTGGCATAGTCGTTAAAACGGCATAAGGTTGATTATTTTTAAAATAATCAACCAAAGGAAAAATTGATAATAAAACTCTATTCTTATTAAAATTTATCAAGTTAACGTGCTCACTAACTTTATTGATATAAGCCCCTTTTTTGTTTACAACGACTAAATCAACCGAGAAGTTTTGCTGTGCAAAATAATTAGCTAAATTAATTAAAACCCTTTCAGCTCCTCCACCTGATAGTGCTGGCAAGATAAAACATATTTTTTTCAATTACTTTTTTTCAAATAAACAAAATAAATGATAAGGCATTAGAGAGTTATGAAAAGTCTGAATAGATTTTAATCCATAGTTTTCCATTTTTTTAATAAAAGATTTTCTTGACAAGCCTTTCATCCCAACTTCCCACCAATGATAATCATGAAATTTTTCCGGTTGTTTTTTGGCTTGATTTCTAATCTTCTTTTCATTAATGGCAGAATTAACAAACCAATTTGGTATCCAGGATAATTGTTTAGAAAAGGTAAATTTTGGCAATCTAATATTTAGATATAAAGACATATAATTTCCTTTATATGGCACAGAAATATAAAAATATTTTTTACTAAATTGCATCATATGTGGAATCAATTTATCTAAATCTCCAAAAGGATTATGCTCTAAACATTGAAAACTACAAACCAAATCATATTGTTTATCTTTAAAATCATAGTCCATAATCGTTGCATTGACATCAGGGAAAAATTTATCTGAAACATCTACATCAATGTGATCAACCCCCATATGATGGCTTAATGCTCTAGTCGTATCTCTCCCTCCTCCAAATTCTAATACAGAATTCACATCTTCCTTTGTAATAATTGGGTACGCTTGATAATATATTGATTGCCATTGTCTTTCTCTATGTTGGGCAAAATCATTGGCATAATATTTATAATTTTCAGTATTTTTCCCGTTATATCTTTCAATTGGAGTTTGCATTTTTTAATTCCTTAAAATATTTTATGTATTGTTTATCTATTGTTTCTGTATTAGCAATTTTTAATAAATTTATTGCATTTTTTTCTAAAATTTCTTTTGGAATTTCCAAAACTTTTTTAATTCTTTCAGACCATAATTTTTCATCCAAAACACAAATTTCACCGCCATCTTTTATCCATTTATCAGTGACGCCATCTAATTTGTTTGCCAAAATAGGGACCCCACATGCTTGAGATTCTAAAATAGGCGTTCCCAATCCTTCATGCTTTGATGGGAAACAATATACATCTGACAATGCCATATATTCCTGAGGGTTATTTATAAATTCTGTTTTAATTTGAATTCTATTTTCTAAATTATTATCCTTAATATATCTCTTTATGTTTTCAATATAGTTATCACTAAGCATACTAGATTGCCCACCCTCATTATCAGTATGTACAACTCCCACTAAAAATAATTTATATTTATCATCTAATAAATTTAAAACTTTCAATAAAAATAATTGATTTTTCCTATTACTGAAATTAGCAACAGAACCCAAAACAATATCATCTTCAGAAAATTTTGTTAAGTGATTCCTTAATTGATATTTTTGCTCTCTAATACCTAAATTAAACTTCTCTTCATCAATTGGATTGGGGCGTTGCCATATATTTTTTACCCCGCTGTTCTTTGCTAATTTTTCTAACATCGGGGATATGGCAACCATCATTACATTACTTTTTTGAAAAATTGGCTCTATCCACTTTTTAAATGGTGCTGGATAAAAAGGTGTCGGAATATCATTACATAACTCACGCATAATCGCTTTGTTATATTTTGCAAAATACCAAGTTAAAAATCCAATACTCCAGGAATCTCCAAAAGTATGGAGCAAGTCATAATTACCAATATTTTTATAAATAAAAATCCAAGTTCTCAAAATTTCAATTGGCATATTTAACCAGACAACAATCCTTCTAAGAATGCCTTTAAAATTTGAAACCTTAAAAAAACCCGCCACTTGAAGAACATCAACTTCTTCATATTGATATTTTATAACACCTGTTTTTTCTAAAGAGCTAGCCAATACGTCATATTCAATATCAAACTTCTCTTTTAATCGTTTATAAGTATTATGCGCTCTTAACCCTGAGCCAGAGTATTCTGGCTGATATTTACTTGACACTAAAAGGATTCTTATCATCGGATGTTTTTAGATTTTAAATAATCACAAACCTGCCATGAAACATGGTTTTTAGGAGCTTTAAGAAAATCGTTAACCACTCTAAAGTATCTTATGTTACTCATCATCCTAGTAATATCCATAAAATAGTAAAAAATATTAACCTCAAACTGGCGCCACACATTCTTACCTTTTTTACCAAAGAAAAAGAATGGAATTTTTGCTAAAAATCTCAATGGAATAATCCACAATGGTCGAATTGTTTTTTTATTTACAGGAATTTCATCACCCCAAACACCTGCCCAATTTTCACTTTTAAGCATGCTAACATAAAGATTTTGATTGGCTTTTTTTTCTAAAGGGATTTTTTGCCAAAATTTTAAATATTCATCATCCCACAAAGGCAATCGCCATTCAAATCCATAAAATTCATAAACCCTTTGGCCGCTAATAACATATTTACCTTGTCTATTGATAAATTCAGAGTATTCGTACAACCCATGATCTTTGCTTGCTGTGGTTAATTTAATGGGCATTTCAGCAAGTAATTGCTTTTTAATATTTGCCAAATTATCCTTAGTTTTTAAATTACCCCACAAGCTAAAGTGCTTTTCAATCGTTTCTTTAAATATTATTTCCGATCTATCTTCTATACTCAGGGTTTTATTATCTTTTTGCATGGAGGGTTTAATATGTGCACCAGAGATGAAGTCACCACTTTGACCATTGACAAACACAGCATCTTTATCTATCCAGTTTTTCAATCTAGGGATGGTAGAAAGTGACTGGAAATTTGGAACAGCAGTACAACTATCAGCAAATTCTAAATATTTTTTGAATATTTTAGATTGGTAAAAAATTTTCTCTTCTTTTAATGTTAAAGAAATAAATTTAAACTCATATCCTAATTTTTTAGCAATTAGTTTAGCAACTCCAGCCTCAAAATTTCCCTTCATGCCATACGAATAACATTTAACATTTTCATAGCCTAAATGTTTCAACCCTGAAGCAATTAATCGTGAATCATTTCCTGCTGAGAGTGGAATAATAACCTGCCTCCCATTTAGACTTTTTATCATTTTTCGTAAAATATTAAGCGTCACTTCTGCTAATTCTTGCTGATAATCCTCTTGTTTTATTATTTTCCAAGGCTGATATTGATAATAAGTTAGTCTTTGATACTTTTTATCATTCTCAAAAATAATACATTGCCCTGCTTTTAAAGTATTTAGCCCTTGATAAAGAGTATCTTCGTTAATTGTACATCCTGACATCTTTAATGCCAAAATAGCGCCTTGATTAAGCTTAGTTAGGGCCGAATTTTTCACTAGAGTTGACGCATGGGAACCTACCTCGTTTTTGGCCCAAAAAAGTGGAATAGAACGAGTTTTATCAACAGCTACTATCGTCCAATCATCTGTTTGAACTACTAAAGCAAAATGCCCATCCAGCTGTAATAAATAATTTTCAATTTCTTTTAATTCTAAAATCTGTAAATCATGTAGCAAATCTTCAATAGATTTATTATGAATATAGCCTTTAAGCCATAACTTTAAAGCTCTAATAGAATACTCTTGCCATGAAAAATCTTTTTTAATATTAATTTTCATTATTTATTTAAAAATTTATCATATAGAAAATTTAAAAACAAAGTGCATTTATTAAATACTTGTCTATTCATTTCAATCTTCCAATCAATAATTCCTTGAATTCTGTTGAATTAACCTTTTCTTGCCAATTATGAGTTAACGCATTTTCTAATTTTTTTTCATCAATAACTGGCAATCCACTTTCATCAAATTTTGCCTGAATATTTCTACATCTGTTGTTTAGTAACGGCTTTAGCCTTTCTGAAACGCCATAAGAAACACTATTATCCCCCCAACCTATTCTAACAATCGGCTTCTCTGTAACTAGCATCTCACCGACTGTTGTTGAATGAATATAATCTATTAGAAAAACATCTGCTTTCTGCATAATTGTTTCAAAAGAGCAATTAGGTAAGTTGTACTTTCTTAGCAAGGGGTGTATTAAAGTTTTATCTTTAAATACACCCTCAGGATGTGGTTGACATATTAAATCAATATTCATTTTATCCAAGATATCGGTTAAATTTAATTGCCACTTTAAATACACCATATCATTACTAATTGCCGCACCTAAGGAAAACTCTCTAATAGCGGTAGACATATAAATCACGACAGGTCTTTTGTTTTTATTTATGGCGTAATTTTGATACTTTTCAAATTTATTATTTTGAATAATACTAGAAATATTAAAAGGTTGATTTATTGAAACTGGAAATTGTTTTAAATAATTCTTATAAAAAAACTCTTTTGCTTTAGGAGTTATATCTACAAAATTATTAGTCACCGCAAATTCCCCGTAATACATTCGATGGCAAGAGGGGGCTAAAACACTGCCTGTTGCATGAGTGAAGCTAGTTACACTACCACCATTTCTTAAAACTGCTAGCGCCAATAAACGAAAAGAATAGGCTGTTCCTGTGCCAATCCAAATATTTTTAGGTAATTTAGAATATTGAGAACATTGATAAAGAGCTTTTGCATCTCTTAATAAACATTCTTTTATTAAAGAATTGACTAACTGATTAAACCTTTCTAAATAAATTACTTCTATTTCTAAATTTCCAATTAAAGCTTGGTATGTCTCTTGAGGTAAATCATCAAAATATTCAGATTTTTGATACTCAATATTATTTTTATTTATATTTCTTAGTAACTCACTAGCTTGATAGAAATAAATTCTCTGCTTACTTTTTCTTGCTTTTTGTATCAAGATTTCATTATGCCCTACAGCAATAATATCTGGCTTAAAAATGGTTAATGGTAGTTTCCACCACTTTATCCAAGTAAGCGTTCTAACAACCCTTCTAATAAAATAAGTTCTTATTGGTTTTTCACTTAATATTATTTTTGTTTTATTTTCTAAATATTTTTTATCCCCTGTTTTTAAAAAATTAACCTCGCCTAAAGTTGAAGCAAGCTCAAGGTTGTTTTTATCACACCCTTGAATGGCTAATAAAGCAATGATGTAGCCGTTCACTCTATCCATTATTGAAGGAAGAGATAATAAAAAATTATCCCTCTTGTCATTGTTTTTTAAAGATTTAATATATTTGACAATGTTTTCATTTTGTTGTTTTAAGAGTACATTAACGTCCTCTTCATTAACAACATTCGTAAAATCTTTGTGCCACATTGGCATATTTAATGAAGCTTTAAAATCAAAAGGTATTTTCTTATTCATTAACTATATCCAAACTTAAGATTATTTTCTTGACAAAATTTCATTTTCCTATCATAATCTTTAGTCTGTCTTGATAGTGTGCAATATTTATTTTTTTTCTAGCAAAAACCAATTTATGTCATCTTGTTGAAAATAGTTATCTCTATGATAAAGGAATCCATAATCAACTAATGTTAAATTACGATATTTATCAAGCATTTCTCCAGCGAAATCTCTCTTAAATAACCGATCGCTATGCCCTCGATAATTCACACTTACAGGTGTTGGATTATAATATTCCGCAATTAGAATATACCTAGTTGAACTATCATATAATTTCTCATAAACATCATTCAATAAGTTAGGATTAATGTGAATTAGCACAGTTTTAACCATAGACAAATCATATTTTTGACTTTCATTGTAATCAAAAATTGATTTATTTACTACATTACACTTTCCCCACTCATGTAAAAATTTACAGGCGTTATTATTTATCTCAACCCCTGTTAACTTACACTCAGGTAGTAAAGTATTAAATGCTTTTAAATTCAATCCAATATTACAACCAAATTCAACAACAGATTCAACCTTATGCGTTCTACTGATGATTTTACTAAAAAAAGGAATATTACTAATATAATCTTGATTTCTATTTATATAATCATCGCCAAATTCTGTTGCCCAAAACTCCTCTTGTTCTGTTTTATAACTCATAATTACTCCTATTAATATAATTTTCTAAAATTATGCTGTGTTGTTTGATTGGTAGTTTTGATGCATTTTCTATTTTAATCTCGCAAGCCAACTATAAAGAGATTTGCTTTTTTAAACTTATCTCCAAATTTACACAGTAGCTCCACATTAGTATTAAAAAACACTGTTTCAAATGTTATTTGACGTCTAAACGTAATATTCTAATATCTTTAAACACTATTTTATTTCCATCATAAGTCTTAAAGAAAGCATTCGGATACGGATCTTGCAACATTCTCACCTTGTTATATATATACTCAGAAGAGCACTCTTTTAACTCTTTGAGCGTAATTTCACTTTGTTCTTCAGTTCGCCTTTCAAAATAGGTTGCATCTTCTTCTACCTGTTTAACCCCCTCAATTGGGTTGTCAAGAAACTGCATAGTCCCTTTATAGCCTAATTCAATAATTCTATTAAAGATATCAACTATTGATCCAGATAATGACATTGACTCTTGAAAAATAATAGAGCCCGCATCCATTTGTTCATTCATAAGAAATAAAGTTACTGCTGAATCTTTTTCCCCTCTGATAATTTGATTTTGAATTGGGCTTCCGCCTCGATATTTTGGTAAACTTGAAGGGTGCAGCATTATGCATTTATACTTATCTATAATGTCCTTACTAATCATCCAACTCCATCCATAAAATAGAATAAGATCAGGATTGAATTCTATTACAAGTGAGTCACTATATTTATCATGACTTGCAATAATATTTACATCTCCACCACTGTAATTTTGAGTAATTTTTTCATAAATATTTAATGCCCAATCTCTATAACCAACACATAAAATATTCTTCATAGGAATGACCTAATTATTTCAAACGCTTCTGCATATTTTACTCCCGACTGAGACCCTCTCATTGTAGCTAGACTTCTTATTACTTCATCAGATCTAGGGTGCGGGTGTTTTGGCTGCTCAGTAGAATAATAATGCATTGCATTAATCTTTACATCCATTGTTGATGTAATATCAATAAATACATTAGGCTTAAAAGACTGTGTGTAATTCCATTCTGATGAGCTAAGCACTTCAAAAGAAAGTAAGTTTTTTACAATTTTTCCCACAGGTCTTGTGGCTTGTACTGTGGCTCTAAATATAACCTTATGGTCATTATGTACATCGTTACGAGAATGCGTCAGAACGGTACTAGGTTCGTAATCTAAAATCTCTTTTTCTATAATTTTTGCAATTTTTATAAGTGGCTCTTTATCTAATCTTCCACATGGAAGATTATAGAAAATATAATCACTTACGCCAAGACATTTCATCGCTTCAATTCCACATTGATTTCTGAAGTTAATCTCTTCTTGGGCCTCATCTGTCAAAGTATTGTATCGGCATGAGCTCCCTTCTGCAATAAATACCACTCTAACTTGCTCACCTTGACTAACAAGTTTAGCGATAAGCCCGC
>Ga0114998_10001007_pt1 | contig 21539 bp, 18 predicted proteins | sample ArcticOcean_MG_C_5_FD_87044 | JGI IMG/M metagenome (GOLD analysis project Ga0114998, IMG submission 87044) | Marine microbial communities from western Arctic Ocean - ArcticOcean_MG_CB4_138 | ecosystem: Environmental > Aquatic > Marine > Oceanic | place: Arctic Ocean: Canada Basin | collected... | reverse complement strand
GTTTGTAAACATGTTTACTGGCCTGATTTTGTAGTTGCCAGCATGTAGTTCACGCTGGTATTGGCACTCAGCCAATAGTGTTTGATTATTGGGTTGTACTCCAAACCCTTGGATGTTTGCACATCTAGGCCTGCAGCTCTGGCGTAACTGGCTAATTCGCTGGGTTTGATGAATTTTGCGTACTCATGCGTGCCTTTTGGCAGCAGTTGAAGTATGTACTCTGCCCCTACGATAGCAAACACAAAGGCTTTTGGGTTGCGGTTGATGGTGGAGAAAAATACCGTACCACCGGGCTTGACCAACGTGGCACAGGCCTGCACCACCGAGGCTGGAACTGGCACGTGTTCTAGCATTTCCATGCAGGTCACCACGTCAAATTGACCAGGTTGCTCAACCGCCAAGTCTTCTGCACTCACCTCACGGTAGTCCACATTGGGGGTTTGTGCCTCAAGCGCATGCAGCTTGGCCACGCTCAATGCTTTTGAGGATAGATCAATGCCCAGCACGTTGGCGCCAGCTCGACCCATGGCGTCGGTGAGTATGCCGCCGCCGCATCCTACATCGAGCACACGCTTGCCTTCAATGCTGACTTGTTCAAGCATCCAGTTGAGGCGCAACGGGTTGATTTGATGCAACGGGCGAAACTCACTTTCAGTGTCCCACCAGCGGTGCGCCAGTGCAGAAAATTTGGCTAATTCGGCAGGATCGGCATTGGTAGGTTGGGCTGAACTGCTGGGCATATTGGGATGTGTAGAGTGGTCTGAAGTCATAGACAGCATTATTACGCGGCCATAAAAAAACCGCTCTGCAAGCTACTTATCAGTACTTAGAGAGCGGTTTTCAGCAGCAGTTTAAAGAGCCGCTATGGCTCTGTACAGTCGGTTAACCGTTAAAGAAATTAGCGTGCGCCAACAACTTCAATTTCAACACGGCGGTTTTTAGAACGACCTGAACGTGTGCTGTTGTCAGCAACTGGGCTGGTTTCGCCTTTGCCTTCAGAGTAAATGCGGTTTGCATCAATGCCTTTGGAGACCAAGTAAGCCTTCACTGCGCCAGCGCGCTTAACGGACAACGCCTGGTTGTAGCTAGCAGGGCCTGTCGCGTCGGTGTGACCGACAGCGACAATAACTTCCAAGTTGATGTCTTTTACCTTGGCAATCAGGTCATCCAACTTGACCTTGCCGGCAGGTAGGACAACTGCTTTGTCGAAACCGAAGAAGGCATCAGCAGAATAAGTTACCTTGGCTGGTGCTGGTGCTGGTGCAACAGCGGCAACAGGTGCTGGTGCTGCCTTGGCAACAGGTGCTGGTGCGGGTGCTGGTGCAGCGGCGGCAACAATAGCGCCATCACAACCAACAGCAGCAGTAGCTGGTGTCCAGCTGGCACTGCGCCAGCAAAATTCGTTGGTGCCGTTTTTCCAAACGGTGCCGTCAGCGCTAACCCAGTTGTTAACTTGTGCGCTGGCTGCGGTTGCCAATGCTGCTGTTGCCAGTAGCACTGCAAATTTATTCATTTTGATCATGGTTTTCTCTTTCTCTCTTTATGCGCAATGCTTGCGCGACAGGTACCCACGCTTCGAGTGATAACCACTAAAACGATATAAGTATTTTAGCCACAACTGTCAAGCTAGGGCAACCTAGCTCCCGGGGGCAATGCCACACTGGTTTATTTTTATGCAATCTCGTCTCGAAAATACAACCAATAGATTACACACACAACTCAAACCATGCAACTGCGGCGCTAAGTAAAATCTAGAGCCCTAGTCTCAGACATGTCCACATTGAAATAATGCTTTAGTTACCAGTTAAGGGTATCTAGAAAGGCGGGCCATAACCCGCTTAAAATGGCTGGTTAGCCTGTGGCTTTCTTTTTCTTACCAGTTAGTAATAAGCACATGACCCAGTTCGCCAAAGAGACATTGCACATCAGTTTAGAAGAGGAAATGCGCCGCAGCTACCTCGATTACGCCATGAGCGTCATTGTAGGTCGCGCCCTCCCTGATGCGCGCGATGGGCTAAAGCCTGTCCATAGGCGCGTGCTGTACGCCATGCATGTATTGAACAACGACTGGAACCGCGCTTATAAGAAGTCGGCTCGTATCGTGGGCGATGTGATTGGCAAATACCATCCGCATGGCGACACCGCTGTTTACGACACCATCGTGCGTATGGCCCAAGACTTCTCGCTGCGCCATATGCTGGTCGACGGCCAAGGTAACTTCGGCTCCATTGATGGTGACAACGCCGCTGCCATGCGGTACACCGAAATTCGTTTGGCAAAAATTGCCCACGAAATGCTGGACGACTTGGACAAAGACACGGTTGACTTCGGTCCCAACTACGACAACTCAGAGCGCGAACCCCTGGTCATGCCCTCACGCTTGCCCAACTTGTTGGTCAACGGATCAGCTGGCATTGCGGTGGGTATGGCCACCAACATTCCGCCGCACAACTTAAACGAAGTCGTTGACGCTTGCATGCACATGTTGCACAACCCAGAAGCGACGGTTGAAGACTTGATAGACATCATCCCAGCGCCCGACTTTCCAACAGCCGGCATTATCCACGGCATCAGCGGCGTTAAAGAAGGCTACCGCACTGGACGCGGCAAGGTGATCATGCGTGCACGCTGCCACTTTGAAGACATTGACAAAGGCCAGCGTGAGTCCATCATTGTTGACGAGCTGCCCTACCAGGTCAACAAAAAAACCTTGCTCGAGCGCATTGCAGAGCTGGTCACAGAAAAGAAGATTGAAGGCATTAGCCACATTCAAGACGAGTCAGACAAGTCTGGCATGCGTGTGGTGATTGAGCTGAAGCGCGGCGAGGTACCCGAAGTGGTCCTTAACAACTTGTACAAGCAAACACAACTGCAAGACACTTTCGGCATCAATATGGTGGCCTTGGTGAATGGCCAGCCTAAGCTGTGCAACCTCAAAGACCTCATTGTTATCTTTTTGCAGCACCGCCGTGAAGTGGTGACGCGCCGCACTGTGTTCACGCTGCGCAAAGCGCGCGAACGTGGCCACGTGCTGGAAGGTTTGGCCGTTGCACTGGCCAACATTGACGAATTTATTGCCATTATTCGCAACGCGCCCACACCGCCTGTGGCCAAAGCAGAGCTGTTGACTCGCTCATGGGACAGCAAACTGGTTCGCGAGATGCTGACGCGTTCGCGCGCTGACGGTGCTACCGTGAATGCAAACGACTACCGCCCTGATGGTGTTGACCGCAACGTTGGCATGGGTGCTGACGGTCTGTACCGGTTGTCTGAAACGCAAGCGCAAGAAATTTTGCAGATGCGCTTGCAGCGCTTGACAGGTCTGGAACAAGACAAAATTGTCAGCGAGTACAAGGGCGTTATTGCCGAAATTGACGATTTATTGGATATCTTGTCCAAACCCAACCGTGTGAGCACCATCGTGGGAGAAGAACTCACGGCCATCAAAACAGAATTTGGCCAAACCAAAATTGGTGCACGCCGCTCTGAAATTGAGTACAACGCCCTAGAGTTGGCCACTGAAGACCTGATCACGCCAGAGAACATGGTGGTCACGTTGTCACACACTGGCTACATCAAGAGCCAGCCCCTGTCTGAGTACCGCGCGCAAAAACGTGGTGGGCGCGGCAAGATGGCGGCTGCCACCAAAGTGGACGACTGGATAGACCAGCTCTTTATAGCCAACACCCACGACTACATTTTGTGCTTCTCCAACCGCGGCCGTGTTTACTGGCTTAAGGTGTGGGAAGTGCCTTCAGGCTCACGCAACTCACGTGGCCGCCCCATTGTCAACATGTTCCCGTTGCAAGAAGGCGAGAAGATCAACGTGGTGCTGCCGCTGACCGGCGACAACCGCAGCTTCCCTGACAACAACTTTGTATTTATGGCTACCAGCATGGGTACGGTCAAAAAAACCGCACTCACTGACTTTTCTAACCCGCGCAAGGCCGGCATTATTGCTGTGGCCTTGGACGACAACGACTACCTAATTGGCGCAGCCCTTACCAAAGGCAACCACGACGTCATGCTGTTCTCGGACGGTGGCAAGGCAGTGCGCTTTGATGAAAACGATGTCAGGCCAATGGGACGTAACGCGCGCGGTGTGCGCGGTATGAACCTTGAGGAATCGCAAAATGTCATCGCCATGTTGGTCTCACCGAGTGACGTAACCCAAGTTGACAGCGAAGGCGGTGCCTACCCCACCAGCGTGCTCACAGCCACAGAAAACGGCTACGGTAAGCGCACGCCCATTGAGGAATACACCCGCCATGGCCGTGGCACAAAAGGCATGATTGCTATCCAGCAAAGCGGACGCAACGGCAAAGTGGTTGCTGCAACGCTGGTGCACACCGAAGACGAGATCATGCTCATCACCGACACAGGCGTGCTGGTGCGAACGCGCGTGGCCGAGGTGCGTGAAATGGGCAGGGCCACACAAGGCGTCACCTTGATTGCACTAGACGAGGGCAGCCAGCTGTCTGGCATGCAACGCATCGCCGAGCGCGACCTAGAGGCTGTCGTCGAAGAAGGTGTCGATGGCGACATAGACACAGACACTGCGACTGACACACAGGTTGATGGGGATGGCCCCACCGATGCGCCTGACCAGGCCACTGACAGCGACGAAACCCCAGCGGAGTAACACGCCTTGAGCAACCAGCGCCCTTTCAATTTCTCAGCTGGTCCAGCCACTATGCCCTTAGAGGTGTTGTTGCGCGCTGGCAGCGATGTTGCCAATTGGCACGGCACAGGCATGGGCGTCATGGAGATGAGCCACCGCGGTGCGGCATTTGGAGAGATTTTAGAACGCACATTGGCCGATGTACGAGAGGTATTGGGTGTGCCCGCCAACTTTGACATTTTGTTCATGCAAGGTGGTGGTTTGGCGCACAACGCCATTGCGCCCATGAACTTACTGGGCAAGCCAAAAGCGATCGGCGCACCCAAAGCTGACTTCGTGGTTTCAGGCAGCTGGAGTCACAAATCAAGTGTAGAGGCCCAACGCTATGGCGATGTCCATGTCGCGTTTAACGGCAAGTCAACACAGTTCAAAACTGTTGCTGACGCAACAGACTGGCAGCTGCGCCAGCAGACTGACTACGTGCACCTGTGCAGCAACGAGACCATTGACGGCGTTGAGTTTTCAACCCTACCTGACTTAAGCGCATTGGGTATTGACGCACCGCTGGTGGTTGACTGCTCAAGCCACATCGCGTCACGCAGCATCGAGTGGCAAAAAATTGGCCTGGCATTTGCTGGCGCGCAAAAAAACTTAGGCCCAGCTGGCGTGACATTGGCCTTTGTGCGCCAAGACCTCACTGATCGGGCCATGGCGATTTGTCCATCGGCATTCGAGTACAAGGCCATTGCGGCGAACAACTCCATGTTCAACACCCCACCGACCAACGCTATCTACATCGTGGGGTTGGTGTTTGAGTGGCTGAAGAGCCAAGGCGGATTGGCCGCCATTGAAGCCAACAACTTGGTCAAAGCCAACACGCTGTACCAAGCCATTGACGGCTCATCTTTTTACAGCAACGACATTGATGTGGCTTGGCGCTCGCGCATGAATGTGCCATTCAAATTGGCCAATGAGGCGTTGAACGATGCGTTTTTAGCGCAAGCAAAAACTGCTGGCTTATTGCAACTTAAAGGCCACAAGTCGGTTGGCGGCATGCGCGCCAGCATTTACAACGCCATGCCATTAGCAGGCGTTCAAGCCTTGGTGGCGTTTATGCAGCAGTTCGAACAACAACACGCCTGACACACGCACATGAAAACCTTGCCTCAATTGCGCGCATCCATTGACGCCTTAGACCAACAAATTTTAGACCTGCTCAATGCCCGTGCGCAGTGTGCGCATGAAGTGGGTGAACTCAAAAAGCTAGATGGCTCTGCCGTGTTTCGCCCTGACCGCGAAGCGCAAGTTATCAAACATTTGCAAGACACCAATACAGGCCTTATCAAGCCTGAAAGCATTGGTCATATTTGGCGCGAAGTCATGTCGGCTTGTCGCGCGCTAGAGGCGCCGCAAAGAATTGCATTTTTAGGACCAGTTGGCACCTTCAGCCAACAGGCCGCTTTGTCATTTTTTGGCACCAGCATCAACGAATTACCTTGCGCCTCCATAGACGAGGTGTTTCGCGCCACTGCCGCTGGCACAGCAGACTTTGGCGTGGTGCCTATTGAAAATTCCACAGAAGGCGTGGTCACCCGCTCACTGGACTTGCTGCTGCATTCGCCTGCGCACATCATTGGTGAAACCTCCTTGTTGGTCAGACACCATTTGCTGCGCAGCGTCAACCACAGAGACGGCATAGACGTGGTGCTGGCCCACCCGCAAGCCTTGGCGCAGTGCCAAGACTGGCTCACCAAACACCTGCCCAACGTTGAACGTCGCGCTGTTGCCAGCAACGCAGAAGGCGCGCGCTTGGCCACAGGCAAACCAAGCTGGGCTGCCATTGCCAGCGAACGCGCAGCCAGCCAATACGGCTTGCACATTGCGGCACACGCCATACAAGACGATGCGCACAACCGCACACGGTTTGCCGTTATTTGCTTGCCCACAACCTTAGAGGCCCCCGCTGCCTCTGGCACCGACTGCACCAGCTTGGCGGTCTCTGTTACCAACCGCCCTGGCGCGCTGCATGACCTGCTGGTGCCGCTCAAGCAACACGGTGTCTCCATGACACGGTTCGAGTCGCGCCCTGCACGCCAAGGCCAGTGGGAATACACCTTCTTCATCGATTTGGTGGGACACCCCTCAGAGCCGCGCATGCAGCAAGCCCTGGAGGCTTTGAAGTCCTTGTGCGCGTTTTACAAAGTGTTGGGCACCTACCCTGGCGCCGATGCATGAGGCCTGTGTCATGAAGCAAGCGGACATCCGCTCACTGACTGTCATTGGCTGTGGCCTGATAGGCGGCTCGTTCGCACTGGCACTCAAAGCAGTGATGCCACACTTGGTCGTCACCGGTGTTGGAAGACAGCTAAGCAGCTTGCAAACTGCCAAGACCATGGGCGTGATTGAGCACGCCAGCACCGACATGGCGGCCAGCGTTGCCAGCGCCGATGTGGTTCTGCTGGGTGTGCCTGTTGGTGCCATACACAGCACGTTGCAACACATTGCACCGCACTTACAAGAAGGTGCTTTGGTGATGGATGTGGGCTCTACCAAGGCTGATGTTGTGGCCATGGCTCAGGCCACACTGGGCAAGCATTTGCCCAATTTTGTAGCGGCCCACCCGATAGCCGGCAAAGAGTGCTCGGGCGTGGCACATGCAACTGCCGCGCTGTATAAGCACCACCGCGTGATACTGACGCCCACTGCGGTCACACACGCAGCGGCTCTCGAACGAGCGGATGCGTTGTGGGCAGCCTGCGGCGCCCATGTACACACCATGGATGCGACTGAGCACGACCGCGTGTTTGCAGCTGTAAGCCATTTGCCGCACCTCTTGGCGTTTGCGTATATGAATGGTGTGGCTGACGACCAAACCCTCGCTTTGGCAGGCCCTGGTTTTAGAGACTTCACGCGCATAGCCGCCAGCAGCCCAGATGTGTGGCGCGATATTTTTGTTGCCAACCGTGAACCATTGTTGGCGCAGTTGGCGCAATTTGAAATGGCGCTGGCGCATTTGAAATCCTTGGTACAAGTCCAGGTGAGCGACGCAAGCGATGGCAACCAAGCTGATCACAACCACCAAGCGCTGTACGACAACATCGCTCAGGCCAGCGCCAGGCGGACAAACTGGCAACCCAACAGGCCTGACTAAAGCGCACCCTTAAGTTTCCTAATCAATTTAGTAGTCTGGGGAGCGTGCAGCTGCTTTTTTTGCATCTTCAACCACCACAACATGTTCAACACCGCTTTTTTAGACCTTCCCCCTCTGGCCAGCGCAGGCGGTACCGTTCAACTGCCAGGCTCAAAAAGTATTTCTAACCGCGTGTTGCTGTTGGCCGCCTTGAGCCAAGGCCATACCGACATCTATGACTTGCTGGCCTCAGACGACACCCACGTCATGCTTGAGGCTTTAAAGACTTTAGGCTGCAGCGTTGAGTACGTGTCGACCAACCATGTGCGCATTGGCGGCATGGCGGGCAAACTCATCACCAAAGAAGCCAAGCTGTTTTTAGGCAATGCCGGTACCGCCATTCGACCGCTGTGCGCCGCACTCACGGTGCTGGCCACCACGCAGGGTGCCAGCTTTGAGTTGTCTGGCGTGGCGCGCATGCACGAGCGCCCCATTGGTGACTTGGTGAACGCTTTACGCGCCATTGGCGGTGTGGTCACTGACCTTGGCAAGCCGGGCTTTCCCCCACTGCAGCTGGGTGACGGTGCGCCACACACCCTGGACTTGTCCAAACCCATTCAGGTACGCGGCGATGTGTCCAGCCAATTTCTAACGGCCCTGCTGATGGCATTGCCGCTGGTGGCCGAGCAAGATACCGTGATTGAGGTGGTGGGCGAGCTTATTTCTAAACCCTACATTGACATTACTGTCCAGTTGCTGGCGCGCTTTGGCGTGAACGTGCAACGCGATGGGTGGCAACGTTTCACCATTCAAGCGGGCGCACGCTACCAGTCACCCGGCAGCATATATGTTGAAGCCGATGCATCATCGGCCAGCTACTTCATTGCCTTGGGAGCCATTGCACCCAGCGATCAAGGCATCACAGTTCAAGGTGTTGGACTGGACTCCATACAAGGTGACATTCGTTTTGTTGAGGCCGCGCAAGCCATGGGCGCACAGGTCAGCGGCAGCACCAACGGGCTACACATTCAACGCGGCGCATGGCCACTGATCGCCATAGACCTTGATTGCAACCACATACCCGACGCGGCCATGACCTTGGCCGTCATGGCCTTGTACGCGCGCGGCACGACCACACTGCGCAACATCGCGAGTTGGCGAGTCAAAGAAACCGACCGCCTGCATGCCATGTCTGCCGAGCTGCGTAAACTGGGCGCAACTGTTGACGAGGGCGATGACTACATCAGCATCACGCCACCGGCCTCCACTGATGCCTGGACCACTGCGCCCATTGCGACGTATGACGACCACCGCATGGCCATGTGCTTGTCGCTGGCGGCGTTCAACCCCAAGCAATTGTCCACGCGCATCAACGAGCCACACTGTGTGGCTAAAACCTTTCCCGATTACTTTGAGGCCATGTTTGCCTTGAGCACCCCAGTGGCTGGGCGGGTGCCGGTTATTTGCATCGACGGCCCCACCGCTTCCGGCAAGGGCACGCTGTCGCAATTGGTGGCACAAGCCTTGGGCTATGCATGGCTAGACTCGGGCGCGCTGTACCGCTTGGTAGGCGTGGCGGCAGACCTAGCCCATCTGTCAACCAGCGCAGAAGCATTGGCGCAGCCTGCGCATGCCCAAGCCGTTGGCACGCTGGCAGCGGCCATGCAGGTGCGGTTTGATGCACACGCTGTTTACCTTGACGGCGCTGATGTGAGTGCCGCCATCCGCACAGAAGCCGCAGGTATGACTGCTTCGCGCGTATCAGCATTACAGCCAGTGCGAGACGCGCTCACGGCCCTACAGCAAGGCTTTGCCAAGGCCCCTGGTTTGGTAGCCGATGGGCGCGACATGGGCACAGTTATTTTTCCAGATGCGCCATTGAAGGTGTTTTTAACTGCAAGCGCCGAACAAAGGGCTCAACGCCGTTACAAACAATTGATTTCTAAAGGAAATTCTGCTAATATCGAAATCCTTTTGGCAGATTTAAAAGAACGTGATGCGCGCGATATGAACCGTGCGCATGCGCCTTTGAAACCTGCCGAAGATGCCCTGCTGCTGGACAACACTGGTGTGACTATCGAGCAATCGGTTCTACAAGTGCTGGCATGGTGGCAAGGTAAGCAAGCGTCGTAAGTGGTGTTACCACCACAAGCAATGCTTTTTTCAAGCCCCAAATCGTGCGATCTGTGCCCACTGTGGCGCACCTCGAAGCGGGATACTTAACTTAACCCCGCAGCTTTGCTGCAATAAAACGCTGTCATTTTTCACCACTGATGCACGTTTGCGTGCCCATCATTGCTGTGCTGATGCAGTTTAGGAAACTTAATGTCTGAATCTTTTGCCGCCCTATTTGAAGAGTCATTGCAACGTGCTGAAATGCGCGTTGGCGAGGTGATCTCTGCCGAAGTCGTACGCATTGATCACAACCACGTGGTTGTGAATGCTGGCTTGAAGTCTGAGGCATACGTGCCCCTAGAAGAATTTAAAAATGACTTGGGCGAGCTTGAAGTTCAAGTCGGTGATTTTGTCTCTGTAGCTATTGATGCTGTTGAAAACGGCTACGGCGACACACTGTTGTCACGTGACAAGGCCAAGCGTTTGGCCTCATGGATGTCTTTGGAAAAAGCGTTGGAGTCTGGCGAATTTGTCACCGGCACCACCACTGGCAAAGTCAAAGGCGGCCTGACCGTGTTGGTCAACGGCATCCGCGCCTTTTTGCCAGGTTCTTTGGTCGACATGCGTCCCACCAAAGACCTCACGCCTTACGAAAACAAGACCATGGAATTCAAGGTCATCAAGCTCGACCGCAAGCGCAACAACGTTGTGTTGTCGCGTCGCGCTGTGGTCGAGGTCAGCATGGGCGAAGAGCGCGCCAAGCTGATGGAAACCTTGAAAGAAGGCGTTATCGTTACCGGTGTTGTTAAAAACATCACCGAATACGGCGCGTTCGTGGACTTGGGCGGCATCGACGGTTTGCTGCACATCACCGATATGGCATGGCGTCGTGTGCGCCACCCAAGCGAAGTGGTGCAAGCTGGACAAGAAATTTCTGCAAAAGTGTTGAAGTTCGATGCTGAAAAGCACCGCGTTTCATTGGGCTTGAAGCAAATGGGTGATGACCCATGGATGGGCGTTGCTCGCCGCTACCCACAAAGCACCCGCTTGTTTGGCAAGGTCACCAACATTGCCGATTACGGCGCGTTTGTGGAACTCGAGCCAGGCATCGAAGGTTTGGTACACGTGTCCGAAATGGATTGGACCAACAAAAACGTTGCCCCATCCAAGATTGTTGCCTTGGGTGACGAAGTCGAAGTCATGGTGCTTGACATCGATGAAGACAAGCGCCGCATCAGCTTGGGTATGAAGCAATGCCGTGCCAACCCGTGGGAAGATTTTGCCACCACCGTGAAGCGCGGTGACCGCGTCAAAGGCCCGATCAAGTCCATCACCGACTTCGGTGTGTTCTTGGGCTTGGCATCAGGCATCGACGGTTTGGTTCACCTGTCTGACCTGTCATGGACAGAGCCAGGCGAAGCTGCTGTTCGCAACTTCAAGAAGGGTCAAGAAGTTGAAGCCGTTGTGTTGGCCATTGATGTTGAGCGCGAGCGTATCAGCTTAGGCATCAAGCAACTCGACGACGACAGTTTCACAACCTTCACATCTGTGAACGACAAGGGTCAAATCGTTACCGGTAAGGTCAAGACGGTTGACGCCAAAGGCGCAGAGATTGACTTGGGTGACGACTTGGTGGGCTACTTGCGCGCCAGCGAAATCAGCGCTGAACGCGTTGAAGATGCGCGCACCATGGTCAAAGAAGGTGACGAAATCACGGCTGTGGTGGTGAACGTGGATCGCAAGACCCGCAACATCCAGTTGTCGATTCGCGCCAAAGACCAAGCTGACCAGCAAGAAGCTATGAGCACCCTGACACAGCAGTCTTCTGCTGGTGCAGGCACCACCAGTTTGGGCGCTTTGTTGCGAGCCAAGTTGGACGGTGGCGACAACAGCTAATCGCGTCAGCAACTGAGCTACGAAGCCCGCGAAGTCTGACGCACCAGCGCCAACCTCGCGGGCTTTTTTGTCTCCTTGTTGTTTCAAGCCCCCATAAAAAATATAAGATCAGAGCAACCCTTTATGACACGCAGCGATTTGGTTGATGCACTGGCTGAACGTTTCAGCCAGCTGGCTCATCGTGATGCCGAACAGGCCGTACGCACCATGCTAGATGCCATGGGCGAAGCCATGGTGAAAGGCCACCGCATTGAAATACGTGGTTTTGGCAGCTTTACTGTCAACCACAGACCGGCTCGCATTGGACGCAATCCACGCTCAGGTGAGCGTGTTGATATTCCCGAAAAACGCGTCCCACACTTCAAACCAGGCAAAGGCTTGCGCGTGGCTGTCGATATACCCGCTCAAGACACGCTTTAAAACATCCCACCCAATACACGTGCGTTGGGGCCACACAGACCTAGAATAGAACACTAAAGTATTTAGGGATGTTTGCTAATATGACATCGCCACAGCACGCCCCTTTTAGTGAAAGCTCATATGAGAATGATTTTTTGGTTTGTCCGCATTGCTGTGTTTTTAGTTGTGTTGGCTTTTGCCCTTAACAACCAACACGTGGTCAATGTGTTCCTGCTCCCGGGTTCGACTTTACAAACACCTCTGGTGTGGGCCATCGCAGGTGCTTTTGTACTGGGAACACTGTTTGGTGTGCTGGCGATGCTGCCGCCGTGGCTCCGTGCGCGCAAACTGGCCAAGCAGCAACTCAAGCTTCACACCACATCGCAGGGCCAATCTACTGCCCCCTCCGGCAGCACCAACACCAGCAACAGCAACGCCTTAACCAAGCCAAACAACGCACTACGGGGCAGCAACAGCGATGAACTGGGCGTTTGATGCCACCACACTGCTGTGGGCTTTGCCGCTCACATTCACCTGTGGCTGGCTGGCATCCCGTTTGGATGTGAGGCAATGGCGCAGGTCTGAGCAGCAGGCCCCAAAAGCCTATTTCCGAGGGCTCAACTTTCTACTGAACGAGCAGCAAGACCAAGCCATTGATGCATTTATAGAAGCCGTTCAACACGACCCTGAAACCAGCGAGCTGCACTTCGCGCTGGGCAACCTGTTTCGCAGACGTGGCGATTACGACCGCGCCGTGCGTGTGCATGAGCATTTGTTGGCACGCAGTGATCTCAGTCAAGCCGACCGTCAACGCGCACAACATGGTTTGGCCATGGACTTTTTAAAGGCTGGCTTACTAGATAGGGCCGAGAGTGCGCTGCGTAAACTGGACGGCACGCCTTACGCAACAGAGGCTCAATTGGCGCTGCTGACTATATTTGAACGCAGCCGCGATTGGGTGCAAGCCATTGACACCGCCAGCAAGCTAGAAGGCGGCAACCGCGGCAGCTTTCAAAGTCGCAGCGCTCACTACCACTGCGAGCTAGCAGCGCAGGCTCTGCACACCAGCCAACCCGATCAAGCGAAACAGCATTTAGAGATTGCCAAGACCCTGTCGCCTCAGGCGGCTAGGCCCAGTATCGCGCTTGCCAACGTGTATGCAGCTGCTGGTGATGACGACAAAGCGCTGACCTTGTTGCTTAATTTAGCCAACGCAACACCTCACATCGTGCCGTTGCTGTGCACCCAGCTTGTACAGTTGGCCAACAAGTGCCAGGCACAGGACAGGGTCTTGGCGTTGCTGCAGTTTGCAGACAATGTGGCGCCGAGCATAGACGTGACACAGGCCATGTCCGCGTTGCAACCCCAAGCGACAACAGCCCTCTTTGAGTCACACTTGAGCAGACAGGCCTCATTGGCCGCAGTGGCTTATGTCTTAGCAGACAACAACAGGACCCACACAGAGACGACTGAAGCACTAACCAAAGCCATGACTTCGGCGATTACAAAGGCAGCTGCGCCACTCACCCGTTACCGCTGCGCAGCTTGCGGTTTTGAGGCCAAAACGTATTTTTGGCAATGCCCTGGTTGCCAAGGCTGGGAGACTTTTCCAGCTAGGCGTGTGGAAGAGTTGTAACCGCGTCTTTCAAATGCCAACGTACAGCCCACCAGCCGTTCTTTTTAGAAAACATATCGGTCAGGCTTGATACAGCTTATGGCAACAAGCCCATGGCATGCATGTAATTGTTATCGGTCATGAGCTCATCCCACAACATCGCCTTGCCCAGTGGCAGCAACTTTAAGCGACGCTGTTCACTGGTCTCATTGGCAAGCCATTGGTGTTTCAGCACAGCTTGGGTCAGGCCTGCCAGCAAGTCGTCAATGGGTTGCCCATTGTCGACTTCGCATTGGTTGCACAGCATCACCAGATCACACCCTGCGTTGAGCGCCGCCACAGCTGCGGCGGTAGCGTCAACTTGCTGCCCATCAATCTGACGCGCGCCAGCCATGCTCAAGTCGTCGCTGAAGACCGCACCTTGAAAGCCCAATTGACCTCGCAAAATATCTTGCAGCCACCTGGCAGAAAAGCCAGCTGGACGGCTGTCCACTTTGGCGTAGACGACATGCGCTGGCATCACGCTGGTGAGCGTGGCATTCAGCCACGCATAGGGCATGGCATCGTCACGCAAAATCGCTTTTAAACTGCGTTTGTCGACTGGTATGTCGCTGTGCGAGTCAGCCGCCACAAAGCCATGCCCAGGAAAGTGCTTGCCGCAATTGGCCATTCCAGCTTGCAGCAAACCATGCATGACGCTTTTAGCCAAGGCTGCTGTTACGTGGGCAGATGCACTGAAGGCTCTGTCACCAATGACTTGGCTATTGCCGTAGTCCAAATCCAGTATGGGCGTGAAGCTAAAGTCCACACCGCAGGCACGCAACTCAGCACCTAAGACATAGCCACAAGCACTGGCGGCGTTCATGGCCTTTAACGCAGCGCCCGCTGCGTCGCCATCGCGTCCAAGGTCACACCACAATTCGCCCAAGGCACGCATGGCCGGTATATGGGTAAAGCCATCACGCTTGAATCGCTGCACACGACCACCCTCGTGGTCGACGCAAATTAACAAGTCCGCGCGGACCGCCTTGATCTGGGCGCACAGCTTGGTCAGCGCAGCGCGGTCAGACCAGTTGCGGCCAAACAAAATAACACCGCCAACCAAGGGGTGCTTCAGGCGCGGCATGTCCACCGCTTGCAGCGTTGTACCAGCGACGTCAATGATGACAGGAGCGTGAGGTGTCATGATAAATAAATTTTATATGGTTTCAACTACAACATGGCTGGTGGCATAGGCCGACTCATCACTCAAGCTGACATGTGCACGCCAGTTTTTAGCCGCAAACCACGCTGCCAACTCGCCACTGAGCACAATATAAGGTTGGCCGCTGGCGCTGTTTAATATTTCACAATTTCGCCATGTCATGGGCATGCGCATGCCCAGGCCAATCGCTTTGCTGAAGGCTTCTTTGGCCGAAAAACGGGTGGCCACAAAGCGCATGCCGCGGTCGCTCAAGCGTGCAGTCCTTGCCTGCCACACCAATTGCTCTTGAGGGCCTAGCACTTTGCGCGCAAAGCGCTCGCCGTGGCGCACCAAAGCCTGGTCAATGCGAGAGACCTCGCAAATATCAACGCCAACACCTACGATCATTGCGCTCGCCCTGAATTGGCCTGTTCAATAGATGCCAAGTACGCTTTAACAGTGGCGTGGTAACCCATTTCAAGCGCATCACCGATCAGGGCGTGGCCAATTGATACCTCGACCACTTGTGGCAACTGTTGCAAAAAATGCGCAAGATTAACGAGGTTCAAGTCGTGGCCAGCATTGACTTGCATGCCTGCCTGAAGAGCCGCCTTGGCGGTTTGTGTAAATTGCGCAGTGACCGCTGACTGCGTTGCGGTGCCGTAGGCACTGGCATAGGTCTCGGTATACAGCTCCACACGCTGCGCACCCAACGCAGCAACTGCAGTCATAGCCTGAGGCGTTGGGTCCATGAACAAACTCACACGCACGCCCCATGCATTTAACTGCGCCACGATTGGCTTTAACCGTGCCGCGTCTTGAGGGAACTGCCAGCCTTGGTCTGAGGTGAATTGATCACTGCTATCGGGTACCAAAGTGCATTGAGCAGGACGTATGGCCTCAACAAAACCCATTAAATTGTGAAATGGGTTGCCTTCAATGTTGTACTCAGCGTGTGGGTAGGTTTGGAGTAATTGTGCCAATTCGTGCACATCGTTGGCCCGAATATGACGCTCATCGGGGCGCGGGTGAACCGTTATGCCGCTTGCACCGGCTTGTAAGCACAAGGTGGCTGCACGCACAACGCTTGGCGTACCCAAGTGACGCGTATTGCGCAGCAAAGCAACTTTGTTCACGTTGACAGACAACGCAGTATGTGACGAATGCACAGTAGACACTGGTAACACCTAAAAAATTAAACAATCTATTGTCGCCCGAAAACAGACCGACACTTACAAGGCAATCACGCCCACGGGGACTGCGACTGGCCCCAAACTTTGATTGCCCATGGCATTCACATCCAACCACATTTGGCGTGTTTTAAACACACGAACACCACTGTGTGACTGAAGCAACAACCGCAGCTGCCCGCGCAATTTGGCTGACAAACCAGTACAAGCCTGCATGACCTGTTGCCACTCGTAATGGGCAGAGCCATCGGTGCTAGGCGCTTGCGCTGCTTGGTACATCAACAACCACTGTGCACCCGTTATAGCTTGGTTGTTTGTATCAACTGGGTCAACTGCTAACAAGCCCATTTCTGGGTGCAAGGTGTACAACGCATTGGGCTGCACCGGCGATAAACTTGCGCCTTCAATAGACAAGTCGGGCAGCACACCCAACTCGCGCAGCAAAAATAACTCAAAACAACGCACCAACAAGGCCAAGTTAGAAGTTTGCGTGTCACAAGCGGCCAACGCTTGCGTAGCTTGTGCGTACAGGTCAAACAACCTAGGGTGTGCATCGTCGCGTGCCAACATACGCAACAACAACTCATTGAGGTACAGACCGGTCAACAACGCCTCACCAGTGGGCATGACATAGCCACCGACCCAGGTGGCTGCTCGCAAAGTACGCACTTCGCTGTCGCCTCGCCACGCAATGTTAAGGGCCTGCAAAGGCAACAATATAGGACGAAACTGTGAGGACGGTTTCTTGGCACCCTTAGCCACCACAGCAATACGGCCAAAGTCGCGCGTCCACACCTCCAGTATCAGGCTGGACTCGCTCCAGTCATAGCGGTGCAGCACAAAAGCACTTTGATCTTGTACACGTGTAATGGTCGCCATGGCGAACTAGGCGTTCACAGCGTTACTCGTAACCAAACGAGCGCACGCGCGCCGCGTCATCAGCCCAGCCAGAGCGCACCTTGACCCACAACTCCAAGAACACTTTGCCACCAGTGAGTTTTTCAATCTCTTGACGGGCTTCGGTCCCAATACGCTTGAGCTTTTCACCCTTGTCACCAATGACCATGCCCTTGTGGCCGTCTCGCTCCACCACAATGGTTGCGGCAATACGGCGCAATTTGCCCTCTTCTTCGTACTTGTCAATGATGACGGTGGACGTGTATGGCAGCTCGTCGCCCATCAAGCGAAAGAGTTTCTCGCGCACAATTTCAGCGGCCAAAAAACGCTCACTTTTATCGGTGAGTTCGTCGACTGGGTACATCCACTCTTGCTCAGGCAAGTACTTTTCGCAGATGCCAAAAAATCGTTGGACATCTTTGTTGGCCTTGGCCGACATCGGCACATACTCCGCATAGGTGTGGTGCTCCTGCATGCTTTGCAGCCAAGGCGCAATATCACCTCGACGGTGCACAGTGTCGAGTTTATTGGCCAACAAAATAGTGGGGATGTTGGCAGGCAAGTGCGTCAACACATTGGCATCCTCTGCGCCAAATCGATTGGCCTCAACCATAAACACGATCAAGTCTACGTCGGAAACAGTACCCAGCACCGTGCGGTTCAGCGAGCGGTTTAGTGCGTTGACATGACGGGTTTGAAAACCAGGGGTGTCCACAAACACAAACTGCGTCGCACCCACAGTGCGCATGCCCATGATCCGGTGGCGTGTGGTTTGTGCCTTACCCGACGTGATGCTGACTTTTTGACCCACCAGTGCGTTAATCAAGGTGGACTTACCAACGTTGGGACGTCCGACAATGGCAATCGTGCCGCAACGCTTAGGACCTACAAGCGCCTGCTCGCGCGATGCATCAGTCTCTGTGTGGGACGCACGTGCGCCCAATGCACCTTGCAACATCGCCTCTAAATTGGCATCAACAGGCGCCAATGTTTGCTCAGAAGTGGGCACAGACGCCGGCTTTGGTGTGGATTTTTTAGGTTTAGTAGTCACAGAATGTATGTTTTATCAATGTGTAGCCAGCAGTTGGGCCAGCATGAGGTCGGCAGCAGCTTGTTCGGCAATTCGCCTTGATGTTCCGCTGCCAAGCGATACCAAGTTCAACAGGGGTACCGCGCATGACACCTCGAATGTTTGCTGATGGGCTTCACCCAAAATACGCTCAACCTTGTACGTTGGCAATGCCATTTTTCTACCTTGCAGCCATTCTTGCAAGGCCGTTTTACCGTCTTTTTGCATAGCCGCCTTGTTGGCACCCAGCGGTATGTCAGCAAACAAGCGTTTGACAAAGACTTGCGCTGGCTCAAAACCAGCGTCGATATACACGGCACCAATAATCGCCTCCACAGCGTCGGCCAGTATGGACGGGCGCGAGCGCCCGCCGCTCTTGTGCTCGCCTTCGCCTAAACGCAAATAAGGGGACAACTGTAGGCGCTCAGCCAACACCACCAGCGTGTCTTGCTTTACCAAATTGGCCCGGACACGCGATAAATCGCCCTCAGGCAAATCACCTAAGCGCTCGTACAACATGGCGGAGACAGCTAAATTCAGCACTGAATCACCTAGAAACTCCAAGCGCTCGTAGTGGTCAGCACTGAAAGACCGATGCGTGAGTGCTTGCTTGAGCAAGCCAAGGTTGGCAAACTCATGACCAACTGCCCGCTGGAGCTTGTCCAAGTCAGACGCAGTGTTGGGGGTGGCTTCGCTGCGCTTAATCAAAGCCACCAATACGACCGAGGTCTGAGAAATTCATCCATACGAAAAATGCACGGCCTACGATATTTTCCTCAGGTACAAAACCCCAGTAGCGCGAATCCAGTGAATTGTCTCGGTTATCGCCCATCATGAAGTAGTGACCTGGCGGGACTGTACACACCACACCTTGGGCTGAGTAATTGCAGTTGTCTCGGCCTTCAAATTGGCTGGCTCCCGGGACAAAAGCTGGGCGATTTTCATCGTTTAGAAATCTAAATTCCTTGCCGCCAAGCTTGGCTTCGAATTGCATGCTGTAGCGCATGTCATCGCTGTCAAAAAAGTCTGGCAATGCCTGCTGCGCAACCAACTCGCCGTTGAGTCTCAGTTGTTTGTTGAGATAGGACACCTCATCACCAGGCAAACCAATCACACGCTTGATGTAATCTAGACTTGGTTGAGGTGGGTAACGAAAGACCATGACATCGCCACGGGCTGGCTCATTGTTTGACAACACTTTTGTGTTGAGAACAGGCAAGCGCACGCCATAGTGAAACTTGTTGACCAAAATCAAGTCGCCCACACGCAACGTTGGAACCATAGAGCCAGATGGAATTTTGAAAGGCTCAAACAAAAACGAGCGCAACACGAACACCACCAAGAGCACGGGGAATAAGCCCGCAGTCCAGTCAAGCCACCAAGGTTGGCGCAACAGCTGCTGCGACGCCTCGCTGTTGTCCCAATCGGTGTCCACATCTGTAATACCTTGGGCGGCCAACTGCGCGCGGCGATGCGTCAAACTTTGGGTTAGGCGCCATGCCGCTGTTCGGCGCTTTGGTAAGAAATACAAGCGCTCGCCCACCCAGTACACGCCTGTGACAGAGGTTGCAATGAATAAAACCAGCGCGAAGTTGCCAAGCACTGCGCCCAGATACCACATGAGCGTATAGGTCACAAAAGCGGCCAGCAACAATGCTGTTATCCCAGACATCGCGGTATTGAGTTGGTTGTCGCCTGCCACGGCACCAGTGTTAGTTGTCATCAGTCGTCCACCCGCAAAATGGCTAAAAATGCTTCTTGTGGCACTTCAACAGAGCCGATTTGTTTCATACGTTTTTTACCAGCTTTTTGTTTTTCAAGCAGCTTGCGCTTACGTGAAATATCACCACCGTAACATTTGGCCAGCACGTTTTTGCGCATGGCTTTGACTGTTTCACGGGCAATAATGTTGCCACCAATAGCCGCTTGTATGGCCACGTCAAACATTTGGCGTGATATAGCTTCGCGCATCTTACCCACCACCGCACGTCCGCGGTGCTGAGATTGCGAACGGTGAACAATTATGGCCAAGGCATCTACACGCTCGCCGTTTAGCATGATGTCTACCTTCACCACATCGCTGGCTCTGTACTCTTTGAACTCGTAGTCCATTGAAGCGTAGCCACGGCTGACCGATTTGAGCCTGTCAAAAAAGTCCAAGACGATCTCGCCCAGTGGCATTTCGTAGGTCAACATGACTTGCTTGCCGTGGTAGGCCATGTTGATTTGCATGCCGCGCTTTTGGTTGGCCAGCGTCATCACAACGCCCACTGAGTCTTGTGGCATGTACAAATGAACCGTGACGATAGGCTCACGAATCTCTTGAATTTGTCCAACCTCTGGCATCTTGGACGGGTTCTCAACCATCACCACTTCGCCATCACCCTTAAGGACTTGGTACACCACACTTGGTGCCGTCGTGATCAAATCTTGGTCAAACTCTCGCTCCAAGCGCTCTTGCACGATTTCCATGTGCAGCAAGCCCAAAAAGCCGCATCGAAAACCAAAGCCCAAAGCTTGTGACACCTCTGGCTCGTAGCGCAGGGCTGCGTCGTTGAGTTGTAGTTTCTCTAGCGCATCACGCAAAGAATCATACTCACTGGACTCGCTTGGGAACAAACCTGCAAACACTTGCGGCTGCACTTCCTTAAAACCTGGTAAGGCTTGCGTGGCGGTAAAAGCGCCCATGCCTGAGCCGGTACGCACCACTGTAACGGTGTCGCCTACTTTGGCCGATCGCAGCTCTTTGATACCCGCAATGATGAATCCCACTTCCCCGGCCTTGAGAGAGGGGCGATCGACGGCTCCGGGTGAAAATACACCTACCTTGTCGGCGTTGTATTGGGTATCTGTGGCCATGAGCTTGAACCGCTCACCGCGTTTTAACTCGCCATCGACCATCCGCACGAGCATCACAACACCCACGTAGGTGTCGTACCAACTGTCCACAATCATGGCGCGCACGGGGCCGTCTGGGTTTCCTTTTGGCGGGGGCACCTTGAGAACGACCATTTCTAAGATCTCATCAATCCCCATGCCCGTTTTAGCTGAACAGGGAATGGCGTCAGATGCATCAATACCAATCACTTCTTCAATCTCAAGCTTGGCGTTATCGGGGTCTGCTTGCGGCAAATCCATTTTGTTGAGAACAGGCAATACCTCAACGCCTAAGTCCAACGCGGTGTAACAGTTCGCCACTGTTTGCGCTTCGACGCCTTGGCTGGCGTCCACCACCAACAGCGCTCCTTCACATGCAGACAGTGAGCGTGAAACTTCGTATGAAAAGTCTACGTGCCCGGGTGTATCAATGAGGTTGAAGTTGTACACCTGCCCATCACGGGCTGTGTATTGCAACGACGCCGTTTGAGCCTTGATGGTGATGCCGCGCTCTTTTTCTATATCCATAGAGTCCAGCACTTGCGCG